>JABAOH010005849.1_pt3 | contig 318927 bp, 332 predicted proteins | sample 7062181 | NCBI WGS metagenome assembly JABAOH01 (sample SAMN14538630, study PRJNA623070) | marine sediment metagenome | biome: marine biome [ENVO:00000428]; feature: marine pelagic biome [ENVO:01000023]; material: deep marine sediment [ENVO:00002113]; isolation source: pool of 5 deep marine...
TGAACCTCGACCTCGATCTTCCGCGGCCTGGCCGCTTCCGCCTTGGGCAGCGTGAGGACCAGGACGCCGTCCTTGTGCTCGGCCACTACACCGGAATCGTCGATATCGTCGGCCAGACGAAGCGAGCGCACGAACTTGCCCCGGCGCCGCTCCCGGCGAATCACACGGCCCCCGGCGTCGGCGTTCGAGCCATTCCCTCTCCGGGCACTGATGGTCAGCACGCCGTCCTTGATCGTGACTTCGATATCATCCTTGCTTACGCCCGGCAAATCCGCCTCGACGACGTAGGCGCAATCCGTCTCGGCAACGTCGACCGGCGGCACGAGAGCACGCTCGGCGTCCACCGAGGCCGGGCGCCTGGGCCAGAAAATTCCGTCCAGCGCGCGGTCGAAATCATTGAGCACGTGCCACGCCAGGCCACGCTCGGGTCTACGACTTACAACGTTCATTGAGCAACCTCCGCAAAAAGTGTTTACCTCGCGGCGAATGCCGCCGCTCTACCGACTTCATGGGGATATGGACCGCCGGTTTCAAGCGCGATCGTGCACGCGGGAATCACCCGGCGACGAGCGCGCGCGCCTGTCGCGATCGAGGCGCGGTGAGCGGGTGGCAAGGACGATCGGGCCTGCACCGCCTGTGCGCGCCGAGCGTGCCCCGGCCCGCACGCCGGCCGCACGGCCTCGGCGCGCTGCGACTCAGAGGATGTATCGTGTGAGGTCCTGGTCGGCGACGAGATCCCGCAGGTGCGCGTCGACATAGGCGGCGTCGATGTCGACCCTGTCGCCGTGCCGATCGGCGGCTTCGAAGGATACGCTCTCCAGCAGTCGCTCCATGACCGTGTGCAGCCGACGGGCACCGATGTTCTCCGTCTGCTCGTTCACCTGCCAGGCGACCTCCGCGACCCGCCGGACACCGTCCTGGGCAAATTCGAGCGTCAGACCCTCGGTCTGCATCAGCGCCGCATATTGCTCGGTCAGCGAGGCGTCGGGCTCGGTCAGGATGCGAACGAACTCCTCCGTCCCCAGGGCGTCGAGCTCGACGCGAATGGGCAGTCGACCCTGCAGCTCCGGGATAAGGTCGGAAGGCTTAGTCAGCTGGAAGGCGCCCGAGGCGATAAACAGGATATGGTCGGTCTTGACCATGCCGTACTTGGTGGAGACCGTCGAACCCTCGACCAGCGGCAGCAGGTCGCGTTGCACTCCTTCCCTGGAAACATCCGGACCATGATGCTCCGAGCGCCCGACGATTTTGTCCAGTTCGTCGATGAAGACGATGCCGTCCTGCTCCACGCGCTCGACAGCGCGCAGCTTGATGTCATCGTCGTCTATCAGCTTGGAAGCCTCCTCTTCGGTCAGCAGCTTCAACGCTTCCTTGATGCGCAGCTTGCGCGCCCGCGGCTTGCGCCCACCGAGGTTCTGGAACATGCCCTGGAGCTGGCTCGTCATCTCCTCCATGCCCGGGGGTCCAAATATCTCGACGCCGAGGGTGGGTGAGCTCACCTCGATCTCGATCTCCTTGTCGTCGAGCTTGCCCTCGCGCAGCAGCTTGCGAAATCGCTGGCGTGCGGCACCGTCCCCCTCCGGAACGGCCCTCACGGAATCCGTCCCGGTCTCACGGGCCGGGGGGATCAGGATGTCGAGAATCCGGTCCTCGGCGGCGTCTTCGGCACGCGGACGGACTTTCTCGATGTCCTCTTCACGCGTCATCTTGACCGCCGTGTCGGCGAGGTCGCGAATGATGGAGTCCACCTCGCGACCGACATATCCGACCTCCGTGAACTTGGTGGCCTCGACCTTGATGAAGGGCGCTCTGGCAAGCCGAGCCAATCGGCGCGCAATCTCCGTCTTGCCGACGCCGGTGGGCCCGATCATGAGTATGTTCTTCGGCGTAATTTCCTCGCGCAAGTCGTCGCTGACGACCTGACGACGGCGCCAGCGGTTGCGTAGCGCAATGGCCACCGCACGCTTTGCCTCGGACTGGCCGATGATGTGCTTGTCCAGTTCCTGGACAATTTCCCTCGGTGTCATCTCCGACATGACCGTACTCAGGCCTCGAGCTCTTCGATGGTAAGACTGCGGTTGGTGTACACGCAGATGTCCGCGGCTATGTTCAGGCTTCTCTCGACGATGGAGCGCGCATCGAGTTCGGTCGACTCGAGCAGCGCCCGGGCTGCGGCTTTGGCGTACTGACCGCCCGAACCGATGGCCATCAGGCCGTCTTCGGGCTCGAGCACGTCTCCGGTGCCGGATATCATCAGTGACCCCGACGAATCGGCCACGATCAGCAACGCCTCGAGCCGGCGCAGTATCCTGTCGGTACGCCAGTCCTTCGCGAGCTCCACCGCGGCCCGGGTCAGCTGGCCCTGGTGCTTCTCGAGCTTGCCCTCGAAGCGCTCGAACAGCGTGAAGGCATCGGCGGTGCCGCCGGCAAACCCTGCCAGAACCCGATCTTTGTACAGTCGCCGCACCTTACGGGCATTGCTCTTCATCACGGTGTCGCCCATGGACACCTGGCCGTCGCCACCCATGGCGATGATGCCGCTGCGGCGAACCGACAAGACCGTTGTTCCTCGAAAAGATGCGGGCATGGTGTCTGGGGTTCCCTTCTTAGGAAGGTAAGTGCGGTGCCCGCCGTGCCATTTCAAGCACCGGCCGCAAACCATGGCCTGCTTACTGCACGAGCTTGAGATGGGGTCGCTTTCTCTGCTTGCCGGTCTTGGCCGTTTGCTCGCCCCCGGGAGAGTCGGGATCGGGCGGGGTGTCGGATCCGTCCTGCTGGAAGAAGATGCCCTGTCCGTTCTCACGGGCGAAGATCGCCATTACGGCGGGGATCGGCACCTCGACGACCATCGCGGCGCCATCGAAACGGGCCGAGAAAGTGACGCGCTCGTTGGTCACCTGCAGATTGTGGACAGCGCGATCGTGAATGTTGAGAACGATCTGGCCCTCCTTGACGTAGGTCTTCGGCACGTCGACGTCCTCGGCGTCGGCGTCCACCAGGATCTGGGGCGTCAGCCCGTTGTCCAGCGCCCACTCGCGAATGGCCCGGATCAGATAGGGTTTGGTCGAGATCATGCCCCAATGAGAGCGCGAACGTTGCGCGACTACCGGATCTCGTGCTCTGCCTCGCTCAGACTGGACAGGAAGGACGCGCGCTCGAAGAGACGCTCGCCGTAGTCGAGAATCGGCTTGGCCTGGCGGGGCAAAGTGATACCGTAGACGGGAAGCCTCCACAGCAGCGGTGCCATTAAACAGTCCACCAGACTGAACTCCTCGCCGAGCATGTAAGCCTGCTCGTTGAAGACGGGCGAGACGGCGATCAGTCCATCGCGAATCATCTGCCGCGCCTCGTCGTTGTCCCGAACGAGCTCCACTGAGTCGAAGTCCTTGACAAGATCGAGCCAGTCGCGCTGCACGCGCAGCATCATCAATCGAGCCCGACCACGATTGACGGGGTCAACGGGCATCAACGGCGGGTGTGGAAGCCTCTCGTCGAGGTACTCGTTGATGATCTGCGAGCCGTACAGAACGAGCTCGCGGTCCACCAGGGTCGGTGTCTCGTTGTAGGGGTTGATCTCAACCAGATCCCCGGGAGGACCCTCCGAGTCCACGTATTCGACGCGGCACTCGACTTCCTTCTCGAAAAGCACGATACGAACGCCGTGACTCTGCACCCCGAGCGAGGCACTGTAGAGCATCATGAGCGGATACCGAGCGCCGCTGTGCTCGCCGCGGTGAGGCCGCTGCCCCCTGACGCTGCCGCCGCCCGATCAGCAGAGCACAGGGCCACATTGACCCCAGCCCGGGCGCTCAATGAACATCCCTCCAGTACTCCTTCTTCAGGAGATAACTGAGTCCCGCCAGGACAATCAGAAACAGGATGACCCAAGTACCCATCGCGTATCGCTCCAACTTGGCCGGCTCCGCCAGGTAGACCAGGAAGTTGGTGAGGTCCTGGATCGCCGCATCGAACTCCGCGGTGCTCAGAACACCGGGCTTCTCTATCTCGAATTCCTGGAAATTCCCGCCTTCGTCGAAGACAGCGCGCTGCACTCCCTGAAGTTCGTGCAGGACGTGAGGCATGGCGACATTGCTAAAAACCACATTGTTCCAACCGCTCGGCGCAGCATCGTCGACATAGAAACCACGCAGATAGGTATACAACCAGCTCGGCTTGCGCACCCGCGCGATGGTGCTGAGGTCGGGCGGCGCCACGCCGAACCACTGCTTCGCCTGCTCCCGGGGCATGGTCGTCGTCATGAGATCGCCGACCTTCTCCGACGCGAACATCAGGTTCTCCGCGATGAGGTCGTCGCTGATTCCGAGGTCGCGTCCTAGCCGGTTGTAGCGCATGTACGCAGCACTGTGGCACGACAGGCAATAGTTGACGAACATACGCGCGCCGCGCTGAAGCGACGACCCGTTTTGCAGATCGATGCGCACGGCATCGAGCTTGGCGCCGGTCTCGGCCGCTCCCACGTAGGCGGGCGCCGCCATCAACAGGATCAGTATACCGAGCACTCTCATTTCATCGTCACCCTTTCTGGTTCTGGCTTCGTCTTGTCCCACCTGGTATACCACGGCATCAGCAGGAAGAACGCGAAATAGATGACGTAGCAGATCTGGGCCATGAGCAGGTTGATCCCTTCGGGCTTGCGCATACCGAGCCAACCGAGAAGCACGAAAGAGACGACGAAGAGCGACAGCGCCGTCTTGTACATCCAGCCCCGGTAGCGAATCGACTTCACCGGAGAGCGGTCTAGCCAGGGCAGGAAGAAAAAGAGCACGATGGCGAAGCCCATGGACAGCACACCCCACAGCTTCGCATCGACGCCGAAGAAAGGATAGGTCACCGCACGCAGAATCGAGTAATAAGGCGTGAAATACCAAAGCGGAACGATGTCGGGCGGTGTCTGCAGGATGTTCGCCGGCTGGAAGTTGTCCTTCTCCAGGAACAACCCGCCCAGCTCGGGTGCAAAGAACACCACCATGAAGAAGAGGATCAGGAAAATCATGAGACCGAACAAGTCCTTCACCGTGTAGTACGGATGAAACGGGATGCCGTCGAGGGGCTTGCCGTCGCTGTCCTTCTTTTTCTTGATCTCGATGCCGTCGGGATTGTTCGAACCCACCTTGTGCAACGCCACGATGTGCAGGTAAACCAGCGCCGCGAGGGCCAGCGGCAGCAGAATTACGTGGAAGGCGAAGAAGCGGTTGAGGGTCGCATCGGAGACGACGTAGTCTCCCCGGATCCACTCGGTCAGCGTGTCCCCGATGCCGAAGGGAATAGCCCCGAACAAGGAGATGATCACCTGGGCGCCCCAATAGGACATGTTCCCCCAGGGAAGCAGGTAGCCGAAGAACGACTCGGCCATCAGTGCCACGTATATGAGGACCCCTATTATCCACACGAGCTCGCGGGGGCTGCGATGGGACCCGTAGAGCAGTGCCCGGAACATGTGCAGGTAGACAATGATGAAGAAGAACGAGGCGCCGGTCGAGTGCGTGTAGCGTATGAGCCAGCCCCACGGCACGTCGCGCATGATGTACTCGACGGCGCCGAAAGCCTGCTCGGCGTCCGGCTTATAGTGCATCGTCAGCACTATGCCGGTGACGATCTGAACCACGAGCACGAAAATGGCTAAAGATCCAAAGTAATACCAGAAATTGAAGTTCTTCGGCGCGTAGTACTGCGCCATGTGCTCCTGCCAAACCTTGGTGAGCGGGAAACGCTCATCGACCCACGTAAGCAGCTTCTCCATCAGGCAATCTCCTCACCCGGGTCCACGCCGACGATGATCTTGTTTTCGTCGACAAAGGAGTACGGCGGCACGGGCAGGTTGGTGGGTGCCGGCACGTTCTTGTACACGCGGCCGGCCAGGTCGAACTTCGAACCGTGGCAAGGACAGAAAAAGCCGCCGCGCCAATCGGCACCGAGGTCCGACGCCCCACCCACGGCAAACTTCTCCAACGGTGCGCAACCAAGATGGGTGCACACGCCGAGAAGCACCAGCACGTCGGGCTTGATGGAGCGGTGCTCGTTCTGGGTGTACTGCGGCTGCTCGCTGCGCTCGGAGTTCGGGTCGGAGACGACGGCGCCGAGCTCCGGAAGAGTGGCAAGCATCTCAGGGGTGCGCCGCAACACCCAGAGCGGCTTGCCGCGCCACTCCTCGACCTTCATCTCGCCCGGCTTGAGATCGCTGATGTCGACCTCCACCGGCGCTCCCTGTGCCTTGGCCCGTTCGCTAGGATTCATACTGGCGACGAATGGAACCGCCGCTGCCACCGCGCCCACGGCGCCGACGCCGCCGGTCAATCCGGTGAGAAGTCGCCGCCGACGTCTGTCTACGCGATCGTCGCTCATAACACCTCCCTAAAGAAGCTAGCGAGCTTCAGCCGCAACAGGGCCGAGCCCACTCGAGAACAGACCCCGCAGAGCTCCCGGCAACGAGTTCGCCGCCGACCCCGCCACCCGCCGGGCTTGCCGGATTCTGAGCCGAGCTGGAAAAGTGCGCGATTATAGCAAATTCAAATTTGGTGCATGCGCGGCTTTCCGGGCGCCCGCGCGTTGGCCAACTGCGCTGCGGCAGCGGCGGCCCTCTGCGTCCCGCGGCGGCTCAGGCGTCGGGCCGCTGTCTCACTTTGGCGGGTCGCGCTTTGCCTGCGACCCCCCGGAACCGTCCAGCTCGGCGACGGCGGCGTCCAGGGTCCGCTCCATCTCCTCCTCGCTCAGCTCGTCGTCGTTCTCATCGGCTTGTGTCTTCGGAGAAACGAAGACTCTGCATAAATAAAGCCCGAGCTCGAACAAAATCCACACCGGCACCGCGAGCATCGTCTGCGAGAAGATATCGGGCGGCGTCAGCAACATACCCACGACAAAGGCAGAAACGATGATATACGGCCGCTTGCTCGCAAGACTTTCGGGCGTCGTCAGGCCCGCCTTGACCAGCAAGACGGTCGCCACAGGCACCTCGAAAGCGATACCAAAAGCGAAAAACAGCTTGAGAACGAAGCTGAGGTAGGAGTTGATGTCAGTCATCACCGCGACCCCGTCGGGTGCGGTGCTGGTGAAAAAAGCAAAAACCAACGGAAAAACGATGTAGTACGCAAATGCGATGCCGAAATAGAACAACAGACTGCTGGAGAAGAGCAGCGGCACCACCAGACGTTTTTCATGCGCATACAGCCCCGGTGCGACAAATGCCCAGAGCTGATAGAGCAGGTACGGCATCGCCACGGCAACGGCGAAAGCGAAGGCGAACTTGAAGGGCACGAAGAACGGGCCATGCGGCTCGGTCGATATCATCGTGTTGCCTTCGGGCAGCGCCAGCATCAACGGCTTGGCGAGATATTCATAGAGGTCGTTGGCGAAAGGGGCGGCGGCCGCGAACACGATGCCGACGGCAATGAGGCTGCGCAAGAGCCGGTCACGCAACTCCATCAGGTGAGAGACGAAAGTCGCTCCCTGATCCTGGGGATTGTTCTGTTGCGTCATTGCCGGCGGTCAGCCCGACACGACAGGCGTAGACTCGGGGATTGCATTGGCGAGCAGAGTCAGGAGGAGGGCGTCGGACTCGCGGGTTCCTTCGGCGCCGTGGCGGCGGTGTCCTCGGGACTGGCGCGCTTGCTGTCTGCGTCGCCATCGGCGGCGACGACTTCGTTCATGGACTCTGCCGCCTGCTGGAAAACATTGCCCGTCTGCTTGAGTTCGCTGCCGATGTCCTTGATCTCGCGGAGCTCCTGAGCATTGATCTCACGATCGATATCGGCCTTGACCTCGCGAACCATGCGCCGCGCCCGACCCATCCACAGACCGGCGGTGCGCGCGGCCCGCGGCAAGCGTTCCGGCCCCAGTATGATCAGGGCGATAACACCGATCAGTCCGAGCTCCCAGAAACCGACATCGAACATGGCGCGGTGGCTAGCGGGTCGAATATCAAACGTCGAATATCAAACCTTGTCCTTGTGCGCGGCCGCCATGTCTTCTGCCGCGACCTCGTCGGTGTCTTGCGCGATCTGCTCGGGCTCCTTCTCGCCCCCTTCCTTGGATTGTTCGGTTTCTTCCTTCACTGACTTGCGAAAGCTCTTGATGGCCGCGCCCAGATCGCCGCCCATGCCACGCAGCTTCTTCGTGCCGAACAACAACAGCACGATGACCAGAATGATCAGAAGCTGCCAAATGCTGATTCCGCCTACGCCCATTTCAAAGTCTCCGGTTACCTTCCAACATCAGTTCTGTCCCGTCGTGGTCCCCCGGCGGCGTCCTGCGGCGGGCCGCATCGCTTCACGCCCGTCCCGCCGCGACAGACCGTCGGGTCCGTTCGACGACGCCCGGGTGGCCGCGGGACTTCGCTGCTCTCGAACATCGTAAGCGCCTGATTGATCGACACAAAAAACAGGTGCGCTTGCAGCGCCCTCACCCGCCCCCGCGGGAAATCCGTCGGCACTCCCCTTACTGTAGCACGATCCTACGTACCGGCGCCGCGGCTCGCTTTTTCCGCCAGGCCCGAAGTGCCGAAGCGACGCTCGAGTTCGGCGAACACCTCGTCGGGGCGGATACCACAATGAGACAAGAGTATCAGGCAATGAAACCACAGATCCGCGGTCTCATAAACAATTTCCTCACGCCCGCCGTTCTTGGCGGCGATGATCGCCTCCGTCGCCTCCTCCCCCAGTTTCTTCGCGATGGCGTCCACACCGGCATGGTGAAGCCGGGCGACGTACGATGCGTCCGGCGACGCGGCCTTGCGCGACTCGATCACGTCGGCCAGCCGCGCGAGCACCTCCGCGCTCGATGCCGACCGGGAAACCTCATCCGTCATCGCCGTATATCTCCCGCGGCTCCCGGATCACCGGCTCGACCGCCCGCCACTGCCCTCCCTCGAGCCGCTGGAAAAAGCAGCTGGCGCGACCCGTATGACAGGCGATGCCACCCTGCTGTCGCACCCGCAACAGGATGACGTCGTTGTCGCAGTCGAGCCGTATGTCCTCGACTTCCTGGACATGGCCAGACTGCTCGCCTTTGCGCCACAGCTCACGCCGGCTGCGCGAGTAATACACCGCACGGCCTTCGGCAACCGTCGCCTGCAGCGCCTCGCGATTCATCCATGCCATCATCAGCACCCGCCCCGTACCGGCATCCTGGGCGATGGCCGGCACCAAGCCCTCGTCCGTCCACACCACGCTGTCGAGCCACCCGCCGGCGGCCGCTCTCGGCGCCTTCACAACCTCACCTCGATCCCGGCATCGGCCATCTCACGCTTGGCCTCGCCGACGGTGTGCTCGCCGAAGTGAAATATGCTAGCCGCCAGCACGGCGTCGGCGCCGCCCAGTGTCACCCCTTCGACGAGGTGCTCGAGCTTGCCCACGCCCCCGGAGGCGATCACGGGAATCGGCACCGCGTCGGCCACGGCGCGGGTAAGGACGAGATCGAACCCGTCCCGCGTGCCGTCGCGATCCATGCTGGTGAGCAGAATCTCCCCCGCCCCCAGCTCCGCCATGCGCATCGCCCATTCGATGACGTCGATGTCGGTCGCCTTGCGCCCGCCGTGGGTATAGATGTTCCACCTCGGATTGCGGCCGTCGTGAACCTGCTTGGCATCGATCGCCACGACGATGCACTGCGAGCCGAAGCGCTCGGCGGCCTCCCGGACGAAATCCGGGCGTCGCACGGCCGCCGTGTTGATCGAGACCTTGTCGGCCCCTGCGTTGAGCAGACGCCGTACGTCGGCGAGCTCGCGGATGCCTCCGCCAACCGTCAGGGGGATGAATACCTCCTCGGCCACATGCTCGACGACGTGCACCATCGTCTCCCGATCGTCCGAGCTCGCGGTGATGTCGAGGAAGGTGAGTTCGTCAGCGCCCTGCTCATCGTAGCGGCGTGCGACCTCCACCGGGTCGCCGGCATCGCGGATGTCGACGAAACGCACGCCCTTGACGACTCGCCCCGCATCGACGTCGAGACAGGGGATGATCCTCTTGGCAAGACCCACGGCGCGCTACTCCGGACTCGCAGATGCCCCGGCGGCGGCAAGTTCGTCGGCAAGCTTCTGCGCCTTCGCGAAATCCAGTGTCCCCTCGTAGATGGCACGCCCCGTCACGACACCGAGAATGCCGGCGTCGGCAACCCGGCACACAGCACGGATGTCTTCCAAATCGCGTATCCCCCCGGCTGCAATGACGGGGATGCGCACGGACCCGGCGAGCCGCGCCGCAGCCTCCGCATTGACCCCGCTCAGCATGCCGTCGCGACTGACATCCGTGTGCAGAATGGCCTCCACACCGTCCGCCTCGAAGTGGCGCGCCAGATCCCCGAGATCGTGCGACGACAGCTTGGACCAGCCGTCGATGGCGAGCCGGCCCTCCTTGACGTCGAGGCCGACGATGATGTGCCCCAGAAATTCCGCACACAAGTCGCTGACGAAGTGGGGCTCGTTGACCGCCTTGGTACCGAGGATGACGTACTGCACGCCGGCGTCGAGATAGGTCTGGACCGCGTCCTCATCCCTCACCCCGCCGCCGACCTGTATAGGCATCTCCGGATGCGCCTCGGCAATGCGACGGATGAGATCGGCATTGACCGGCCACCCGGCGCTGGCACCGTCGAGATCGACGATATGCAGACGCCGCGCCCCAGCCTCGACCCATCGCTCGGCGACGGCCACCGGGTCGTCGGAGAACACCGTGGTGTCGTCCATCCTTCCCTGTCTCAGGCGCACGCATTTGCCGTCCTGAATGTCGATGGCGGGAATAACAAGCATGGTAGGTCCGACTCGTTGGGAGAATCGCTCTGTGCACTGGCGCGGCGCCTATCCGCCGCCCTCCCAGCGCAGGAAGTTCGCAAGCAGCTTGAGGCCCCCCCGCTGGCTCTTCTCCGGGTGGAATTGTACCGCGAATATATTGTCATGCGCGGCGGCCGAGGTAAACGTGATGCCGTAGTCGGTCTCGCCGACGACCTGCCGGGCGTCGTCCCCGCGGGCATAATAGCTGTGCACGAAGTAAAAACGGGATCCGTCTGCGATTCCCTGCCAGAGAGGATGCGGCCGCGTCTGCGTCACCGTGTTCCAGCCCATGTGCGGGATCTTGAGTCTGTGGCCACGTGCGTCCGCGAGGGCCGAAAAGCGGCGCACGTGCCCGCGCAGAATTCCCAGGCACTGGGTGCCGCCGTCCTCCTCGCTGTCCTGGTAGAGCGCCTCCAGCCCCAGGCAGATACCGAGGACCGGTCGTGTCGCCATCACCGCTTCCACCGCCTCGCGCAAGCCGGACTCGCGCATCGCCGAGATCCAGGTGCCGATGGCTCCCTGACCCGGGAAGACGACGCGGTGCGCCTCGCGGATGCGTGCCGGGTCACTGCTGACCCGGATACGACCGCGAGTCGAAACATGCTCGAGCGCTTTCGCGACCGATCGCAGATTTCCGGTTCCAAAATCGACGACCACAACGCTCGTCATGGCTGCACCGTGCGAAAGGGGGAGAGGAATCCGCTTTTCTTCGAGGAACGCCTGAAGAAACCTCGACTCGGGGGCGTTGGCGCGCGCCTACAGCGTACCCTTGGTCGACGCGACCTCCTCCTGGAGGCGCGGATCGATCTCCAGCGCCATGCGCAACGCCCTACCGAACGCCTTGAACAGAGTCTCGGCGATGTGATGCGCGTTGCGACCCCGCAGGTTGTCGACATGCAGGGTAACCTGGGCGTGATTGCAAAACCCTTGAAAGAACTCGTGAATCAGATCCACGTCGAAATCGCCGATGCGCGCGCGGGGATAGCTGACCTCGTAATGCAGCAGCGGACGACCGGAAAGGTCGACGACCACCCGGCTGAGGGCCTCGTCGAGTGGCACATACGCGTGACCGTAGCGACGCAGCCCGCGCTTGTCACCGGCGACCCGGGCGACGGCCTGGCCGAGGGCGATGCCCACGTCCTCCACCGTGTGGTGGGCATCGATGTGCAGATCCCCGGCGGCCTCCACGTCGAGATCCAAGGCACCGTGGCGCGCCACCTGATCCAGCATGTGCTCGAGAAACGCCACGCCCGTCGCCAGGCGAGTCGCGCCGCTGCCGTCGACATCGAGCCGCACGGTTATCTGCGTCTCGCGGGTGTTGCGTTTTACCTCTGCCGTGCGACCCACGGTGGGACCTGGTGCGCTCACACGCCCTTTCATTGGACACAGCTCAAGTATAACGCATGCGCCGCGCACCATCGCGTCGCGGCGCCGGCGGCGCGCGGCCGGACCGCGCCGCGGGGACGCCTCAGGCAGCGCCGTCGAGGGCGGGGCCCATGGCCTGCAGGAAGGCGCTGTTCTCGGCGGGGGTGCCGATGGAGACACGCAGACACCCCTCCAGGGCGCCGCCGGGGCGATGGAAGTTGCGCACCAGCACTCCCTGTGCCAGCAGGCTTCGGAACACGTCGTCGGCGTCGCGCCCAGTAACGCGCAGCAGCAGAAAATTGGTTTGGCTGGGAAACACCTCCACGCCCGCCATCGCCGAAAGGGCTGCGAAGACACGCTGGCGCTCGGCCGTGATCGCCGCGGCCTGCTCCTCGAAAACCGGCAGGTGACGCAACGCGAAGGCGACACTGACCTGGGTGAGCACGCTGATGTTGTAGGGCAGACGCACCTTGTCGATTTCGCTGAGCCAGGGCTCGGGCCCCACGAGGAAACCCAGACGCAGCCCGGCCAGGCCGATCTTCGACAACGTGCGCATGACGACGACGTTGTCGAAGCGCGCCAGGCGCGGAAGAAAACTCTCCCGGGCGAACGCGTGGTAGGCCTCATCGATGACCACCAGGCCGTCGGCCGCCGCGATCACCGCCTCGATCGTTTGCGTATCGAACAGATTTCCCGTCGGGTTGTTGGGGTAGGCAAGGAAGACACAAGCCGGCTGCGTGCGCTCGATCGCGCTCAGCATCGACGCCGCGTCGAGCCGGAAAGATCGGTCCAGGGGAACGCTCTCGAAGGAGCCGCCCGTGGCGGCCGCCGTCATCTCGAACATGGCAAAGGTCGGCACCGGGGCGAGCGTTACGCGTCCCGGCCCCGCGACGGTGAGCTGGATGTTCTGTATCAGTTCATCGGAGCCGTTGCCCAACACGATTCTCATGCCGTCGGGCACACCCATGCGGGCGCGCAGCTCCTCCTTGAGCGCCTCGCCGCCGGGATCGGGGTAACGGTTGACATCGACGTCGGCGAGGGTGTCGAGCCACTCCCGGCGCATGCTCTGCGGCCATCCGTAGGGATTCTCCATGGCGTCGAGCTTGATCATGCCCGCCGGATCGGCAACGTGGTAGGGCTCGAGGCGGCGGATCTCCGGGCGCACCCAGCGCGCGGCGCGGGCGGCGGCGGCACGCGTGTACCGCGATTGCTCCGGCGAAGGCCCACCGCTCATTTGAGCTTTCCGGGCAAGCGCAGCTCCGCCGAACGGGCGTGGGCGCCGAGCCCTTCCGCTCGGGCCAGCACGGCGGCCGTGCCCGCGATGCGGCCGGCACCTTCGGGAGAGCACATGACGATACTGGACCTTTTCTGGAAATCGTAGACCCCGAGCGGCGAGCTGAAGCGTGCGGTCCCCGAGGTGGGCAGCACGTGGTTCGGACCCGCGCAGTAATCGCCCAGTGACTCCGCGCTGTGGGCGCCGAGAAAGATGGCGCCCGCGTGCCGGATCTCCTCGACCAGGGCGCGGGGCTGCTCGACGAGGAGCTCGAGGTGCTCCGGAGCGATCCGGTTGGCGAGCGACGCGGCCTCGCGCAGGTCTCGCACGCGAATCAGGGCACCGTGGCTTTCCAGCGACGCGCGAATGATCTCGCTTCTCTCCATCTGCGGCAGCAGATCATCGATCGCTTTGCGAACCGCCACCATCATGTGGGGATCCGGCGTAATCATGATCGACTGCGCGATCTCGTCATGCTCCGCCTGCGCAAACAGATCCACTGCCACCCATCGGGCATCGGCAGTGGCATCGCACACGACGACGACCTCCGACGGCCCCGCTATCATGTCGATGCCGACGCGCCCGAACACCAGCCGCTTGGCCACGGCCACATAGATGTTGCCCGGTCCCACGATCTTGTCGACCGCGGGGACGGTCGCCGTACCGAAGGCCAGCGCGGCCACCGCCTGCGCACCGCCGATGGTGAATACCCGGTCCACTTCGGCCAGAGCGGCCGCCGCCAGCACCAGCGGATTGACCGCACCCGACGGCGTCGGCACCACCATGACAAGCTCGTCCACGCCGGCGACCTTGGCCGGTATGGCCGTCATCAGGACGGACGAGGGGTAAGCGGCCTTGCCGCCGGGAACGTACAGACCCACCCGCTCGAGCGGCGTCACGCGCTGGCCCAGCCGGTTGCCTTCGGCGTCCTCGTATTCCCAGGACGGCTCCAGCTGACGTCGGTGAAAATCGCGGATGCGCGCCGCGGCGGCCCGCAACGCATCGCGCTCGGGAGCCGCGACCGTCGCCAACGCCTCCTGCAGGCGTGCGAGCGGCATCTCCAGCGCAGCGGCATCGGTCACTGCCAGGTCGTCGAAACGACGGGTGTAGGAGAGCAGGGCCTCGTCGCCGCGGCGACGCACCGCATCGACGATCTCCCGAACGCGCGCCTCCACCGCGGCGCCGGTCTGCGTGGACCGGTCCAGAAGCCGTGCGAGCGAGGGACCGAAATCGGGCTGAGAGCTGTCCAGTTCGAGGAGATTCAAGTCAGCCATCATAGCATCACCGGACACTGGCGCCGATGCGGGCTATCAGGGCTTTCATCCTGTCCTGCTTGATTCGCATCGCCGCTATGTTCGCCACCAGGCGGGCACTGATGTGTTCGATGTGCTCCACCTCGACAAGGTCGTTGGCACGCAGGGTGTTGCCGCTGCTGACAAGATCAACGATGCGGTCCGCCAGACCCGAGAGCGGCGCAAGCTCCATGGAGCCATACAGCGTGATGACCTCCGTCTGCACGCCCTTCTTGGCAAAGTGGCGCCGTGTCGTGCCGGGATACTTGGTCGCGATGCGCAGCCGCGTCCAGCGACTCGGGTCGTCGCCCTCGGCGAGGGCGCGCGGCTCGGCCACAACCATGCGACAGCGCGAAATACCCAGATCCAGCAGCTCGTAGAACTCCTGTTCACTGTGCTCCATGAGTACGTCCTTGCCGACAATGCCCAGGTCGGCCGCACCGAGCTGCACGTAGGTGGGGACGTCCGCGGCGCGAACGACCACCATCTTTACGCCGGGCTCGCTCGTGTCCAGCACGAGCTTGCGCGTCGTCGACGGCTCCTCCTGCGGCACGATGCCGCTGCGGGCGAGCAGCGGAAGCGCTTCCTCGAGGGTCCTGCCCTTGGCGACGGCAATGGTCAGGCGTGCGTTCAACGTCACAGTGCTTCCATTCGATATCGGTGGATCGAGTCGCACAACCCCGAGACAGCTCAGAAAATCGCGGCTCGGCGGCACGTGCTCCGTCGGCCGGCGGACGGCGGTCGGTCAGCCGGCGGCCACTTGCATTTCGGGCAGGTAGCCGGGAACGCGGCGGATACGAGCCCCGAGTTGGGAAAGCTTCTCTTCGATGCACTCGTAGCCACGATCGATGTGATAGATGCGGTCGATGATTGTATCCGCCTCGGCCACCAGTCCGGCCAGGGCGAGACAGGCCGACGCCCTCAGATCGGTCGCCATCACCGGCGCGCCACGCAGAGTGGCCACTCCTCGCACGACCGCCGTGTTGCCACGCATTTCGACGTCCGCCCCCATGCGCTGCAACTCCTGAACGTGCATGAACCGGTTCTCGAAAACCGTCTCGGTGACGGTGGCGGTTCCCTCGGCGACGGCGTTGAGCATGACCAGTTGCGCCTGCATGTCCGTCGGAAACGCCGGAAACGGAGCGGTCCGCACGCTCACCGCCCGCGGGCGTCGTCCGTGCATGTTCAAGCGGATCGAGTTGTGGGTGGTTTCGATGTCCGCCCCGGAATCGCGCAGCTTCTCGAGCACGGCGTCGAGAAACTTGGGGTTGACGTCGCGAACCTTGACGTCGCCGCCCGTCACGGCCCCGGCCACCAGGTAAGTCCCCGCCTCGATGCGGTCTGCGATGATGTGGTGCGCTGTGCCGTGCAGGCTGTCGATACCCTCGATGACGATCGTGTCGGTACCGGCGCCGCTGATCCTGGCGCCCATGCTGTTGAGGCAATCTGCCAGATCCACCACTTCGGGCTCGCGCGCGGCATTCTCGATCACGGTGGTCCCCTGGGCGAGCGTCGCCGCCATCATCAGGTTCTCAGTGCCCGTGACGGATATCAGATCCATGAAGATGTGCGCACCCCTCAATCTGGCACAGCGCGCCTTGATGTAGCCGCCGTCGATGGTCACTTCGGCGCCCATCGCGCGAAAGCCCTTGATATGCAGGTTCACGGGCCGGGAACCGATGGCGCAGCCTCCCGGCATCGAAACCTCGGCGCGACCGAAACGCGCCAGCAACGGGCCGAGCACCAGAATAGAGGCGCGCATGGTCTTGACCAGCTGATACGGCGCGCGGTACTGCGTGACGCCGCTGGCATCGCCTTCTATGGTCATCTTCTCGTCCACCTGCAGCCTCACCCCGAGCTGACCCAGCAGTTCCATGGTCGTCGTGATGTCGTGCAGGTGAGGAATGTTGCTGACCCGCAGTGGCTTGTCGGTCAGGAGCGAGGCGATCAGCACCGGCAACGCCGCATTCTTGGCGCCCGATATGCGCACCTCTCCCCGCAGGGTGCGACCACCCGTCACGATCAGCTTATCCATGGACTGAGCGCCTCTGGCTGTCTCGAGCGAAGTCTCTACGCCCCGGGGCGGACGGCGAGCGGACGAACCGACGCGAGCCCGAAGCGGCCCCCGCGGGCCGGACCGCGCAAAGCTTCGCCTCCACCCAAGGCGACACCACCTGCTCGAGCCGGCAGCGAAGGCGCGATTATAGACGACCGTCGCCCCACAGGAAAAAGGCCGCCCGGCGGCGGCCTGATGGGATCGGTCATCCTCGCTCCTGACTGCTTCTCGCGCACGGGTGCGGGGAGGCGTGCCCGCGCTGCGGTAGGCCCGCAGCAGTCCTGCCGCACTAAGCGGCGTCGGCCAACTTCTGCTGCAGCTCCCCCTTCTGGTACATCTCCATGACGATGTCGCTGCCACCGATGAACTCCCCCTTGATATAGAGCTGGGGAATGGTCGGCCAGTTGGAGTACTGCTTTATGCCTTCACGAATCTCCTGATCCGCCAACACGTCTACCGAGGCGAATCGGGTACCGCAGGCCTGCAGGATCTGCACTGTTCTGCCCGAGAATCCGCACTGCGGGAACTGAGGTGTCCCCTTCATGAAGAGAATCACGTCATGGGTGTCGATGGCTTGCTTGATTCGCTCCTGGACGTTCATTGACTCGTACCTCGTTTCTGATCCGTTCGTGGATCCCGCTTCCCGAACTCCCGCGGCCCCGCAACCGGTGCCCGGCTACCGGGACTCCCGCTCGCGGGCCCACTCCTCCGGCGTCACGGTGCGCATGGACAGGGCGTGAATCTCGCCCCTCATCTTGTCGCCCAGCGCCGCGTAAACCATCTGATGCTGCTGGACTGCGGTCTTGCCGGCAAATGCCGGGCATACGATCACGGCGGTAAAGTGCTGTCCGTCGCCGTCGATTTCAACCCTTGATTCCGCAAGGTTTTGCTCGATCCAGTTCCTGATGTCGTCCGGCGTGACCATTGCCGCCTCCTCGGCCGTGAACCCGTTGTCGTGACCCGTACTTCCGCGCCGGCGCCGGCCGCTCCCGACGTCATCGCTGGCCGGCGCCGAAAACCGAGCGCAACCCGGAGACGCGGATAAGCTCGAGCAGCTGCTTCGGCGCCTGCCGCAGCGAGATCGCCGCACCGCTGCGGCGCGCCCGCTTCTGCCACTCCACGAGCAGCGCAAGCCCCGCGCTGTCGACCTTTGTGACCCCGCTGAGGTCGATGTCGATGTCGCCCGCGGGCAGCTCGGCCGTGCCGGCCTCGTAAAGCTCGGCCACCGAAGCGAACGTCAGCGGCCCGATGATCGCGACACCACCGTCGCGGCGCTCAACGCTGGCCTGCACGGCTCGGCGGCTCCAGCGGCGACGCCGGGAATCGACCCGGCGTCGCCAACACGCAAGATCCGACGGACGACTGGTGTGACCCCACTACTTCCCCCCCTGAGTGTTCTTCGCCGCAAGCGAGTCGATCAGCGCGTCTATACCCTCCACGCGCACCACGCGCGCGTAGCTCGACCGATAGTTGGTGACGAGGCTGATGTTGTCGATGGTGATGTCGTACACCTTCCACTCGTTATTGTTGAGCGCGAGTCGGTAGTGCAGCGGAACCGCCGGACCGGCTCCCACGCTGATCTCCGTCTTGACCAACGCGCGATCGGCTTCGTCGTTCATCTGCAGCTGCTTGTAATTGATCGGCTGCCCCGTGTATTCGAACAGCGCGGTGGCGTAGGTGCGCACAAGGAGGGTTCGGAACTCCTCCACGAAACGCCGTTGCTGAGCCTCGGAGGCCTGCGACCAGTAGCGTCCCAGCACCAGAGCCGACATGCGCTCGAAATCGAAGTGGGGAAGAACCAGTTCGTCGACGAGAGCGTAGAGCTTGGCGTGATCCTCGCTGAGGATCTCCCGCTCGGCCGTGAACCGGGTAAGCACCTTGTCGGTGGTCTCTCTCACCAGGACGTCGGGCGCCAGACCCGCCGCCGCCGGCACCGTCATGACGAGAGACAGCACAAGGCCCGTCACCCCTATCGCTCTGCTCATTTGTCGCCACCTTCACTCTGGCTGAAGATCATTTGACCTATCAACTGCTCAAGTATCACCGCGGATTGGGTGAGGAAGATCTCATCGCCGTCCTTTAGCTGCTCCTCGTCGCCGCCGGGCTCGAGGGAGACGAACTGCGCGCCGAGCAGACCGGCCGTCAGTATGGAGGCGCTCGTGTCCTTCGGCAGATTGTCGAACCGCGAGTCGATCTGCATGACAACCACGGCGTTGAAATCGTCGCGGTCGATGCGGATGTCCTTGACGCGCCCGATGCGCACTCCCGCCATGGTCACCGGCGCCTTGACGTTGAGCCCGCCGACATTCTCGAAGCGACCCATGAGGGTGTAGCCGCCCATCTCGGCGGTGTCGAAATTCCCCACCTTGAGCGCCAGGGTGGCCAGGGACGCCAGGCCGGCGAGAACGAAAATCCCCACCGCCACCTCGATCGTTCGTTTCCTCATGAATTCAGATCTCTCCGAACATCAATGCCGTCAACACGTAATCCAGTCCGAGTACGGCCAACGACGCCGTGACGACGGTTCGCGTGGTGGCCCGACTCACCCCTTCGGAGGTGGGCTCCGCGTCGTAGCCTTCGAACACCGCAATCCAGGTGACCGCGAAACCAAAGACGAGACTCTTGACGACGCCGTTGACTATGTCGTCGTAGAAGTCCACGCCCTGCTGCATCGACGACCAGTAGGCCCCGGCGTCGACCCCCAACTGGGCTACGCCGACAAAATGCCCGCCGAAGACGCCGATCACGGTGAACATCGCCGCCAGCAGCGGCACCGCGAGCACGCCGGCGACGAAACGGGGGGCGATGACCCGGGCCACGGGATCCACCGCCATCATCTCCATCGCCGCCAGCTGCTCGGTGGCCTTCATCAACCCGATCTCCGCGGTCAGCGCCGAGCCCGCCCTGCCGGCGAAGAGCAGCGCGGACAGAACCGGTCCAAGCTCGCGCGTCAGGCTGAGCGCAACCACGAGACCCAGCTCCGACTCGGCCCCGAAATCCACCAGTGTATAGTATCCCTGTAAGCCCAGCACCATGCCCACGAACAAACCCGCCACCAGAATGATGAGCAGCGTCAGCACGCCGACGGAGTAGAGCTGTTGGACGACCAGCCCGAATCGGCGCAAGGTGCCCCCGGTGCTGCCGAGGGCCAGGTAGAGCAAGACGGCGGCGCGTCCCATGCGAGTGACTGCATCGATCCACCACGCGCCGAGCGTCTCCAGCAGCGTCATGGCTGCGCCGCTCCAACGAGATCATCGACCAGGGCTCCGGCCGGGTAGTGGAAAGCCACCGGTCCGTCCGGCAGCCCGCCCATGAACTGCCGCACCTCCGCCGCCTCGCTCGCCAGCAGGGCATCGGGTGGCCCCTGTGCGATCACGCGACCGTCGCCGAGCAGATACACGTAATCGGCGATGCTGCATCCCTCGGCAACGTCGTGGGTAACAACGACCGACGTCATGCCCAGGGCGTCGTTGAGCTCGCGCACCAGCTTCGCGATCACCCCCATGGAGATGGGATCGAGACCGGTGAAGGGCTCGTCGTACATGACCAGCATGGGGTCGAGGGCAATGGCGCGCGCGAGCGCCACCCGCCGCGCCATGCCCCCGGACAGCTGCGAGGGCATCAGGTCCCGGGCGCCGCGCAGGCCCACCAGCTCGAGCTTCATCAGCACGAGGTTGCGGATCAGGGGGGCGGGCAAGCGCGTGTTCTCCGCCAACGGAAAGGCGACGTTGTCGAACACGCTCAGGTCGGTGAGCAGGGCGCTCGCCTGGAACATCATGCCCATGCGACGACGCAACGCATACAGCGCCCGTCGACCGAGCCGCGGCACCGATTCCCCGTCCACTTTCACCTGGCCGTTATCGGGAAGCAGACGCCCGCCGATCAGATTGAGCAGGGTCGACTTGCCGCAGCCGCTCGGTCCCATGACAGCCGTTACCTTTCCGCGAGGAATGAAGATGTCGACGCCACGGTATACCGTGCGCGACTTGAACGCGAAGTGAACGCCGGTCATTTCGACCAGGCTGTCGCCGCTGGAGCGCGGGCTGGGGGATGGTTTCAATGGAACAGGTTTCCGCAGCGCGAGGACGCGCAATTCTATCAGAGTTGTCCGTCGCGAAACGGCTCGCCGAGGGTACGCCCGTGCTGCGGCGCGACCGGCCAGTTGCCGGCGACGACAAGCGGATGCCCCGCGACCTCGCGCGCTACACGCCAAGGAGCTCGGCCACGAGTCGGGCTTCGCGCGCCAGCCGATAAGCCGTGGGCGGATCCACAAAGAACAGGGCGCCGCCGCGCGCACCCCCGCCCATCCATCGTGTGGCGGTCTCGATGACGGCTCGCACATGCCGCAGATCGTCCTTGCCCACGAGCGCGACGAGGTAGGAACCCGCGGGCTCGGGGGCCGGCTGTTGCCGTGGTCTCCAGATCGTGCTGGCTCCCATCTCCGCGACGACGCGCGCGCGTGCTCGCGCGCCGTCGCCGACGCGGCGCGCTTCGACGGCCACCGGAAATCGCGGCGCCAAGACCGCCAGCAGCCGCTGCAAACCCTTCACGCCCGGCCCACGCCCGCCGGTAGCGACCAAGGCCCGGGTCTGGGCGCGGATCGGAGCGACGAGGTCCAGGAAGCGGTCGGCGGCTGCAGCGAGCGCCGTGGCGGACAGTCCGGGCCGGTAGAGCCAGCCCGGCAGTTCGTGCACGAAACCGAAGTCCGGATCGCAGTCCGCCACCCAGGCGGCGACGTCCTCCGCCGAGACGTGGTCCCAGGTGGGTGAAGGCACGAGAACGCCGCGGTGCTCGTTGCTGTAGTAGCAAAAGCGCCACTCGATGGGCAGCTCCTGCGGGTACACCGTCCGCGCCCAAGCGGGGTGATCCCAGCCTCTGCTGCCGATGAGTAATCTGTGATCCATGAGCTGCGCAGGGTGCGCCCGGCGCATTGGCGGGTCAAGTGCGACCGGCGCCCGTCGCGGCGAAGCCATGCGGCCGTTGCGCGAGCGTTGCTCGGGCCTCGAGGGCCATCGAATGCGTCGCCCGACGATCTGCTATACTGCCGCCACCTTTTCGCGAGACCGCTGCCGCGACTGCATGGCGCGTCGCCCGCGTCAACCAGTCCGCACGCCCGGATCAACTCATGGCGCTCAACGTGGCGAACCGACCTCACGCAGCAGCAGACGACATCTTCGTCGAAGAAGGCCGGGCCGTCATCGACCTGGAGGCAAACGCGGTTGCGAGCCTGGCCGGGCGCCTCGGGGAGGCATTCGGGGCCGCTTGCCGTCTGATCTTGGCGTGCCGGGGCAGGGTGGTCGTCGTGGGCATGGGCAAATCGGGTCACATCGGCGGTAAGATCGCGTCGACGCTGGCCAGCACCGGCACGCCGGCTTTCTACGTCCACCCAGGCGAGGCCAGCCACGGCGATCTCGGCATGATCACGCCCGCGGATTTGGTTTTGGCCATCTCCAACTCCGGCGAAACCCCGGAGATTCTGACGATTCTTCCGGTGATCAAACGCATGGGTGTGAAAATGGTCGCGTTCACGGGAAGCGCGGAGTCGACGCTGGCGCTGCAGGCCGACGTCTGCCTCGACGTGGGCGTGTCCCAGGAGGCCTGCCCTCTCAACCTCGCGCCGACGTCGAGCACCACGGCGACGCTGGCCATGGGCGACGCCCTCGCCGTGGCACTGTTCCGGGCCCGCGGCTTTACCGAGCGCGATTTCGCCCGCTCACACCCGGGGGGCGTGCTCGGACGCAGGCTCCTGGTCTACGTGCGCGACGTTATGCACGCGGGCGATCGTATTCCACTGGTGCGCGAGCACGCCCTGCTGAGCGACGCACTGATAGAGATGTCGAGCAAGGGACTGGGCATGACCGGCGTCGTGGACACCGATGGCCGACTGATCGGCGTCTTCACGGACGGTGATCTGCGCCGCACGCTGGGTACGAACGTGGACCTGTACCGGTGCCGCATTGCCGAGGTCATGACACGCAACCCCGTGACGACCGGCCCCGCGACGCTGGCCGCGGAGATCGTGCAGCTGATGCGCACCCGCGCGATCAACGGGCTCTTCGTCGTCGACGAGGCAAGCCGTGTGCTTGGCGCGCTCAACACACACGACCTGCTGCGCGCCGGTGTGATGTAGATGGGACCCTTCCGTGACGCTGCTCGAGAAAACGCTGCTCTTTGGTCTTTTCGCCGCCCTCGCCGCCCTCAGTCTGTGGATGCAGCTGGGGGTGCTGGAGGAGCCGGCGCCCGTCGTGCCGGTGACGGAGCGCCACGACCCCGATTACTACATCGAGAACTTCACCGCCTTCGGTGTCGACGAGACGGGCGAGAAGAAGTACGTTCTGGAAGCCGAGCGCCTGGTGCACTATCCCGATGACGACACCGCGCTGCTGGACAATCCGCATATCATAGAGTACCTGCCGGGACAGTCGCCGCGCCACGTGTATTCCGATTCGGGTTGGATGTCCCGCGACGGAAACGAGGTGCTGCTCACGGGCAACGTGCGCGTGATTCGCGCCGAGGACCAGAGCAAGGCCGAAGGCGTGATGACCACGGACAAGCTGCGCGTGCAACTCAACGACAAACAACGAAAGGCCACCGACAGTGGCCGCTGATACCGGTCACGAAATATCAACCATCTCGAGCAAACATTGAAATGAGCACATCACAAGTTCGCCGTTTGTTCATGGTCGCAGCCGTCATGACGGCTGCGGCGCAGGTTCCGACTGCGGCCCTGGCGTTGAAATCGGATCGTGATCAACCCGCCACCGTGGACGCCGAGGAGGTCGACATGGACTTCAAGACCGGCGTTCGCACGTATCGCGGCAAGGTCTTCATAAAGCAGGGCTCGACGGAGATATACGCCGACAAGGTCGTTACCGAGTATGTCGACGACAAGCTGGACAAAGCCACGGCCTGGGGCAACCCCGCCGTCTTCAAGACGCTGCCGGACGGGCAGGAGGAAATCGTCACCGGCAAGGGGCAGAGGCTTGAGTTCGACAACGCGAATCGCGTCGTCACGATGTACGACAACGCCGTTATCGAGCAGCACCAGAACAGCGTGACCGGGGACGTCATCGCGTACAACCTGACCACTGAGCAGCTCAAGATCCGCGGCGGCTCCAAAATCCGCAAGACGTCCGAAGGGCAAGAGGGCTCCGACGAGTCAACGGGGTCGGGCCAGCGTTCCAAGATCGTGATTCAGCCCAAACCCAAGAAGGCGCCGGTTGCCACTGAATAACCATAACGGCTTTGCGATCTGACAAGACCCGCACGCCCGCGGCAATTTGCATTCCTCGGCATCGGTTCGCGTCCTTCAATCCCTCCGTTAGCAGCAAGCGTCGTCCGTGAGCAGCCTGACAACCCGTGGCCTGACAAAGCAGTACAAAGGGCTCAAGGTCGTGGACAACGTGGACGTCAACGTCGAGAGCGGCGAGGTCGTCGGCCTTCTGGGCCCCAACGGGGCCGGAAAGACCACCTGTTTCTACATGATCGTCGGGCTCATTCGCTGTGACAGCGGTTCGATCAAGCTCGATGAGGACGAAATCAGCGATATGCCGATGCACGAGCGAGCGCGGCGCGGAATCGGTTACCTTCCCCAGGAGCCGTCCATCTTTCGCAAGCTCTCTGTCGAAGACAACATCATGGCTGTGCTGCAGGCGCAGCCGCACCTGTCCAACGACGAGCGACAGCGGCATGTCGACGAACTGCTCGAGGAATTCAACATCGCGCACAAGCGAACCTCCATGGGTATCAGCCTATCCGGGGGTGAGCGCCGCCGGGTCGAGATCGCCCGGGCCTTGTCCCTCGAGCCGTTCTTTATTCTTCTCGACGAGCCGTTCGCCGGCATCGACCCCATATCCGTCGTGGACATTCAACACGTGATATCCCATCTGCGCGACATCGGCATCGGCGTCATCATCACAGATCACAATGTGCGCGAGACACTGGGAATTTGCGATCGCGCCTACATTTTGAGTGAGGGGCGCGTGCTGACCACCGGCAGCCCGGATGAGATCCTCTACAACGAAGAAGTCCGCGAGATCTATCTGGGCTCCGACTTCCGGCTCTAGCCTCGGCGGCAATGCGAGTGCGAAACCCGACACAGATCACGGACCGTCAAAAAGTCAAGGGTTCGACCGAGCACTGAATCCGCTACAATTCGATATAGCGTCGCCGCGGAACATCGGGTCCCGCATCGAGCACCCCGGAGCGTCGAGACCCTAAGCCGCCTGCAATTCGAGGTCGTCCGGCGACCCGCCATGCCGCGCGCTGCGAAGCAGCGCGGCGCTACGTAGCCGATGAGACAGTCACTGGAACTGAAGCTCGGACCGCGGGTCACCATGACGCCGCAGCTTCAGCACGCAATACGGCTTCTGCAGCTGTCGGCCGTGGATCTCGCCGTCGAGATCCAGGAGGCGCTGCAAGCGAACCCCCTTCTCGAGGAGATCGAATCGGAGGAGGGATCCGAAGAGGGACCCGCCGTCGACATGCGCGCCGATCCGGTTTCGGCGGATGACGATCCGGTCGAATCCGACAACGATGGGAGCCCGGAAGGCTACCTGCTCGACGCCGAGCGCGAGACCGACGGGCCACTCTCGGACGATGTCCCCGCGATGGAATCGATCGACGAGTCCGGGTGGGACGAGCTGTTCGATTCCCCCATCGCGCGTCACACCCGATCCGATACCGACGCCCGCGACTTCGAGATCGATGACCGCAATACCGCGCCCACGACGCTCAACGACCACCTGGCGTGGCAGGCTCAGATGACAGCCTTCTCGCCCCAGGACGGCAGGATTGCCCAGGCCATCGTCAGCTGCATCGACGCTCATGGCTACCTTACCTGCACTCTCGAGGAGTTGAAGCAGATCTTGGACGAGGAGGAGGGGGAGGTCGGACTCGACGAGATCGAGGCCGTGCTGCATCACGTGCAGAGTTTCGACCCGACCGGCGTCGCAGCGCGCAGCCTGAGCGAGTGTCTTCTGCTCCAGCTCAGGCAGCTCCCTCTGGACACCGATACAGCCGCGCATGCCACCACCCTGGTGACGGATCATCTGCACCTGCTTGGCAGCCGCGATTACGCGCGACTGCGCCGGCTGCTCGGTCTGGGCAGCGAACAGCTCCAGCGGCTCATCGAGATCGTACGAGGGCTCAACCCCAAGCCCGGAAACGCCATCGGGCCGAGCGATGCCGTCTACGTGACGCCGGACCTCATCGCCAGGAAGATCAAGGATCGCTGGTACGTCGAGCTGAACAACGACTCCCTACCAGGACTCAGAATCAGCCGAAGCTATCGGGAGCTCATGCGACACGCCAAACGGGAGGCGGAGCGCAAGTACCTGCAGGACAGGCTTCAGGACGCACGCTGGTTTCTGAAGAGTCTGCGCACCCGCAACGAGACCCTGCTGGCCGTGGGTCGCGAAATCGTCGAGCGACAGCACGAATTCCTCGATCAGGGCGACATCGCGATGAAGCCACTGGTGCTTGCCGACGTCGCTGGAACCCTCAACCTGCACGAGTCCACCGTGTCCCGTGTGACTACACAGAAGTATCTGATGACGCCACGCGGCGTCTTCGAGCTCAAGTACTTTTTCTCCAGCCGCGTCGGTACCGCCGACGGAGGCTCTTTCTCGGCAACGGCAATCCGCTCACTCATCAGAAAACTGGTGGAGGCCGAGGTACCGACGAAACCGATCAGCGACAGCGAGATCGCAGGGATCCTCGGTAGGCAGGGCATACAGGTTGCCCGTCGCACCGTCGCGAAGTACCGAGAACACATGAACATTCCGCCTTCAAGTCGGCGCAAGGCGCTTCTGTAGGGAAGCCGGGGGCGCAGGCCGGGCTGTCTGTGGGCAGTGGCGCGGTATCAATTCATTGGAGCTTGCCATGACGGAAGTCATATCCGAATCGCTCGAGCCGGAACGCACCGACGACTCGCAACGCATCGAGCTGTCCGAGCTGCTCACACCATCACGCGTGGCCATCGGACTGCATCCCTCGAGCAAGAAGAGGCTCCTCGAGGAACTTGCCGCATTGCTGCTCAAGGACAGTCCCATCATGGACCGGGACATGGTTTTCCAGATCCTCACCGAAAGAGAGCGCCTGGGAAGCACGGGAATCGGCGAGGGCGTGGCGCTGCCGCACGGGCGACTGCATGGCATCACGGCGGCCATCGGTGCAGTCGCCGTGCTGCGGAAACCCCTGGAGTTCGACGCCATCGATCAAAAACCGGTGACACTGGTGTTCGGCCTGCTGGTGCCGGCCGAGGCCAGCGAAGCACACCTTCATCTACTTGCCCGGCTCGCGACGATGCTGAGCGACGCCTCCATGCGCAACAGGATGCTGCAGGCGAGCGATGCCGACGCCCTGTACCGCCTGCTCGTCGACTGGCACGAAGCCTCGAACTCCGTAACCTGATCCCGAACTGATGGGCACGCGAACCTTATCCCTCGCTTTGGCTGGACCGCCGCATTCGCGCCCGAGGCCCGATCGATTATGAACTTCGTCATCATCAGCGGGCTTTCCGGGTCGGGCAAGAGCATTGCGCTACAGGCGCTGGAAGACATGGGTTACTACTGCATCGACAACTTGCCTGCGGTTCTGCTTCCTCAACTGGCGGGCGAGCTGCTGGCACACGAAGACCTCAAGGGCTCGCACGTCGCCGTCAGCATCGATTCGCGCAATCGCAGTTTCCTGCAGTCGCTTCCGGCGAACCTCCGGGCACTCGCGGATCAGGGCCTCGATTGCCGTATTGTTTTCCTGGAAGCAGACGAGCCCGCATTGATCAAGCGGTTCAGTGAAACCCGCCGCAGGCACCCCCTGACCGATGCCAAGGTACCGCTCGTGGAGGGCATCCGCAAAGAGATGAATCTGCTCGCCCCGCTTTACGAGAGCGCCACATCGATCGTAGACACCACCAAGACGACGCCGCACGAGCTGCGCTCTCTGATCCGCGATTTCGCCGGCGCTACGGGCGCCGACGGACCCTCTCTGCTGTTCGAGTCCTTCGGCTACAAGCACGGCACGCCCCCGGAGGCGGACTTCGTGTTCGATGTGCGCTGCCTGCCGAACCCCTACTGGCACGACGAGCTTCGTGATCTGTCGGGGCTCGACCGCCCGGTGGTGGAGTTCCTCGAAGCCGATGCGTCCGTGGGACGCATGATCGAGGAGATCCGCGGCTTCCTCGAGACATGGCTTCCGAGCTTCGAGGCGCAGAATCGCAGCTACATAACGGTCGCCATCGGCTGCACGGGGGGCAGGCACCGCTCGGTGTATGTGACCGAGCGCCTCACCGAGCACTTCGGTAGTCGCGATTTCCCGGTGCAGGCCCGGCATCGCTCTTTGCCGTGAGGACCGCGCCGCCACCCGCAGCCCGGCATTGACGCCCAGCGGATGCTCAGGCGCGAAATCGAGGTCATCAACAAGCTCGGATTGCACGCTCGGGCCGCCGCCAAGCTCGTCAAGGCTGCCGCAGCGTTCGACGCCGACATCCGGCTTTCTCACAAGGGCCGCCGGGTTGACGGCAAGAGCATCATGGGCGTTATGATGCTTGCTGCCGCCCAAGGCGCGCACATCGAGCTCGAGACCTCGGGCAGTGAGGCGGACGCGGCTATGACAGCGATTGTGGCGCTCTTCGAAAGCCGCTTCGACGAGGACGAGTGATGCTGACGTTGCACGGGGCCGGCGTTGGCAGCGGGATCGCAATCGGTGAGGCATTCGTCGTCCACCGCGACCGCCCCGAGACTCCGCAGTATCTCTTGGCCCCGGATCGGGTCGAAGCCGAGGTCCGGCGTTTTCGAGCCGCCATCGGCAAGGCCCTTGACCAGCTGATCGAGATCCGCCGGGGGATCCCGCTGGCGGCGCCGACCGAGATCGTCACCTTCATGGACGCCCACATCCTCATGCTGCAAGACCCCGTGCTTGCCGAGGAACCCATCTCAACGGTCCGCGAGAAGCAATGCAATGCGGAGTGGGCGCTCGCCATACACCGCGATGCTCTGGTAGAGGTTTTCGACGCCATGGAGGACCCCTACCTGCGCAGCAAGAAGGACGACATCGACCAGGTGGTCAACCGCGTGTACAAGGAACTGCTTGACCTGGATGAACAGGGTCATGACTTCCTCGATAAAGACCTGAACGGGAAGATCGTTGTGACCAACGACTTGGCGCCGGCTGACACGGTGTTGCTCAAGCACCACAAGATGGCAGCATTCGTGACCAACCTGGGAGGGCCCATCTCGCACACGGCCATTCTCGCGCGCAGTCTCCGAATTCCGGCCATCGTCGGACTGCACGGCGCCACCCGCTACATACGCCATCGCGAGCCGCTCATCGTGGACGGCAAGAGCGGGATCATCATCGTCGCGCCGGACGAACCGGTGCTCGAGGAGTATCGCAAGCGTCAGCGCGCCAACGCCCGCCTTCGACGCAAGCTCGAAGCTCTTACGCACGTCCCCTCGCGAACGCGCGACGGCAAGTCCGTCACGTTGATGGCGAATGTGGAGTTGCCAGAGGATATCGATGCGGCCGATCAGGTCGGCGCCAACGGCGTCGGCCTGTATCGCACGGAGTACCTCTTCATGAATCGCGCCGAGCCCCCCAGCGAGGACGAGCAGTACGAGGCCTACGCGAGTGCTCTCGATCGCCTGCAACGCCCCGTGACCATCCGCACCCTGGATCTCGGAGCAGACAAGCAGGTCGACGGCGGTCGCAGCGGCGGCAATATCTCGACCAATCCCGCGCTCGGACGCAGAGCGGTGCGGTTGTGCTTGAGCGATCCGGCCCTGTTCCGTCCCCAGCTGCGCGCCATACTGCGCGCGTCGGCGCACGGACCGGCCGAGATCATGATCCCCATGGTTTCCAGCCTCGACGAGCTCGATCAGGTTCTCGGCCTGGTGCAGGAGACGAAGCGGCAGCTGGAGCGTGAAAATAAGGACTTCGATGCCGCCATCCCGATCGGCGGCATGATCGAAGTTCCGGCGGCGGCAATTGCCGCCGATCTCTTTGCCGCCAAACTCGATTTCCTGTCCATCGGCACCAACGACTTGATCCAGTACACGCTGGCGATAGACAGGGTCGATGACGAAGTCAACTATCTGTACGACCCTCTCCACCCCTCTGTGCTGCGGCTGATTGCCATGATCATCGATGCGGGTCGCAGGGCGGGGGTGCCGGTATCGATGTGCGGCGAGATGGCCGGGGACGCCGAGTACACGCGCCTGCTGCTGGGGCTGGGCCTGCGTATCTTCAGCATGGATCCCACCACCCTGCTGGAGGTCAAGGAACGGGTGCGCACAAGCGTGCTGAGTGAGCTCGAGAAGCAGACGAGGGAAATACTCATGGCAACCGACACCGGGCGACTGCGGGAGCTGGTCGACCGCATGAACGAACCCTGAGCCTGCGTCCGCGACCATGCCAGCGATCGAACAAAGCGCCGTGCGCGAACGCCTGCTGGAGGCCCTCGAGGACGAGGCGCCCAGCGACGTGCGCACGCTGGTCGGCGAACTGCATCCCGCCGACACCGCCGACATTCTCGAGAGCCTGCCGCCGGATCAGCGGCGCGCGGTGTGGGCGGAGGTCGGACTCGACGCGATGGGCGAGATTCTGACGGAGGTCTCCGATGGCGTTCGCCGGGACCTGCTCGACGCTCTCGACCCCAAGCTTCTGGTGAGCGCCGTCCGCGGCCTCGATATCGACGATATCGCCGACCTCATCCCGAATCTTTCCGAGGAGGTCATCGCCGACATTCAGCTCGCCGTCGCCAAACAGGCGCGCGAGGGTCTGGACGCCGTGCTTTCCTATCCGCAGGACACGGCGGGCGGACTGATGAACGTCGACACGGTGACGGTGCGTGAAAGCCTGCCGCTGGCCGTGGTGCTGCGCTATCTTCGTCTTCGAGGGGAGCTGCCCGAGTACACCGACAAACTCTTCGTGGTGGACCGTTCGAATCGGCTCAAGGGCGTGCTGTTTATTTCCACGCTGCTGACCGCGGATGCCGCCGAGCGCGTCGCCGAGCATGTGGATTCCGAGCCCATCAAGTTCAACGCCCTGACACCGGACAGCGACGTGGCGGCGGCATTCGAGCGTTACAACCTGATCTCGGCTCCAGTGGTCGACGAAAGCAATATCCTGTTGGGACGCATCACCATCGACGACGTCGTCGACGTGATCCGCGAGGAAGCCGATCACACCGTCATGGCCAGGGCGGGTCTGGACGTCGAGGAGGACATCTTCGCACCCGTAGCCCGCAGTACGCGCAGCCGTGCCATGTGGCTCGGCATCAACCTGATCACCGCGCTCATTGCATCATGGGTTATTCTCCAGTTCGAGCGCACCATAGAGCAGCTTGTCGCGCTGGCCGTCCTCATGCCGATCGTGGCGAGCATGGGTGGCAACGCCGGCACGCAGACACTTACCATCGTCATACGCGGCCTGGGAACGGGGACCATCGACCCCGCCAACGCCTGGCAAGTGCTGAAGAAGGAGTTTCTGGTCGGCGGACTCAACGGCGTGTTGTGGGCGCTGGCGGTGGCTCTGGTGGCCATCGTTTGGTACCACAACCTGCATCTCGCACTCATCATCGGTCTGGCGATGATGATCAACATCATCGCCTCGGCAATCGCCGGTGTCCTGCTGCCGGTGGCTTTCGACCGATTCGGCGTGGATCCGGCACTGGCGAGCGGTGTGGCGCTGACCACCGTCACGGACGTGATCGGATTCCTGTCGGTGCTGGGTCTGGCCGCGCTCTTTCTGCTCTAGCAAAAAGCCCGCCGGCTCGCCGCAGATGCCAGCTCAACCCGGTGAGCGGACCCGCGCGAGCCACGCGCTCGCCAGCGTGATCAGCAGGCTCACCAGCACGATGGGGACATGGCGGTAACGCGCGAAGGGGGTCTCGCCTGCCATGGGCTGCACGGTCGCCGTCAGCACGAGGGTGCGGAACTGGGTTGAGCGCTCGAGCACGACTCCGCGATGGTCGATGACCGCCGATATTCCCGTGTTACCGGCGCGCAGCATGGCTCGACCCGCCTCCCTCGCGCGCATGCGTGCCATCTGCAGACGTTGGTGGGGAGCGAGGGAAGCCCCGAACCAGGCATCTTCACTGACATTGACGAGCAGCGTTGCGGCCGGCAGAGGAGCAAGCACGTCCGCCGCGAAAGCGTCCTCGTAGCAGACCGACACACCGACCACATTTCCCGCGAGCGTCAACGCCGCGCGGGCGCCCTCGCCCGGCGAGAAATCCGCCATCGGGATTTGCAGGTAGTCGAGTACCCAGGCGAACAGAGGTCGCAGGGGTAAATATTCACCGAAGGGCACGAGGTGCCGCTTGCGATAGATCTGCACGGCGCCGTTCGCGCCGACGCCGGCGACGCTGTTGTAGACACGCATCCCCGTCGCCGAGGGCTCGCGCTCGAGCACGCCGAAGAGGAAGTCTGCCGGCATCCCTCGCAGAACATCCCAAAGGCGATCCGGCAGGGCGTCGCGATAAGCGGGCAGTGCCGCCTCGGGCCAGACGATCAGCTGTGCATCCGGCGCAGCGGCGCTCAGCCCAAGATACAGGTCCACGATCTCCGCTTGGCGCTCCGGCGCCCATTTTTTATCGAGTCCCACGTTGCCCTGCACCAGGCCGACCGCGAGCGGGGCATTCACCGGCCGCACCCATTCCACACCGGCGACGGGAACCGCCACGAGCCAGACGACGAGCAACCCGGCTATCGGCACGGTGGACAGACGCGTACGTCGGTACCACGCCAGCACCACGGCGCCGGCGCTCGCGACTACGACCAGACTGAGCCCGTACACGCCCACCACCGGCGCCAGCCCGAAAAGGGGCGACTCGGTCTGGCTGTAGCCGAGGCTGAGCCAGGGAAAGCCAGTCAAAACCCATTCCCGGGCCCACTCACCCAGCACCCACAACGCGGGCGCCACACAGCCCGGGCGCAGCATCGACGCCGGCCGGGCGAGCTTCGCCTGCGCGTAGCCCACTGCCGCCGGAAACAGGCTCAGCAGCAACACGAATACGGCCACCGCAACCGCTGCCAGCGGCGCCGGCATGCGTCCGTAGGTGTGCAGACTGATGTACACCCACGACACTCCGACGCCGAACATGCCCACACCGAACAGCAGCCCGCGCCATGCTGCACGCCACGCCGAGGCGCACAGCCACGAAGCGAACAACACCGCCATCGGGGCCACAGCCCACAACGCGAACGAGAACGGTGCGAAGGCGAGGGGCAGGCTGCCGCCTGCGATCAGCGCCACCAGATCCCAGGCGGCGGCGCGTCGAGCCCGGTTCGGCGTCCCGCCGCGCGAGCCGCCGGCACGTCGACTCCTCACCGGCCGGGGACCGGCTCAGGAACGGACGTGGGATGCATGCTCACCCGGGCACGGCGACAAGCCCCGATCGATGGCCGGCGCGACGCAGGCACTGTCCATGCCTCAGCGTGTCAAGAGCCGTCGACGGAGGGTACGGGCGGCTGACCCTGTGCGCGCGCGACTCGCAGCAGGTGGACCCGCCGGCTGTCGGCATGAAGAACCTCGAACTCGATGTCATCGACGGTGATTCGCTCGCCGCGACGGGGCATGTGGCCGAAGCGGTTGATGATCAGGCCACCGATGGTATCGAACTCCTCCGTGTTGAAGGCAGTGCCGAAACGCTCGTTGAAGTCTTCCAGCTCGAAAAGCGCTTTCACCACGTAATCGTTGTCGCCGCGCTGCATCACCATCGCGGCCTCGTCGTCGATGTCGTGCTCGTCCTCGATCTCTCCGACGATCTGCTCCAGAACGTCCTCGATGGTGACGAGCCCGGCCACGCCGCCGTACTCGTCGACCACGATTGCCATGTGATTGCGGCTCGCCCTGAACTCGGATAACAAAACGTTCAGACGCTTGCTCTCGGGAATGAACACGGCTTCACGCAGCATGTCCCGCAGATTGAAGCGGGACTCGTCACCGTCGTGGAAATATCGCAGCAGATCCTTTGCCAGCAGGATACCGATGACCTTGTCGCGGTCGCCGTCGATAACCGGAAATCGCGAGTGCGCCGTCTCCATCACCACCGGTAGAAACTCCTCCGGAGCGGCGCTGCGCTCGACGACGACCATCTGCGAGCGTGGAATCATGACATCGCGCACGCGCAGATCAGACACCTGGAACACCCGCTCGATGGTGTCGAGGGAATCCTGGTCCAGGAGGTCGCGCTGCTGCGCCTCGCGAAGGATGTCGACGATCTGGTCACGCGTCGCCGGCTCGCGACCGAACAACTGTCCGATCCTGTCGGCCCATTTCGACCAGGGGCTCTGCGCGGAGTCGGGGCCGTCAGCCATGCGGGTGCTAGGATGCGCTCGCCGCCGCGCACTCGTAGGGATCGGGAAAACCAAGACCAGCGAGAACCTGCCTCTCCGCCGCCTCCATGACGGCGGCATCCTTGCCGGACTCGTGATCGAACCCACACAGATGCAGCACGCCATGGACGACCATGTGTGCCCAGCGGGACCTTCCGGGCAGGCCGAATCGCACCGCCTCGCGAGCCACCACCGGGGCGCAGACGACGACGTCGCCGAGGATGTCGGTATTCACTCCCGGGGGGTCCTCGAAGGGGAATGACAGTACGTTCGTGACTTCGGCCTTGTCCCGGAATCGTTGATTGAGCGCGCGCATTTCACTCTCGTCCACGACACGCACGGTGATCTGCGCATCGGTGCGACCGACGTAACGCAAGGACGCCCGGACCCAGGTTGAGATCACACGCGCGGCGGGGACGTCGGCGTCGCGCACGCCGTGCTGTACGCGGGTGTGAACCGTCACCCGCTCTGCTCCGTGGAGCGTACTTCGGCCTCGTAGGCCTCCACGATCTTCTGCACCAGCGGATGCCGCACGACGTCCTGCGGCTTGAAGCGCGTGGTGCTGATTCCCTTGATGCCGTCGAGAATGTTCAAGGCATGCACGAGGCCGGAGGGAGTTCCGCGCGGCAGATCGATCTGCGTCACGTCGCCGGTGATCACCGCCTTGGAGTCGAAACCGATGCGGGTGAGAAACATCTTCATCTGCTCGACCGTGGTGTTCTGTGCCTCGTCCAGAATGACGAAAGAGTCGTTCAGGGTGCGCCCGCGCATGTAAGCCAACGGAGCGAGCTCGATGACGCTTCGCTCCAGTAGCTTGCCCACGCGGTCGAAGCCGAACATCTCGTACAGCGCGTCGTACAAGGGCCGCAGATACGGATCCACCTTCTGGCCGATGTCGCCGGGCAGAAAACCGAGCCGTTCGCCGGCCTCCACGGCCGGGCGCACCAGCACGATGCGCGTCACACGATCATTGATCAGCGCCTGCGCCGCACAGGCCACGGCCAGATACGTCTTACCCGTTCCGGCGGGACCGACGCCGAAGCTGATGTCGTGCTCGACGATATTGCGCATGTACAGTCTCTGGCGTGAGTTCTGCCCGCGAATGACCGCCTTGCGCGTACGCACGACGAACTCCTCTGCGGCGTCGCCGCTCGGCGCTTCCCCGCTGGCGGCCTCGGTCAGTACCATGTGTACCCGGCTCGCTTCCAGCTCCCCCGACTGCGCTGTGTCATCGTAGAGCTTTCGCAGCACACGCTCGACGTCGTGCACCGGCTTCGTCGCCCCTTTGACGCTGAAGACGTTTCCGCGGTGACTGATCTCGACGTCGAAATACTCCTCGATCTGTTTCAGATTCTGGTCGTACTGGCCGCACAGACCCGCAAGCCGCCGGTTGTCCGCAGGGTCAAGAACGAATGTCGCGGGGGTAGTGTTGGCGTCCACTTCTGGGTATTCGCAATCGCGGAAAGGAGAGTCTCCGGCGTTGGGCGATCACGCCGCCTTGTGCCCGAGACTCGATTCGGCCAGGGCTAGACCGCGCAGAGAGTTGGGAAGTGCCTCTGTGATCCGCACGTCGACGAACTTGCCGATCCACGCCTCGGGGCCATGGAAGTTCACAACACGATTGTTCGCCGTGCGACCCGCCAGCTGCCGCGAGTCTTTGCGTGACCGTCCGTCGACCAGCACGGTCTCGGTCGTCCCGAGCATGCGCCGGCTTATCTCCTGGCTCATCTCGTTGATGCGTTTCTGCAGCCGGTGCAGGCGCCTTGCTTTGACCGGCGTGGGCACGTCATCCGGCAGCGCGGCGGCTGGCGTGCCCGGCCGTGCACTGTAGACGAAACTGAACGACTGATCGAAACCCACGGTCTCGACGAGCTCCATGGTCTGTTCGAAATCGGCATCCGTCTCGCCGGGAAAACCGACGATGAAGTCCGAGGAGACGCTGATTCCCGGACGCATGGCGCGAACCCCACGGATGATCTCGACATACTGCGCGGCGGTGTAACGGCGCTTCATCCGGGACAGGATCCGGTCCGACCCACTCTGCACCGGAAGATGCAGGTGACCGACCAGTTTGGGCAGCTGCGCATAGCAGTCGATCAACGCCTGAGTGAAGTCCAGCGGATGCGACGTCGTGTAGCGGATGCGGTCGATGCCGTCTATCTCGGCCACGAATCGCAGCAGGGTGGCAAAATCCACCTTGCCTCCGTCATGGGCAGGGCCGAGGTAGGCATTGACGTTCTGCCCGAGCAGCGTGACCTCCCTGACCCCCTGCTCCGCGAGCTCGTAGACCTCCGTGATGACATCGTCGAACGGGCGGCTGAACTCGGTGCCGCGCGTGTAGGGCACCACGCAGAAGGTGCAGTACTTGCTGCAACCCTCCATGATGGACACGAAGGCGCGCACGCCTTCGACACGGGGAGGCGGGAGACAGTCGAATTTCTCGATCTCGGGGAAAGAGACGTCCACGACCGGCTCGCGTGCACGCACCACGCGGTCGTACATGGCCGGCAGGCGGTGGTAAGTCTGCGGGCCAAAAACCAGGTCCACGTAGGGTGCGCGCGCCCGAATCGCATCGCCTTCCTGGCTGGCGACGCAACCGCCGACGCCGATGACGAGCCCTGGCCTGGCCTGCTTCAACGAGCGCCAGCGGCCGAGTTGCGAGAAGACCTTCTCCTGCGCCTTCTCCCTCACCGAACAGGTGTTGAGCAGGAGCAGGTCGGCTTCCTCGGGGTGGGATGCGACCTCCAGGCCGTGAGACGCGCCGAGCAGCTCCGCCATCCTGGCGGAATCGTACTCATTCATCTGACAACCGAACGTCTTGATATAGACCTTGGCGGGCATGACCTGCGCGTCTGGGCCGGTAGCCGCCTAAGCTACCCGCATCAGGCGCAAAATTCTAGCCCGCCGGCGGACGCCCCCCGCAATCCTGCCCCGACGCGGCCGGAACCGGTTGCGGCCTGTGGATCGGGGCAATGCGGCGACAGTGCCGGCCGGGATCGGCGGGCACAGGCTTCACTGAATCCGCGTCGACTGAATCCTCTGGCTCATTTCCCGCGACAACCGCTGCGCCTCGGCGATCTGCGGCGGGGTCATCCGCTGCTCGAGCTGGTCCCGGCCTTCGCGAGCCGCCAGCTCCCCCTGAGCCGCGGCGAGGTTGTACCACATGTACGCCTTGATGTAGTCCTTGGGCACACCCAGTCCCTTATCGAACATGGTTGCCACCTCGAGCTGCGCGTCGGCGGCGCCCTCCTCCGCCCGCCGCAGCTCCGCAGAGCGTGTCGGCAGATCGGGTACCTTGAGCACGCCCGTCGGCGCCGGGGACTGCTCGTGCTGAGATAGCCGGTAGCGCGCCTCGATCAGACCTTGCTCGGCTGCCCGGGTGTACCACTCGACGGCACGTTTATAGTCGCGTTGGGTGCCCTCGCCGTCTTCGTACATCTGGCCTACCCTGAGCTGGGCAGCGGCATGACCGCCGCGGGCGGCCTGTAGGAACCACTCGAGCGCCACGGCGTCGTCCTGCTCTATTCTTTGCAGATGCGCATTGCGCGTGCGCTCTCGGCACTTCGCGGGCGTCACCGATTGCGTGCACAGCACCGACTCAAGGCCGACGTCGAAGTAGCGGGCGACCTCGTACTGCGCCAGCACGTGGCCGTTCTCCGCCGCCTTCTTGTACCAAGCGAATGCCTTTTCGTAGTTCTGCGGCACTCTCACGCCGTCGGCGTAGAGGTTACCCATCACGAACTGGGCCTGCGGGTGCCCCTGCTCGGCGGCGCGTTTATACCACTTGTACGACGTCAGCGGATTGGATCTGCGCACGCCCTCGCTGGCATCGTACATCGCGGCAACGCGGAACTGCGCGTCGGCGTGGCCCGCCTTGGCGGCCTGCTCAAACCAGTGGAGCGCGTCGCGATAGCTCTCCGGCACCGACTCGCCGTTGAAATACATCAACGCCAGGCGGTATTGAGCCTCCACCACGCCGCTTTCGGCCGCCGCCTGGAACTGTGCGAACGCCGCCGCGTGATCGCCGCGCCGGTGAGCGTCAAGCCCCTGCGCAAGTCCCGCAAGAGCCGTGTTGGCCGCCAGTATGGCGGCTGCCAGACCGAGTGCAACTCTAAACATCGGATTTAGTCTTCGCTGATGGGGTTTGCGGTGTCTGTCTTTGAGTATAGACGCCGAAAGTTGGTTTGCGAGCCGCTGGCCCTGCGGGCCTGCAGTGGGGGAAACCGGGCGGGGCGCGCGCCGGGGACGCCTGCGCTGGCGCCCTAATCCGCGCGCGCGGGGAGCAGATACGAGCCCGCGAAGAGCACCGCGGCGGCGGCGACGATCGATGCTCCAGCCGGCGTGTCCCACGTCACGGAAGCGAGCAGGCCGGCGGCCGCGGCGGTGCAGCCGATCACCGACGCGATGACGGCCATCTGCTCCGGGGTGGCCGCGAATCGGCGCGCCGTCGCCGCCGGAATGATCAACATCGAGACGATCAACAGCAGTCCGACGATTTGCATCGCCGCCGCCACCACCAGGCTGAGCAGCAGAGCGAAGCCCGTGGCGACGGCGGTGGTCGGCGTGCCCTCGACCCGGGCAAGCTCCTCGTGAATCGTCGCGGAGACCAGCGAGCGCCACATCAGCGCCAGTAACGCGAGGCAGGAGAATCCGCCGGCGTATATCCAGACGAGGTCCACCGCACTGACGGCAAGAACGTCGCCGAAAAGATACCCGAGCAGGTCCACGCGCAGCGCTCCCATGGTCGCGATGAGAACCAGACCGAATGCCAGCGCGGCGTGTGCGAGTATGCCGAGCAACGTGTCCGTCGACAGCTGCCGCGGCGAGCGCATTGCGATGAGGACGAGCGACGCCAGTACACAGACGACAACGACACCGATCTTTACGTCGACGCCCAGCAACAGCCCGGTCGCGATTCCGAGCAGGGCGCAGTGGGACAATGCAGCCCCGTAGTACGCCATGCGACGCCAGACGATGAAACAGCCGAAGGGTCCCGTCAGCAACGCAATGCCGATGGCGGCAGCGAACGCCCGGATCAGGAAATCATCCATCGGCGTCACCCCGCTCGGCGGGCGTGTCCTCGACGTTGCCGGCAAGATCGTGGTGATGATCGTGGCGATGCGTGTATACGGCCATCGGCTCGCGCAGGGGAGCACCGAACAACGCCAGGTACTCCGGGTGGCGGCTGACCGCTTCGGGACGGCCCACACAGCAGACATGGTGGTTCAGGCACACGACTCGGTCGGTCGCCGCCATGACCAGATGCAGGTCGTGGGACACCAGCAGCACACCGCAGCCGTGGCGGTCGCGAATCTCGTGAATGATCCGGTAGAGCTCCGACTGCCCGGTCAGGTCGACGCCCGCCGTGGGCTCGTCGAGCACGAGCAGCTGCGGTTCGCGCAACAGCGCCCGGGCGAGGAGTACGCGCCGTGCCTCTCCCCCCGACAGTGCCTGCAGCGGCGCAGTCTCGAGGTGCCCCACGCCGACCTCGTGCAGCGTGCGCCGCAGCCGTCGCCGATCGCCGCCCCCACCGAGCCGCAGAAATCGGGCTACGGTCACTGGCAGCGTGGGATCGACCTCGAGTCGCTGGGGCACGTAACCGACTCGGATGCCCCGCGCCAGGCTCACGCGGCCGGCATGCGCCTCGATCAGGCCCAGTGCGAGGCGCACCAGCGTGGTCTTGCCGGACCCGTTGGGCCCGATCAGCGTGACGATCTCGCCGCGGCGAACGTCGAGATCGACGCCCTCGAGGATCGTTTGCCCGCCGATGCGAACGCTGGCTTCCTCGACGCTCAGCAGCCGTGGCGCGCCCGACCCGGGTTCAGCCACGGCGGCCGTGCGAAGACGCTTCGGCGTCGCAGTCCGGGCAGAACCCGGTGAGCTCGATGGTTTGCCGCTGTGCGCGAAACCCGGCCACGCTCGCCTTACGTCGGACCAGCGCGTCGATCTCGGGGTCGTCGAGCTCGGCCACGCGGCCACAATCACAGCAAATCAGGAACTGGCCGCTGTGCCTGAAGGCGGGATCGCCGCAGCCGACGTAGGCGTTGAGGGATTCGATGCGGTGCACCAGGCCGAGTTCTGTCAGAAAGCGCAACGCGCGATAGACGGTGGGGGGCGCCGCCCGTGCCTTCTCCCGGCGCAGCTGTTCGAGCAGGTCGTAAGCGAGCGCCGGCTCGTGACGCGCCCAGATCATCTCCAGCACGCGCCGGCGGATGGGCGTGAGCCGCGCGTTGCGCTCGGCGCACACCCGGGCGGCGTTGGCAAGTGCCGCCGCCAGGCAGTCGGCGTGATCGTGGTCCCGCGATCGGAATTGCGAAAGGATCGCCCGGCCGGTCATCTTCGTTGCCACGCCTCGGGGGGGTCAGTTGCTTTATGTTATGTTATAACGTATAGGCGCAAACGAAGCCAGGCCAGGCCGCCCCGGCGCAGGCGGCGCGCGTCGACACCCTGCGAGGTGAACGGCGCCCTCAGCGCCGGCCTCACCGAGGCAGCGGGCTTCACCACCCGACCCCATGGAAACAGCACTCGTCACAGCGCGTCACCCCCTGGCAACCTGGCTCGCCATGGTCGCGCTGCTGGCGCCCGCGGCGCCCGCCGTCGCCGCCGGCCCCGTGCCCCACGTCGTCGTCACGGTGAAGCCGGTCCACGCCCTCATCGCCGCCGTCATGGAGGGCATCGCGGAGCCTTATCTGTTGATCGACGGAGCCGCCTCTCCGCACACCTACGCGCTGCGTCCCTCGCAGGCGCGCCGGCTCGAGCGCGCGCATATCGTCTTCTGGGTGGGCGAGTCCCTGGAGACGTTCTTCGTCAGGACGGCAGATCTCCTTGCCCGGCGCGCCCGGGTCGTCGAAATCATGCGGCACGCGGACCTGCTGCACAGCGAGCCGCACCGCCAGGAGGACGCGCCGGCGCCTGAGCGCGCAGGCGACATCCATACGCTCGATCCCCATGTCTGGCTCGACCCCCGCAATGCCGTCGCCATCGCCAAGCTCGCCGAGGACGTGCTGGTCGAGGTCGACCCGGCGAACGCGTCGACGTATGTGGCCAACACCGCTCGCCTGACACACGCCGTGAACGCGCTCGATGGCGAGATCGATGCGCAGCTCGACCCGGTGCGCGCTGTACCCTACGTCGTCTTCCACGATGCCTACACCCTGTTCGCTCGGCGCTTCGGCCTCAATGCCGTCGGCGCACTGACGCTCAATCCGGCGCATGCGCCGGGCGCCCGGCGCGTGGCCGCGCTGCGCGAAACCCTCGCGCAGCTCGGGGTGGCTTGCGTGTTCACCGAGCCCCAGTTCGAACCCAGGCTGGTGCGCGTGCTGACCGAAGGCACGGGCGTGCGCACGGGCGTGCTGGACCCGCTCGGCGTCGACATTGCAGCCGGCCCGCGGGCCTACCTGGTCCTCATGCGGCGCCTGACGGCGTCCCTGATCGCCTGTCTGGGCGCCGCCGTCTGAACCCGGCAGGCCCCCGCACGGCCCCCACTGGAACTCGGCGACGCCGATGGCATACCATGGTGTCCATGGCAGAGCACCGCCATCATGACGATCCGCTGCCGGACACGGTCCTGCGCGTGAAGGCGCTGGAGTCGCTGCTGGTGGAGAAGGGGCTGGTCGACCCGGCGGCGCTCGACGAGCTGATCGACACCTACGAGACGAAGGTCGGACCGCGCAACGGCGCGCGCGTGGTGGCGCGGGCCTGGTCGGATCCCGGCTACCGGCGCCGGCTGCTCGAGGACGCCGGCGCCGCCATCGCGGACATGGGCTTCCGGGGACGCCAGGGCGAGGACATGGTCGTGCTCGAGAACACCCCGGCCGTGCACAACCTGGTGGTGTGCACGCTGTGCTCCTGCTATCCGTGGCCCGTGCTCGGGCTGCCGCCCGTCTGGTACAAGTCGGCGCCCTATCGGGCCCGTGCCGTGGCCGACCCCCGCGGCGTGCTCGCGGAGTTCGGGGTCGAACTCGGCGAGGAAGTGGAAGTGCGCGTCTGGGACAGCACCGCCGAAGTTCGCTACCTCGTGCTGCCGCAGCGCCCGCCGGGCACCGAGGGCTGGAGTGAGGAAAGCCTCGCCGATCTTGTCACCCGCGACTCCATGATCGGAGTCGGCCTGCCGCGGGCGCCGGAGCCGACGCCGTGAACGGCGCCCACGACCTCGGCGGCATGCACGGATTCGGGCCCATCGATCCGGAGCCCGACGAGCCCGTGTTCCACGCACAGTGGGAGCGGCGCGCGTTCGCCCTGACACTCGCCATGGGGGCTTACGGCGCATGGAACATCGACATGTCGCGCCACGCCCGCGAGCGCATGGAGCCGGGCGCCTATCTCGCGACGAGCTACTACGAGCACTGGCTGCACGGCCTCGAGCTGCTCCTCATCGAAAAGGGCTTGCTGACGCGCCAGGAGATCGACGCGCGCATGGCCGAGATCGACGCGCAGGAGTCCTGATGCCCGTGCTCACCGCGGGGCAGGTCGACGCGGCGCTGCGCAGGAGAGCCGGCGCACGCATGCCCGACGACGTGGCGGCGCGCTTCCGGCGCGGCGATCGAGTCCTCGCCCGCAACATCAACCCCGTCGCCCACACGCGGCTGCCGCGTTATCTGCGTGGCCGCGTCGGCCGCGTCGAGCGCGACTACGGCGTGTTCGTGTTCCCGGACGCGCACGCGCGCGACGGCAGCCGGGAGCCGCAGCACCTCTACAGCGTGCGCTTCGAGTCTGCCGAGTTGTGGGGCCCGGATGCCCCCGTCGCCACCGATGCCGTGTACGTGGATCTCTTCGAGCCCTATCTCGCCCCGGCGCCGTGAGCAGGGCGCGCCCATGGCCGGCCGTGTGCCGCCATCGCCGGCGTTGAGAGCCGGCACCGTAATCGCGTCGACACGCGAGCGGGTCTGCGGCCGTGGCACGTGAACCCGACCTGCAGGCCCTTGCCGCGCTCCCGCGCGACGACGACGGCCCGGTATTTGCGGAGCCCTGGCAGGCACAGGCGTTCGCCCTCACCCTCGAGCTGCACGCCGCCGGGCACTTCACGTGGAACGAGTGGGCCGAAGCCCTCGCCAGCGAGATCGCGGCCGCGCGCTCGCGGGGCGACCCGGACCGTGGCGACACCTATTACCTGCACTGGCTGAGCGCCCTGGAGCGGCTCGTCGCCGGCAAGGGTCTGATGTCGGCCGGCGAGCTGGCCGCGCGCAAGACCGAGTGGCGGGAAGCCGCCCGCGCCACCGAGCATGGGCGTCCCATAGAGCTGCAACGCGGGAGCTGAGAGGCACCCGTCCCCACCGGGCGCTCGATGCGGGCGGGGCGGCCGTGCCCGGCAAAGGGTCAGTGCGCGAGCCTAGCGGCGACCCAGCGGTGAAAGTGGTGGGTCGGCGTCTCCATGACCGGAGAAAACACGCCGCCGTCGAACGCGGCGGAGTGGCGACCCTGCTGCAGGGCCTCCACGGCGGCAACGTCCTCTGCGAACACCACGCGCCACGATTCGAACACCGCGTCGCGCAGCGGCGCCCAGGCATCGGCGGCGCCATCGCCGACCCAGAACAGGCGCAGACGCTCCGCCGTGCGATCGCAGGCCAGCGGCTCGAGCACCATGGCAAACACGTGATCGGCCTGCAGGCCCAGCAGGACATTGGGATACAGCGCCACGTACTCGGCCCAGCGCAGCCTCTCGGCGGGCCAATCGGGAAAGCGCGGTAACGCCGGGTCGTGCGCACGTACCGGGTCGTAGGCGCGGGATCCCTGACCCGAGAACGCACCGTCGGCCACGATGGGGTAGTGATCGTCGAGTCGCGAGTAGCTGTTGAGCCCGGGATGCACGCAAGGCAGGTGGTAGCTCTCGCAGTAATTCTCCACCGCGAGCTTCCAGTTCGCATTGACTTCCAGCCGCAGCGCCTCGTCGCCCACGGCCTCGCGCAGCAGGCTCGCGCCGCGGGTGCCCCAGAACGGCTGCCAGCGTCGCGTGAGCTCGCGGATGTGATCCGCGAAACTCGGCGCCTCGCCCGACAGGTTGATGAATATCATCCCCAACCACAGCGCCGAGCGCACCTCTTTGAGGCCGTGCCGGGCGGGCTCGAAACCTGCGACGGTATGCACACCGGGGCCGCCGATGTGGGGCGTTCCCCGCAGGCGGCCGTCGGGTGCGTACGACCAGGCGTGGTACGGGCAGCGCAGCATCGCGCGCACCGGCCCGGGCTCCTCCACCAGGCGTCGGCCGCGGTGACTGCATACGTTATGAAACACCCGCAGCGCTGCCTCCCGGTCCCGCACTATGACCAGCGGCAGCCCCAGAAACGTGATCGGCAGAGCATAGGAGCGCTGCGGCAGGTCGCCGGCAAAGCCGAGACACGCCCACGTGGTCGCGAAAAGCCGCTCGCGCTCGAGCGTCAGGGATCCCGGCTCGGTATAGACGGCGTTGGGCAGGCCGCGCGCCTGCGCGATGGGGAGGTTGACGGCGTCGAGCGGCGGGAGCGCGATGACGTCACCGGCCACCCGGCCGCGAGGGCGCCGGGTCATCGACGTTGCGTCTCGGCGTCACGGGTGAGACGCCAGCGGGTCCCCTCCGCCCCGTCCTCGAGCGCGATGCCGCGCCGCAAGAGTTCGTCGCGGATGCGATCGGCCGCGGCAAAGTCCTTCGACGCGCGCGCCGTCGTGCGCTGCGAAATGAGGCGCTCGATTTCCTCGGCATCGATCCGCGTCGTGCTGCGGCCCTCGAACCAGGCGTCGGGATCCTGCCCCAGCAGACCGAGCACCTCGCCCGCCGCCAGCAGTTCGGCTTTGTAGCGGGCGCGCTCGCCGGGATCGGCGACCGCATTGGCGGCACGCGTCAGCTCGTGCAGCTCCGCGAATGCCTGGGGGGTGTTGAGGTCGTCTTCGAGCGCTGCGATGAACGCCGGCGGCGGCTGCGCGGCGGGCGTTGCCGCGACGTCACGCAGGTCACGCAGCGTTCCGTACAGCCGGTCCAGGCTGCGCTGCGCGCGGGGCAGCGTCTGCGCAGTCCAGTCGAGCGGCTTGCGGTAGTGGCCACTCAACAGCGCCATACGCACCGTCTCGCCGGGTGCCTGCTGCAGGAGATCACGCACCCGCACAATGTTACCGAGCGACTTCGACATCTTCTCGTGCTCGACGTTGACGAAGCCGTTGTGCACCCAGTAGCGACAGTAGAGCCGGCCGTCATGGGCACAGGTGCCCTGTGCGATCTCGTTCTCGTGATGGGGAAAGACCAGGTCCTGACCACCGCCGTGGATGTCGATAGTCTCCCCCAGATGCTCTTCGATCATCGACGAGCACTCCAGGTGCCACCCGGGCCGCCCGCGACCCCAGGGGCTGTCCCAGCCCGGCAGGTCTTCGCTGGACGGCTTCCACAGCACGAAGTCCGCCGGATCGCGCTTGAACGGCGCCACCTCGACGCGGGCGCCCGCGATCATGTCCTCGCGGTCGCGGCCGGACAGGCGCCCGTAGTCAGCGAACGACGGCACGTGAAACAGCACGTGCCGCTCCGCTTCATAGGCGTGACCGCGTTCGATGAGTCGTTCGATCATGGCGATCATGCGCGCGATGTGCTCGGTGGCGCGTGGCTCGAGCGTCGGCGCCAGAACGCCGAGCGCATCCATGTCGTGGTGATACACCGCAGTGTACTGCTCGGTGACCGTTGTGATCGCAACGCCCGCCTCGGCGGCGGCGGCGTTGATCTTGTCGTCGACGTCGGTGATGTTACGCGCATAAACGACCTCGTAACGGCGTCGTAACACACGGAACAGCACATCGAACACCACCGCTGGACGCGCGTTGCCGATGTGCGGATGGCTGTACACCGTCGGCCCGCAGACATACATCGTCACCCGCCGCGGGTCCCGGGGCTCGAACGGCTCCTTGCGCCGCGTGAGCGTGTTGTAGAGCTGAAGGGACATCGGCGCGGATTATAATGGGGCACAAACCGATTTCTGAACCCGGCCGGCGATGAGATCTACCCCCGCGACTGCGGCTTCGTGGCAAGCGTGCGCGCGCGCACACCGGCGCTGCGTTCGATGAGCGGCGCCCTTGACACCCGGCGACTGGCCGACGGATCCCGGCCGCAAACCACCGCCGAGCTCTTCGCTCTGCTCGACCGGCTGGGCATAGCGCACACCACCGTCGAGCACCCGCCACTTTTCACCGTCGAGCAGGCCAAGGCCCTGCGCGGCGAGCTGCCCGGGGCACACACCAAGAACCTTTTCCTGCGCAACAAGAAGGGGCGCATGTGGCTCGTCACCTGCCTGGAAGATCGCCGGGTCGATCTCAGGGCGCTGGCCGAGCGTCTCGGCGCCGGGCGTGTGTCCTTCGGCAGCCCGCCGCGGCTCATGCAGGCGCTCGGCGTGACGCCCGGTGCGGTGACGCCGTTTGCACTCGTCAACGACCGTGCCGGCGCCGTCGAAGCGGTCCTCGACCGCGACCTCCTGCGCCTCGCTCCGCTCAACCTCCACCCGCTGGACAACACCCGAACCACCGCCATATCGGCCGAGGGCCTGATTGCGTTCCTGCGGGCCACCGGCCACCGTCCGATGCTGGTCGACTTCACGGCCCTGGGCGGCTGAGTGCGGCCGAAGCACCGCGGCGCCGGCTCAGCGGGTCGCGGGCTCCAGCCGCGCGAGGACGCCCTCGCGCTCGTCGGTGAGCAGGTAGAGGAAACCGTCCGGCCCGCTGCGCACGTCACGGATCCGGCCGAGGATGTCGGTAAGCATGCGCTCCTCCTCGACGACGCGACCGTCCTCGATCTCGAGGCGCACGAGCAGGCGGAACTTCAGCGCCCCGAGGAACAAATCACCGCGCCAGCGCGGGAACGCATCGCCCGAGTAGAAAGCCATGCCCGAGGGTGCGATGGAGGGCACCCAGTAGCGCACCGGCGGCGTCATGCCCGCCTTTTGCGTGCCTTCGCCGATCGGGGTGCCGGTCCCGTAGTTGCGCCCGTAGGTGACGATCGGCCAGCCGTAATTGGCGCCGGCACGCACGACATTGAGCTCATCGCCCCCCTGCGGACCGTGCTCGTGTGCCCAGACGGTCCCGGTGCCCGGCTGCAGGGCAATTCCCTGTACGTTGCGATTGCCGTAGGTGAAGATCTCCGGCCGCGCCGGCGCCTGCCCCACCAGCGGGTTGTCCGCCGGCAGGCCGCCGTCGGCATGCACGCGGATGATGGAGCCGGGGTGGCCGCTCGGGTCCTGGGCGCTGGAACGGTCGCCGCGGTCGCCGAGGGTGATGTAGAGCAACCCATCGGTACCGAACAGCAGTCGCGAACCGAAGTGACGCCCACCGCCCACTTTCGGCAGGGCGCGAAAGACGATCTCGGTGTCCTCGAGACGGTGCTCGACGAGGCGTGCGCGCGCGACCTCGGTACCGAGCCCCCCGGCGCCTGCCGCCGCATACGACAGGTACACCCACCGATTGCGTTCGAACTGCGGATGAATCGCGACGTCGAGCAACCCGCCCTGGCCCATCGCCGCCACCGCCGGCACGCCGGCGAGCGGCCGCGGGTCCAGCACGCCGTCGTCAATGAGTCGCAGCCGACCCGGCCGCTCGGTCACGAGCATGCGCCCGTCGGGGAGAAAAGCGAGCCCCCAGGGGTGCTCGAGGCCCTCAACCACGGTGACCAGGCGAAAATCGTGCTCGCGCGTCGTGAAAATGCCCTCGGCCGCCTCCGCGGCACCGGCTGCGCCGACGGCGGCGAGCACCAGCGCCCCGGCGGACACGCGTAACAGCCCTGCACCCGCACGATCCCGCAGGCTCCTTACTTTCGCCCGCGGGCGGTGCCGCGTGCGCGCCGAAGGCGTCGATGTCATCAGGTCGTCCAAGACGAGGCCAATGATACCTCGGCGCACGCCGGCCCTGCTTGCGTTTTTACCGACGTACCGCTAGATTCCGGCGCATTCGTCAAAGGCGTCGACAGGGACGAGTAGCCGGGACAACCTCGGTGCAGCGAGCGGGGGAGGGTGAGAGCCCCGCCCGCGGCCCCGGCGAAGATCACCCTCGAGCCGCTGACCGAACGGGCCCTTGGGCGGGCGGCGCCGGCCCACAGTGGCGGCAGTCAAACGCGATCAAACGCGATGCGGCCACGGCCCCAGTAGACTCAGCCGTCCGGCCCCCGTCATCGGGCCCGGGTTCCGCGCGCGCAGCGCGACCCAGAGGCCGCCGCCTGCAAGGGCGCGGCGAAACCGGGTGGTACCGCGACCCAGTTGCCGGCGGGAGCTCGCTCCGCCGCGGAGGAAATCGCCCCGGGCCGTCAACGACGGCACCGGGGCGTTTGTTTTGGAGAGACGCTTATGAGCTTCACGGAAGTGTCGGGCCGCTACGACGGACCCCGGCTCGAGCAGGAAATCCTGGAGCTGTGGCGTGAGCACGATGTGTTCGAGCGCGCGTTACGCCACAGCGAGGGCAGGCCGTTGTTCACGTTCAGCGAGGGCCCGCCGACCGCGAACGGACGGCCCGGGATTCACCACGTTCTCGCGCGCGCCTTCAAGGACATCTATCCCCGCTACAAGACCATGCGCGGCTTCCACGTGCCGCGCAAGGCCGGCTGGGACACCCACGGCCTGCCCGTGGAGCACGAAATCGAGAAAGAGCTGGGCATATTCGACAAGAGTCGCATCGAGCAGGAGGTCGGCGTCGCCGAGTTCACCCGCCGCTGCCGTGAGTCCGTGCTGCGCTACATCGGTGACTGGGAGAAGATGACCGAGCGCATGGGGTTCTGGGTGAACATGAAAGAGGCCTACTACACCCTGGACAACGACTACATCGAATCGGTGTGGTATCTGCTGAGGACGATCTGGGACAAGGGCCTCATGTATCAGGGTTACAAGGTGGTGCCCTACGATCCCCGCATCGGCACGACCCTTTCGTCTCACGAGGTGGCGCTGGGCTACAAGGAAGTTGACGACCCCTCGGTCTATGTCCGTTTCCGCCTGTCCGGGGAGACGAACCAATCCTTCCTCGTGTGGACGACGACGCCGTGGACGCTCCCCGCCAACCTGGCCCTGGCGGTGCACCCGGAGGTCGACTACGCCTATGTCGACGTCGACGGTGAGATTCTCATACTGGCTCGTGCCCTGGTCGAAAGCTTTTTTGCCGAACGCCCGCACGCCATGCTGAGGATCGTAAAGGGCCGGGATCTGGTCGGGTCACGCTACCAGCGCCTGTTCGACTACCTCCCCGTGGAAGGCGACGTCTGCCGCGTCCTCCCCGCCGAGTTCGTCAGCACAGAGGAAGGCACCGGCATCGTGCACATCGCTCCGGCCTACGGCGAGGACGATCTGAACCTCGGTCAAAACCACGGCCTGCCGGTCCTTCACGGGGTCGGCCTCGACGGTTGTTTCAAGCCCGAGGTCACGCCGGTGGCAGGAAAGTTCTTCAAAGAGGCGGACCCGACCCTGATCGAGATTCTGCGCGAGCGGGGACTGCTTTTCCGCGCCGGGACTCACCGGCACAACTATCCGTTCGGCTGGCGCACCGGCGACCCGTTGATCTACTACGCCAAGAACGCCTGGTACGTGCGCACGACCGACTACCGCGAGCGGATGGTGGAACTCAACCGCACCATCAACTGGGTGCCGGAGAGCATCCGCGAGGGACGCTTCGGCAACTGGCTCGAGCACAACGTCGACTGGGCGCTGTCGCGCGAGCGCTTCTGGGGCACGCCGCTGCCCGTGTGGACCGACGGCAAAGGCGACTTCGTCTGCATCGGCTCGCGGGAGGAGCTGGAGGCCCTCGCCGGGCGCTCCCTGCGCGAGCTCGACCTGCACCGACCCGCCGTGGACGAGGTCACCTTTCGCAAGGACGGAAGGCTGTACCGACGGGTGCCGGAGGTCATCGACTGTTGGTTCGACTCCGGCGCCATGTCTTATGCACAGTGGCACTATCCCTTCGAGAACGAGGACAAGTTCCGCAGCCACTTCCCGGCGAAATACATCTGCGAAGCAATCGACCAGACCAGGGGCTGGTTCTACACACTGCACGCCATCGCCACGATCGTGTCGGACAGCGTGGCCTACGAGAACTGCGTTTGCCTGAGCCACATCGTCGACCGGCACGGCAAGAAGATGTCGAAGTCTCTGGGCAACATCGTCGACCCCTATGACGTGTTCGACACCATCGGCGCCGATCCTCTGCGTTGGTACTTTCTCGCCCGGATCGCGCCCGAAGGACAGAAGCGCATCTCGATCGAGATCGTTGCCGACGTCGCCAGCTCGTTCCTCAATACTCTGTGGAACGCGTACTCGTTCTTCGTGCTCTATGCACGCCTGGATCGCGTCGATCTCGAGCGCGACGTGCCGGTCGCAGAGCGACCCGAGATCGACCGCTGGATTCTGGCCTTGCTGACTCGCACGGTGCAGACCGCCACGCACTCGCTGGACCGCTACGATGCGAAGGGCGCGGGCGAGGCGATCGAGTCGTTCGTCGACCAGCTCAGCAACTGGTACATACGGCGCAATCGCCGCCGCTTCTGGAAGGCCGAGGCCGGCAGCGACAAACAGGCCGCCTATCTCACGCTTTATGAGTGCCTGTGCGTCGTGCAGCGACTGATCGCACCGTTCATGCCGTTCCTGGCCGAGGCGATGTACCAGAACCTGGAGCGGCCCCTGCGCGAGGACGCCGAGCTCAGCGTTCACATGTGTGCCTGGCCGCAAACCGACGCGGCACGGATCGACGATGCGCTGGTGGGCGAAATCGACGTGGTTCAGCGCGTTGTCGGTCTGGGCCGCGCGGCCCGCGAGCAGTCCAAGGTCCGCGTGCGGCAGCCGTTGTCGCGCCTGCTGGTGCGGGTGCCCAATGACGCCGCCGCGGCGGCGGTAACGACGCACCGGGCCCAGCTCCTCGAAGAGCTGAACGTCAAGGAGCTGGAGTTCATCGCCCGCGACGACGAGTTGGTGTCCTACCGCATCAAGCCGAACCTGCCTCGCCTGGGCAAGCGCTGGGGCAAGCGCATACCGGCGATCCGCGCCGCGCTCGCGGCTGCGGATGGCGGTCGCATCGCAGCGGCAGCAGCGAGCGGGGCGCGCTTCGATCTCGATGTCGACGGCGAGTCCATCGTCCTCGAGCCTGAGGACGTGCTCATCGAGACCGCCTCAGCAACAGGCTTTGCCTGCGCCGAGGGCGAGGGATTTCTGGCGGCGCTGGACACCTCCCTGAACGACGCGCTGCGACGCGAAGGGCTTGCGCGCGAGATGGTGCGCACCGTCCAGGACGCGCGCAAACAGGCGGGGCTCGACGTGTCCGACCGCATTCGACTGAATGTCCGCGGCACCGCGGCGGTGGAGCAGGCGCTCGCCCAGCACCGTGCGTTCCTCATGGCCGAGACACTGGCCAGCGAGTGGATGGACGGCGCGTTCGAGCCCTGCTTCAGCGTCGAGCGGGGACTCGACGACGAGCGCTGGAGCATCTCGCTGGCCAGGGTCGACTGAGCCGAGCCGCTCGGCGCCGGTCGCGGCCGGCCGGGCGCCCGGGCCGAGAGCGCGTGGACGCCGCCGCGGATCGCAGCGCGGGTCCACGGGCGTTTTGCTTTGCGCCCGCGGCGGCAGTGTGCTCTAATCCCGACGAAATTAATCGGAAATTAGTCGCCGACCCGAGCCGCCGTCGTCCCAGCCATGTCGACCGATCTCACCATCGCCCGGATCCAGGAGGGGTTCGAGCTGTTGCACGATTGGGAGCAGCGCTACCAGTTCATCATCGATCTGGGTGCGAAACTGCCGCCCATGGACGAGAGCGCCAAGAGCGACGATAACCGTGTGCACGGGTGCATGAGCCTGGTCTGGATCAGCGCCCGGGGCGATGCCGACACCGCGGCCATCGCGTTGCAGGGCGACAGCGAAACCGCCACCATCAAAGGGATCGTCGCCATCCTCATCACGCTCTACTCCGGCAGACGGGCCGCCGAGATCGCCGACATCGATGCCGATGCCGTGTTCGCGCAGCTGGGTCTGTTCGACCACCTGAGCCCGACGCGGCACGTGGGCGTCTACGCCATGGTCGAGCACATCAAGCGCATCGCGGCGGCGGCGGACGGCCGCCAGGCCGCCGCCCGCGACGGCGTGGGCACCGCCGCCCAGGCTCCCGGCTCCGCGAGCGCGCGCCCGGCGGAGCTGCGTTCGGCCTGAGGGGCAGGCCCGGGGTCACGGGCCACGGATTTTCACCCCCGCCGCGGGACGGGCGTTCCGGCTAGAAACCCGCGCGGCGAGCAACTACACTGATTTCATAGACAAAACAGATAGCGTCCCGGTCGCGGCGGGGCGTCGCCGGCGCCGCGATCGACCTCTGGCTGACCCCGTGGCATCGGATCATCGTGCACCCTGCGCGCCCAACCGTCGCGCGCGACCTAGGCATCGGCGCATGTTGCGCCGTGTAGCGCTGTTGCTGGCCCTGGGTCTGCTGGGCGTCGCCGGCGCTCAGGCGGCGCCGACGACGCTTCGTCTTGCCGCGGCCAACACCGCGGCGGAGACGGGACTCATCGATCGCCTGGTCAGGGAGTTCGAGGCACTGCACCCGGACATTGTGGTGCAGGTCGACGTCGCCGGGGGCTGGGTCGTTCTCGATCGGGCACGCGCCGGACTGGCCGATGCGGTCATCACACACCTCCCTACCCACGAGCGGCTCTTCATCGCCGAAGGCTACGGCCTGTCCCGCACGCTGATCATGTCGAACGACTTCGCCCTGCTGGGGCCGGCGGACGATCCGCTGGGGCTGCGGCGCGAGCGCGACCTGATGCGTTCGCTGCGGGCGCTCGCTGAAGCCGAGGTCGAGCTCATGGTGCCCGGGGAACGTTCCGGGACCTATCAGAAGCTCGCGGAACTCTGGACCCTGGCCGGTGTGAAGCCGACCTGGATCGGCTTTGAGTCCACCGGGGCGAGCTCGGCGAGCACGCTGCTCACCGCCAGCGCCATGGGGGCATATGCCTTCGCCGACATGGGCACCTACCTCGCCCATCGCCCCCAGCTGCAGAACAGGTTGGTGCCGCTTTATCGGGACCACGAGGCGCTGCGCAACTTCTACTCGATCCTGGTGGTCAACCCCGCGAGGATTCCGTCGGCAAACCGAGAGGCTGCAGAACGCCTGCGGCATTTTCTGGCATCCGACCGAATCCAGTCGCTGATCCAGGGATTTGGTGCAGAGCAGTACCAGACCGCGGTGTTCACTGCCATCGCTCACCTGGATCCCGGACTGCGTGCCGAGCGGGCCGCCGAGCAGATCGCACGGGAGCGGCGAAACGCTTACGTGGCCTCCTCCCTCGCGGCGTTTCTGACCGTTGTGCTGATGAGCCTGCTGTGGCAACAACGCCGCGCCCGCAGGCTGGAACGCAGACGCCAGGCCAGCGACGAGCGCTTCAAACGGGCCGTCACGGGAACCAACGACGGCATCTGGGACTGGAATCTGCTCGAGGACCGTGCCTTCTTCTCGCCGCGCATGCTGCGCATCCTCAATATCGACGCCGAGTCAACCCGTTTTCCGGCACCCTTGTCCGTGCTGTTGAACGCAGCCCACCCGGACCATCGACAGAACCTCAAGGCCAACCTCACCAATTATCTCGAGGGTGGCCACAATGGGCTGTTCAGCACCGAATTTCGTGTCGCCGAGCGACACGACAGGGATAGGTGGGTGATGCTGCGCGGCAAGGTTCAGCACGACGAGCGCCTGCGTCCGGTTCGCATGTCGGGGTCGCTCACGGACATCTCCGAGAGCAAACGGCAGCAGGCTGAGATTCGCTACCAGGCGCTGCACGACGCCCTGACGCAGCTGCCCAATCGTTTGCTGCTACAGGACCGGCTCGAGCAGGAAATCGCGCGCTCGCAACCGCGCAGGGGACCTTTTGCCCTGCTCATGATGGACCTCGATCGCTTCAAGGAAATCAACGACACCCTGGGTCATCAGATCGGCGACGACATCCTGCGTCAGGTCGCCGGTCGACTAAAGGCCGTGTTTCGGGAGTCGGATACCATTGCCCGGCTGGGCGGTGACGAGTTCGCGGTGTTGCTGCCCGCCGCGGGCGCGGGCCGCGCCAAGCACGTGGCGGAAAAGATTCGCCTCGCGCTGAAGAGGTCGTTCAACATCAATCATCACAGCTTTGTCATCGGCGCGAGCGTGGGCATTGCCATGTACCCGGAGCACGGTGACACGGCAGACACGCTGTTCCGCCACGCCGATGTCGCCATGTATCATGCCAAACGCGTCAACGCGGGCAGTGCGTTCTACAACGTCGACAATGATCCGCACAGCTTGCAGAGACTTTCGCTGGAGAAGGATCTGAGCGACGCCATCGAGTCAAGCGCGCTCGAGCTCTGCTACCAACCCAAGCTCGACCTGCGCGCCCGGATGCTGGTGGGCGCCGAGGCCTTGGTGCGGTGGGTTCACCCCCAGCGCGGCCCCGTACCCGCCGACGAGATCATCGAGTTGGCCGAGAATACGGGCCTGATCAACAACCTCACCTACTGGGTCATTGACGAAGTGCTGCGTCAGGCGGCAAGCTGGGCGGCAGAAGGTTTCTATCTGCCCATAGGCGTCAATCTGTCCGTCTGGAATGTTCAGGACGCGAAATTCTCTTGGGAAATCGAGAACAAGCTGACCCGCTGGAAGGTTCTGCCCGATCAGCTCGAGTTCGAGATTACCGAGAGCGCCATGATTGCCGACACCAAAAGCGTGGACGGAACGCTGGAGCGGTTGAGCACCATCGGCATCAAACTTGCTGTCGATGACTTCGGGACCGGATTCAGCTCCCTGGCCTACCTCAAACGACTGCCCGTGCAGACGGTGAAGATCGACAAATCTTTCGTGCAGAACATGCACGCGGACGAAAGCGACCGATCCATCGTTCGCTCGACCATCGAGATGGCTCATAATCTCGGCCTGAACGTCGTGGCCGAAGGCGTGGAGACGGAGGAAACGCTGCAACTCCTCTGTGATCTCGGCTGCGACGTGGCACAGGGTTATTACGTCTCGCGCCCCCTGCCGCCGGCGGATCTCGTCGCCTGGGCCTCCCGCTCAGTCTGGGGCTTCCCCCCGGCCGTCCACTCCTCCCCCTCGATCGCCTTCAATTCCGGCAAAAACCGTCTACATTGAAGGCATAAGCCGCTGCAAAGCGGCCGACGGGCACCCTAGCGGCGCCCGGCGAGAACAATCGGTACCCCGGGTCTGAATCGGTCTCGTTACGCCCGCCCCCGTGGCGAGGTGTGGCGAAACGGTAACGAGCAGATTGTCTTCGATGGAGGCCATGCCATTGAGCCGACGGGGTAATTCGCGACTCCCTTCGCGCCGCACCACCGTTTCCGACGATTTTCCGGCAGTGCCGGGCGGGCGCCGTTGCGCCCGGCACCCGCTGTTATTTTCGATCACACAACGGCGCGATCACACAACGAGATAAGACTACAACCAAAAGCAGTAGCAACACAGCAAAGCAGGAGAAACAGCCATGTTAGAGCAAAGCGCAAACTTCGAGTCCACCACCGCTTGCCCCGTCTCTCTCGGCGAGATCGAGGCAAAACCCCTGACCAGCTTCTCTCACGGCGGCGGCTGCGGCTGCAAGATCGATCCTACGCAGCTTTCGCAAATTCTCGCCAACGTGCCGAAGGCCATACCTTGCCCGCAGCTGCTCGTGGGCATCGAGAACAGCGATGATGCAGCCGTCTACCAGATCAGTGACAGCGAGGCTCTCGTTTTTACCAATGACTTCCACACGCCGACGGTGGACGATCCCTACGTGTACGGTCGCGCCGCGGCGGCAAACGCCCTGTCCGACATCTACGCCATGGGCGGGCGCCCGCTGATGGCGACTGCCATCGCCGGTTTTCCGGTCAACGAGGTCCCGACGGAAACGCTGCAGGAGATCATGCGCGGCGGCGTCGAGGTCTGCGAGGAGGCGAAGATCGCACTGAGCGGCGGTCACAGCATCGAGAACCCGCAACCCATCTTCGGCCTTGCCGCGGTCGGCCGCGTGCACCCGCGACGTATCAAGACCAACGCCGGCGCCCGCCCCGGTGACGATGTCGTTCTGACGCGACCACTGGGCATCGGTGTGCTGGCGAGCGCCTACCGCATCGACATGCTGGACGAAGCCGGATACAAGGAGTTCGTCGCCGCTATCATGCACCTGAACAAGCAGGGCGCTTGGCTCGGCGACATCGACGACGTGCATGCCCTGACCGACGTCACCGGCTTCGGGCTCGCGGGACATCTGGTGGAGATGGCGCGGGGAGCGAACCTGATCATGCAGGTCCGCGCCGATGAGGTTCCCGTGCTCGCCAGCGCGCTGCCGCTCGCCGAAGAGGGCGTCTTCCCGGGAGGCGCCTATCGCAACATGGAGAGCTACACGGGCGTGCTTTCATTCGGCGACGACTGGGACATCGACCGTCAACTGATTTTCACCGACCCTCAGACCAACGGCGGCCTGCTGCTGTGCGTCGACCCGAGCTCGACCGACCGCGTCGTCGACAGCTTGCGGGAGCAGGGCTGTCCGCACGCCGCCGTCATCGGCACCGTTCTGCCGAAGGACAGCATCGACCAGGCACATGTTGCGTTCGTGAGCTGAGGACGAATCTCCCGCTATGGATTGGGCGCTTTATTCGACGCTGTTCGGGCTCGGCCTCGCCGGTGGTCTGTTCTCCGGGCTGTTGGGGATAGGCGGCGGCATCCTGATGGTGCCGCTGCTGCTCTACCTTCCCCCGATTCTCGGAATCGCTCCGCTCACCATGAAGGTCGTGGCGGGCATCACGGCAGTGCAGAGCTTCGTCGGCGCCCTGGCGGGCGCCGCCGGACACCACCGCTTTCGACGCATACACGTCGGGCTTGCTCTGTACCTGGGCATACCGATGGCGGTTGCGTCTCTGGCGGGCTCAGTGGCCTCCAAGTTCCTCACAGACGGCGTCATTCTGGCGACGTTCGCCGCCATGGCGTTGGCGGCGGCGATGCTCATGTTGCTGCCGGGCCGCGAGGAGACGGCGGACACGTCGCTCGAGGAGGTCGAATTCAGTCGCCCGAGGGCGGTTCTCGTTGGAACCGTTATTGGCGTCCTGGCCGGTGTCGTCGGTCAGGGCGGTGCGTTTCTCTACATTCCTGCTATGCTCTTGTTGCTGCAAATTCCCACCCGGGTCGCGATCGGCACCGCGCTGGCGGTCGGCATCGCGGCCTCGGGTGCCGTTTTTTTGGGGCGCATGGGCACCGACCAGATTCCGTGGGCATGGTCGGTCGTATTGGTTGCCGGCGTGGTGCTGGGCGCACAGCTGGGCAGCAGGCTCAGTCAATTCACGCCGCGGGCGGCGTTGCGGCAGATTCTGGCGATGATCATTACCAGTACGGCGATCAAGATCTGTCTCGAGATCGCCTGAGGTGACCCTGACGCCGGTTGCCACATCGCCGCCGCAAACTGTTTTGTTAGAGGAGGAGGGCGCGCGCAGCACCGTCGGTACGTGAGCCATTCACAGCGGGGCAAACCGATCTTGCTGACGGGCTTCGAGCCCTTCGGCGCTCACCGCGTCAACTCGAGCTGGGAGGCGGTGAAGATCGTTGCCGCTGAGAACGCTGCTCACGTGCACGCCGCGCGACTGCCTGTCCAGCACAGGCTCGCCCGGGCCCGCCTGGTGACGCTGCTGGCCGAGCACCGACCGAGCATCTGCCTGCTCACGGGATTGGCCGCCGGAGACGCCATCCGCATCGAGCGCGGCGCTCGCAGACCCCCGGAATTACATCACATCGCCGGAGCACGCCGGCTCGAAGGCCACTGGCCCTGGCCGGAGCTGGCAAAGGCCGCCGCGCGCGTCTTCCCGCGGGTGCGCTTCTCCGACGACGCCGGCCGCTACGTCTGCGAGAGTACCTACTGGTCGCTGCTCGCCTACCGCGAGCAATGGGCTCTCCCCCGCGATGCGGCCTTCGTGCACTTGCCGCCGCTGTCACACCGTGTCGGCGTCCTTACCCTGGCCGAGGTCCTGAACGGCATCCTCGAGGCTCGCCTCGCTGGCAGCGGCCTCAAGGGCGCAGCGACGCCGCCGCTTCCGGCAGCGCACGTTGCGGCAGCAGGGCAGCAGTCACCGTGACCACGGTCATGAACGCGCCGAGCAGCACGTAGAGCTTCACGAAGTTTCCGGCGGCGGCGTGAGTCGACGCCAAAAGCCAGTACGCGATCACAGCCACGCCCAGGCCGAGCGTGTACTTGAGCGCGTAGAAACGCCCTCTCCAGGCCTCCGTCGAGTAATGCCCCACCAACCAGTCGTTGATCGGGATCTGACCGAAGACCCCGAACATCAGGACCAGCAGGATGACGATGAGCAGCGGGCCCTGGCCCGCCGGCGCCAGATACAGCATGGCGGCCTGGGCGCCCGTCGCCGCGGCGAGGATCCATTTTGCGGGAAAGCGGTCCAGCAGCTCACCGACGACGAGCTGAGCCAGAGCCGCGAATGCGAACACGACGGTGGCCTTGCCGCCTATTCCGGCCAAACCGCCCGCCGTGCTCTGCGCTTCCAGTATCTTGGGCAGGGCCGTGGTCATGGCGTGGAATATAAGCCCGCCGAAGGTGGCTATGACGGCGATGCCGGCAAACACGCGCACCATCGACCTTGCCGGCACGCGCACTGCGCGCGGACCGCCCGCAGCGCTTTGCGCCGGATGCGCCCGCCGAGCCACCGTGGCGGCGTAAGCAATGCCCACCGCCACGGAAACGGCACCGGGCACCATGAATGCGGCCCGCCACGTAAACGCCTGCGTCAGCAGCCCGGCGATGCCGGCGGCGGCGGCGAGGCCGAGATTTCCCCACACACCGTTGACCGCGAGAGCCCGGCCCGTGCGGGTCGCAGTGCCGAACACCAAGGCAATGCCCACGGGATGATAGATGGCGGCGAACAGACCGATGAGAGCGACGCCCGCACCGATCTGCGCCGGTGTGCGCGCCAAGCCCGTGGCGAGCGATGCCAGCCCGATGCCGACAAAGAATACCGTCATCATGCCCGTGCGACTCCAGCGGTCGCCCAGCCAGCCGGCGGGAATCGACGCCGCCCCGAACGCAAAGACCCCCACCATGCCGTACTTCAGCAACTCGCCGTAGCCGAGCTGCCATTCGTTCTCCAGCGCAAGAACGACGGTGGGGAAAATGAGAATGAAGCAGTGGTCGAGGGCGTGCCCGACGTTGAGGAAAAAAAAGTGCAGCGAAGAGCGGGTCATGGCGCGCGCGTTCCCGTTTGCGGGCAGGCCGAATGCCCCGGCAGGGCGCTCTCAGGGATCCGCCATTGGGCGCCCGCGGCGGCGCGGCCGGTCACGTCGACCGCGGCCCGCGCACGGGGCGCTCCTCGCCGGCCGCCGTGCGCGCCCGGCCGGCAAAACGTGCCCGCACACGACGCATCTCCCCCTCGGACAGCAACGCCGGGCGACCGGCCTGTGATGCGTACCAGTACTGGCGAGCCAGGGTCTCCACCTCCACGGCGAGCCACAGGGCGTCGTCCAATCCGTCGCCGAAACAGATCATGCCGTGATTCGCCAGCAGGCACGCCCGGCGCTCGGCAAGCGCCTCGGTCATGTTTGCCGACAGGGCCTGCGTGCCGAACGTGGCGTAGCGCGCACACCGGATGTCGCTGCCGCCGGCGATCGCAACCATGTAGTGAAAGGCGGGGATGCCCCGGCGCAGACACGAAAGCGCCGTGCAGAACGTTGCGTGGGCGTGCACTACCGCCTTGGCCTGCGGGCGCTCGCGGTAGATGTCGCGGTGCATGCGCCACTCGCTTGACGGCGCGCACGGGCCGACAGCGTTGCCGTCCAGGTCCATTGCCACGATCTGACCCGGCGTCATCTGCGAGTAGGCGATGCCGGAAGGCGTGATCAGGAACCCGCGGGCGGTGCGGGCGCTGACGTTGCCGGACGTGCCCTGATTGATGCCGGCGGCATTCATGCTTCGGCAGGTCTCGATGATCGCGTTTCGCAGCCTGAGGTGTCTGGGACGCATGGTCATGTCCGCCACCGTTGTCTTCGCCGTCCCGCGCCTGTCGAGATCGGCCCCGGAGCGTCGTCGCCGTCGCGCGCGGCACGTATGGCCGCGCGCCCCGACGATACCACAGTTGCATGGCCACACGGCATGTTCGTGGCGCTTCACGCACCCCCGCGTGAGGGGATCACCCACGGAGCACGCATGTTCACGACGGCGCGCCGACGACGCATAATACAAGGTTCGAACTCGCACAGGAGACAACAGCAATGGCGATCGAAGAAGGCAGGTCGGCGCCCGCATTCACCCTGCAGGATGCCAAGGGCAAAAAGGTCGCACTGCGGGATCTGAGAGGCAAGAACGTCATCGTCTATTTCTACCCGCGCGACGACACCCCGGGCTGCACGAAGCAGGCGTGTGGTTTCCGGGATCTGTCGAGCGAATTCGGCAAACTGAACACCGTGGTGCTCGGCGTCTCACCCGACGACGTGGACTCACACCGCAAGTTCGCGACCAAGTACAAGCTTCCCTTCACGCTGCTGTGCGACCCCGACAAGAAAGTGATGAGCGCCTACGGCGCCTGGGGAGAGAAGACGATGTACGGCAAGAAGACGACCGGAGTCATTCGCTCGACGGTGTGGGTGGGACCCGACGGCAAGGTGCGAAAGCACTGGAAGCGCGTTGCCAACGCAGCCGATCATCCGCAAAAAGTGCTCGAGGCGCTTGAGGAAGAGGCCTGATCCGCCTGTTGCGCACGCTCAGTCGGCGGGCAGCCGCGACGACGCCCCCTCCACCCTGAGCTCGATCAGGGCGGGCCCGCCCGCTGAGACGGCGCGCTCGAAGGCCCGCGGAAACTGCTCCGTCTTCGTGACCACCTCGCCGTGAGCGCCGTAAGCTTCGGCGAGGCGCGCGAAGTCGGGATTCACCACCTCCGTGCCGATGACACGCCCGGGATAACGGTGTTCCTGTTGCAGTCGTATGGTTCCGTACATGGCGTTGTTGACGACGATGACGATCGCGTCGAGACCGTACTGCACCGCCGTTGCCATCTCCTGGCCGTTGATGAGAAAGTCGCCGTCCCCCGCGAAGGCAACGGCCGGGCGATGCGGAAACAGGCGCTTCGCCGCGAGCGCCGCCGGCACACCATAACCCATCGAGCCTGCCGTCGGTGCCAGCTGCGTGCGGTAGCGGCGAAAACGAAAAAAGCGATGCACCCAGGCGCTGTAGTGTCCGGCGCCGTTGGTCACAATGGCTTCGTCGGGCAGCTGCCCGCGCAGCCAGGCGATGATTTCCGCGAGCTCGAGATCCCCACCCACACGCCGTGGCCGCGTCCACTGCATGTACTCACGCCGGCTCGAGGCCAGGAATTCGCCCCGCGCCCGGCGGGCTGTTGGCGTGCGCCCCGCAAGCGCCGCCACGAACGCGCGCACGCTGGCATTGATGGGCAGGTCGGCCTGGTACACACGACCGAGCTCCTCCATGCCGGGGTGCACGTGGATAAGCGTCTGGTCGGGTCGGGGCACCTTGAGCAGGGAGTAGTTGGCGGTCGTCATCTGCCCCAGGCGCGCTCCGACCACCAGCAACAGGTCCGCCCCCCCGATCCGGCGCAGCAGCCTCGGATCGACGCCCAGACCTAGTGTGCCGGCGTAGTTGGCGTGGTCATTGTCGAAGTAGTCCTGACAGCGGAAGGCGCTGACGACCGGCAAGGCAAACGTTTCGGCAAAGTCCTGAAAGCCGGCACACGTATCGCGGTCCCAGCCGGCGCCGCCGACGATCGCCAGCGGTCGCTTGGCGCCCACGAGAAGCTCGCTCACACGCTCGACGTCTGCTTCGGCGGGATGTGCCTCGACGGGGTGATAGGGCATGGCCTCGGGTGCGGCCTTCGCTTCCGTCAGCATGTCCTCGGGCAGCGCCAGCACCACCGGCCCGGGCCGCCCGTTGACCGCCGTGTGGAAGGCGCGGCTGACCAGTTCGGGAATGCGTGCGGCGTCGTCGATCTGCGCCACCCACTTCGCCATCTGCGTGAAGGCGCGCCGGTAGTCCAGCTCCTGAAATGCTTCGCGTTCGACGGCTTGACGCCCCACCTGGCCGATGAGGAGCAGCAGCGGCGTGGAATCCTGAAATGCGATGTGCAGCCCGGCGGAGGCGTTTGTGGCTCCGGGCGCACGGGTGACGAGACAAACGCCGGCGCGGCCACTGAGCTTAGCGTGAGCATCCGCCATCATAGCCGCCGCGCCCTCGTGACGGCACACGGTGAGCTCGATTTCCGGAGCGTCGTAGAGCGCATCGAGCACCGCGAGATAACTTTCCCCGGGGAGACAGAAGGCCTGCCGCACACCGTGCGTCTTCAGAGCGTCGACGAGCAACTGCCCGCCGGTCTTTGCTTGCGATTCACTCATTGGTCTATGTCGCGCGGCTCACGGAAGCGGCGACGCGGTCGACGACAAGGCGCGGGGGCGCGGAATCACGTACAAGGGTGCGCCGCGGGGATGCGCGCCGCCGTGCCGAGCACGGTGGTGCGTCTGAGCACGCGCGCGTGGTGTGCGGCGTCGAATTCGGTCGCCCTGTGCAGGACGCTGCGGTTGTCCCAGATGACCAGCTCGCCGACCCCCCATCGATGGCGGTAAACGAAGGGTTCGCTTGTGATGTGCGCGTTGAGACGCTGGATCAGGGCGCGGCCGCTCTCGAGCGGCATGCCGACGACGTGCGCAGCATGCTCCCCGAGGTACAACCCCGGCTCGCCCGTCTCGGGATGCCGCTTCACCAGTGGATGATCAACCGGCGGCGCAGCGCGCCGCTGTGCCTCGGTCATTTGCACCCGCGCCCCCGAGCGACTGCGCGAGTGATTGAGATCGTGCACCACCACAAGATCATCGCAGAGCGCCCGCGTCTGCGTGTCCAGGGCCCGGTATGCGGCGATCGCGTCGGCGAACAGCGTATCCCCGCCGGCCGGGGGAATGCGCACGGCGAAGAGGCTGGTGGCGAGCACGGGCTCACTCTGCCATGAGCCGTCGGTGTGCCAGATGCAGGCGCCCGGGTCGGGATGCTCGCCGCGGGGTCGACCGCGCTCGTCGAGATTGGTGATTTCCATCACGTCCGCCCGGCCGCTCGCGTGATACTGGTTCAAGACGTGCACCTGCAACTCGCCGAAGAGCGCGCTGAAACGGACGTGTGCCTCGGCGTTGAGCCGCTGATCCGGAAAGATCAACACCTTGTGATGTAAAAACGCCGAGTTGACGGCAGCAAACAAGGGGGCCGATATCGGCGCCGCCAGATCGACGCCACGGATGCGCGCACCCAGCACGGGCGACACGGGCTCGGTCCGGAACCAATTCGTCTCGAGGCTTGCGTTAGCGGACATGCTCGACCATCGGCGGCGGCGCGCTCGTGGGCATGGGCGCTTGCCCAGTGTACTCGAAGCGCCGAACAGCGTCTGCCTGCTGCTGCGGCCCCGGGCGGCGCACGCCAACGAGTCGGTGGGTCCAGGTGCTATGATTCGAAGACGTCCGGGGCAACCGGAACGCATCAGGCACGAGGAGTACTCGGTGATCGATCTCTATACCTGGACTACCCCGAACGGCCGCAAGGTCTCGATAATGCTCGAAGAGCTCGGTCTTCCCTACAAGGCTATCGCCGTGGACCTCGGCAAAGGGGAGCAGTTCGATCCTGAGTTTCTGCGCATCAGCCCCAACAACAAGATTCCCGCCATCGTCGACCACGACAACGGCATGAGCCTGATGGAGTCCGGCGCCATCATGCTGTACCTCTCGGAGAAGACCGGCGGCAAGTTCGTGCCCCGGCAGGACGCGCTGCGCTGGCAGATGATGGAGTGGCTGATGATGCAGATGGGGCACGTCGGTCCCATGCTGGGGCAGACGCACCACTTCGTGAAATACAATGCCGGCAAGGCTCCCTATGCCGAGGAACGCTACCTCAAGGAGAATCGACGTATCTACGGCGTCCTCGATCGGCGGCTGGCCGAGCACGAGTATCTCGCCGACGAGTACTCGATCGCCGACATGGCCACGTGGCCCTGGATTTCGCGGTTCGAATGGCAGACCATGGATTTGAACGAATACCCCCACCTCAAACGTTGGTACGTCGCCATCGCGCAACGGCCCGCCGTGAAACGCGGCTACGTGGTGCCGAAGAAGGTGACGGATATACCGATGCCGTAGCGGTCCTGCCGCCCATGAGCGTTAACCACGACCCGGCCCTGGCCGCGGACACGACCTTGCGCCACCGCAGGCGCGCTCCGTCGGCGGCACGCCTCCGGGGCGGCGAGCGCCTGCGACCACATCGAGCGCCGCCGCGACGGCTTTGCATGCGACGGGGGATCGGGTGGCTGCGGGCGTTGCTGTTGAGCGGATGCGCCGGCGTCGTCGCCTACGGCTGCGCCACCAATCCCGTCACCGGCGGCACCGACTTCGTCATGATCTCGGAGTCCCAGGAGATAGCGATCGGGCGCGAGGCCGACCCCGACGTACGGCGCGAGTTCGGTGTCTACGACGACGCCGGGCTCAACGCCTACGTCCAGCGCCTGGGCAGCGAGTTGGCGCAGAAAAGCCATCGACCGGATCTCATCTACCGGTTCACCGTCCTCGACAGCCCGGACGTCAACGCCTTCGCGTTGCCGGGAGGCTACATCTACATCACCCGCGGCCTCATGGCTTATCTCAACTCGGAGGCCGAGCTGGCGGCGGTGCTCGGGCACGAGATCGGCCATGTCACCGCGCGCCACTCGGTGCGTCAGATCTCTGCCAGCCAGGCAGCCGGTATAGGCTATACGGTGGGCGCGATCTTCCTGCCCGAGCTGCGCACGCAGAGCGCGCAGCAGCTCTTCAACGTGCTCGGCACGTCGCTGATCCGGGGCTACGGGCGTGGACACGAGCTGGAGGCGGACAGGCTCGGCGCCGAGTACCTGGCGCGCTCGGGCTACGACCCCGACGCCATGATCGAGGTCATCGGCGTGCTCAAGAACCAGGAAACCGCCGAGCAGCAGCTGGCGGCCCGGGAGGGACGCGAGCCGCGGGTTTACCACGGCCTGTTCGCCAGCCACCCGAGCAACGACCGGCGTCTGCAGGAGGTAGTCGGCGAGGCGCGCAAATTCAAGACCGGCGCGGCCACGAGCATCGGACGCGACGCCTACCTCGACCGCATCGACGGCCTGCGCTTCGGCGACAGCCCGGCCCAGGGCATCCGCCGCGGCAACCTGTTCTATCACGAGGAGCTCGACTTCAAGCTCGAGTTTCCGGCGGGTTGGCGCCTCGAGAACTATCCCGATCGACTCGAGGCCACCAGCCCCGACAATCAGGCGCAGATGCTCGTGCTCGCCCAGGACCGCAATCGACGCATCTCGCCGCGGGAGTTCATTCTCACGCGCTTGAACCAGTCCCACCTGGAGGCGGGGCGTGAGCTCGACGTCGGCGGTCTCGAGGCCTACACGGGCATCGGCCGCTTCGACACTGTCTTCGGCCGCCGCGACACCCGCGTCACGGTGCTCTACTACCACGACAAGGCCTATATCTTTCTCGGCGCGGTGCGCTCGGGGCCGGTCACCGCCCGCGACGGCGACTTTCTCGCGACGCCGCGCAGCTTTCGACCGCTGAGCGACGAGGACCGGCGCTACGCCCGTGGCCTCAGCCTGCGCGTGGTGCAGACGGGCCCTGCGGAACGCATCTCGGATCTGGCGGCACGCTCGGCGCCCATGAACTACCCCGAGCTTCAGCTGCGTCTGATCAACGACCTGTTCCCGGGCGGCGAGCCGCAGCCCGCCCAGCGCCTGAAGATCGTGGAGTAGGCGCGGGTTGCCGGTACGCGGGGGTCCGCAAAAAGGGTGTCAACATGGGTGCTTTGGACAGCAGCCGTTCGCCGCGATCGCACGGCGCCGATCAGGCAATGCCGCGCCGGCGCCGCACCCCCGCGACGCCCGAGGCGTCGCCGCAGCCACGCAGGCAATATGATGATCCCGGGCGCACGGGCAATTCGGACTGCGCTGGCGAGCCTGGCGCTCGCGCTGTTCGTCACTGCGTCGACGGCGCAGACCGCCGTGAGCGAGCGCAGCGCTGATCCCCGCAGCCGCCTCGCGGACTGCCCGTCGAGCCCGAACTGCGTGTCCAGTCTCGCCCGCGACCCCGCGCGCCGAGTCGCCCCGTTTCGCTACGTCGGCGCCCTCGAAGACGCACGGCGCAGGCTCAAAGCGGTGCTCACCGAGCTGCCGCGCACGCGCTTCGTCGAGACCTCGCCCGCATACTGGCATCTCGAGTGCCGCAGTCTCGTGTTTCGTTTCGTCGACGACCTCGAGTTCGTTTTCGACCCGGATGTCGCCGAGATTCACGTGCGCTCCGCATCGCGGGTCGGCCATTCCGACCTCGGCGTCAACCGTCGCCGGGTCGAGTGGATCCGCGAGCGATTCGAGCGGCCGGCGCCGTCCGCCGCCCCTTGACCCGGAGCACCCCGAGAGCGACTCGAGCCGGCGGCTTCAGTCGAAGTCCGCCTCCCGGGCCCGAACCAGTGCCGAGACGACCTCGTTGTAGGGCGCCCGCAGACCGACGTCACGCGCGGCGACCGGCACGGCGCCGTTGATGGCGTCGATCTCGCTGCGGCGACGGGCAAGGTGGTCAAGGAGCATCGACGGGCGGGCGTGGGGAATCTTGCCGCCGAACGCACGCACATAAGCCACCGGATCGTCGAAGCCGAGGTGAACACTCTTCGCGCGAGCGACGGCAAAAGCTTCGCTGGCACAGCCCGACGCCACGCGCCACAGATCGGCGTCATTCATGACCTGCTCGATCGTGCTCTGCGACAGCGTGCACGTCGCCGAGAAGCAGACGTTGCATATCAGCTTCTCCCACACGAGCTGATCGATGTCGTCGTACGTCTTCACGTTGAAACCGGCGCCCCGCCACAGCTCGGCGATCTTCTCCAGCCTGGGCGTCACCGGCCCGCTGCGCTCACCGAGCCGCACCAGCTCCCAGCCGTTGTGGTGAGCGTGCCCCGGCGCCTTGATCGATGCGCCGAAGCCGCCGACGACCCCCACGGCGACGCGCTCGGCGCCGAGCACCCGCGCCGCCGCGTCGGGCCCGCCGAGACCGTTCTGTATGCTGAGCACGACCGTGTCGGGTCCGAGCAGAGGCCGCGCGGCGGCGGCCGCCGCCTCCACATGCATCGCCTTGGTGGCGATGATGACGAGATCGCAGACGCCGGCGTCGGCGGCCTGGGTGGAGGCGTTGACGCGCACCGTGCGCTCACCGCTCGCACCCTCCACGCGCAGCCCGTCGGCACGGATGGCGTCGACGTGCTCCTGCCACGTGTCGATGGCCCACACGTCGTGGCCCGCGTCGCCCAGCAAGCCGGCGTATACGGAGCCCATCGCTCCCGCGCCGACGATGGCGATCTTGGTCATGGCGTGATCTCCCGAGGTACGGGTCGGCGCGCGCCATCGCCGCCGGGCGTGTTCGATTCGGCTCTCATTGCCGCTACCATTATACGTCGCCGCCGCCGCTACCGCCCTGCGGCGCTCGTGCGCAGACCCGGGTCATGGGTTTCGCGCCGGCACGAAATGCCCGAACCCGATGCGGAGCGTTGACGATGACTACCAGCAAAACCGGCCTGCGAAAGCGACTGACACAGTACGGCGACGAGGAGTTCTCGCTCTTCCTGCGGCGCGCCTTCATCAAGGCCATGGGCTACACCGACGATGCCCTCGACAGACCCATCGTGGGTATCGCGGACACTTCGAGCGATTTCAATCCCTGCCACGGCTCCGCGCCGCGGCTGGTCGAGGCGGTCAAGCGTGGGGTCATGCTGGCCGGCGGTCTGCCCATGGCTTTCCCGACTATCTCCGTACACGAGTCCTTCGCTCACCCCACGAGCATGCTGCTGCGCAACCTCATGGCCATGGACACGGAGGAGATGATCCGCGCCCAGCCGATGGACGCGGTGGTGCTCGTGGGCGGCTGCGACAAGACGCTGCCGGCGCAGGTGATGGCCGCCGTGAGTGCCGACGTGCCCGCGGTCGTGCTGCCGGTGGGTCCCATGCTGACGGGGCACTTCCAGGGCCGCAGACTCGGTGCGTGCACGGACTGCCGTCGCCTGTGGGGCGCTTTCCGTGCCGGCGAGCTGAGCGGCGACGAGATCCAGCAGGCCAACGGCCAGCTCGCCCCGGGCCACGGCACCTGCATGGTCATGGGCACGGCGAGCACCATGGCCTGCCTCGTCGAGACCCTGGGTCTGGCCCTGCCCGGAGCGGCGTGCGCGCCGGCGGTTTCGGCCGACAGGCTGCGCATCGCCGAGCAGTCCGGGCGCCGGGCCGCCGAGATGGCCCGGGCCGGGGCGCCGCGACCCTCGGAGATTCTCACCCGGGGCGCACTCGGCAATGCCCTGGTCGCGCTTCACGCCATCGGCGGCTCGACGAACGGCGTGGTGCACCTGGCCGCCATCGCCGGTCGCCTCGGACGGCCTCTGGACCTGGGCGAGCTCGATGCTATCGGTCGCGACACGCCCGTGCTCGTAGACCTCAAGCCCTCCGGGCAGGGCTACATGGAAGACCTGTACAGGAGCGGCGGGCTGATGGCCGTGCTGTCGCGTCTCACCGCCAGACTCGACCTCGACGCACCGTCCGTTTCCGGCCAGCGCCTCGGCGAGCACATCGCCGCGGCGCTCGTGGACGAGACTCTCGGGATCGTTCGCAAGCCCGACGACGCCGTCGCCGAAGGCGGCGCCATCGCAGTCCTGCGCGGGAACCTGGCGCCGGACACGGCGATCATCAAGCATTCGGCGGCGAGCACGCACCTGTTGCGCCACGAGGGCCCGGCGCTGGTCTTCGACTCTCCCGAGGACCTCGTCGCACGCATCGACGACGAAGACCTGGACGTCGGTCCCGATCACGTGCTGGTGCTGCGCTACGCGGGTCCGAAGGGAGCGCCGGGCATGCCGGAGGCGGGCTACATACCGATTCCCCGCAAGCTTGCTCGGGGGGGCGTGCGCGACATGGTGCGAATCTCCGATGCACGCATGAGCGGGACCGCGTTCGGCACCGTCGTGCTGCACGTGTGCCCCGAGGCCTACGTGGGCGGACCGCTGGCGCTGGTGCGCGACGGCGACATCATCCGCCTTGACGTGGCTTCGCGCCGCCTGGAGTTGCTGGTGGAGGACGCCGAGCTCGATGCCCGGCGCAGCACCTGGCGCGCGCCCCCGCGGGAATACCCCGCGCGCGGTTACCTGCGCCTGTTTCTCGATGCCGTCGAGCAGGCGGACACCGGCTGCGATTTCGATTTTCTTCGCCCGCGCGATTAACGCCGCGGGGCGCAGTCGGCATCGGTTGACGCCGAAAGCCAGTCCGTGTGGAACAGTACCCCGCGAGGCCTGTCGGTGCGCTCGTAACCGTGGGCGCCGAAGCAGTCGCGCTGCGCCTGCAGCAGATCAGCGGGTAAGCGCGGCGAACGCAATCCGTCGTAGAAGGCCAGCGCACTCGCCAACGCCGGCAGGGGAAGCCCGGCGAGAAAGGCGTCCGCGACCACCCGGCGCCAGCCCCTTTGCGCGTTGCCGACGAGCGTTCGCACCTGCTCGTCGAGCAGCAGGTTCGGCAGTTCCGGTCTCCGGGCGAAAGCGGCTTGGACGATATCGAGAAAGGCGCTGCGGATCACACAGCCCGCGCGCCAGATGCGGGCAAGGGCTCCGTAGTCGAGGCGCCAGCCGTGACGATCCGCACCGGCCGCCAGCAGCGCGAAACCCTGGGCGTGGCTCACCGCGCGTGCGGCCAGCAGCGCCTGTTGCAGATCCTCGGCGAACTCCCCGGGATCCGCGCGCAGGCGGGGAGGGGGACCGCTCAGCGCCTCGCCCGCAGTGAGCCGTTGCTGCCTCAGCGCCGAGAGAAAGCGCGCGCAGACCGACTCCGCCATCAGCGGCGCCGCAGCGCCCTGCTCCAGCGCGGCCAGCGCGGCCCATACACCGGTGCCCTTGTGCGCAGCGACGTCGAGAACGCGATCGAGCAGAAGGCTCCCGTCGTCGTCGCGACGCGTCAGAATGTGAGCGGTGATTTCGATCAGGTAGCTCTTGAGCTCGGTTGCGTTCCAGCGCCGAAAAAGCACGGCGCACTGCTCGGCATCGAGACCGAGGCCGCGTCTGAGCAGGTCATAGGACTCGGCGATGAGCTGCATGTCGGCGTACTCGATGCCGTTGTGCACCATCTTGACGTAGTGGCCGGCGCCGCCGGCGCCGACCCACGTCACACAGGGCTCCCCGTCGGCCCTGGCCGCGAGGCTCGTAAACATCTCACGCAGAAAAGGCCACGCCGTCTCGTCGCCGCCGGGCATCAGCGAAGCGCCCCATCTTGCGCCCTGCTCACCGCCGGAGATGCCGCTGCCGACGAATCTCAGATCGCAGCTGCGCAGCCGTTCGCTGCGCCGCTCGCTGTCCCGGTAGTGGCTGTTGCCGAGATCGACGACGATGTCGCCGGGGTCCAAGCACGCGGCCAGCTCCTCGAGCAGGGCATCGACGGCTGCACCGGCCGTGACGAGCAGCAGCACGCGTCGCGGCCGATCGAGGCTCGCCACGAGATCGCTCAGCCCGGCCGCCGCCTTTACCTTGCCCTGTGGCGGCACCGCATCCAGGCAGCGCTGCACGAGCGCCGCCTCGCGGTCGTGAACGAACACGCGGTAACCCTTGTCGCTCAGGTTGAGGGCCAGATTACGGCCCATGACGCCGAGGCCGACGAGGCCGACGTCATCGGCTCCTCGCCGCACGTCGCCCGCGCCGCTAGCCGTCATGCCGGCGCGAGAAAGAGCCGACGCCCGCGGCGCCCGTTGCCGGCCGGGCCCACGCCCGCTTCGCTACTGCCCCAGACCCGCAACGGAGATCAGGTCCTTGCGGTAGCGCGTCTTGCCATCCTTGAACTCCTCGACCCGCACGGCGAGAAAATCCAGAGAAGGCGCGTACCAGTGGAACAGAATGCTGTCACGGCCGTCGCGCTCGAGTCGGTACTTGTGGGTCTCGAACACACCGGCGTCGAGCTTGAGCGCCTGCTCCCCCTCTTTGGTGAAGACGTAATCGCGCAGGCGCTTGCCATCGATGACCCGGTAGCGGGCGTCGCCGCCGCCGGCAGCGAGATCGAGCGCAAACTGGATCGAGACCGTCAACACGTCGAGGGTGCCCGGCACGAGCGGGAGCATATTCGTGCCCTCCACCGTTGTCACCGTCGCCTCTGCGGCATCCCAGTCGAAGACGATGGAGGTACTCTTCTCTCCCTTCTTGGTGCCGTCGTCCATCTCGAACTGGGCGGGCCGAACACGCCTGCCCTCGCCGACGGTGAAGCGGCTGTGCTGCACCGCCGGAGCACTCTGCGCCAGGGCCGCGAATCCCTTGCCCTTGGCGGTTGAGTCGTAGAAGTACTCACCCCCTTTCAACGCGAGCGTCTCGACCACCTCTGCTCTGAGGGCCCCGCGTCTGAACTCGTAGGCCGCGGTATACGGCACCGGCGCCGCCGCGGACGTCGCCTGAGCGCCGGCCGCGACCGGCGCCATCACCACCAGCACCCATGCGAGCCACTTCGCCCAGACGCGACTCGCCGTCTCCTTACTCATGGGGCCTTCGCATACCTGAACGCGTTTTGGCTCCGACAACACGCGGGTGTGCTGCTGACTTGTATCATCGCGATGAAGACCGCGCAACGCCGACGCGCCCCGGAGCCGGTCACGGCCACGCGGCTTCGAGCCCGCCGGTCGCATCGCGGTGGTAGGGCGCCCAGGCCAAGGCGCACACCTTGACGTGCATCTGCGTCGAGCTGGGCCGCACCAGGATGTTCTCGAGCGCTTCGCCCTGGGCATCGTAGGCCTCGTTGAGCGCGGCGAGATCGCGCTCGAACCGGGCGGTGAGTTCCTGCATCTGCCGGCGCAGTGCCTGCGCGCTCTCACGCGCGCGCTCGACATCGGCCGCTTCCTTGCCCATCCGTCCGGCGCTGCGCGCGGCGCTGCCCACCCGCGTCGCCGCAGTGGCACTGATACGCTTGCGGCCGAGAAACGCCCCCAGAATCGCCGTGCCGACGGCAACGGCGGTGTCGAGCTGCTTTTGCCGCGACTGCGCTGCCTCGGCTTCGATGCGCTGCTCGGCCCGGCGCAACCGATCCTGCAGCGTGGTGAACTTGGACTCGTACTTGGCGCGCAGTTTTCCTGACTGCACGTCTCGCTGCTCGTGAGCGAGCTGCTGCAGGCGCACACGGAACTCGCCCTCGGTCTCACCGACGGTTGAAACCAGCTTGAATCTCGGGCTCTTCAACAGCGTGAGCGCCTGGCTCTCGCGAAGCCATCGCTTCAAGGACCGCTGCCACTTGACGTAGTTCTTCGCTCCGGCCGCCGCCGCGGGCAGCTCGGCGTAGCCTGCACCCTCGACGCCACTGTCAGCGAGTGTCGCGGCATCGATCTCCACGACCTCGGCGTGCTCCCAGTCGACCGGCAGTGGCTGCGCTGCGAACTCCGTCACCACCGACACCTCCCTGGCGAAGTCGATGCCGTAACGGGCGTTGGCGTAGCTCAGAGCGGCAATCCCGATCAGTAACGGGTGATACACCAGCGCCTCTCCGTCACGCCGATCCCGCGACAACGGCAGGTAGCAGCGGGGTACGTCCGGCGCCAGCACAGGCATGCTCGACGCGGCGGGCCTGTCCGTCGGCACCACCACCGCAGCGGCACGGGCGGACGTCGGCGCGGACGCCGGCTGCTGTGTCCTGCTGAAAGCCATGAGCGACTTGATCTGCTCGCGCGTCATCGGCCCGGCCAGATAGGACATGACCCAACGCGTGTCGAACACGACCGGCGCGTCCTCGTGAACGTTGTGCAGCAGGAACCGGCGTTTGCCCAGGCCGGCGAGCACGCGCTCGAGCTGCGCGCGATCGAAGTGAGCGCCTGCGGCCGCGCCCTCGAGACCGTCCATGAGACGCGCCTTGTCGCGCTCGGTCTGCAGCCGGCCGATAAACCAGGTGCCGATGTTCGACAATCCCTTGTAATCGAGATCCACGGGATTCTGGGTCGCCAGCACCAGACCCAGGCCGAACGCACGTGCCTGCTTGAGCAGTGTCAGCAGCAGCAATTTTGACGGCGGATTGGCCGTGGGTGGCATGTAGCCGAAGATCTCGTCCATATACAGAATCGCGCGCAGACTGCCCGTGCCCGGCTGGCGGCGCATCCAGGCGATGAGCTCGTTGAGCAGCATGCAGACGAAGAACATGCGCTCGGCGTCCGAGAGGTGCGCGATGGACATCACCGATACGCGCGGCTTGCCCGCGGGGGTGTGCAAGAGCACCCCCGCGTCGAGCGGCTGTCCCTGCATCCATACCTCGAATCCCGGAGCCGCCAGCAGATTGTTGAGCCGCATCGCCAGAGCGAAGCGCTCCTTGGGTGAAAAAAACGCGTCCATGTCCATGACCCCGACCCGGTCCATCGGCGGCGTCTGGATCAGGCCGATCAGCATCGCGATGTCGAGTTCGCGCCCACCATCCCAGCTGTGCTGCAGAATATTGGTGAGCAGGATGTGCTCGCGGCTCGTGAGTGGATCGGCCGGAAGATCGAGCAGCGCGAGAAGGCCTGTTGCGGTTGCGGCGATGCGCTCGCGATACAGATCCGGGTCGTCGCGGATTTCCGGCGGCGGCGGCGTGAATCCGCGCAGCACCGAGACCGGCAGGCCGGCGGCGCTGCCGGGCGTGTAGATAGCCATGTCCACCGCCTCGCGCAGGCGCGCGATACGCTCTGGGCCCTGCCCCCAGTCGCTCAATCCCTTGCGCCACAGAGCCGCCTGGTCGGCGGCGTACTCCTCGCGGCTGCGACCTCGACCGGCCGCCTGCTGGGCATCGACCCAGGGCAGAAAATCGTCGGCGGCGAGAGACGGGAAGGTGAGCAGCAGGTTACCGAGGTCGCCCTTGGGGTCGACGGCGATCACCGGCACGTGGTCGAGCGCCGCCTCCTCGAGCAAACCAATGCCGAGCCCCGTCTTGCCGCTGCCGGTCATGCCGACGATGACCGCATGCGTGGTCAGATCCTTGGCGTCGTACAGGATCAGGTCCTCGGTGGCCTCCCCGCGAGTCGGATCGTAGGAACGCCCGAGGTAGAAGGCGCCGAGCTTCTCGAACTCTTGCATTGCCGCCACTCCCGTCTCAGCGACGTGACAGTGTCACTGCCGTGCCGCCCGACGTCAACGTATCGAGGGGCCGCCCTACGGCCGGCGAGCGTACCGACCGCTCGGCGGCGCTCTCACAGTCGCGTAAAATGCACGCGAACCCCGGGGCCGCGGAGTATTGAAAGATGATCTTCCGACAATTATTCGACAGTGTCTCTTGCACGTACACCTATCTGCTCGCCGCTCGCAGCGGCGCAGAGGCACTGATTATCGACCCTGTCCTCGACAAGCTCGATCGCTATCTCAAGCTGATCGAGGAGCTCGATGTCAAACTCGTGAAGGCCCTGGATACACATGTGCACGCGGACCACATCACCGGGCTGGGCGCACTGCGCGATCGCACCCACTGCATAACGGTCATGGGGGAGCAGAGCGATGTGGATGTCGTATCGATGCGCGCGGCCGATGGCGATCACATCGACATCGAGGGACTACGTCTGACGGCGCTTTACACGCCGGGTCATACCGACGACTCTTACTGTTTTCTCATGCACGATCGCGTCTTCACCGGCGATACGCTGTTCATCCGCGGCACCGGAAGAACCGACTTTCAGAACGGGGATCCCCGTGCCCAGTACGACTCCATATTCAACAAGCTCCTGACACTGCCCGACGACACACTCGTCTACCCGGGACACGACTACAAGGGAGACACCGTCAGCACCATCGCCGAGGAACGAGCCCACAATCCGCGGCTACAGGTGAAGTCGGTCGAGCAGTACGTAGAGATCATGACCAACCTGGATCTCGCCGACCCGAAGATGATGGACGTCGCCGTGCCGGCGAATCTGCGCATCGGTCTGTCTCAGGAGGAGATCGAGGCGCGCGGCTGGTCGCTGACGGCGCGCGAAGCCTTGCAGCTTAGCGGCAGCGAGGAACTCATTCTCGTCGACCTGCGGGATGTGAGCGAGCGCAAGCGTCATGGGATCATTAGAGGTTCGGTTCACGCGCCCTACACCGAACTCGATGACAACCTCAAGCCCGGCGGCCTTTTGCAGACGCTGGCCGCCCAGACCCACAAGCGGCTCGTCTTCTATTGCGCTTACGGCGAGCGTTCCGCCATGGCGGTCAAGAGCGCCCAGGATACCGGTCTGGCGGATGCACGCCACATCAAGGGGGGTGTGGACGCCTGGAAGCGCATCGACGGCCCGCTGGAGCGCCCCAGTGACTGACGCGCAACACGCCCACGCTCACCCCGTCAGGCCCACGGCGCCGCGCGCGTGAGCGCCATTCTGTGCGGCGACATCGGCGGTACCAAGGCCGTCGTGGCGCTCTACGAGCGCTCTCGAGCCGGCCTGCGCCTGTTGCGTCGGGCCGAGTTTCCAAGCCGCGGCCACGTCAGCCTCGAGGAGATCGTGGCCTCTTTCCTGGCGCAGGAGCCGGGTGAGGCGCCGGGCCATGCCTGCTTCGGCGTCGCCGGTCCGGTTCTGCACGGCGTCGCCACGATCACCAACCTGCCCTGGGTGGTGAACGCGGCGTCGCTCGAGCATGCGCTGGGCGTGCCTCGGGTTTCGCTGGTCAACGACCTGCAGGCCATGGCCTACGGCATGCTGCACCTCGATGCCGCCGACTTCCATGAGCTGAACGGCGGCGAGTCCGGCGACGAACCGGCCAACATGGCCGTCATCGCCGCCGGCACGGGGCTCGGCGAGGCACTGCTGATCTGGGGGGGTGAGCGTTACCACGCCGTGGCCACCGAAGGCGGTCACACCGATTTCGCGCCGCGCACCGTGCTCGAGGTCGAGCTGCTGCAGCACCTGCGCGCGCAACACGCAGGCCACGTCAGCTACGAACGCGTGCTGTCGGGCCCAGGGCTGGCGAACATCTATGCTTTCTTGCGCAGCCGTGGCGCGGCAGAACCGTCGTGGTTGAGCGAACGTCTGCGTGCGGCGGATCCCAGCGCGGTCGTCGCGGCGGTGGCGCTGGCCGGCGAAGACGGAGTGTGCGTGCAGGCCCTCGAGACGTTTGTGTCGATCTACGGCGCGGAGGCCGGCAACCTGGCGCTCAAATCCCTCGCGCTCGGCGGCGTGCTCATTGGCGGCGGCATCGCTCCCAAGATACTGCCGGCACTGGCGGCTGGTCACTTCATCGAAGCGTTCACGGACAAGGGCCGCGAAGCCGCGCTCCTGCGCCGCATTCCCGTGCGCGTCGCCCTCAACCCTGCCGCCCCGCTCATCGGCGCGGCGCACTACGCTCTGCGCGAAGACCCGCTCAGGGCCTTCTCGACACGCTAAACGGGGGCTCGCGCGCATACCGTCGCGCCGCTTCGCGCTCGAAGGCCCCGACGATACGCGCCGCGAGTCGCTCGAATGCCATTCCCATCAGCCAATCGAGTAGCTCAGCGCGCATCTGGAAGCTCACCTCGAAGTGCACCCTGCAGCGGACGGCGGACAGGGCCTCGAACTCCCAGCGGATGGCCAGCGAGCGAAACGGGGACTCGTCGCTGTCGATGCGCAGGCTCCGGGGCCGTTGCAGGCACGCGTTTGACGAAAAGCTCAGGGAGCGACCGAGCAGGCCGATGCTCTGCACGACGCGCACACGCTCGCCGTCGCGCTCGAGGATCCGTGCATCCAGCCAGCCCGGCAGGAAACGCGGGTAGCTCTCGATGTCGGCGACGACATCGAACACTCTCTCGCATGAGTGTGGGATGCCGCGAACGCAGCGATAGGTTCTCACTGATTGGCGATGAGACGGCCCATGGCGGTGGTGGCGAGTTCGCGAAAGCCCTCCGGCGTGCGCTCCAGCAGCAACGCGGCGAGGCCGTGGCTCTCGGCGAAAGCATAGCCTCGTTGCGGTCCCATGACCATCAGCGCCGTCGCCAGCGCGTCGGCATACATCGCCGACTCGTGCACGACGCTCACCGAGGCGAGCGTGTGCGTGACGGGCGCCCCGGCGGCGGGATCGATGGTGTGGGAGTAACGCCGGCCTTCGATCTCGACGAAGTTGCGATAGTCGCCGGAGGTGGCGATGGCCGTATCGGCGAGCTCGACCGTGCGCTGAACCGCACTCGCCCCGCTCACCGGTCGCTCCACCGCGACGCGCCAAGGCTCGCCGCCGGGCCTGCGGCCGCGGGCACGCAGTTCACCGCCGATCTCGACCAGGAAGTCGCGGCAGCCGAGCTCCGCCAACAGCCGCGCCACCTCGTCGACCGCGTATCCCTTGGCAATGGCCGATAGATCCACGGCAACATCCGCCCCCGCCTTGCGCAGCGAAGGCGGCCGCTCGCGGACACTGAGCCGCCGATAGCCGACCCGCCCCCGCACCGCCGCGATCTCGGCCGCGCTCGGCGGCGTGCGCAGGGCGCCCCGCGGCCCGAAGCCCCAGAGATCGACCAGCGGCCCGACGGTGACGTCGAAAGCGCCGTCGGTGAGTCGGCTGATTTCCAGAGCGGCCGCGACCACGGCCTGGGTCTGCGCAGAGACTGCCTGCCACGTGATCTCGGCCGCCGCGTTGAAGCGCGAGATCTCCGAATCCGGGCGGTACGTCGACATCAACGCGTTGATCCGCTCCAGTGTCCGTTCGGTTCGAGCCTTGACGTCGTCGACGGCGATTCCCCGGGGCACGGCAGTGAGCTTGACCGTGTAGGTGGTGCCCATGGTGCTGCCGGAGAAGGCGACGGGCTCCGGCTCCCCGCCGCTGCAGCCGAGCAGGGACACGATGATCGCGAGCAGTGACGCGCACCCTCGCGTCCCCGGCCGCGAACGCCGCGGCTGCCGGTGTTCGGCATCTCCGGGTTGCAGAGCCATCCCAGCGAAAACGGTTGCCACGGTGCACCCCCGAGACGCTACCGGCGGCGCTCGGCCTCGCGGGGCACGGCGGCGTCGCATCGACAAGCACACGATCGGGGAAAAGAAGCGGCGGATGCTGCCGGGAACGCCCGCTGCGCCCGGTTGCCCCGTACCCCTATGTTATCATGGGGCGCCGGCCGGGCCGCAGGGCGTGGCCCTGCGCGGCAGCGCCGCGTTGCGTTCGGGCATGCACGACGCCCGCCGGCGCCGGCCATGCTCCCTCGGGCAGGAACCACTCGAGCCTGTTTGCCCGTTCATGCCGATACGCATCAAAAAGGGTCTCGATATCCCGATCGAAGGGCAGCCCGAGCAGGTCATTCACCCGGCGCCGCCGGTGGAGCGCGTGGCCGTGCTGGGTCCCGATTTCGTCGGCCTGAAACCGACGCTGCACGTCAGCGAAGGGGAACGCGTGCGGCGCGGACAACCCCTGTTCACGGACCGGCGGAACGCGGCTCTGCGCTGCACAGCGCCGACCTGCGGCGTCGTCGAGAGCATCCGGCGCGGCGCCCGCCGGACGCTGCGGTCGGTGGTGATCCGTGTCGAGGACGGTGCCCCACCGGACGCCGAGCGGAACTCAACGTACTACTCGGCGCACGAGCTCGCGCGGCTCCCCGCCGACACCGTGAAGCGAGATCTACTCGCGTCGGGGCTGTGGACGGCACTGCGCACCCGGCCCTACAGCAAAGTACCCCGCAGCGATTCCGATCCGCCCTTTGCGTTGTTCGTCACCGCCATCGACACCAATCCCCTCGCACCCGATCCCGCGATCGTCATCGCTGAGCGTGCCGACGACTTCAGCAACGGTCTCATCGTCCTGAGCCGCCTCGCCGGCGGCAGCCTCTATGTGTGTCGGGCTACGGGCGCCTCGATTCCCGTCACCGCGCAGCCGAACATCGAGTCCGTCGACTTTGAGGGTCCTCACCCGGCGGGCCTGGTCGGGACCCACGTGCATTTTCTTGCCCCTGTCGGCCCCGAAAGGACCGTATGGCACATTGGCTATCAGGACGTCATGGACATCGGGCAGCTGTTTACGAGCGGGCGCTGGTCCGCGCAACGTGTGGTGGCCCTGGCAGGCCCTCTGGTGAAGCGCCCGCGACTGTTGCGCACCTGTCTGGGCGCGAGTCTGGGCGATCTCGCGCGCGACGAACTGCTGCCGGGGGAGGCCCGCATCATCTCCGGCTCGGTGCTGTCGGGACGCAGAGCCGCGGACGGCCTCGGCTTTCTCGGGCGCTATCACAATCAGGTATCGGTCCTGGAGGAGGGCCGCGCGCGCGAATTTCTCGGCTGGATCACTCCCGGCGCGGGGAAGTACTCGGCGCGCAATATCTTCGTCTCGAGCCTGCGCCCGCGGCGGCGCTTCGCCCTCACCACCTCCCAGCAGGGCAGTGCGCGCGCCATGGTCCCCATCGGTGCGTATGAGAGCGTGATGCCCCTCGACCTGCTGCCCACCCTGCTGCTGAGGGCACTTTTGGTGCGCGACACCGATACGGCTCAGGCACTGGGCTGCCTGGAGCTGGACGAGGAGGACCTCGCGCTGTGCAGCTTCGTGTGCCCGAGCAAATACGACTTCGGCCCGTCGTTGCGCCAGAGCCTCGAGCAGATAGAGAGGCTGGGGTGATGCGTCTGCGCCGCTCGCTCGATCGTATGCGCCCCTTGTTCGCCAGCGGCGGGCGCTTCGAGCGCTTTCACGTCCTCTACGAGGTCGTCGACACGCTACTCTACACACCGGCGGACGTGACGCGCACCGCGCCGCACGTGCGCGACGGCATCGATCTCAAGCGCGTGATGATCTACGTGGTGCTGGCGACCATGCCCGCCCTGCTGGTGGGTGTATGGAATACCGGCTACCAGGCCAATCAAGCCATGGCGGACCTGGGCCTAACCGCGACGCACGGCTGGCGCGGCGCCCTCCTCACGGGACTGGGCATCGGCTACGATCCGGCGAGCGTGTGGGCGTGCGTGTGGCACGGGCTGCTCTACTTCGTGCCCATCTACGTGGTCACGCTCTTGGTCGGCGGGCTCTGGGAGGTGCTTTTCGCCGCGGTACGCAAACACGAGGTCAACGAGGGTTTCTTCGTCACCTCGATGCTTTACGCGCTGATCCTGCCGGCGACGACGCCCTTGTGGCAAGTGGCGCTCGGTATCTCGTTCGGCGTGGTCATCGCCAAGGAGGTCTTCGGCGGTACCGGCAAGAACTTCCTCAATCCGGCTCTCGCCGGCCGCGCCTTCCTGTTCTTCGCCTATCCCGCGCAGATGTCCGGCGACGCCGTGTGGACCCCCGTCGATGGTTTCAGCGGTGCCACTGCGCTGGCGCTCGGCGCCCAAGGCGGCATGGAGGCCATCACCGGCGCCGGCATCACCTGGCTGCAGGCTTTTCTGGGCCAGATTCAGGGGGCCATCGGCTCCACCTCCGCGCTAGCGTGCCTGCTCGGCGCGATATTCCTGATCTACACGGGTGTCGCTTCGTGGCGCATCATGGCGGGCGTGTGCATCGGCATGATCGTCACGGTGCTGCTGCTCAACGCCATCGGCAGCAACACCAATCCCATGTTTGCCATGCCGTGGTACTGGCACGTCGTGCTAGGCGGCTTTGCCTTCGGCACCGTGTTCATGGCCACCGACCCGGTGACTGCTGCGATGACCGACACCGGCCGCTGGATCTTCGGCGCACTGATCGGCGTGATGACGGCGCTGATCCGCGTCGTCAATCCCGCCTACCCGGAAGGAATCATGCTGGCCATTCTCTTCGCCAACCTGTTCGCGCCGCTGATCGACTGGGGGGTAATGAAGGCCAACATCCGTCGACGGCGACGTCGCCTGCAGCGGGAGCGCGCGTGAGCCAGGCGACTGCAAGCAAGGATGTGCGCGCGGCGGGGCCCCGCTGGCTGGCGATGTCCAATGACGACCCCCGCAAGGCGGTGGTGGTGGCACTCATCCTTTGCCTCGTGTGCTCCGTGGTCGTCTCCTCCGCGAGCGTCGTTCTCAGGCCTCTGCAGGAGGCGAACCGGGCGCTCGACCGCCGCATCAACATTCTCGAGGTGGCCGGACTGCTGCAGCCGGGCGCGGACGTCGACGTCCTCTTCGAGCGGGTCGAGACGCGCGTCGTTGACCTCGCCAGCGGCGAATTCAGCGACGCCGTGGACCCGCGACTCTACGATCAGCGCCGGGCCGCCCGCGACCCGGAGCTGGGCGAGGAACTGGCCGCGGACCGCGACCCGGCCAACATCGGCAGGCGTGCCCGCCTCGCCACCGTCTACCTGTTGCGCGAGGGCGACAACATCGCACGGGTCATCCTGCCGGTGCACGGCTACGGACTGTGGTCGACCATGTACGGCTTCCTCGCTCTCGAAGGCGACTTCACCACGGTGGTCGGGCTCAAGTTCTACGAGCACGCGGAGACGCCGGGGCTCGGCGCCGAGGTGGACAATCCGCTGTGGCGCAGAAAATGGGAAGGCAAAATGGTCTACGACGAGGGTGGCGTGCCCCGGATCGAGGTGATCAAGGGGTCGGTGGATCCGGCGTCAGCGAATGCACGCCATCAGGTGGACGGGCTGGCGGGCTCGACGCTGACCAGCCGCGGCGTCACCAACCTGTTGCGCTACTGGCTGGGGGAAGACGGTTTTGGACGCTTCATCGCCCGGCTCAAGTCGCGGAGCACTTGATTCATGAACAGAGAAGAGAAGAGGATCCTTCTGGATCCGCTTGTTAACAACAACCCCATGACGCTGCAGATCCTCGGCATCTGCTCGGCGCTCGCGGTGACCACGTCTTTGGCGGCCTCGCTCATCATGTGCGTCGCGCTTACCACGGTGCTCGTGTGTTCCAACGCATCCATCAGCCTGATTCGCCATCACCTGCCGAGCCACATCCGCATCATCGTTCAGATCACCATCATCGCCTCACTGGTCATCGTCGTCGACGAAATCCTCAAGGCATTCGCCTACGATATGTCCAAGCGCCTGTCTGTGTTCGTCGGCCTGATCATCACCAATTGCATCGTGCTGGGCCGCGCCGAGGCGTTTGCCATGATGCACCCGGTGAGGCAGAGCTTGCTCGACGGACTCGGCAACGGACTCGGCTACAGTCTGGTGCTCATTATCGTGGCCGTCTCGCGTGAGCTGCTTGGCGCAGGCACGCTGCTCGGCTACCCCGTTCTCCCCTCGGTCACCCAGGGGGGCTGGTATTACGGCAACGGCCTGATGCTGCTGCCCCCGAGCGCGTTCTTCATTATCGGGCTGTTGATATGGGGCATTCGCACCTGGAAGAAGGCCCAGGTGGAGAAACCCGAGTATCAGATTCAGCAGGTCCGCCGCACGGAGGTCCTCTGATGGAGGCTTATCTCGGCCTGATCATCAAGTCCGTATTCATCGAGAACCTGGCGCTCGCGTTCTTTCTCGGCATATGCACCTTTCTGGCGGTGTCGAAGAAGATCGAGACGGCCCTCGGCCTCGGCGTGGCGGTCCTCGTGGTACTGGGCATCACGGTGCCGCTCAACAACCTGATTTACCAATACCTGCTGCGCGAGGGTGCTCTGTCCTGGGCGGGGCTGCCCGACGTGGACCTGAGCTTCCTCGGCCTGCTGAGCTACATCGGCGTCATCGCGGCCATGGTGCAGATCCTGGAAATGTTCCTCGATCGTTATGTTCCTGTGCTTCACAACGCCCTCGGCATCTTTCTGCCGCTGATCACGGTCAACTGCGCCATCCTCGGGGCCGCGCTGTTCATGGTCGAGCGGGACTACACGTTCGGCGAGAGTGTGGCCTACGGCGTCGGCAGCGGGGCCGGCTGGGCGCTCGCCATCACGGCGCTGGCCGGCATACGGGAAAAGCTCAAGTACTCCGACGTGCCCGAGGGCCTGCAGGGGCTCGGCATCACCTTCATCACAGTGGGTCTGATGTCGCTGGGCTTCATGGCTTTCTCGGGCATCCAACTCTGAGCCGGAGGCGACGCGGCCGTGCTCGAGATCATCCTCGGCGTGGTGTTCTTCACGGCGATCGTCATCGCGCTCGTCGCGGTGATACTGGGTGCGCGCTCGAGGCTCGTCGCCAGCGGCAGCGTTCACCTGATCATCAATGACGATCGCCGCATCGACGCACCGGTCGGTGGCAAGCTGCTCGGCGCCCTGGCACGGGCGAACATCTATCTGCCCGCGGCCTGCGGGGGCAGCGGCACCTGCGCCCAGTGCCGAGTGCGAATTCTGGAGGGCGGAGGGGCGCTGCTGCCGACCGAGGCCGCCCACATCTCCAAACGCGAGGCGGCTGCCGGCGAACGCCTCGCATGCCAGGTGGCCGTCAAGCAGGACATGCGCCTGCAGGTGCCCGAGCAGGTCTTCGGTGTGCGCAAGTGGGAGTGCACCGTGCGCTCGAATCACAACGTCGCCACCTTCATCAAAGAGCTTATTCTGGAGCTGCCCGCAGGCGAGGAGGTACCGTTCCGGGCCGGTGGCTACATACAGATCGAATGCCCCCCGCACGAGCTGAAGTTTTCCGACTTCGACATCGACGAGCAATTTCGGCCGGACTGGGACCGCTATGATCTGTGGCGACTCGAATCCCGGGTGGACGAACCCGTGACGCGCGCCTACTCGATGGCCAACTATCCCGAGGAGAAGGGCGTCATTATCCTCAACGTCCGTATCGCGACACCGCCTCCGCGCGCGGCCGCCGGCGTGCCGCCTGGAAAGATGTCGTCCTACCTCTTCGGCCTCTCCCCCGCGGACACCGTCACCATCTCGGGTCCGTACGGCGAGTTCTTCGCCCGCGAGACCGACAACGAGATGGTGTTCATCGGCGGCGGCGCGGGCATGGCGCCGATGCGCTCCCACATCTTCGACCAGCTGAAGCGCCTGCAGACCAAGCGCAAGATGAGCTTCTGGTACGGCGCACGCAGCCTGCGGGAGCTGTTCTACCGCGAGGAGTTCGACCGGCTCGCCGCCGAGAACGAAAATTTCCAGTGGCATGCAGCCTTATCCGAACCAAAGCCGGACGACCACTGGAAAGGCCTCACGGGATTCATCCACACCGTCGTCTACGAGCATTACCTGAAGGAGCATCCCGCGCCGGAGGAGTGCGAGTACTATCTGTGCGGGCCGCCCATGATGAATGCCGCCGTCATAAAGATGCTCGAGAATCTCGGCGTGGAATCCGACAACATCCTGCTGGACGATTTCGGCTGATGGAGCTTTACCCGGAAAGCTTCGTCGTCATCGCACCGGGGATCGCCGGCATGGCGATCGGGGCGATGTGGAGCCGCGGCGGCCTGCGAGGCAGCAGCGGCGGCCCGGCGTGCCGCCGCTGCGGGCGGACGTGTCCGGCGCACGGCCGCACCGGCGTGCGCTAGTCGGGCGAGGAGGGAGGCTTCGTGTCCAAGTCAGTCACAGTGCGGGACTACATGAGCGCAAACCTGGTGAGCCTGACGCCGGACATGGAGATCCTGCGCGCGGTCTACACCCTGGTCAAGCACGGCATTTCCGGCGCGCCCGTGGTCGATGACCACGGCAACCTGGTCGGCATGTTGAGCGAGCGCGACTGCATGAAAGTCGCGCTCAGCGCGGGTTATCACGGCGAATACGCCGGGCGCGTGTCCGAGTTCATGAGCTCGGGTGTGAAAACCGTCGATGCCGACGCCAGCATCCTGGAGATCGCCGAGATGTTTCTGCGCGCGCCTTTCCGACGCTACCCGGTGATGGAGGACAACCGGCTGGTCGGCCAGATCAGCCGCCGCGACGTGCTGCGCGCGCTGGAGAACTTCTGGTAGGCCGGACCTATTTGACGATAAGGCAGTGACACCCGGCCTCGCGCGCCACTTTTTCCGAGACACTGCCGAGAAAGAGCCGCTCGACACCGCCGAGCCCCCGGTTCCCGAGCACGATCACGTCCGCGGCCCGGTCCCGGGCATAGGACAGGATTTCCTCCGCCGGATCGCCTTCGGCGAGCACGGTCATGACCTCGCTTACCCCCTTGTCCTCGGAGAACTCCTTGCCGCGACGCACGATCTGCTCACCGGCGGCGAGGAAGATTTTGTGAAAGTACTCCTGCCTCGCGGACTCGTCCTGGGCCACGATCAAGCCCGGGTATACGAACCATTCGGGGATGCTGGTGTAGCTCGGCGGGGTGACGAGATGCTCTGCCTCCACGACCTCGCGCAGCTCGGCGGAGGGCTCACCCTCCCCGAGGACGTGGAGAACGATCATCTTCGAGCTGAATCGCTCGGCCATCTCAGACGCCACTTCGAGCGCTTTGTGCGACTGCGGCGAGCCGTCTATCGCGACCAGAATTCTCTCCAGCATCGTCTCCACACTCCGCGATCGTGCGGGTCAGGTCCGCATCGGTGCGCCGGGGGGCACTCCCGCACCGGGTTGCCAACGCATTGCCCGAAAAAAATCAACGATTTATGAGCGACCGCACCCAGCGCTCGCGAAAACCGCCGGGATCCATCGCCCGTCTGACCGCCGCCTCGGCGGCGACTGCGCCTTCGAGGATAACGCCCCCGGGGCGCCGCCGGAAGGGGGTTGGCGGCACCTGTGCGGTGCGGGCGAGAGCGTTCATCGTGATGCGTTCGCCCGGCGGCGAGTTTTGCCATAATACCGGGCGAGACGATGTTCGCCTTGCGAGCCGATGCCGGCAGGAGAAGATCGATAGGGAGGCCGACGTGATCACCGTAGACGAAATCATGACGCGGGAGCTGTACACGCTGGCGCAGACAGCCACGCTGGAAGACGCCATGCGGCTCATGGCGGATCACAACATCCGTCACATTCCCGTCGTCGACGATACGGGCAAGCTCAGCGGACTGGTGACGCAACGTGATGTGCTGGCCGCCAGCGAATCGAGCCTCAAAGACGCGCAGTCGGCGGGTCACAAGCGGGCGAAAATAACCCTTTCCGAGATCATGGTCCGCGACGTGGCGACCATCGAAGAGCAGGCCAGTGCGAGAAGCGCCGCACTGTATCTCGAGCGTCACAAGTACGGCTGTCTTCCGGTCGTCGACAAAGGCAGGCTGACGGGCATCGTCACCGACTCCGACTTCGTCGCTGTGGCCATCAATCTGCTCGAGCAGCTCGAGACCAGCGGGCCCAACGACTTCGAGGAGTTCTGAGCTCAGCTCGGCCGAGCGTCGCGAGTCGAGCAACGGCCGTTTCGCGAACCTCGAGCGCCGTCGACGAACCCCGCCCCAAGCCATGTACTTCGAGGACTTCCGCGTCGGCGACGTCTTCACCACCGCCGCCGTTACGCTCGATGAACACGACATCATCGACTTTGCCCGGCGCTTCGATCCCCAGCCTTTTCACATCGACGCCGACGCCGCCCGCCAGTCCATATTCGCAGGGCTCATCGCCAGCGGCTGGCACGTGCTCTGCCTGACCTTCGCGGAGGTGGTTCGCAGCGGCGTTCTCGAGGGCGGCGGCCAGGGATCCCCTGGTATTGACGAGCTGCGCTGGCTCAAACCGGTAAGGCCCGGGGACACCCTTCACACCGTCATGACCGTTGTCGATATCCGCCCCTCCGCCACACGCACCGACCGCGGTTACGTCACGGTGAGCTTCGAGGTGAAGAACCAGGGCCACGAGACGGTTACGTCCTACCGGGCCGTGGAGATCATGCGGCGGCGTCCGCCGCCGCAAAGCGGCACTTAGCGCCGGCCCACGGCTGCCCACCCCCGCAGCAGCAGCCGTCGCTGCGCAGACGGGCGGAGCGCAGGGCCACAACACGCCTCAGGACACCACGCCGGCACTGATCAGGCCCACGCCGGCAACGACCAGCAGCACGCCCGCGAGCAGGCGCGCTGTGACGCGGTCCTCGCCGGTCGCCACCGCGGTCAGCAGCGTGAACAGCGGATAAGCTGCCACGATCGGTGACACCACGACCACGCTGCCTGCCGCCAGCGCCGCGTACACGCAGACGATGGCAACCGCAATGAGCACACCCAGGATACCGAAGTACATCAGGCCCCGGTGCGGGAGGCGCGCAGGCAGTCTGCGCCGCCTCATTCGGTAGCTGATCGACATGCCGATGAAAGATACGCAGAAGGAGACGAAGCTCGCCATGAACACGTTGGGCAGCAGCTCCAGCCCGTACTTACCCAGGGTGTGATTGAGCCCGCGCACGACTGCGGCACCGGTGGCAAAGAGCAGCGCCGCCTGCAGCTTGCGCGGTGCTCCTCCGCGACCCCACGACAGCGTCATGACACCGGCGACCGTTCCCAGCGTGCCGAGCGCGACCCAGGCACTCATCGACTCGCCGAGAAATACGATCGCCGTGAGGGCCGCGAACAGCGGAGCGGTCGAGGCGAAGGTGGCGGCAGCGGTCGGGGCAGCCCTCGATATGGCCTCCAGCGCCATGTACATCGAAAGCATGGGATGAAACAGTCCGGCGAGCACGAACACCCAGAAGCCGGGGGTGAACCAGTCCACCGCACGCATCCACCAAGGCGCGCTCGCGGCATAGATCAGCACCGTCACGCCGATCGAGATCATGGCGCCCGTGCGGGCGTCCACGTGCGCCAGACCGCGCTTGGACAGCACGCCGCCTATGCCGAACAGCGCCGCCGCCAGCAGGGCCAGCACGATCGGCGCAGATCCCGACACGAGCAGCGGCACGTTGTTACCCGCGGGCCCTGGTCATCCGTGCGGCGTCGGCGATGCGCCGGTAGGGTCGGCGCCTCACCCGCGCGCCGGGCGCCGGCGACGCCGCGTGCGCCGCCGCGGCTCGAGCGGTTCCGCGACCTCACGAGCAGGCGGTATCTCAGGCAGCACCGCGTCGCCCGGGAGGCCGGCGCGCACGAGACGTTGCAGCTCCGTGGCGAGCGCCGTATCCGTGGCGGGCGCAACGTAAGCGCTCAGGCGCCGCTGCACCTCCTCATGGGCGCGCTCGGGCAGGGAGCGGGCGCCTTGCTTGACCCACTCCTCACGCGTCAGCCGGTCGACGGTTGCGGCGGGCAGATAGAGCTCCCGCGGCCAGTGCTCGAGGGTGTGCGGGGCCGTGAGCAGATGCTGCTCGGCCAGCAGCTGACGCGCCAGATCGACGGTGGGCAGGTCGTCACGAGGAGCCATGTCGCGCACGAAATGCAGTGCCTGACCGCACAGCTCGTTGTCGAAGACGAGTTTCTCCAGGCTGAAGACCAACACGTAGTCCAGCATGCCGGGACCCGATACCGAGTTCACTCCGGCCAGGGCCGCGAGCACGGCGCTGGCGAAGGTCTCGGCACCCGCCTGAGCGTCGAGCACCTTGCCGTCGCTCAGTGCCATGTACGACTGGGTAGGCAGATCGAGGGACTTGGCTACCTCGACATAGGCGACGTTGAGTTGCTGTGCCTCGATGGCCGCCATCGGCGAGGACGCCGCCTGCATGTGGAACGTGGCCGGCGCGCCGCCGAAAAGCACCGGCGCGCCCGGGCGCACGATCTGCGCCATCGTCAAACCCGCCAACACATCGGCGACATGGAACACGGTGGCGCCGACGAGAGTCACGGGAGCGATGAGCCCCATCAGCGTCACCGGCACTATCTCGATCGGTACGCCCGCCTCAACGCAGTCGATCAGGTTCTGACAGGAGTCCTCTCCGTAGCGGAAGAAACCCGTCGCGGTGATGGTGAAGATGCAGAACGGGCGGGCAATGAGATCCCGGCGATCGCGACGGAACAGCTGCATCATTTCCACCATGCGCGGCACGCCGTGCTCGGTAAAGGCCCCGGAGACCACCGGCTTGAGCGAATGGGTCATGCACAGCAGCAAGCGCCAGGCATCCGAGACGCCCGCGTCGATGTCGTGCGTGGAGAACGCCGTGGCGAGGTATGCGATGTGCTCGAGCCCGTCCGCCAGGCGTACGTAGTCGACGAAGTCGGCCGTTGCCGCGAGCCGCACCTCGCCGCTGCTGTGATCGAGGATCTTCAGGCCGCTCGACGCCGGAACGAAATGCACGCGCTCACCGCCGATCCGGGCATGCGCCGCGCCGTCGCGGTCGTAGAGCGTGAACGACGAGGGCGTCGTGCCGAGCGCCTTGTCGACGACCTCGGGGGGCATCAGCACCCGGCCGCTCGCCGGATCCTGGCGCAGACCGTGATCGAGCAGTCGCCGGCGCAGCGACTCGCCGCGCACTTCGATACCGAGCTCTGCCAGGATGCGCTGTGCCTCGTCGACGATGCGGGCGCGCAGCGTCGCATCGACGGTTGTCAGTGTGGGTCTCACGCTTCGTGTTTCCGCAGAAGGGGCCGCCGCCCGTGGGCCCCGCGGCCGCGCCCATTGTATGCCGACACGCCGCCGCCCCTCGCAGCCGTGCGGGAGGCCGGCGCCGACGTCCGCTCGCCCGCGCCGCCCACGTCAACAACGGCGCCGGAAGGGTTAACCCGGCGCCGCTTGTCGGCTAAAGTCTCCGCTTTCGCCGCGAGGAGGCACGCCGTGACACACCAGATTCTAACGCCGAAAACCGTTCATCCCACGCGGGGCTATTCCCACGCAGCCAGGGCCGGCCATCTTCTCTTCGTCGCCGGCCAGGTGGCGCAGGACCCCGACGGCAATCTCGTCGGCGCCGGGGATTTCGAGGCGCAGGCCGGGCAGACGTTCGAGAATCTGAAGCGTATCCTCGACGAGGCGGGCGGGCGGCTCAGCGATATCGTCAAGATGACGACCTACCTGACGCGCGCCGGCGACATCGAGGCATTTCGTGCCGTGCGCAACACCTTCTTCACCGAGCCGATGCCGCCCAACACGCTGGTGGTGGTCGAGAGTCTTGCGAGCCCCGATTTCCTGATCGAAATCGAGGCCGTCGCCGCCCTCGATTGAGCGCCGGCGCGCCCGGCCCTGCACTGCAGATCATCGATGCCGCGAACCGGGTGCGAGGCACTGCCGTGAGCTCTCCGCCGTCGGGCGACGTCACCGTCATCGGCGCCGGCATCGTCGGGGTGTGCTGTGCCCTGCGCCTGCAGCTGGACGGACACCGCGTAACGGTCATCGATCCGCGGCCGCCCGGCACGGCCACCTCTTTCGGCAACGCAGGCATCATCGGCACCGGCGCCATCACTCCCTACAGCGTACCGGGGCTGTGGCGCCGCTTGCCGGCGATGCTGATCGATCCGCTGAGCCCGCTGCAACTGCGCTGGCGGTACCTGCACCGCATCGCGCCGTGGCTCGTGCACTTCCTGGCGTTGGGCCGACGCGGGTGCGTGGAGCGCAGCGCGGCGGAGATGACACCGCTCGTCACCGCCGCCGATCGCAGCCATCGCGACCTGATGGCCGCCGGGGATGTCGATGCGGAGCTGCTGCGCCCCGTCGGGCCACTGTACGTGTTTCGTCGGGCACAGGAGGCACGCGAACGCATGGCGCTGCAGATCGAACTGCTCGAGCGTCACGGCATCGGCTTCGATATGCTCGGCGGCGACGACGTCTATGCGCTTGAGCCCGGCCTGGCGCCCGGTTTTCGCAGTGGGTTCTACTACCGCGAGGAAAGCTTCGTCACGGAGCCGCTTGCGTTGACCCGCGGCTACGCCGACGCCTTCCGCGCCCGGGGCGGTCGATTCGTCCAGGAGACGGTGCGTCGCTTCGAGCTGACGTCGCAGGGCCCGCGCGTCGTCGTGACCGATCGCGGCATGCACCCCGTCGACCGTCTCGTGCTGGCGGCCGGCGCCTGGTCCGGCGAACTTGCCCGCCTGCTGGGTGCGAACGTACCGCTCGACACGGAACGCGGCTACCACCTCAACGTGCCGTGGAATGATCGCATCATCCTGCGGCGCCCGGTCATCGTCGCCGATCACGACTACGTGCTGTGTCCGATGCGCGACGGCATCCGTATCACCAGCGGCGTGGAGTTCGGCGGCCTGGAGCTGCCGCCGGACTTCCGGCGCATTCATCGCATGCTCGCCGATGCGCGCGGGAGCCTCACCGGGCTCGACGGCGAGGTCAATCGCGAGTGGATGGGCTTTCGACCCTCGTTGCCGGACTCCAAGCCCGTCATCTCGCGCTCGCCGCGCTTCGCGAACGTGTTCTTCGCTTTCGGCCACGGTCATCTGGGGCTCACCCTGTCCGCGGTGACGGCGCGCGCGATCAGCGATCTCGTGGCGGGGCGTGAGAGCGATGTCCCCCTGCAGCCGTTTCGCGTCGAGCGGTTCCGAGGGCTCACGCCGCGCCCGCCCATGACCGCTCATCCGGCCGCGCGCGAGCGCCGCTGACGTCGGAGTGCGTCAAGGGCCCTGCGCAGCGAAACCCCAAGAATACGCCGGGGCTCCGGCGGGCCGCCGGGCGGGTCACTCCACGAACCGCACTTGGCGACACGCTTCACGCTCGTCTGCTCGAGGGGTGTCGAGGTCCGCTCGAAAACCTGACCCGCCATGTCGAGGACCCCGTCGGCGCTGCGCCCGTCGACGCGGTCGCGACCGTGGGCTCAATTGGCCATGCCGAAGAGCGGCCGCAGTCGCACGCCGAGCCAGTTGCCCGGCAAGGCCGCCGCGATCCACAGCCAGCCGTGCAGACTCGTCGAGGCCACACCCGAGAAGAAAGCGCCGACGTTACAACCGAAGGCGATGCGCGCGCCGTAACCCATGGCCAGCCCGCCGATGATCGCCGCCGCGAGCGATCGTCCGCAGAGGCCGAGACGCGGCGAGAAGCGACCGCTCAGCGATGCGGCGCACAGCGCGCCGAGAACGATGCCGATGTCCATGACCGAGGTAACGTCCTCGAGGATGCCGGCGTTGAGCTTGGCCTGCTGAAACGCCCCGCCCCAGAAAGAGGCCGTCCCCGGGTCCCAGCCGAGCAGCGCCGCGGCCTTCGCTCCCCAGAGGGTGAACGCCCAGGTTATCGTCCACGGATGGCCCGCGAGCAGCAGCGTCAGCAGATTGAGCAAAGCGAGCATCACGGCCGCCGCCGCCAGCGACCATGGCCCGCAGAGGATACGGCGCAGCGCTGGGCGGCCGGGGCTCGGCGCCGCGTGCGGCCCGCGCCTGCCCCAGGCGCGAAGCCCGACGGCGATCACCGCCAAAACGGCAACCTGCAGGCCCACCGCCGCGGGCCAGCCGGCGAGCTCGCCCAGCATCACCGGCGCGCTCGACGGCGCACGCTGCCACCACGGCATGTGCAGGCTCGCCCAGAACGACCCCGCCACGAACGCCGCCAGGGTGAAGAGCATGCGCGTGCTGCCGCCGCCCGCCGCATACAGGGTGCCCGAGCCGCAGCCCCCGCCGAGCTGCATGCCGACGCCGAACAGGAAGGCGCCGACGGCCACCTGCAGCCCGAGCGGCGCCACCGCGCCGACGACGGGCCGGTCGAAGACCGAGCCGGAGGCAAGGATGGGCGCGAACAGGCAGGTCGCGACGCCGAGCATGAGCAGCTGGGCCAGGACACCGCTCACCTCGCGATGCACCAGCAGACGCCGGTAAGCGGCACTGAAACCGAAAGCCGCATGGTAGAGCGTCAGACCCAGCAGGACGCCGGTCAACAGCAGCGCCGCCGTGCGCCCGTCACGCTCGATCAGCCACGCAAAAAGTACGCCGATCAGGCCGAGACCCACAGCGAGCACGATGGGCTGCACGCTCGTCGCGGCGACGGCCCCGTCGCCCCGGGTTGGAGAGGCATTCACGCTTTCTCCGCCCGCTAGCGTCGGGGCCGCTCAAGACCCGCACGTGCGCCTGCGTAACTCACTCGCTTACGATCAACCTGTAGTCCGGGGTCGTATTGAGGGGGCAGGAGTAGACGTACTCTCCCGCCTCGAGCTCGATTGTATACTCTCGCGTCGCACCCGTCTTGAGACCGCCGCCCGACACGCTCGGCAGCCGCGTGCGATTGATGAGACCGTCGCCACGAAGCCAGAACCCCAGGTCATAGGGCACGTTCTTGTTGGTGACGCGAAATACGTAGCTGCCCGCCTTGAGGCGCATCGGCTGCGCCTCGTCCACGCGCTTCCGCCCCGATTGCGCGTTGATGGCCTCGCAATCGGCCTTCTGCGTCGATCGATAGCCGCGATCCACGCCGTTCTCACTCTCGACGAACTGACACGGCACCTGCGTGAGCTCGATGACGGTGGGCGCCGCCGCCAACGCCACGGTGGCACCACACGTCAGTGCGGTACCGAGGGCGCCGGCGGCCGCGGTCAGACCCAGAACACCTTGAACCGGATATCCAGCAGACATGATCGTTTCCCCTCTGCAGTTTCGTGCATTCTCGGTTTACCCGTCGCTCGCCGATTCACCGAAGCCGTTGACGCTTGCGGCCGACCGGCTTCGCTGTTTGACAACGTCGAGTCTTACTCTATTCCCGCCTCGCCCGGGCGGTCCTCTCCGCCAGCTGACCGAGCGCCCCGGGGCCCATGGCACGAACGTGGAGGCGGGTCTTCCAGTCCCGGTGCCGCGGCACGGGGCAGCCGCCGCCCGCATTCGCGTCGAGGCCAGCCTCGATGGGGCTGAAATGCGCGGCGGCGCGACGCCGGGGCGCCAGCAGACGTGGCCAGTGCCGTTGAAGAAAGGCTGCGTTGCGATCGCGCGGGGACGCGAGCGCCTCGCTGCGAGCGCCGTCAGCCAGCCCCCCATCGCCGCCGCGGCGAGGGCAGCGCAGGCGAGCGGGGAGAGAGAACCCGTCCCACCTCTCTCCCCGTCGCTCGCGCGCACGTCATCGCTGGGTCAGCGGGGGCGCTCGCCGTCAGCCGCTCGCGCCGCAGGGGTTGTTCTTGACCGCGCAGGGATTGCACGGATTCTTCGCCGCACACGGGTTGCAGGGGTTTCTCTTCACAGCACAGGGATTGCAAGGGTTGCATGGATTTCTCGCGGCGCACGGATTGCAGGGATTAGTGGCCGCCGTTTTGATGAAGGCCTTCTGCACCTTGGCCGTGTAGGCGGTGAGATCGGCCAACGCCTCCGAGTTCCACGGCAGGGGATCAGCGGCCATCGGCACGACCATGCAGAACTGCACCATCTCGTCCAGGTCGACCTTCTTCAGACCGGACTGCGCGTCCGCCATGGCGACGTAGTGCGGATACGGCTTGGCGAAAGTCGCCGAGAACTGTTTGCCGCCGTCGTGACACGTGGCGCACGACAGGCCGTTGGTGCTCAGCTTGGTGCTGTTCCACAGCTTCTTGCCGTCGACCGTGCTGCCCACGGCCATCTGCATGCCGGCGGGACGCGTGACGCGCCGCGGATCGACGCCGGCCCTGGCGGCGCAAGGATTGCATGGGTTCTTGGCGGCGCAAGGATTGCATGGGTTCTTAGCGGCACAAGGATTACAGGGATTGCAGGGGTTCGCCTTGGCCGCGCACGGGTTGCACGGATTGCAGGGGTTCGCCTTGGCCGCGCACGGGTTGCACGGATTGCAGGGGTTCAACTTGGCGGCGCACGGATTACAGGGATTACAGGGATTGATCTTGGCGGCGCAGGGATTGCACGGGTTTTGTCCGTGACTGGCGCCCTGGGCGGCGGGCAGCGTAGACAGGGCAATGGCCATGGCCGCCGACGCTAGGGTCGTTTGCACGCGGATCTTCATCAGTGAGTGACTCCTCTTTTCGTCTTGACTTGAGCGAAAGGGATGCCCCACCTCAGCTCCGTGGAAGGCGAAACAACCCGGCAGGACAGACCACCGTGTGCCGGAAAAAGTTCCGGCCGGGCAGTGGCCAGGCGGCCCGATCCTCCCCTCACGCTCTGTACCGGGGCGACGGGCAGCAGCGCCGGCAGCCGCGCCGCCCAAGACGGGGAGGCGGCGGACGCGGCGGCGTTCAGCGCAACCTTGGCCACCACGACCGGGCTCACGCGCAGGCGCCTGCGCCGCGCCCAGCAGGCGACGATGAAACCGCCGCGCAAAGACTGCCACAGGAAGTACGGCGCGACGCGCAGCAGGCCGCCGAGACGCCCGGTCGCGGACAGCGTTGGCGTGAGCGCCGCCACGGCAAGCAGCGCCGCGGCGACGGCGGGTAGCCCGATCAGCCAGGAGCAAGGGTCGGCGCCGACCCGCACCCACCAAGGGCGGCGTAGGTCAGAAAACGCCCCGCGTGCCGGCGAAGGCGAGCGTTCGGGGAGTCTGTCCGGATCGAGTAACGAGTCATGGGGAACGCTCATCGGCCGATGTGGCTGCGGGTGTTTCCGGCGCGGGCGGCGGACCCGTCCGCTCGTCGACGAAGCCCAGCAGCAGATCGGCCAGCGTTCGATCGAGGCGCAGCAGGTTGTGCTCGCTCTCCGGGCGAGACGGACCGAAGAAGTGTCCCACATAGTCGGTGGATGAGAAGCTGACGGCCAGATGATCCGGCACGCCGTCCCGCCCCAGTCCTTCGGCATCGATCAGGGCCTTGGCGAAGTCCGCCGCTATCTCGTCGCCCGCCGGGCTGATGGTCAGCAGTGTGGAGAAGTGTCGGTCCTGCGGGGAGCCGAAGGGATGCGGAAACACGCGGCCGCAGCCCGGGAAGTCCACCTCGAAAGGCTGATCATCGCGATCGCCGAAAACGCAGGCCGACAACGGATGCGGAAGCTCCCCGCAGCCGCCGGCATACGCCGAGACGAACCCGCCGGCGTTCCAGGCATTTACCTACTGCGGGTACTCGTCGCAGTAATAGCTGCTCGTCACGAACTGCGGCGCTGCCTTGGAGAACCAGAATGCCTTGTCCGCATGCCTGGCCATCGCAAACACACAAGGTCGGGTTTTCATGGTCACCTTCTCAAGCCGAGTTCCCCGCTTCTGGCCCTGAGATGTCCGCGCAAGTTCGCACTCCCGCGACGCCGTTGCGTTTCAGCGCGCATCACGATCGGCCGGAACTGTTGTCGGGGCCGAAACCCGGGTGCGCCGCCTTGATCGGCAAAGCGGGCGCGAATCTGTGTCACGGCCCAGATAGCCGCGTACCAGGGGAAGAGTTTGTCATGGACGGACCCGGGCTCGAGAGCCGGATACTCGCCCTTGTGGGTGCGTGCGCAGCCGACCGCGCCGAGGCAGGCCAGCAGCAGACACAGCGACCCGCGAGCGAATGCGCGTCCCGAGTCCGGGAAGAAGGTCATCGCGATGCGGCCGCCGTTGCCGTCACGGGCGCGCCGGGCGCCAGGACGCGACGGTCCCTCAGTTAAGCCCGCAGAGATTGCCCCCGCAGCAGGGCGCACCGGTCTCGCACGGCGGCGCCTCGCCGCTGCCGACGCCGCGCACCACGTGAGCGGTGCTGATCAGACGCTTCACCGGGGTGGCGTGCGGTGTATCGCCCGGCGACACACCCGCCGTCTCGCACAGTTCACCCCAGTTGAGGATGCGTTGACTCATCGCGTGCCTGGCCTCGATGACCCGGCCGTTCAGTTCGCACAGATAATCGTAGCTCGGCATATTCAGGATCCTTGGGAAGATGAGCCTTTGATGAAGATTATAGCGGCTGCTCCGGCACCCGCCGCAACGGCCGCACCCGGTCGCCGCCGCGATCGGTCCGTGGGGCGATCCGCCGTAACGCTCAGGGCGCTTCGCCGAATGCCCGGCGCAGAGCCCGGGCCGACTGCACGATGGCCTGCGCCGCCGCGTCAATCACACCGCCCAGCGAGACGAAGGCGTGGATCATGCCTTGGTAGTTGGTCAGTTCGACCCGGTTGCCGGCGGCTTCGAGTCGTTCGGCATAGGCGATGCCCTCGTCGCGCAGGGGATCGTAGCCCGCCACGATGACCAGCGCATCCGGCAGTCCTTGGAAATCTTTCGCGTTCAATGGCGCGAAGCGAAAGTCGAGTCGCTGTGACCGATCGGGGCAGTAGTTGTCCCAGAACCACTCGATGGATCGACGCGTCAAAAGATAGCCCTCAGCACAATCGCGATGGCTGGCGGTGTCGAGCGCGTTACCGGTCACCGGATAGATCAGCAACTGAAACGCCAGATCGGGAGACCCGGCATCACGCGCGAGGATACTGCAGACCGCGGCGAGGTTTCCGCCCGCGCTGTCGCCGCCGACGGCGAGCTTTGCCGGATCGGCGCCAAGATCGTCCGCATGGCCCGCCACCCACTCCAGCGCGGCGAAGGAATCGTCGACGGCCGCAGGAAAGGGATTCTCGGGCGCGAGACGGTAATCCACCGAAATGACGATGCACCCGGCCTCGAGCGAGAGCCGGCGGCACACGGCGTCGTAGCCTTCCAGGCTGCCGATCGTGTGTCCCCCGCCGTGGTACCACACGAGGGCGGGCAGAGGCGTGTCGCTGCGGCGTGGCACGTAGACGCGCAGGGGTATGTCCCCTGCGGGACCGGGCACAGCCCGATCGTGCACCGCGAACAGCGGCGTCGGTGCAAAACTGAATTTCGCCGCACGTTCGTTGTGGAAACGCCGTGCTTCGGCGACGGACATCTGCCAATACTCTGGGTTACCCGCCTCGCGCATGAGGTCGAGCACATACTTGGCCTGCGGATCCAGAGGCATATCGATCTCCCGGAAGCGACGGACGTCGGCGGCGGCCGGCACGCCGTGGCATGGGAGCATTATATACATCGCCATAACGACGTACTCCCCATCGCGGTTCGCGGCGCGGGCGCCGCCGTGAGCAGCCGTAGCACGAGCACCCCCGTCGGGGCCGCAATCAGCTCACGTCGTCGCCGACGAAGGGGTTGCTGCGTCGCTCCTCTCCGAACGTCGACGTCGGTCCGTGACCGGGAATGAACTGCACGTCGTCGCCCAGGGGCCACAGCTGCTCGCGGATCGAGCGGATCAGGGTCGCATGATCGCCGCGGGGAAAGTCGGTGCGGCCGATCGAGCCGCGGAAGAGCACGTCGCCGACGACGGCGAGCCGCGCCTCGGGTTGGAAGAAGATCACATGGCCGGGCGTGTGGCCGGGGCAGTGGCGAACCGCGAGCTCCACGTCGCCGAAAGATACGCGGTCGTCCTGCTCCAGCCAGCGGTCGGGCACGAAGGCGCGTGCTGGCGGAAAGCCGAAGTGGGCGCTCTGCTCGGGCAACGCGTCGATCCAGAACTGGTCTTCCCGCTGGGGCCCCTCCACCGGGACGCCGAGCCGCTCGGCGAGCTCCGCCACACCGCCCGCATGATCGATGTGCGCGTGCGTGACCAGGATCTTCTCGACCTGAGCTTCGGCATCCTGCGTCGCGGCGAGGATGCGGTCGAGGTCGCCGCCGGGATCCACCACCGCGCAATGGCGCGACTGCTCACAAATAAGCACCGAGCAGTTCTGCATGAAAGGGGTGACAGGGATGACGACGACGCGCATGCGACAGCGGATTCTCGACGGATTGTACCTCGGCACCGGGGCGCCGCGAGCATAGCGTCGTCACCCTCACCAGGGCAACACACTGCGGGCGCTGCCCTGACGGACATCAAGCGCGGCGTGTGACTGGAATTCCCGCCTTGAACATGCCAGCATGAGTCATCCGGACGCGGCGGCTTCTCACCGCGGCCGGCGTCCGCCCACAAGAGGATCAATGACATGCGTGGAGTGGTATTTCTCGGCGACAGGGAGCTCGAGCTCAGAGAGTTTCCTGATCCGACTCCCGGCCCCGGCGAAGTCGTGCTCGAGATGAAGGCTTCGGGTATGTGCGGGAGCGATCTGCACTTCTACCGCGCGTCGCGGGCCCAGGGCGGCAAGACGCAGTCGCTCGGCCTCGGCGGCAGCGGCGATCCGGTCATCGCCGGTCACGAGCCATGCGGCGTCGTCGCTGCCTGCGGTCCCGACGTACCGGACAACCTGGCGCGCGTCGGCCAGCGGGTGATGAACCATCACTACGCGGGGTGCGGCGCCTGTGATCACTGCCGCGTCGGCTGGTCGCAGCTCTGCGGCGAGGGCTTCGTCGTCTACGGCGTCACCGGCCATGGTGGCCACGCGCCGTACATGAAGGTTCCCGCGCGCACGCTGGTTCCGCTTCCCGAGGAGCTGGGCTTCGCCGAGGGAGCGGCGATCTCCTGCGGCACGGGTACGGCATTCGGTGCGCTCAAGCGGCTGCAGACCTCCGGTCGCGATACCATTGCGGTGTTCGGTCAGGGTCCGGTGGGGCTCAGTGCCACCCTGCTCGCGCGGGCGATGGGCGCGCGCGTGCTGGCGATAGACGTCGGCGCCGAACGACGCCGGCTGGCGACCGAGTTCGGCGCCGACGCTGTGGTCGACCCGCAGAGCGCTGAGCCCGTGGAAGCCATCAAGGAACTGACACGCGGACGGGGCGTGGACCTTGCGCTCGACTGCAGCGGCGCCGCCGAAGCCCGCCTGGCGGCGGTGCGCTCGGCGCGGACCTGGGCTACGGTGTGCTTCGTGGGCGAGGGCGGCAGCGTAACCCTCGATGTCAGCCAGGATCTGCTTCGCAAGCAACTCACGCTGATCGGCTCGTGGACGTTCAGCAGCATCGTTCAGGGGGAGTGCGCGCGCTTCGTCGCTGATCGCAGCGTGCCGCTGTCCCGCCTGATCACCCATCGTTTCGACCTCGACGATGCCGAGCGTGCCTACCGGCTGTTCGACACGCAAACGACGGGCAAGGGCGTGTTCGCGTTCTGAGCAAACCCCTTCGTGAGCACGGTGACGTCGTGGAGACGGACAGGGGGTCGGCCGGCGGGCGAGCGAGCGCGCCGCGGGCAAGCCGTCCGGCGCGCGGGGCCGTGAGCGCCACCGGGGGGCGGGCAGGAGCCGGCGCGGGCGATGTCCCCTTGAAGGCCGTGGTGTTCGACCTTGACGACACGCTGGTGCACGGACTGGATCCGGCCACGGGCGAGGAACTGGATCTTCACCGCATGAGCTGGCTCGAGATCCTCGGCTCACGCGGACTGGCCCTCGGCCCCGACGAGTACCTCGAGCGCATGAAGGGACACACCAATGCCGCCTGCGAGGCATTCCTCCAGCAGCGCTTCGGGGTCGATGCCGATGGCAACCTCGCCGCCGCCAAGGAACGCTACTACCGCGACAACCTGCTTCCGCGCCACTTGCGTCTGCGCGAAGGCGCCGAGGCGCTGCTGCGGGAGCTGCGACGGCAGGGCCTGCACGTGGCGATCCTGACCAACGCACCCCCGGCGAACGTCGCGGCGGCAGAGCGGCACCTGTCCCTGTCGCACCTTGTGCCTGCACACTGCATCCTCACCGAACGTGACCTGATCGCCGCCGGGCGCCGCCCCAAACCGGCGCCGGACGGGCTGCAGCTGCTGGCTCAGCGCCTGGGCATCTCGTGCGCCGAGATGGTTTATGTCGGTGACAGCCGTCACGATGTCGCAGCAGCAGTTGCCGCCGGGGTCGTCGCCATCGCCATCGAGGCCAGCCTGGATGCCGCCCGACTGCTCGCCTTGGGCGCAGCTAAGACATTCCGTCACTTCGGCGAGCTGACGGTACCGGCGCTACGGCAGCTGGCGCACGCGGCTCAAACCGGCCGGCTCGGTAAAGCCGCGCGCTGAAGGCCTGTCGCCGCGCCCGCCCCGCCCGAGAGCGGGGAAACGATCAAACGGACATCACATGGCAGACGAGCGACATGCAGGCGCGCGCTGGCACACGAGGGCCTCGCGCTGCCTCTTCGAGAGCCCCTGGTTTCGGCTGCGCCAGGACGACGTCATGCTCCCCGGCGGGGAGCAGATCACCTACACGCTCGTGGACCACCCCGGCTATGCCATGGTGGTGCCGCTGCTGGGGGACGGGCGCGTCGTCATGGAGCACGTCTACCGGCACCCGCTCGGACGCGCCCTGCTGGAGTGCCCGGCCGGGGGCATCGACGGCGAATCGCCGGCCGAGGCCGCGCGGCGTGAGCTCGAGGAGGAGACGGGCTACCGTGCGCGCGAGCTGGTCGCGCTGGGACGCTTCGCCGGCAGCAGCGGCATCAGCAACGAGCTCTATCACCTGTTTCTGGCCACGGATCTCGTCGCCGGCGGACGCCTGCAGCACGAGCCGACCGAGCACATCGAGCTCGTGCTCATGCCCTACCACAGCCTGCGGGAAATGGCGCTGGCGGGGCAGATCGAGGATGGCCCGTCGGCGCTGGCCATTCTGCTCGCCGAACGCTTCATGCGATAACGGCACGCAGCGTGCGTGCCTATTTCAGCTGGGTCCGCCTGCCCGGCGAGCAAACGGCGCCGCCCCGGCCGCTGGGACACAAGGTGCGCCTGCACTGTTCGGCGCTCGACCCGTTCCGCGCTGCAGCTGTCGAGGTCAGTGCAAAGTGGACGCCGGCATGAACGACCCGACCACGATACCGTGTAGCTAGCGCCTGAGCGCCAGCACCTTCTCGAGCAGCTCGTCGTCGTCCCAGTCGCGACCGCCAATCGCGCGGTACACCATATTGCCAGCAGGGTCCACGACGAACGTGGTCGGAAGCCCCTTGACCGGCCAGCTGCCGACGGTCCTGCCGTCGGTGTCCATCAAGACCGGGAACTCGATCGGATACTCCGCCAGAAACGCGAAGATGGTCTCTTCGTCCTCGGCGACGTTGACCGCCAGCATCATCACACCCTGCTCCCGGATCTTGCGCCAGGCCCTGTTCATCGAGGGCAGCTCTTCGCGGCAGGGCGGGCACCACGTCGCCCAGAAGTTGACGATGACCGGCACGCCGCGGTAGTCCGCCAGCCTCGTTGGATCACCCTCGTACTGCTCGAGCTCGAACTCGGGCGCCGCGACGGGCGGAGAAAGCGGCGTCAAGAGCGGATCGGCAAGCGAGCCCTCGCACAGCAGCGGCAGCAAGGCCGCCAGCACCAGACGCCGCAAACACACGAACCGCAAGCCTGTCGAGACCATCATCGCTCCTGCGCGCAGACGAGACCGCGGATCCAGTCGCTGTGGCGACCGTTGTCATCCGTCCACACCATCATCACGTCGGCCGTTGCGCCGGGCGGCACTCCGAGCAACGTCATGCCCCAACCGTAATCGCCGGGCGCAAAGGTCTGCTCCGCGGGAAACAGCGCCCAACGAAAAGCGACGCGGGCCGCTTCGCTGACGGCCTCGCCGCGCCAGTCTTCGAGCCATCGATGCTTGTCGTCGACCGCAACCACGTCGCCTGCGTGCACGACGCGCCAGTCCGACAGCCTGACTGTAAACGCCCCGGCATCGTAGGTCTTCGCGACGTTGCGAACGATCGTCTGCATGACGCAAAACGCTCCGATACGCGCAGCGACGTCGGCAGTGAAGCCCCTCGCTTCGAAAAAGCCGCGGGTCTGTGCCGGCAGACGCTGTATCAGCTCCACGACGAAGTTACCGTGAACGAGCTTCCAGCCAGCAAGCTCCGTGAGCGGGTCGACGCTGCGGGTGACCTCCGCGGCCGCCGCCTTCCAACAACCCATTACGGTGGCCACGATCAACAAGGCGCGCTTCATCAAGCCCGCGGCCGCGAAAGGCATGCGCTCGGGGCCGTTGGGGGGGCTGGGATCGACTTCAAAGAACTCAGATGAGGGGAAAGACGGGCAAGAACGCGAGCACACGGGGCATGGCCGACACCATCCACACGGCCACGCTGACAGAGAGCATACCGAAGAACAGACCGCTTGCGACGGCGAGATACACGCGCAATGGCCATGGATATCGTGCAATCACGGCAGGGCACCTCTTCTGCGTTGAGCGAACCAAGCCACCTCAGGCGAGCACCGCCACCGCGGTATCGATGGACGCCAAGAGTTTCATGAGCATGATCAGGGCATAGAGCAGGCAGGCGGCGCTCAGGGTGAAAAAGCCGATCCAGTAGAGACTGCGCGACCAGCGAGCGCAGGCATGGTCCGCGGCGTGAGCGGCACCGCCCGTGGCATGCAGCACCACGCTTGCCCCGCCCTGCGTCGGCGCCGCGCTCGGTTCCCAAGGGACCGCGCTGCGCACTTGGCCGTCCGCGCCCGCGCCGCCCGCAGCCCGCTCCAGCTCGTCGAGTTGACGCTCGAAAGCCGCCAGATCACGTCGCAGGCGATAATGGGTGAACGGATCGAGACGCAGCGCGTCGACGAACGCGCGCCGCTTGGCCACGCCCGGCAGGCACACGAGCTGACGATACAGCTGCGTGTAAGCCGGTCTCATTCTTTTGGTATCCGGCTGCACTACACCCTCCTTCAATATGCCAATCATGCCACAAAACGGGGCCCGTGGCACGTCACCGGGCCGGTGCGTCCGACACAGGTGTCCCGCATCGGCCGCCGGCCCGCTGCCGTCAGACCCCCGGGGGCGCCCCGTTGTGAGGATTTTCACAGACCCCGCGACTGGCCGGGTGGCATGATGAATTCAACAGACGAGGAGACGCCCATGAACGCCAGCGCATACGATCCCAGCGAGCACGCCGCCCACGCCCGTGGCATCGCCGCCGGCTGGGGCGTCATCGGCATGATCTTTCTAGGCTTGATGGCGCTGTAGCGACGCAAGCCTGTATCTGAGGGAGTTCGAGCCCGGTTCCAGCCGGGCTTTTTGTTGCCCCTTCGGCACGAGCGCACGAGCGGATATCATGCGTAGCCGGCGCAGATCTAAGGAGAACGAAACGCGTCGATTCGGAAGACTCGCCCGATCGCCCGTAGCGCCGCGACGGCGGCGACCATTCGTACGAAGGCCATGAGACCGCCTCGGCGGCGGGCGACGGTGAGAAGACAACGGCGACGGTCGGCAAACGTTTGCAATCGCGGGACGAAGCAGTTGAATTCCTGTGGGCGACAACCCCGAAGCGGGCGGCGGGCACCCGCATCGCCTCTGTGCCGTTGAATGGCGATGCGCCGCTTTGCGGGCCTCGTCGCCATGGGCGCCGCCTTGCGCGAGCCTGCCTATGGGCTCTATGTGGGCGGCAACAGTGTCTCCTTGGTCGGAAACTGGATGCAGCGCACGGCCGTGGCCTGGCTCGCGTGGCAGCTGGAGGGCTCCACGACGTGGCTCGGCATCATCGCCTTTCTCGACCTCTTCTCGAGCGTGCTCGTGAGCCCATTCGGCGGGGTGCTCGCCGACCGACACCCGAGGCGTCGCATCCTGCTCATCACCCAGAGCGCGATGGCGACGCTGTCGCTGTTCCTGTTCGCCCTCACCTGGGGCGGTCACATCGACATCTTGCGATTGGCGGCGATCGTTCTCGTGCAGGGGTTGATCACCGGCATCAACCAGCCCGCCCGGCTCGCCCTCATTCCCGCCCTGGTTGCCCGCGAGCGCCTGCCGGCCGCGGTGGCCATCAACAGCATGGTGTTCAACGGCGCCCGTTTCCTGGGACCGGCGGCCGCCGGCGCCCTCATCCTCGGCCCGGGATTGGCCGTCGTCTTCGCGGCGAACGCCGCCACCTTCCTCGCGTTCATTGCCGCGCTCGTGCGCATGCCCCTCGAGGAGGCGAGTCCAGCGCCCTCGCGCGGCACGATCTACCGAGACCTTGCCGACGGCGTGCGCTACGTCGCGCGCCACGAGGTCGTGGGCATGCTGCTGGTGCTCTTCGGCGGGGCTTCGGTTCTCGTGCGACCGTTTACCGAGCTGCTTCCCGCCTTCGCCGCAGCGGTTCACGGGGAGGGCGCCGGTGCGTTCGCGGCCTTGAGCGCGGCTCTGGGCGTCGGTGCTATCGTGGGCGCGTTCGCGGTGGCCCACGTGGTCGAAGGCCGCCTGCTGCGGATCGCTCTGCTTGCGCCCGTCGGAGTGACGATTACCGTGGTCCTGTTCGCGCTCACCCCGACTCTTCCTCTGGCCGTGCTGGTCATCGTCGTCGCAGGAGCCTTCCTCGTCGGCGGCGGCATCAGCGCACAGAGCCTGGTGCAACTGCAGGTCGACCCCGCATATCGGGGACGCGTCATGAGCCTGTACGGCGGGATCTTCCGCAGCGCGCCCGGACTCGGCGCCCTGCTGGTCGGGGCGCTGGCCGACCGGGTTGGACTGCCGACGGCAATCGTACTGGGCGCGGCGACCTTTCTGCTGCTGTGGATGCGTATCTGGCGCCGCCGGCTGCGATTGGAAACGACCCGGATCGCGCCGCCGCATAGCGGCGCCCGCGCCGCACCGGCAAACTCCGTCACGAGTGCACCCAAGCCGGATCGAGCGCCGAAATAAAAGAGCCCGATCCCCCGCGGTCGGGCTCAAAACTCTCTCAGAGAAGAAAACGCAAACGCCTGTCTACTCACACCGCGATCAGCGCCAGAAAGAGCATTGCGATCACGGTCCAGGCACCGACGATGCCCTTGGTGGTGGCGATGTGCTCGGATAATTCGTAATTGGGCTCGGTGATGGTCATGGCGTGTCCTCAAGTCTTGATCGTCATTGTTACGAAGCGTGCCGCGCGCGTCTGTGACATTGTTCACACCGCCATTCTCCGCTCTCCATTCGGCCTTCGCCGGGGGGCCCGACGCAAGCGTGGCGCAGCCCAACGCGGGCAAGTGGCCTTAGACGGGATTCCGTCATTTGCCCCGCCGGCGTGCGCGGTGCGCCTCTCGCAAATGCATCGGGTCCAATAAGGCGGTATGATGCGAGACACTTCTTGGATCGGTAGCGACGCATATCTGGATGCGAAGAGCGACACGTTCCCGCTTCGCAGCGACGGCGGCCTTGGCGGTCCTGGTTGCACACTATGCCGGCCATGCCGAGGAGCTCACGCCGGGGGCGGCGTTGAGCATCTCCTGCGCCGGGTGTCACGGCACCGACGGCGTCAGCCCCGGTTCGATTCCCAGCCTGCAAGGCAAACCCGCAGCATACCTCGCCAGAGCGATGCGGGACTTCCGCTCGGGCGAGCGCCCGGCCACTGTCATGGGGCGCCATGCCAAAGGCTACACGGACGAAGAGATACGGCTGATGGCCGAGTACTTCGCCAACCGAGGATGAGACGACCCAGGCAAACAAAGCCGCGCGACCCCTCGCGCCGCCGCCTGCTGCGGCGGGCGGGCGCGCTCGGCGCGCTGTCACTGCTGGGATGGTCGCCGCCGGCGCCCGCCGCGACGGCGGCCAGCCGCGTGGTCGTGGTGGGGGGCGGCTTCGGCGGGGCGACCTGCGCCAAATACCTGCGCCGATTCGCTCCGCGTATGGAAGTCACCCTGGTCGAGCGCGACAGCCGCTTCTACACGTGTCCGTTCAGCAATGCCGTTCTGGGCGGGCTGTACGAAATGGACTTCATCGGCCACAGCTACGAAACCCTGAGCAAGGCGCACGGGGTGAGGGTGATACACGACAAAGTCACCGCGGTCGATGCCACGGCCAGGACAATAGCTCTCGCGGGCGGGCAGACGCTGCGCTACGACCGTTTGGTCGTCTCGCCGGGTATCGATTTCCGCTGGCAGGCGATCGAGGGCTACGATCGCGCCGCGAGCACGAAGATGCCGCACGCCTGGAAGGCGGGACCGCAGACCCGGCTTCTGCGTGCGCAGCTCGAGCACATGCGAGACGGCGGTATCGTGATCATCGCACCGCCGGCGAATCCCTTTCGCTGCCCGCCGGGGCCATACGAGAGGGCCAGCATGATTGCGCACTACTTGAAGCAGGCCAAGCCCAGATCCAAGATCCTGATCTACGATGCCAAGGACAAGTTCTCCAAGCAAGCACTGTTCATTCAGGGATGGCGCTCGCTCTATCCCGGCATGATCGAGTGGATCTCAGCCGCCGACGGCGGTGCCATCGAGCGCGTGGACACCACGACCATGACCGTGCACCCCGCCTTCGGCGAGGCACAGAAAGGCGACGTCATCAACCTGATCCCGCCGCAGACAGCGGGGGCGATTGCCGGCTCGGCCGGCCTCGCGAACGAGGACGGTTGGTGCTCGATCAATCAACGGACTTTCGAATCGACGGTGCACCGGTACGTCCACGTGATTGGCGATGCCTGCATCGCAGGCCCCCTGCCGAAGTCCGGCTTTGCCGCGAACAGCGAGGCCAAGGTCTGCGCCCTGGCCGTCGTCGCCGAGCTGAGCGGCCAGGCGCTGCCGAACCCCACGTACGTCAACACCTGTTACAGCCTGGTCGGGCCGCACTACGGCATCTCGGTTGCCGGCGTGTACCGCGTCGGCGACGCGGGGATCGAAGCCGTCGACGGAGCCGGCGGTGTCAGCCCAGAGGATGCCCCGCCCGCGTTTCGCCGCGACGAGGCACGCTACGCCGAGGGGTGGTATCGAAGCATCTCTTCGGACACGTGGGGCTGACCCGGCGCTCCGCCCGCCGGGCGCCGAGCTCAAGGTGTCGGCCCCTGCCTTGACCGGCGCCTGGCGTCTTCGTCACGCGCTCCACCGAGCCATCCCTTGAAGCGGAAGTAGATCAGCAACCCGATGCCGACGACGAGCATGATGGCGAGCGCGAACGGATAGCCGAAATACCAGCGGAGCTCGGGCATGTTCCAGGGCGATCGCGAAGGGTCGAAATTCATGCCGTACAGACTCGCCACGAACCCGAGTGGAATGAAGATGGTCGCAATGATGGTGAGCAGCTTCATGATCTCGTTCATGCGCGTGCTCAACATGGACAGGTGCACCTCGATCAGCCCCGAGGCGACCTCACGGTAGGTCTCCAGTGCGTCCATGAGCTGAATGGTGTGGTCATAGCTGTCACGCAGGTAGGTGCGTGTCCGGTCCATTACGAAAGGCGTGTCGTCGCGCACCAGTGCGTTGGCTGTCTCGCGCAGCGGCCACAGCGTTCGCCGCAGCGACAGCAGATCGCGCTTGACCTCGTGGATGCGACTGATGTCCGTGCTCCCCGAGCGGTCGATGACGTCGCTCTCCAGCGCCTCGACTTTCTCACCGTACTCCTCGAGCACCGGAAAGTAGGCATCGATGATGGCGTCGAGCAAGGCGTAGGCGAGGTAGTCGGCGCCGGCCTCGCGGATGCGACTGCTGCTGCGTCGAATTCGTTCACGCACCGGACCGAACTGGTCGCCAGGCCGCTCCTGAAACGTCAACACGAAGTTGCGGCCGAGGAACAGGGCGAGCTGCTCGGTCTGAACGCCCGTGGCCGTCAGAGGCATGCGCGAGACGATGAACAGGTGGTCGTCGAACGGCTCGACTTTCGGCCGCTGGTGAACATTGACCACATCCTCCAGCGCAAGATCGTGAAGATCGAATATCTCCCCGAGCCGCTCGATGACCTCAACGTCGCGCAGCCCCTGAACGTCGATCCAGATTACCGCGTAGTTGCCTACGAGCTCGCGCAAGCTCTCCACGTCCTCTACCGGCGCGGCGTGGAAGTTATCCCGCGAATACGCCATGACGCTCACCTGCGGCGAGACGGCGTGCCGGTCGGGGATCAGCGTGCCGGGAGCCGCGCCGGCGGGCGTGCGACGCCGGGCGATGGTCGGTAAGGAAGCATCGAGACGGTCGGTGTTCATAAGCAAACCTCGGTGACCTGACGGACTGCGGCCGATCATCCGTGCGCATCGCGCCGGGAGCGGGCGCGCCTGCCGCCGCCGGTGCAGGCGCGTCGGCCTGCGTCACGGACTCGCGCGGTGCCTGGCAAGCGAGGATAATGGCGCCGACCGCGCCGGGGCTGTCCGCAAAACCTGCACCGTGACCGCGGGCCGGGGGTGATCGTAAGCAGTTGCCTTGCGCGACTCAAGCGCGTCGCCCGGCAGCACCCGGGCCGGCGCGCGCTCACCAAGGGCCAAAGCCTCCCCGGGCGCAGACCGTGCACGCCAATGCCGGGGATGAGGAAGCAGAGGATTTGGAGAGCTGGACAGAGTACTCGCGGTTTCTGACGGCGCTGCTCGTCATCGTGGATCCGTTCGCCGCGATCCCGCTCTTTCTCGCCTTGACGCAGGACTACGCTCGCTCGGACACGCTCCGCGTCGCACGCCTGGCCGCGATGACGATGGCCATCGTGCTGGTGTTGTCGGCGCTTGCAGGAGAGGCCATTCTCACATGGCTCGGGACGAGTCTCGCCTCTTTCCGCGTCGGTGGGGGCATAGTGTTGATGATGATGGCGCTGGCGCTGCTGCGCGCCCGTCCCGGGGAGCGCGACGCCGAGCCGGTGCGCGCCGATTTCACCCGCCAGCGGCACGCCGTGGCCTTCGTTCCACTGGCGGTGCCACTGCTCGCGGGGCCCGGCGCGATCGGCACCGTGATCATCGAAATGCATCGCATGGTGCACAAGTATCACGTGTATCTGGTAATCGCGTGCATCCTGCTCGTGTCTTGCATTCTGTGGTTGACACTGCGCATGGCGCTTCCCATAGCAAAAGCACTCGGCCAGGTCGGCCTGAGCGTTGCAAACAGGCTCTTCGGGCTAATCCTGGTCGCCATCGCCGTCGAAATCATCGCCAACGGGTTGAGAGAGCTTTTTCCGGTACTCGGGGGTTGATGCAAACGACGCCGCACGGCGTCGCTTGACAATCCGATCCCATTGAGGGCTCGACATGGATCGAAGTCTTCTACTGTTCGCCTTCAAGAACAGCAAGCGCGGGCAGCTGCTCATCGTCGCGCTGACGGTGTGTTCGCTGCCGTTCTACTACCTATCCCTGGAGATGCCGAAAATCATCATCAACAAGGTGATCGGCGCCAGGGAAACCGAGTTCCCCAGGGCGCTCAGTCTGCTGGGCAACGAGATCGTGCATCTCGACAGATTTACCTGGCTGCTGCTGATGTGCCTGATTTTCCTGTTCGCGGTGGCGGCACATGGCGCGGTGAAATACTGGCTCAACGTCTTCAAGGGGCGGCTGGGCGAGCGCGTGCTGCGTCATCTGCGCCGCGAACTGTGCGCGCGGGCACTGCGTTTCCCGCTCTCGCGTTTCAGCCGCATCTCGTCGGACGAGCTCAACGCCATGATCACGGCCGAGATCGATTCCCTGGGTGCCTTCATCGGCGATGCGATCGCTCTGCCAGTGCTGCAGAGCGGCCTGCTGTTGACAGCCCTCATTTTCATCTTCGTGCAGAATCCGTGGATGGGGCTGGCTGCAGTAGCGTTTTTCCCGGTGCAGGGCCTCGTGATACCGAGGTTACAGAGGCAGGTGAACGCACTCTCCCGTCGACGGGTGTTGACGGTGCGCCAGCTCGCCATGCGTTTTGGGGAAGCAATGAGCGCATTGCCGGACATCCGTGCCGCCGGCGCCTCTGCCCACGAGCTCGAGACGCTGGATGGGGTCCTTAAACGGATACTCGACATCCGCTTCGAGATCTTCAGACGCAAATCGTTCGTCAAGCTGCTCAACAACCTTCTGTTTCAGGCGACGCCGTTCCTGTTCCTGCTCATCGGCGGCTACCTGACACTCGAGCGCGAACTCACCCTGGGTGCGCTGCTCGCTGTGCTCGCCGCGTACAAGGACCTGCCGCCGCCGGCAAAGGAGCTTCTCGACTACTACCAGTCTCGCCACGACAGTCAGCTCAAGTACGAGCAGGTGATCTCGCAGTTCGACCTCGACGAGCTCGAGCCCGAAACACGACTGCTCGCGGCGGCTTCGGATGTCAGCGGTGCACTGGAAGGCACGCTTGAAGTACGCGAGCTCAGCATCGCTTCCGATCAACACGGGCTGCTCGTGGCGCAGGCATCCTTTGCCGCCGATCTTCACGCGCACACCGCCGTCGTCGGACTCGATGAGTCGGCGGCGCGGGCCCTGGCGCAGACACTGGTGCGACTGAAGTCCCCCGACGAAGGCGTCGTAGCGCTGGCGGGACGCGATTTGCGGTCGGTACCGTTTGGCACGCTGGGGCGCGAGATGGCCTATGTCAGCGAAGAGCCGGCGTTCTTCCAGGGTTCGGTCTGGCAGAACCTGCACTACGGAGGCATCGCAGGCGATCATGCCGAGACGCGCGCCGCGGCGATTCGCGTGATGCACAGCGTGGGACTCGCCGACGATCTCGTCGGCATGGGCCTCAGTGCCGTCATCCCCAGCAGCGAACACGGCGAACTCGCCGCCGAGATCGTCGCCGCGCGGCCTGTGCTGCGCGAGCGCCTGAGCCGCACGGCCGAGGAACTGATCGACCCCTTCGACGACGGCCGTTACTGCCCGCACGCGAGCGTCGCGGAGAATCTGATCTGGGGCGTGCCGCTCAAACCGCAGCCGAGCGCAGACTGGGTGTCCGACCATCCCGAGGTGCTGCGGGCGGTTGGCCGCGCAGGCTTGGCCCAGGATCTCGTCGAACTCGGCAACAACGCGGCCCGCGGCATATTCGATGCGCGACACGAGGGACGGGAACCGAGCGGCGTGACGCTCGAGCACCCGCTCGTGCACGCCGACGAAGAGGGCGCCGTGCGGGCAGCACTCGATCGGGTGGCTCTGCGGGGATTTCGGCGGCTCACGCGTACCCAGCGTTCCCTGTTGGTTTCCGTAGCGCTGCGCGTGTTCGCAGCCCATCACCCCTGGTGCCCGCTGAGTGACGCTTTGCGCCAACGCATCGTCGCCGCCCGGACCACCTTCGCGGGGCATCTGCCGACGACGCTGCGCGCGCGCTTCGTGTTTCTCGACAGTGGACGCTATAACTCCGCCCTCACCGTGCGCGACAACCTGACCTTCGGCTTGATGGCGGACGACCGCCCCGCAGCGGTGGCGAGGCTGGAGACGATGCTGGAGTCACTGCTGCACGAGCGCAATCTGGCGGAGTCCGTGGCCCAAGTCGGCCTGGATTTCGACGTAGGCATCGGCGGCGGTTCCCTGCGCCCCTCGCAGCGCCAGCGTCTGGGACTGGCCAGGGGGCTTCTGCGCTCCCCCCCGGTTCTGGTGGTGTGCCGAGCGACGAGCGAGCTCTCCGGCGGCGGCGCCGGCACGCTCGTGCGCCGGGTCATCGCCGAACGGGACCGGCGCGCCGTGATCTGGTTTCTGGAACGACCCGAGCTCGCCCGATACTTCGACAACGTCGTCGTCTTCGAGAACGCTCGCGTGTGCGAGCAGGGCGATTACCAGACGTTGTCCAGGCCGGGGTCGGCGTACCGCCGGCTGCTCGAAGGGTCCCCGTAGCCGGCGCAGTGTCGCTGCGGCATGGCGGCGCGCGCGGCCCCGCCGGCGTGCGCGCGAGCGGCGGCGAGGATCCGCCTCGCGCCGCCTAGCGCAAGGCGTCGATCAGGGGATTTGGCTTGGGCGCGGTCACGGTGCCCCGAACGAGCACGTCCATGGGTGTCGCTGCTCGGCCGTAGTACCGATCGGTGAGGGCCTGGTCGGGCTCGATGACCGTGCTGTCCAGCGACATGCCAACGAAACCACCCCGCGACTTGCGGATGAAGTAGACAATGTCCTCGCGCTCGGAGATGGCGCCGGCGCCGACCGGACCCGCGGCCGCGCTGACTTTGCCACCGATCTTCACGCTCGAGACCAGCAGGGTATCCAGGCCGCGCTGGTTCCTGACCAAGAGGGTCATCTGCGAACGCTCGAAACCGACCTGCAGTCCCAGACTGGTCGTGTTCAGCTCATAGAAGACCGGTCCCGTCCAGGCGTCGCTCTGTCCGCGTGCGATAAGCACACCCTTGCCGCTGGCTCCGGCCGCCCACAGACCAATCTTGACGTAGTCGGGCACGACGAGCAGGCCTCGGGCGCCGGCGACGCTCTGGCGAAAGCTCTCCATTGCGGGATCCTGGATGAACGCCGACAAGGTCGCAGCCGCCTGGCCGATCAGTGCATCGGGGTCGTGCTCGATCTCGGCCCTCGCATCCCCGGGCGACTGCGCATGCGCGGCGCTGACAATCGCCACCGAGAGCATGAGCGCGTGTGCCCGCAACCAAGTCCGACGTCGGTCGTATCTCATCTCATTTCCTCCCATCGCAAACCGGTATCGCCGCAGAGCGCATCGACATCCGCAGTGTCGAGGCGGCAACTGCAACGCAGCGGGCCAGGATGGCACCTGCGTCGCGATCCCTGGCGCCGTTGACGATGTTCCCCGAGTCTCGCGACCCTGCCGATCCCGCGGCGGCCATTGCAAACACCCGTCTCCGCCATGTACCCGGGCGAGCTCGGGTCGTGGGAATCGAGTCCACTTCACCCGGCAACGGATCGGACCCAGGCTTCGCGGAGAGCGCCGCGGCCAAGCCCCTGCGACGGCGACCCCGCAACCCCATGCACGGCAGGCCCGCGAAGTCCGGGCCAGCCCCGTCGCCGTTCGAGACCCCCTTGCAGGAGCCCGTAACCCCCTTCTGGCGGCGGCCACGCGATCGACCGCGGGGCTTTGTCGTCTTCTTGCCCCGCAGCCCTTAGCGGAGCGCGGGGGAGAGCCATGGCCCGGCAATCGCCTGCATCAGCACCGCCTCTACGTGGGCGACGGCGGTATTCACGAAGCGGACGCCGGCGATATCGAAATGAGCGTCTTGCCGATGCTCGGGAAATGCCAACGGCAGCTCGGTACAGGCAAGACAGACAACGTCGCCGCTGTTCGGGATCGTGTGTGCCCGACACAGCCTCACAATCCGCTCGCGGGCCCCGGTGATTTCACCCTGATAGAGGTCGACATCGATGAGCTGCTCCAGCTCGGCGATCTCGTCATCCGTCGGCCGAGCAATGATCTCGACGTCGTGTTTCTCGAGGGCGTTCCTGTATATGTCGCTCCTCATTGTCAGCGACGTGCCGAGGATCAACGCGCGCCGGGCGCCGAGCCCTCCCACGAGCGCCGCCGTCGCATCGACGATGCTCACGATCGCAAGTGGCAAGTTTCGATCGATACCTGCGAGCCGCGTGTGTGGCGTATTGCTCGCAATGAGACCCACCTCCGCACCTGCCCGTTTCAGGCGCACGAACGTCTCCCGGAAGAAGTCGTCGTAATCTTTCCAGGACGCCTCATCGCCTTGTGTCCCGCGCAGGCGCCGCGTCTGGCTGATATCGAGCGACTCGATGACGATTCGCGGCGTCGGCAAGGGCGGCATCGCGCCCCGCGCCTGAAAGTGGGCGTTGGTCTTTACACAGAGAAGCCGGTAGTACTCGATCGTGGACGGCCAGGCCAGACCGCCGATGATTCCGATTTTCTTCATTCGGAGACGTCGCTGCGTTGCGGGTCTTTTCGTCAAGACTTGCCACTGTCCGCGATACGCTGGCCGCGCGGGCACGGCACCGCTCCCTCGACCGAGTGTCGGGCGAACCGTGCTCCGAAGAACGTGTGCGCTGCCGTGGAGGTTCTCGACGGCACCGTGTCACGACTCCGTCACGTTCGGATTATGCCGGGGAAGGTGAACGGACTCTAAGTTACTGATTTCATTGGTGGCTATGGGTGGATTCGAACCACCGACCCCGGCATTATGAGTGCCGTGCTCTAACCGACTGAGCTACATAGCCACGCGATCACACGCGGAAGATGCGGCGGGAGAGGCCGGAGATTGTCGGGAGTCGCCGGAGCGTTGTCAAGCAACGGCCCCTGGGGCGGACGACCTCGTTCGCAGCGTGTCGTCGCATCGGCGGCGGCGCGCCGTCGAGAACGTCGACGGCGCGACTTTCCGTGCACCGCTCGACTTACTTTAACTCCAGAAGAAGCAGTCGATACGGCCGGTCGTCCAACGGAAATTGTGCTTCCTCGGGCACGGCGAACACGCCGTCCAGCGTGGCCTCGCCCTGCGCAGACAGGTCTGAGTCGAGGTAGAAGACGAACAGCGGTTGTGAAACTTGGGCACGGCGCTGCAGCACAGTCACGGTGTTCTCCTTGAATATCGGGCGATCGAGTTAGCAGTCGGGCGCACTGCTCATTATTCTGAAGGCGAACAGACGTTCTCCGGCAGCCGTGCCACCACGCGCGCGGCGATTTCCCTGGGTGACTTACGCTGCTCACGACGAGGAATGTAGGCGGTGACATAGATAGCCTTCGCAGTCACCAGCAGCGCGAGCAAGGCGACGCCTGTGGCTTTGAGTCGCCCCCTCGAAAAAGCCACGAAAGCGACGCCGCAGAGGCCGACCCAGAGCGCGCCCCAAGCCAGGCCCCGCAGCCCCTGCTCCGGCAGCAAACGCTCGTAGGCGCGGGCCGGCACCGGCCCGATGAGCCCAACAGCGTATATGAGCGGGAGTATCCACGCCAGGGCCATGAGCAACACAACCGCGACCCCGGCCAGATGATCGCGGGCGCGCACCCCGCGCCAGCCCCACCGGTTTTTGGTACACCAGCCACGTACCGAAAAAGAAGATCAGGGCCGGCGGACCCTTGGCCAGCGCCCCCAGACCCAGAAAGACCATAGGCCGCCGGGTTGCGCCCAAACCGAGCGCCGGCATGGATCTCCCTGGACTCGTAGAGTGTGAACAGCGCGAGCGTCACGCAGGCCGCCAGAAGCATTTCGATCTCGCCGCGTGTGCCCTTCTCGATGACGAGTGGCGGGCAAAGGTAGAGAAAAGATGCGTACAATCCCGCCGTCGGCCAGCCTCTTCTGCGGCACCACCGCAGAATGACAAACGCCATCGCCAGGGTGGCGAGCGCCGAGGGCAATCTCAGCGAAAGCTAGGTGACCGTGCCCGCGGGCACGGAGAACGAGGCGATGATCCGGCGCCTCAGCGGCGACTCGGCGATGTAGATTCCGCTGCAGTGGTACGGCACGATCCACTCGCCGGTCTCCATCGTGGTGCGGGTCACGAGCGCACGCAGCGCCTCGACCTGATAGTCGATATCCGGTACACCTAGGCCCCACAGAGAAAGAACGGCCGAGAATGCGACCAACACGACTTGCGGATTCAGTCTTGCCAGCACCGCCTCTTCCTAGGGCATCGGCAGCTTTCTCGGGCCGGCGGAGTTCGTGGCTCTGGCGCCGCAGGACCGCGCGTGCACAGTTACCGAGCCCGCCGCGTGATCGCGCCGGCACAGCCGGTCCCGCCGCATGACCGCGTTGTCCGTAGTCGTTCCTGTGCATAACGAAGCGGGCAACGTGCGCACGCTGTGCGACGAGATCCGGTGGGCTCTCGAGCGTGGCCCCGACTACGAGGTAGTGTTCGTCGACGATGCCAGCGGCGACGACACCCTTGCCGTCCTCGAGCAGCTGCGGCACGCGGACACCCGGGTGCGTGTCCTGCACCACGAGAGTCGCTGCGGTCAGAGCGCCGCACTCCTGAGCGGCGTGCGCGCGGCTCGCGCCGAATGGGTCGTGACCCTCGATGGCGACTGTCAGAACGACCCCGTAGACATCCCGCGTCTGCTCGCCGCACGCGACACACCCGGGGCGGCGGCAGATCTCGGACTCGTCAACGGCCACCGCCGGCTGCGCCGGGATTCTTGGCTGCGACGCGGGTCCTCGCGTGTGGCCAATGCCGTGCGCGCGGCGCTGCTGCGCGACGCCACTGCCGATTCCGGCTGCGGCCTGCGGTTGTTCCGCCGCGATCTGTATCTGGCCCTGCCCTTCTTCGATCACATGCACCGGTTCGTTCCGGCCCTGGTGCTGCGCCAGGGCGGCGCCGTGCTGAGCGTCGAAGTCAACCACCGGCCGCGAAGATCCGGACACTCCCACTACGGCATCAGCAACCGCATCTGGGTCGGGATCACCGATCTGCTCGGAGTGTACTGGCTGCAGCGCCGCATGAAATTACCCGTTGTCGTCGAGAAGGATTAACGATGCAAACTAGCTACGTATGGCTGGCTATCGGCTTTCTGGGCCAGGGCCTGTTCTCAATGCGTTTCCTCGTGCAGTGGCTGTCCAGCGAGCGTCAGCGAAAGAGCGTGATCCCCGTAGCATTCTGGTACTTCAGTCTCGCCGGGGGCATCACCCTTCTCACCTACGCCATCCACCGCGAAGACCCCGTGTTCATCGTCGGACAGCTCACCGGAGTCTTCATCTACTCGCGCAATCTCTACTTCATTCATCGTGACAAGCGCCCGTCCACGGAGGACGGTTCCCACTGACTCGATCACGACCGAGCGTTCGCGGGCTTTACACATTGAAGCGGAAGTGGATGACGTCACCGTCCCGGACGACGTAATTCCTGCCCTCTGAGCGCATGCGCCCGGCGTCGCGGGCGCCCTGCTCGCCACCATATTCGACGAAATCGTCGTACGAGATCGTCTCGGCCCGGATGAAGCCGCGCCGAAAGTCGGTGTGAATGACGCCTGCTGCCTCAGCGGCGGTGGCGCCGACATGCACCGTCCACGCGCGCGCCTCCTTCTCCCCGCAGGTGAAGAACGTCTGCAGGCCGAGCAGGCGGTAACCGGCATGAATGACGCGATCGAGACCGGCCTCGCGCAGACCGAGTTCGCCCAGGAACTCTTGTCGCTCGGCCTCATCCATATGACAGAGCTCGGCTTCGATGGCCGCACACACGGGAACGGCCTCGGTGCCCTCGCGCCGTGCGACAGCGCGCACGGCGTCGAGAGCCGCGTTGTCCTCGAACCCGTTCTCGCTGACATTGGCGATGTAGAGCATCGGCTTGGCTGTCAGCAGGCACAGCGGTCTCACACGGGCCCGCTCTTCCCGCGTCAACGGCAGCTCGCGCAGGGGTCGGCCGGCGTCGAGATGCGCCTGCACACGCTCGAGGACCCCGTGCAGCAGCAGCGGCTCCTTGTCGCCCGCCTTGGCTGCCTTGGCCGCACGATCGAGCGCTCTGTCCACGGTGGCGAGGTCGGCCAGGATCAACTCCGTGTTCACCGTCTCGATGTCGCCGACGGGATCGATGCGGTTGGAGACATGGGTGATGTTGGGGTCTTCGAACGCCCGCACGACATGCGCAACGGCGTCCACCTCCCGAATGTGCGCAAGAAACTCGTTGCCCAGACCCTCACCGTGCGACGCCCCCTTGACAAGCCCTGCGATGTCGACGAACTGAACGGCCGCAGCGATGATCCTGCGCGAACGGGCGAGGTTTGCGACGCACCGCAGGCGCGGATCGGGCACCTCGACCACGCCGACATTGGGATCGATGGTGGCGAAGGGGTAGTTCTCGGCCAGCACACGAGCGCGCGTGAGCGCATTGAACAGCGTCGACTTGCCGACGTTGGGCAGACCGACTATGCCGCAGCGCAACGCCATGGTTTCGTCATCGCGATGGGGTCACCGGCTCCGTCGCACGCGCTGCGGCGTGGCGTCAGCTACTCTCGCCGTCCTGCGGTGTCGGCGGTGTCTCGCCGGGGGATGTCTGCGAGTGTGTCTGCGCGCGGCGATGCAGGACGTTCATGACGCGCTCATGATTGCCGAGAACGATCTCGGGGAGCTGTGCCAGAGCACGTTTTATGGCGTCGTCGATGGATTCTTGCTCCGCGGCCGAAGGCGGGCGCAGCACGTACGCCACGACGTCGTCTGCGTGGCCGGGATGGCCGACGCCGAGCCGCAGCCGCACGAAGTCCCCGGTGCCCAGCTTGCGGCTGATGTCCATGAGCCCCTTGTGGCCGCCGTGACCGCCCCCCTGCTTCAGCCGCGCCACTCCCGGCGACAGGTCGATGTCGTCGTGCACCACAAGGATGCGAGACGACGCTATGCGGTGGTAGTGCGCGAACGCCGCCACGGCGTCCCCGCTCAGATTCATGAAGGTGGTCGGCGCAAGCAGCCAGACGCGCCTTCCGGCAAGGTCGCAACGACCCACGTCGGCATGAAAGCGCTCCTGGGGACGCAGCTCCGCCCCCGTGGCGGCGGCGAGCGCGTCGAGGAACCAGAATCCGGCGTTGTGACGGGTACGGGCATAGCGCTCGCCGGGATTTCCGAGTCCGACGAGCAGAGAGATGCCGTCCATTGCTCAAGCGGTGTCGGTCGAGGCCGCGGCCAAACCCGCTCCCGTACAGGGTTGCGGACGGACCCGACTCGCGCGGGCGCGCCGCGCGACGACCTAGTCCTCGCCCTCGGCAGCCCCCTCGGCGCCGGCCTCCTCGGCTTCCATCTCGGCTTCCTCGGCCTCGGCCTCCTCAAGCTCTTCGGCGGCCACCCGCGCCGGCGCAATGGAGGCGACAGCGAGGTCTTCGCCGCCGTGGGCCATGGCCGTGATCTCCACGCCCTCGGGCACCTTGATGTCGGACAGATGCAGAGACTGGTTGAGTTCCAGCTGTGATACGTCGAGCTCGAGGTATTCGGGCAGGTCCTTGGGCAGACAGCTTATGTCGACCTCGTTCATCAGATGCGAGAGTATGCCGCCCGCAAGCTTCACGCCAGGGGCGACGTCCTCGCCGACAAAGTGCACGGGCACCTTGATGTGAAGCTTCTGCGTCGCACTCACCCGCTGGAAGTCCACGTGAAGGATCTGCGGCCTGAAGGGATGCATCTGCACCGCGCGCAATATCGCCTGCTCGGCCGCCCCGTCGACCTTGACGTTGATGATGGCCGAGTGAAAGGCCTCCACGTCGAGGCTGTGGCGCAACTCGTCGTGATCGATCGTCAGCGCAACGTCGCCCTTGCCGGCGCCATAAAGCACGCCGGGGACCTTGCCCGAGCGGCGCAGCCTCTTGTTCGCGCCCGAGCCGCGCACCTCGCGTCGTGCCGCATTGAGCTGGAAATCTGTACTCATCTCGCTATCTCCCGGTAAATCATGCGCCGACGCCATGCCTCGGCGAGTCTGCGCTCGCGACGCGAGCTCTAGTCCATGAACAACGAACTGACCGAATCCTCGTCCGAGATGCGCCGCAGCGCTTCGCCTATCAGCTCCGCCAGGCTCAGCTGACGGATTCTCGCGCATGCCTTGCCCGCCTTGCTCAGCGGGATCGTGTCGGTCACCACGACCTCGTCGATCTGCGAGCCGGCAATGCGTTCCACCGCCTTGCCCGACAGCACCGGATGCGTGCAGTAAGCCAGGACTCGAACCGCACCCGCCTCTTTCAGTGCTATCGCTGCTTCGCACAGGGTGTTGGCGGTATCAACCATGTCATCCATGAGCACGCAGGTGCGATCCTCAACCTCTCCGATGATGTGCATCACCTTGGCCTCGTTTGCGCGCGGACGACGCTTGTCGATAATGGCGAGGTCGGTCTCGAGCTGCTTTGCCATCGCTCGTGCGCGCACGACGCCGCCGACGTCCGGCGAGACCACCAGCAGGTTGTTCTGCTCTTGGCGCCACAGATCACCGATCAGCACCGGCGAAGCGTAGATGTTGTCGGTGGGAATGTCGAAGAATCCCTGTATCTGGTCGGCGTGCAGATCCACCGTCAAAACGCGATCGGCGCCCGCCGTGCTGATCATGGATGCCACCAGCTTTGCCGATATCGCCACTCTCGCCGTGCGCGGCCTCCGGTCCTGACGGGCGTACCCGAAATAAGGCATGACCGCGGTGACGCGTTGGGCCGAAGAGCGGCGCGCCGCATCGATCATAATGAGCAACTCCATGAGATTGTCGTTGCTCGGCGCGCAAGTGGGCTGGACCACGAAGACGTCCCGCCCGCGGACGTTCTCCAGCAACTCGACATTGACCTCGCCGTCACTGAACCGACCGACCAGGGCTTTTCCGAGCGGAACACCGAGGTGCTTGGCGACATTGGCGGCGAGTTCCGGGTTGGCGTTCCCGGTGAACACCGCCATGCTCTCAACGCTCACGAGCCGTCCTCAGTCTGATTCTGCGCGGGAATTGTCTGGCTGGGGTGCCAGGATTCGAACCTGGGAATGCCGGAATCAAAATCCGGTGCCTTACCGCTTGGCTACACCCCAGTTCGTAAGCATCGGCCCAACGATCACACCTTTCCTCGAGACAACAGCGTATTGTGCGGGGGCGTCGAGTGGGTGTCAATTCCAAGCCCCGCATGCGGGCGAGCCCTCACGGATACAGCTTCCAGCGCTTGATCACCAGGCGCACCTCGAGCTTATCGCCGAGTTCCCTGCCGTCGGCGGACGCCAGGTGCACCGTGCCCGGCAGCGCCCGGGCAAAGATCTTTCGGGGCAGCTCGTAGGCGGCCTGCCGACGGTAGTCGATGAAATTCACCTCCCAGCCGGCCTGCAGCAGGGTCTTGAGGCGGCCGTATTCGTCCACGGTCTGCTCCGCCGGGTCGTCGGGGGCCGGCACGCCCGAGATCCAGTAAGTCATCGCGTCAAACGGGACGTGCCAGCCGACACGCCGGTAAAGGAGCTCCTCGGCCGTCGGTGCGGTGGTGCGCTCCTTCTTGTTGTCCACCATCACCGCGCCGAGGGCGTCCTGCGTGATGCGCACCCTCCCGCCGCCGAAAGGACCGTAAAGCTCCATGCGGTGGTCTTCCTGCCGGCGATCCCAGATTACGGTGGCGCTGCCGCCGCGCTCACGGGTGCGCACGCCGAGCCGCCCCTTGACCTGCCATTGCGTCATCGCGGACAGCTCGCTGCGACGCTCCTGCCACCGCGCATCGGGGTCGCCCGCGGGCAGGCGGGGCGTCGCGGCGCAGCCGGCGAGTGCGCCCGCCACTACGAGCAGGAGGCAGCGGTTCACCGCTTGAGCTTGCGGATCGTTCCGAGGAGGACTTCGTTGTCGGGCGAACGTTCAAGCGCTCGCTTCCAGATGGTCTCGGCGCGGCGTCGGTCACCGGTCACCCACAGTACTTCGCCGAGATGCGCGGCGATCTCAGCGTCCTCGCGGGTATCGAGAGCGCGCTCGAGGAAGTCGAGAGCGACCTCGTGGTTGCCGAGCCGGTAGTGAACCCACCCCATGCTGTCCATGATAAAAGGATCGTCGGGCTTGAGCGCCAGCGCCTTCTCGATCAGGTCCAGGGCCTCGGCGTAGCGGTTCGTCTGATCCGCCAGCGTGTACCCGAGCGCATTGTAGGCATGCGCGTTGTCGGGCTGCTTGGCGATGAGCTTGCGCAGATCGCTCTCGTGGAGCTCGACAAGATTGAGCTGTGCCGCCACCAACCCGCGCGCATAGAGCAGCTCCGGGTCGTCGGGCACAACCGACAGACCCTGATCGAGAACGCTCTTGGCGTCCTCGAGCCGCTTGGCATCGCGGAAGATCCGCTCCTGTGCCAGATACACAGCGACCGCCTCTTCGTCACTGCCGGCCTGCAGCGATGTCAGATGCACGACGGCGTCGTCGACGTCGCCGCGTGCGGCGATGACTGCGCCGATCAGCAGCTGGGCCTCGAAGACGTAAGGCTGCTGAGTGATTTCACGGTACCACTGCTCGGCACCGTCATATTGCCCGAGCTCCGTCGCCACCTGGCCGAGGTACAGGCGCGTGCGGTCACTGTCCGGGCGCAGGGCCAGGTTTCGCCGCAGGTAATCCATGGCGGGCCGGTACTGCTCCACCTCGATGCTGAGCAGGCCTGCGGCCAGCAGCGCGTCGGCATTCTGCGGCTCGGCCTCGGCGGCACGCACGAACTGCTTGAGCGCTTCCTCGGCCCTGTCCTGATCGACGAGGTAGCGGGCGTACTGCAGGCGCACACGGTTGGCATCGGGCGTTTTGCGCAGAAAGCGCCGGACGAACGCTTCCAACTCCTCGTTGCGCTCCCTGGAGGCCAGGTGCGCGAGCTTCGCCAGTGCCGCCTCTTCCCAGTCGGGGCGCAACCGCAGTGTCTCGTCCAGGGCCTGCAGGGTGACGGCCGAGTCGCCTTTACGGTCGGCAAGATAGGCCTTGGCGTAGTATGCCTGCGCCGAGTCTGGATGCAGGGCGATCAGTTCGTCGAACAGACTCAGTACCCCAGGACCCTCGCGCTCGCGCCCGAGCAACTCGGAGATGCGGCGGTAGACGGGACCGGCTTCGTCGCCGGCGCCGACGAGCATGATCCGGAACTGCTCGAAGGCTTCCGCCTGGCGGTCGAGCTCGAGCAGCGCCCGCGCCAGCGCCTGCCGCGCGCCCAGCTCGTCCGGTCGGATCTCGACCCACAGTCGCCCCATCGCCAGGGCATCCTCAAAGCGCTCCGCACGCAGGGCGGTGCGTGCGGCGTGCTGGACGATCCGGGGGTCGCGCGTGCGACGCGCCGCGCGGGTCAGCGCCTCAAGCGATACGTCCAGCTCTCCGCGCTGGCGCGCGATCTCCCCGAGGAGGACGTCGTAGAGCAGATCGGCGCTGAGCTCGACCCCCGGAAGGTCGGGTTTCGTCGCCGGTGCCTCGGCCTGCTCAGCGGATACGGCCTCGGGCGGCGACTCTGGGGGTGTCGAAGCGCAGCCGCCGGCGATCAGTGCGCACAGACCCGTCGCGCTCCACACGAGGCGGTGTTTCAGATGTCCGGTCGACAGCATGCTATCGCATCGATGAGTCCGCGCACGGACCGGCGACTATACCCGAACTGCGCAAATCTTGGGCAATTTTCCGGCCAGCCGGTACAATCACGGCGCTCGCATCCTTCCACCACGTCGCATACTCCAAAGTGTCGTACAACGACCCCAAGCCCGCAACCGCGGCTCGAGCCGTTGTGCCGCCACTCACGCCCCGCTGCCGGCGAACATGAACACGCTCGTTCTGCTGGCCATTGCACTGCTGGTTTTTGCGATGGGCCTTCGCTTCTACGCCAAGTTTCTGGCGAGCGCGGTGTTCGCGTCGTCGACGCACGCCACCGAGACCGTCCACGGCGGCACGCTGACGCGGACGGGGCTCGTCGTCGCGTTCGGCCACCAGAGCGCTTCCGTGGTCGGCGTCACCACCGTGATCGGCGCCGGCATCGCGATGCTGTGGGGATGGGCGCCGGCTTTCCTCTGGATCGTCGTCGGCTCCACGGTGGGAGCCGGCCTGCTCGCGCTCGGGGGACTGTGGCTCGGTGAACGCGGCCATCCGGCGCAGATCGTCGGCAAGCGCGGCGCCGGGTTGCTTTATGCGCTGCTCGCTCTGCTGCTGGTGCTCCTGGCGCCGCTGCTGGCGAGCGCCATCGGTCACCTTCTCGCGGCCTACCCCGGGGCGGTGTGGCCGTTCCTGCTGCACTTCGTGCTGGCGCTGGCGCTTGCCCGCAGGCTGACGGCGACGCCGCGGCGCTGGGGCGGTGCGGCGCTCGCCGCCGCAGTGCTGCTGGTCGTGGCCGCCGCCGCCGGAGCGCGTCTCCCCATCGAGGTGAGCGGCGCTGTCAACCTGAGCCTGGGCCATGCGACGGAGCTGACGATCGGCGCCCACTGGATCTGGTCGGGCCTGGCCCTCGTCGCGGCCTACGCCACGATTCGCCGGTCCCCGGCAGCGCTCGAGCGACCGCGGGGGGCGCTGATGCTGCTTCTTCTCGGGCTCGCACTGACGCTGCTGATCGCAGCGCTCGTTGCGGTGCGACCCGAGTTGGCCGCACCGCCGCGCCGCCTCGATGCCGACGTGCCCGCGGTGCTGCCGCTGCTGCTCATCACCGTGAGCGGCGGCGCGGTTGCCGGGCTGCACGCACTGCTCAGCGCCGACGGCCTGGCCGAGGGCGACCGTTCCCTGGCCTGTCGGCTTGCCTACGGCAGTGCGCTCACAGACGGTACGCTGGCGCTGGTGGTGCTCCTGGTCGCCGCCGTGGGCTTCGTCTCCACCGAGGCATGGACGGCAGCGTATCCGGCCTGGCCGACGGACATCGCACTGCATGCCTGGCTCACGGGCTTTGTCCACAATGCGGCACGCACCGCAGGCATGCTCGGCGTCGATTATGCCTGGACGAGCAGCTTTTTCGCCTTCGTGCTCGCGGGGCTCGCCCTGACCGCCCTGGAGACCGCTCTGCGCGTGCTGCAGCACGTGTGTGCCGAACTGAGCGTGCCCGCGCGGCCGCTCGGACCGGCGCCCTGGGCGCGGGAGACCGTGGCCGTGGCCGCGATCGGCGCACTGGCCCTGGGCGGCGAACCGCTCTACGCCAGCCTGGACCTGTGGACGGTACTCGGAAGCACCAATCATCTGTTCGCCGCCGGGCTGATGCTGCTGCTGGCGACGGCCCTGGCGCGGCGTTCCCGACCGCTGTGGCCGGCGGCTGTTCCGGCCGTGCTCCTGCTGGCGGCGGCGCTGTGGGGGCTGCTGGACCGGATGCTGCTGTGGACCGTGACCGGACGCTGGCTGCTGTTCGTGGTGGGGGCGGTGTCGCTGGCGCTGGGGGTGTGGCTCGCCATCGAAGCCCTGCGGGCACTGTTGACGGCGATCAAGGCGGCGCCCGCCGCCGGCGGTGAAGATCGCTCCCGGGGCTCGCTTGACAGGTGAGCGGGAAGACCCAATATTCAAAAGTTGCCGGCTTCAGGCGAATACTGATATGCACCTGTTGGCCCTCGGACTGAACCACAGGACGGCCCCGGTGGCGCTTCGCGAGCGCGCCGCCTTCGGCCCGGATCGTCTCGGCGACGCCCTGCACGACCTCGCCGCGAACGCCGGCGTTCACGAAGCGGCCATTCTCTCCACCTGCAACCGCACCGAAATATACTGCCGTCAGGAGGGCGCCGAGCCCGAGCAGCTCGTGCGCTGGATCTGCCGTTACAAAGGGCTTCCCGACCGGGAGCTCAACGGCTGCGTCTACCAGCATCCGGACGAGAGCGCCGTCAAGCACGCTTTTCGCGTCGCCTCGGGGCTCGACTCCATGGTCGTCGGCGAGCCCCAGATCCTGGGTCAGATGAAGGACGCCTTCACTCTGGCCCATCGCGCCGGCGCAACCGGGAAGATTCTCAATCGACTCTTCCAGCACACCTTCTCGGTGGCCAAGCGCGTGCGCACCGACACGACCATCGGCGTGAGCGCCGTGTCTGTCGCTTATGCGGCGGTCGACCTCGCCAAGCGGATTTTCGCGCGACTTTCCGACCAGACCGTGCTGCTGGTCGGCGCCGGTGACACCATCGAGCTCACCGCTCGCCATCTCAAGCAGAATCAGGTCAAGCGGATAATCGTCGCCAATCGATCGGTGGAACGCGCCGAGCGGCTGGCCACCCAGATCGGCAGCGAAGCCATCTCCCTGGCGGAGCTGCCGGGACGCCTGAGCGATGCCGACATCGTCATCGCGTCAACGGCCAGCACCTTGCCCATTCTGGGCAAGGGCACCGTCGAGCGCGCCCTCAAGCGACGACGACACAAACCGATGCTGATGGTGGATCTGGCGGTGCCGCGGGACATCGAAGCCGAGGTCGACGACCTGAGAGATGTCTACCTCTACACCGTCGATGACCTCCACGGCATCGTCGAGCAGAACCTCGCGTCGCGCCGCGAGGCGGCCGAGGAGGCGGAGAAGATCATCGATCTGCAGGTCATGCGTTTTATGCGCTGGCTGCGCTCGCTCGACTCGGTACCGACCATCCGCGCACTGCGTGACTCGGTCGAGGGATTGAGCCGCGTCGAGATCGAGCGGGCCGTGCGACGGCTTAGCAACGGTGAGGACGCCCGCGAGGTCGTGGCTCTGCTTGCGCGTGCGCTGGCCAACAAGTACACCCACGCGCCCACCAGTGCCCTGCGGCAGGCCGACTTCGACGGCGACCCCGCACTGCTCGCCGCGGCGCGCAAGCTGTTCGACCTCCCAGACTGATCCATTCTCCGCCGCCGGTGAACCCCTCGATTCGGGCGAAACTCGACCATTTGGTCGAGCGGCAGGACGAGATCAACGCCCTGCTCTCGGATCCGGCGGTGATCGAGAACCAGAACCGATTCCGTGAGCTCTCCATCGAGCTGTCCGACTTGAGCCCGGTGGTTTCCCAGTACCAGCGCTACCGCGCACTCAGCGATGAGCTCGACGAGACGCAGTCGATGCTGGAAGATCCCGACCCGTCGATACGCCGGCTGGCGCAGGAAGAGCTGCCCGCCGTGCAAGAGCAGCTCGAGAGCTGCTCTGGCGAATTGCAGCGACTGCTGCTGCCCTCCGATCCCAACGACGCTCGCAACATTTTTCTCGAGATCAGGGCCGGCACGGGCGGCAGCGAGGCCGCGCTGTTCGCCGGCGACCTGTTCCGCATGTACCACGCCTATGCCGAGAGCAAGGGTTGGAAGGTGGAGGTCGTCAGCCAGCACCTCGGCGAGTACGGCGGCTACAAGGAGATCATCTCCCGCATCGTCGGCCGGGGCGCGTACTCGCGCCTGAAGTTCGAGTCCGGTGCACACCGCGTGCAGCGGGTTCCCGAGACCGAGACGCAGGGCCGCATCCACACCTCGGCGTGTACCGTGGCGGTGCTGCCGGAGGCCGACGAGATCGGCGATGTCGAGGTCAACGCTCAGGATCTGCGCATCGACACGTTCCGTGCCTCGGGCGCGGGCGGCCAGCATGTCAATCGTACGGATTCGGCTATCCGCATCACGCACATCCCGACCGGCATCGTTGTCGAGTGCCAGGATGAGCGCTCCCAGCACAAGAACCGGGCGCGCGCAATGTCCGTCCTCAAAGCGCGCCTGCTGGAGGCGGAGATCCGCCGCCAGCAGGACGAGGAGGCCCAGACCCGCCGGACCCTCGTCGGATCGGGCGATCGCTCCGAGCGCATTCGCACCTACAACTTCCCCCAGGGTCGCGTCACGGATCACCGTATCAACCTGACGCTGTACAAGCTCGGCGAGTTTCTCGCCGGTGATCTCGACGCGGTCATCGACCCGCTGGTTGCCGAGCACCAGGCCGACCAGCTCGCCGCCATGTCGAAGGAATGACGCCGATGCTGTGCGCGCGCAGCATCGGCGACACGATCGGCCGGGCCGCCGATCGCCTGGAGGCCGTCTCAGCAAGCGCCCGGCTGGACGCCGAGATCCTCGTCGGGCATGCCTGCGGGCTCTCCCGCGCGGGGCTTCTGCGTCACGCAGCCCGCCCGTTGACGTCGCACGAGACCCGCAGGGTCGAACGCGCCGTCGCACGCCGCGCCCGCGGCGAGCCGGTGGCTTACATTACGGGACGGCGCGAGTTCTGGTCTTTGTCCCTGACGGTGACGCGGCAAACGCTGATCCCGCGACCGGAGACGGAACGCCTGGTGGAGGCAGCGCTCGCGCATCTGCCGCGTGACGAACGTGTGGACGTCGCGGATCTCGGCACCGGTTGCGGCGCCGTCGCACTCGCCATCGCCAGCGAGCGTCCGCGGGGGCGAGTCCTCGCCACCGACGTGTGCGCCGGCGCGGTGGCGGTGGCACGGGAGAACGCCGTCGCACTGGGCATCGGCAACATCGAGTTCGGCGTGGGCCGCTGGCTGCAACCTCTGGTCGGCCGCGCGTTCGACCTGATCGTCGCCAACCCCCCTTACGTGGCTGCTGACGACCTGGTGCGGCGGGCCGAGCTGCGGTTCGAGCCCCGCGCGGCGCTGAGTGGCGGGCGCTGCGGCCTCAGCGAGCTGCGCATCGTCATTGCCGACGCAGGGGCACACCTGCGCCCGGGAGGACGGATCGTGCTCGAGCACGGCTACGATCAGGGCGAAGCCGTGCGCGCCCTCATGGCGGCGGCCGGTTACGTGCATATCGCCACCCACCGCGACTGCGCGGGCCACGAACGGGTGAGCGAGGGCCGCACCGGATTCAACGGCGCGCCGCCGTCGCGGCGCTACGTGAACTCGGCGACCACGGGCGCGTGATCGGAAGGCCGCTCCCACTTGCGTGGCGTCTTGTCGACCCGGCACGCCGTGCAGCGACGACTCAGGGTCCGGCTTGCGAGCACGTGATCGATTCGCAGGCCCAGGTTGCGGCGGAACGCGGCGGCGCGATAATCCCACCACGTGAAGGTGCCGGGATCCTGATCGAACTTGCGAAAACTGTCCTCGAGACCGCAGTCGACCAACCCCTGAAAACGAGACCGCTCGGGATCGCTGCACAGCACCTGGCCGCGCCAAAGATCGGGATCGTGCACGTCTTCGTCGCGAGGCGCGATGTTGAAGTCCCCGACCAGTACCAGCTCGGGGTAGCGCTCGAGCTCGGCCCGCACGTACGAGACCAGCGTGTCGAGCCACTGAAGTTTGTAGGCGAACTTCTCCGAACCCACTTCCTGGCCGTTGGGAACATACACGTTGAGCACGCGCAGCCCTGAGACCACCGCCGCCAGCAGGCGGCGTTGGGGATCGTCCAGGCCGGGCAGGTCAGTGGCCACCTCGCTCAGCTCGTCCCTCGCAAGCGTGGCCACCCCGTTGTAGGTCTTCTGACCGGCGAACGCGACGCGGTAGCCGGCGTCGGCGATCGCCTGTGCCGGAAAGTCGGCGTCCGTCAACTTGGTTTCCTGCAGACAGAGAACGTCGGGCTCTTCGAGCGATAGCCACTCGATGACCTGAGGCAAGCGCACGCGCAGGGAGTTTACGTTCCAGGTCGCTATCTTCATCGGGAGGACAATCATCCCGGCCGCGGCGCCCGCATCGAGTCTCCTCGGCATGCCGGCGGCGCCGCAGCGTCGCCGCCGACGGCAGAGCGCGGTGTGCGGCCTCAGTAGGTATTGTCGCTCTGCGTGCCGGCGTCGAGGTCAAGCCCCACGGGAAGCAAGTCGGCGGCGTCGTGAGAGTCCTGCGCCGTCGCGTCGTTCGTATCCTCGCTCTCGCCTTCCCCAGTTGGGTAGCCCGCGGCGTTGAGCTCGCTCTCAAGCATGGGCTTGTTGTAGCCGTTGACGTAACGCTCACCCACCGTCACGGTTGGCACCTCCAGCCGACCGAGCAGCTTTGCCAGCGCCTCCTGCGATTCCGCGTCGTTCTCGACGTCCTTCTCGACGAAGGGAATGCCGCGCCGCTCGAGGTAAATCCGGGTCAGATCACAGCCGTCGCAGCGCGATGTCGCGTACAAAGTCACCGGCACCGTCCGTGCCAGCTCCCGCAGCCCCTCGGCATCCGCGCCGCCTGTGCCGCTGTCATCGACGTCGAGCGTCGCTTCGGTGTAGTCGGCCCCGTTGGCGGGCGGGCTGTCCTGGTAGGACACGTTGCCGTTTTCGTCGACCCACTTGTAAAGTTTTGCCCCGTGCGCGGGTTGAACTGCTACGGCGGCCGCGAGCAGCATGCCGAGGGGGAGCAATGCGATGATCGAGCGAGCCTTTCCGCGCATGGATGTCGTCTCCGTTCCAGGCCCCCGAACCGGGCTGAGGGCAACACCCCAAGTATAGACAATGCGCGGCGCTGTCGAGGGCGGACGCGGTTGAAGCGCCGGGCGCAATCCGCTTAAGCTTGCGCCCCTGTCCCGCAAGCCCAGCCGGGCGCTGCGGCGAAGGCGCCCGCGCGGGCACCGTCATGGCCTGGCCGCAGGAAAACACGGCGCCCGCGCGCCCAGCGGGGCGGGCGACCTCGACTCGAGTCGATGACGAAAGACGAATACGACTTCATCGTGATCGGCGGCGGCAGCGGCGGCATGGCGGCGGCACGCCGCGCCGCTAGCCACGACGCCCGCACCCTCCTCGTCGAGGCCGGGCGGATCGGCGGAACCTGCGTCAACGTCGGCTGCGTGCCGAAGAAGGTGATGTGGGCGACGTCGCGCATCGCCGAAATCCTCCACGACGCGCCCGACTACGGCTTTCGCCTGCGCCGCGACGGATTCGACTGGGCCCACATCAAGCGCGCCCGCGATGCCTATGTCGCCCGCCTCAACGACATCTACCACCGCAACCTCGACGTCGCAGAGGTTACAGAGCTTGCAGGCCGGGCGCGTTTCCGGGACGCGCACACGGTGGTCGTCGGCGAGCGTGAGTACACAGCCGGGCACGTGCTGATCGCCACCGGTGGGCGCCCGGCCCTGCCGGCTGTCGAGGGCGCAGACCTGGCGCTGACGAGCGACGGCTTCTTCGAGCTCGAAGCCCTGCCCAGGCATGCCGCCATCATCGGCGCCGGCTACATCGCCACGGAGTTCGCCGGGGTGCTGAACGCACTGGGCTGCGACGTCACGATGCTGCTGCGCAAGGACATCCTGCTGCGGCCATTCGACGTGACCCTGCGCGAGACCGTCATGGACCAGATGCAGAAGGCCGGCATAAGCATCCTCACCCAAAGCAGGCCGGCGGAGTTCGTGCGTGAAGACGACGGACGCATCGCCATTCGCTGCATGGACGGCAGGCACTTCGGCGGCTTCGATGCCGTCATCTGCGCCATCGGTCGAATCCCGAACACCGACCACCTGGGGCTCGAGGATGCGGGTGTGGAGGTGGACGCCCAGGGGTTCGTCGTCACGGACACCTACCAGAACACCAACGTGGACGGTATCTACGCCGTCGGCGACGTCACCGGACGAACCGCGCTCACGCCCGTTGCCATTGCCGCCGGCCGCAGTCTCGCCGAGCGTCTTTTCGGCGGCCGACCCGAAGCCCATCTCGATTACGAGAACATTCCGAGCGTCGTGTTCAGCCACCCGCCGCTCGGGACCGTCGGTCTCACCGAGGATGAGGCCTGCGAGCACTACGGCCACGATCAGGTGAAGATCTACCAGAGCCGCTTCACAAGCATGTACTACGCGGTAACGAGCCGGAAGTCCCCCACGGTCGTGAAGCTCGTTACCGCCGGCGCCCACGAGCGCATCGTCGGCTGTCACATCGTGGGCGATTCCGCCGACGAAATCATCCAGGGTTTTGCCGTCGCCGTGAAGATGGGCGCATCGAAGGCGGATTTCGATCGCACCGTGGCCATCCATCCCACCGTGGCCGAAGAACTCGTCACCCTGCGCTGAGGCCATCTGCCCCGGCGGCGCGGGGCGCGCGCCACGCTGCGACTTACCCGCTCGAGCCGCCCCGCAGCGCGGCGATCACGGGGGCCGTGGCCGGCCGCACTCCGTGCCAGATAAAGAACGACTCGCCGGCCTGCTCCACCAGCATGCCGATGCCGTCGACGACGCGGGCAGCGCCCTGTTCTCGGGCCCAGCTCATGAAGGCGGTCGGGCCGTCGCCGTAGGCCATGTCGTAGGCGAGCGCTGCGGATGCGAACAGCTGCGCCGGCAGCGCAGGCACCTCGCCGCGCAAGCTTGCTGCCGTGGCATTGATCACGACGTCGAACTGCCTCCCCGCAAGCGCCTCGAAGCCGCAACCGCCGACATCGCCGCGGCCGGCGAAACGCATGGCCAGATCCATCGCCTTGTCCACGGTGCGGTTGGCGATCACGAGTTCCCTCGGTCCCGCCTCGAGCAGAGGCCCCAGCACGCCGCGCGCCGCCCCCCCGGCTCCGACCATGAGCACCCGGCACCCGACAAGCGTCCGTGCCAGATTGCAGGTGATGTCACTGACCAACCCCTGCCCGTCTGTGTTGTCGCCGAAAAGTCGCTCGCCGTCCTCCCACTTCAGCGTATTCACGGCACCGGCAATCTCTGCCCGACGGCTGCGCCTCTCGGCGAGCTTGCAGGCCTCGATCTTGAACGGCACCGTGACGTTGAGCCCGCGGCCGCCCGCGGCGCGGAAGTTGCTGACCGCTTGCGCGAAGCCCCCCGGGTCGACCTGGATGGCGCGGTACTCGATGGACAGGCCGCACTGCTCGGCGAACATCGCATGGATACGCGGCGACTTGCTGTGCGCAATGGGATTACCCATCACGGCATAGAGCGCCGGCCGGGCGGCGAAGTCGAACAGATCGCTCATGGGCTCGACATCATCAGCCAAGTTCGGGTTCGGGCCAAAATCGGGGACCCGGGTTCGCTGCCGTCGCGCCCACGCCTGCGAGCGTCACCGTTCGACGCCCCCGGGGCCCCTGCGCGCGTACACACGGCCTCGATTATAATTTCAGTCTTCTTGTTTTCGTAGACGAGTCACAGCATGGACGTCATCCGGGCACAGCGCCTCGTGAACACGATCTGGGAAGAATCCATCGCTCCCGAGCTCGAGGCCTATATTCGCATCCCCAACAAATCACCGCTGTTCGACGCCGATTGGCAGGCGCATGGATTCATGGACGAGGCAGTCGACCTGATGGTCTCGTGGTGCCGGCGCCAGGCGGACGCGGACATGAACGTGGAGGTGGTGAGGCTCCCGGACAGGACCCCGGTCATACTGATCGAGATCCCCGGCGCGGGGGAGCGCAACGTGCTGCTGTACGGCCATCTGGACAAGCAGCCGGAGATGAACGGCTGGCGGCCGAACCTCGGGCCTTGGACTCCCGTGCGGGACGGCGACCGGCTCTACGGCCGCGGCGGCGCCGACGACGGCTACGCCATCTTCGCGGCACTGACCGCCGTTGTGGCGTTGCGCGAGCAGGGCGTCGCCCATGCGAATCTCAGAATCCTCATCGAGGCGAGCGAGGAGAGCGGCAGCCCCGACCTGCCCTTCTACATCGACGCGCTGTCCGCGCGCATCGGCGACCCCGACCTGGTCATCTGCCTCGACTCCGGCTGCGGCAATTACGAGCAGCTGTGGTGCACCACCTCGCTTCGCGGTCTGGTCGGCGGCACCCTGCGTGTCGATGTGCTGAGCGAGGGCGTACACTCGGGCGACGCCGGCGGCGTCGTGCCGTCGAGCTTCCGCATCCTGCGTGGACTCATCGGCCGCCTCGAGGACGAGGCCAGCGGCCGCATCCTGCCGCGGGAGTTTCAGGCGCCCATACCGCAGGAGCGGATGGAGCAGGCGGCCCAGGCGGCCGAGGTCCTCGGCGAAGGCGTCTACCGTCGTTTCCCCTTCGCCCGCAGCGACGCACCACCCGACACGAGCATCGTCGACCTCATCCTCAACCGCACCTGGCGTGCGGCTCTGGAGATCACAGGCGCCGACGGGCTGCCGCCGCTGGCCGATGCGGGCAACGTGCTGCGCCCTATGCTGGCGGCAAAGCTTTCGCTCAGGCTGCCTCCGAGCTGCGACGCCCGTGCGGCGACGAGGGCGCTCAAGCAACTGCTCGAAGCAACACCGGCGCACGGGGCCGCGGTTCATTTCCACGCCGAGCAGTGCGCCGACGGCTGGGCGGCGCCCGCCCTCGAGCCCTGGCTCGGCAAGTCGATGGAGCGGGCCTCGCAGGCGTTCTTCTCGCGCCCGGCCGTCTACATGGGCGAAGGCGGCTCAATTCCGTTCATGGCCATGCTCGGCGCTCGCTTCCCGGCGGCGCAGTTCCTCATCACGGGCGTGCTGGGACCGGGCTCCAACGCCCACGGGCCCAACGAGTTCCTGCATATGCCGACAGCGCGACGGCTCACCGGCTGCGTTGCCCAGGTGATCGCCGATCATCACCGGGCGAGCGGCTGAGGGGGGGTCGCAGCGGCCGGTATCGCCGCGAGGAGCCTGCTAGAGGGGCACGCACGGCATCGCGACGCCAGCGTATAATCGCGGCGCAGTGCCCAAGGCAGCGCTGCGCCCCGGCCGGGCGGCTTTGCCACGGCCGTGTTCGCAACGACGCGGCGCGTCGCGGGATCAGCTCAAGGGGGTCATCACCATGCGAGTGCGCGAAGCGGCCGTCGCCGGAATGTTCTATCCCCAAGATGCCGACACCCTGCGCCGGCAGGTCCGCGACTACCTCGCCGCCGCCGAGCCGGAGCGACCGTCTCCCAAGGCGCTGATCGCCCCCCACGCGGGCTATGTCTACTCCGGACCCGTGGCCGCCTCCGCTTATAGAGCGCTGCGGGCGCTGCGTGAGCGCGTCAGCCGGGTGTTGCTGCTGGGGCCGGCCCATCGGGTTTACGTGCGCGGTCTCGCGGCGAGTTCCGCCGAATTCTTCCGCACGCCTCTGGGCGACGTGCCGCTCGAGAGCGAGACCATCCGCCGCATGGTGGAGGAGCTTCCCTTTGTCAGCTACGCCGACGAGGTCCACGAGCTCGAGCACAGCCTCGAGGTCCACTTGCCGTTTCTGCAGGAGACGCTGTCCCGATTCACTGTGCTGCCACTCGCCGTCGGCGATGCCCGCAGCGAGTGGGTGGAAAGCGTCCTCGAGCAGCAGTGGGGCGGATGCGAAACACTCGTCGTCATCAGCTCCGATCTGAGCCACTACCACGACTACGCCACGGCACAGCGGCTCGATGAGGCCACCTCCGACGCGATCGAGCACCTGCAACCCGAGCTGATCTCGGCGGAGCAGGCCTGCGGCCGCATCCCCATCTGCGGGCTGTTGCGGCTCGCGCGTCGGCGCGGGCTGACCGTCGAAACCGTGGACCTGAGGAATTCCGGCGACACCGCCGGTCCTCACGACCAGGTGGTGGGCTACGGGGCCTACCTCTTCTACCCGCCGAGCGCCGGAATCGGCCATGAGGACAAGAACACGCTCGTTGACATCGCGCGACGCTCCATCGAGCACGGCCTCGAGCACGACGAGGCGCTGGCGACCCGCGCCGACGACTTCACTGCCGAGCTCGCGGCGCCCGGCGCCAGCTTCGTCACGCTAAAGCTCGACGGCGGGCTCAGGGGCTGCATCGGCTCGCTCAGCGCGCAACGCCCACTGGTGGTGGACGTGGCGGAGAACGCCTTTGCCGCCGCCTTCCGCGACCCGAGGTTTCCGCGCCTCACCGCCGCCGAATTCGAGCGGCTGAGCATCGAGATCTCGAAGCTGTCCGTGCCGCACCCGCTGCGCTTCGCGACCGAGACCGAGCTGCTGGAACAGCTGCGCCCCCGCGAGGACGGGCTCATTCTGTGCGAGGGGAACCGGCGCGCGACCTTTCTGCCCTCTGTCTGGGAGCAGCTGGATCAGCCCCAGGAGTTCCTGCGGCGACTCAAGGTCAAGGCGGGTCTGCCGGCGGACTACTGGTCTGACACGCTGCGACTGCAGCGCTACACCACGGAATCCTGGTCCGGTTAGCGCGACGCCGCCGCTAGGACTTCTTGCCCTCGACCCAACGGATCAGTGGTCGCCACTGCTCCAGATCCGCCTGCACCAGGTACGGCGCCATCTCGAAGATGCCGATCCCCTGCTCAGCGGCGCGTATGTAGTTCTGCGAGTCGCGCAGGTGCGTGACGAAGGGGATTCTTTTCTTCAGCTGGCCGAGGAAGGTCTCGAGCTTCGCATAGATCAGCGTCTGCTCGCGCACCCGGTTCGCCACCAGGCCCACGGGCGTGTGATCCGCCAGGTGGCCCCCGAGCAGCAGCTCACCGATGAAATGGGCCGCGGCGCGAATGTCGATGGGTGAGGGCAGGATCGGCACCAGCACCGCGTCGGCACGTCGCACCAGCTCGCCGATGTCCCGCCGGCTGGCGCGGGCCGGGGAGTCGATGAGAACCCGCTCCACGTGGGCGGGGTAGTGCACCCTGCCGCGGGTGCCGTCGACACCATGGATCGGCTCCACGGTGTCTGGCCGTGCCGCAAGCCATTCCGTACTGGACAGCTGGGGATCATAGTCCACCAGTGCGGTCTTCACGCCCCACAGCGCATAGTAGCTCGCCAGGTTCGTCGCGATGGTCGTTTTGCCGCAGCCGCCTTTGGGGTTAACCACGAGGATCTTGCGCATGCCGGGCTCCTTGGTTCATTTCTTTGGTTTCTGCGGGAGAGCATAACCTGTCGGCGCATGCGAAGCTACGGCCGTGCGCCTCTCGGGCCCGGGATGCTCAGAGGTAGGCCAGCACCAGCCCCGCGAAGACCGCTGCGCCGAACCAGGAATTATTGACGAAGGCGGCAAAGCACCCGGCCGACGTCCGGCCGCGGCAGAGGTACTGCTGAAAGAACGCGAACACCGCCGCCAGCGCCAGCCCGCCGTAGAAGAACCCGTTCAAGCCCAACCCCAACCCGGCGATTGCCAGCAGAGTCAGTGCGCCGAGATGGAACACCGCGATCAAGAGCCGGTCATAGGCGCCGAACAGTATTGCGGTGGACTTGACCCCCACCTTGCGGTCGTCGTCACGATCGACCATGGCGTAGAGCGTGTCGTAGGCCACCACCCAAAACAGATTCGCCGCCACGAGCAGCCACACGATCCCCGGCAACGTATCGGTCTGCGCCGCGAATGCCATGGGGATTCCCCAGCTGAAGGCGACGCCCAGATAAAACTGGGGCAGATGGGTGACACGCTTGACGAACGGATACGAGGCCGCCAGGGCGAGACCGAGCAGTGACAGCAGCAGCGACAGCCGATTGAGCATCAGCACCAGAGCGAAGGCGGCCAAGCACAGCACCAGGAACAGTCCAATCGCTTCGCCGGGCGAGACCCCGCCGGCGGCGATGGGCCGTGACCGCGTGCGCTCGACGTGGGGGTCGACGTGGCGATCGGCGTAGTCGTTGATCACGCATCCCGCCGAGCGCATCAGAAACACCCCCGCGATGAATACCGCCACGATCTTCGCGTCGGGGCGACCGGACCCGGCCACCCACAACGCCCACAGGGTCGGCCAAAGGAACAGCAGCCCGCCAATGGGGCGATGGACCCGCATCAGCAGGGCATACTGCCGCGTGCGCTCGAGCCACGTCATGCGCAGGCCGTCTGAGTCAAGCTGCGGCCGCCGCACCCGGTCGCCGGACGCGACTTAGACACGGCCGTAGGTCTCGCCGGCCCGCACCCAACGCCTGACCAGCGGATCGATGTGGTCGGGGCAGTGCCGACGCAGGTGCCGCGCGGCCTCCTCCACCTGCGGCAGCAGAGCGCGATCGCGCACCAAGTCCGCGATATGAAGCTGCTGCAGGCCGGTTTGGCGCGTTCCCAGCACCTCACCCGGGCCGCGCTGCTCGAGGTCGCGGCGTGCCACTTCGAAGCCGTCGTTGGTGTGCCGCAGCACGGCCAGGCGCTCCCGTGCCGTCGGGCTCAGGGGAGCACGGTACATGAGCACACAGCAGGCGCGCTCGCTCCCGCGACCGACCCGCCCCCGCAGCTGATGCAGCTGCGACAGACCCAGGCGCTCGGCATTTTCGATGATCATGAGACTCGCGCGGGGAACGTCCACGCCGACCTCGATGACGGTGGTCGCGACCAGAAGGTCGGTCTCCCCAGCACGGAAGCGCCTCATGGCGCTGTCCTTCTCGTTCGCCTTCATGCGACCGTGCACGAGATCGATGCGCAGCTCCGGAAACGCCTCCTTGAGCGCTGACTCGGTGTCGGTGGCGGCCTGCACCTCGAGCGACTCCGACTCCTCGATGAGCGCACACACCCAGTAAGCCTGACGACCTTCGCGACAGGCACGTCGCACCCGCGCGAGCACATCCGTGCGCCGGCTTTCGGGCACCACCACGGTTTCGACCGGCTTGCGACCCGGCGGCATCTCGTCCAAGTTCGACACGTCGAGATCCGCATAAAACGTCATCGCCAGGGAACGCGGGATGGGCGTCGCCGTCATCGTCAGCTGGTGGGGCACGCGGCTCGGCCTCTCGCCCTTCTGAAACAGCGCCAGTCGTTGATCCACGCCGAAACGGTGCTGCTCGTCGACGACGATCAGCCCCAGCCGGGCGAAAGCCACCCCCTGCTGAAACAGGGCATGCGTGCCGACGGTGATGGCGGCATCGCCCCCGGCCAGAGCCACCAGGGCCGAGCGCCGCTCCCGGGCCGGCAACCGGCCGGTGAGCCAGTAGACCTCGATGCCCAGGGGCTCGAACCAGCGCGAGAAGGACTCGCGGTGCTGCTCGGCCAACAGTTCAGTGGGCGCCATCACCGCCACCTGGAAGCCGGCCTCGATCGCCCACAGCGCCGCCGCCGCCGCCACCACTGTCTTGCCCGACCCGACGTCGCCCTGGATCAGACGCAGTGCCGGGGTCTCTTTGCTGAGATCGTCGATCACCTCTCGCATGACACGCTGCTGCGCGCCGGTCAGCTCGAACGCGAGGTTGTCGCGGAATCGAAGCAGCAGCTCCCCGGGCGGAGACATGGCGGCCGCCGACTGGGACTGGCGCTGCTCCCGCAACCGGCGCAGGCTCAGGTGATGCGAAAGCAGCTCCTCGAAGGCGAGACGCTGCTGCGCCGGGTGGCGACCCTGCTCGAGGGCTGTGCGCTCACAATCCACCGGCGGACGGTGGACGAACCGCAGCGCCTGAGTAATGGACGCATACCCCAAGCGCCTCCGTATATCGGCCGGGAGCCACTCGCGGATGCCGTTCTCGGCCAGTGCCAGGGCCGCGTCGGTGAGCCGTCGCAGCACACGCTGGCTCACGCCATCCGTGGTGGGGTAGATCGGCGTCAGGCTCTGCGCAGCCGGCAGCTCGGGTTCTGCGTCGGAAACGGAATACTCGGGGTGGATCATCTCGAGCGTGCTCGGGCCCATGCGCACCTCGCCGAACAAGCGCACCCAGCGGCCCTTCTTCAGGCTCTTGTGCTGGGCAGCACTGAAGTAGAACAGCCGCATGGTGAGTGCGCCGGTGCCGTCGCTGATGCGCGCGAGGAGGCTGCGGCGGCGCCCGTAGGCGAGCGACGCGAGCTCTATGCGTCCAACGACAACAGCCTCCCGTCCAACGACAAGGCCCCCGATAGGAGTCACTCGGGTGCGATCCTGGTAACGAAACGGAAGATGAAAAAGAACGTCCTGAACCACACGAATGCCCAGTCGGGACAGCTTCTGAGCGAGCTGCGGTCCGACGCCGTGCAGCGTCTCCACCGACTGCACTTCCAGACCGGGTGCCACCTGCTGCGGGACGGAGGAGGTCATCTGCGTTGCTCGCGATGGCACTGTCACACGCGCCACGGGACCGCGGCCCCCCGGGACCGCATGTGGCGGCGTGCGTCAGTCAATGGTCGCGCTGAGATCCAGTACGGCGTCGATCTCTAAGGCGGCGCCCCGGGGCAGGGCGCTGACCCCCACCGTCACCCGGGCAGGATAGGGCTGGGTGAAGTAACGCTCCATGATCTCGTTGACCATGGGAAACGCATTCAGATCCACCAGATAGATGGTCAGTCTGACCGCGTCAGCGAGGCTGCCCCCGGCCGCGGCCGCAACGGCGCCGAGATTATCGAATACCCGCGACGCCTGGTCGGCAACGCCCCCTTCGACGAGCTCCATCGTCGCGGGATCGAGCGCGATCTGACCGGACAGGTAGACCGTGGTGCCCACCTTGATGGCCTGACTGTAGGGGCCGATGGCATTCGGCGCCTTGTCCGTCGCGATGCTCTGTCTCGCCATCTCCTCTCTACCCCCCGGGCCATGGCCGATGTCTGCGACCGCGCGAGGTCAGCCCTTGAGTCGCACCAGCCGGATCAGGGCTTTCTCGTTTCGCAGCTGACGCATTATGCGGGCAAGATGGGTGCGGTCTTTCACCTCGATTGTAAAGTTGATCGTCGAATTGCGGCCGTCGCGCTCGACGACCGTGACGTGATTGATGTTCGAGCCCTGCTCAGCGACGGTGGTGGCCAGGCTCGCCAGCACACCGCGCTTGTTCTCGGTGTCCATTCGTAGATTGACCGGAAAGTCGCCCGCGATGTCCTTGGCCCACTCCAGGTGAATCCACTTCTCCGGCTGACGGCGGTAGCTGCCCGTGTTCGGACAATCGGCGGTGTGCACCACGATGCCACGTCCGCTGGTGAAGAAACCCACGATGACGTCCCCCGGTATCGGCCGACAGCACTTGGCATAGGCGATCGACATGCCTTCGGCCCCTTTGATGGACAGCGGTTGCAGCTGAGCTTCTTCCATCGGTGACTCGCACGTCTCGCCGGGAAACATTTGTCGCGCCACGATCATCGGCAAGCGCTTGCCGAGGCCGATGTCGGCGAGCAGCTCCTCCCAGCTGTCAATCTGCAACGACTCCAGCAACGCGACCTTCGCCTTCGAGCTTATGCGTCGAGGGCGATGCTTGAGAGATTTCGTGGCCCGATCCAGCAGCTTTCGCCCGAGCCGCACGGCATCCTTGTGACGCTGGTTCTTGAGGTAGCTGCGGATCGTCGCCCGCGCCTTGCTCGTCACGACGTAGTTCAACCATGAAGGCGTCGGCGTGGCCGTACGCGACGTCAACGACTCCACACGATCTCCGTTGCGCAGCACCGTGTGCAGCGGCACGAGCTCCGCATTGACGCGCGCCCCCACTGAGCGATTGCCGATGTCCGAGTGAACCGCGTAGGCAAAGTCGAGTGCCGTCGCCCCGAGCGGTAGTTTCTTGATATCGCCATTGGGCGTGAACACGTACACCTCGTCGGGGAACAGATCGATCTTGAGGTGCTCGAGAAACTCCCCGGGATTGCCGGCCTCCTGCTGCGTGTCCAGCAGATCGAGCAGCCACTGGCGTGCGAGCTGCTGCGGCCGGTCGACCCGCTCCTCGTCGCTCTTGTAAAGCCAGTGGGAGGCGACTCCGGCCTCGGCAATGCGGTGCATGTGATCGGTTCGGATCTGTATCTCGACCGACTCACCGAACGTGCCGAAAACCGTGGTGTGCAGCGACTGATACCCGTTCGCCTTGGGAATGGCGATGTAATCCTTGAAGCGACCGGGTATGGGCTTGTACAGGCTGTGAATCGCACCGAGCGCCCGATAGCAATCATCCACGCTGGAAACGATGACGCGAATCGCATAGATGTCCTGGATGCTCTTGAACGACGCGCGCTTACGTCTCATTTTCCTATAGACGCTGTATATGTTCTTCTCGCGCCCGAAAACGCGTGACGGGACATTGCTCTGATCGAGTTGATTCTTGATCCCGGTGCAGACCTTGTCGATAACGGAGCGGCGGTTTCCCTGGTGGCGCTTGAGCGCCTTGCCGATGGCGTCGTAGCGTTTCGGATGCAGGTGCATGAAGCTCAAATCCTGCAGCTCGCGACTCCAGCCATAGAGCCCCAGGCGATTGGCGATGGGCGCGTAGATGTCAAGGGTCTGACGCGCAATCTGACGTCGCTTCTGGGGCGCCAATGCATCAAGCGTGCGCATGTTGTGCAGCCGATCGGCCAGCTTGATTAGAATCACGCGCATATCACGTGACATCGCCAGCAGCATTTTGCGGAAATTCTCGGCCTCCGCCTCCTCCTTGGACTCGAACTCGATCTGGCCGATCTTGCTGACGCCGTCGACGAGATTCGCCACGTCCTGACCGAACTCATCGATCAGGTGATCCTTGACGGTCGGTGTGTCCTCCATGACATCGTGCAGAATCGCGGCAATGATGCTGCGATCGTCCAGGCGCATGTCCGCGAGGATGCGCGCCACCTGCAGGGGATGATGGATGTAGGGCTCGCCGCTGCGTCGATGCTGCCCCTCGTGGGCCTCGGCACCGAAACGGTAGGCCCGATGGATGTCGGCGACGGCGGAAGCGTCGAGGTACTCGCGCAGCACCTCTAGAAGTTCGTCGAGGGGAGCCCGATGGTCCTTGGGGACTCCGGCGTGGGCGGGTGCGCTAGCTCTCGGGGTTCGTCTGAGTGCTGGAATCTGCATCCGGTTCGGCCGCCGCGGGCGGGGTCACGTCAAACTCGCCGCCCGAGTCGAGGCCGGCGAACTCCATCTCGGCGCTGACGAGCGGCTCATCGAGGATTGCCTTGGTGACCTGGCCTTCGGCAATTTCGCGCAGGGCGACTACGGTTGGCTTATCGTTATCCCACTCCACCAGCGGTTCCGCCCCCAGCGCCAGCTGGCGCGCGCGTTTGGTGGCGATCAACACGAGCTCGAACCGGTTGTCGACCTTGTCCAGGCAATCCTCTACGGTAACACGGGCCATGGTTTCTCCTCTGAGCCGAAAGATGTGCGCCGATAACGGACGCCGGGGTTGTCTCCGGCGGGCCCACCGCCCGCCCCATACTGGGCAACGAGCCCGGCGACGCCCCGCCGTCAACGCCATTATACGTCATGTGCCGGCCGGGGCGATGAAATTCAACCGCTCCGGCGCCTGATACCACCGCCGAGCAACTCCGCCGCCACATCCATGGCCGGGGGACGCGCCTGCTCGGGTTGTCCGGCGACAATGGCGCGCAAATCGGCCAGCGCCGCCGCGTAGGTGTCATTGACGACCAGAAAGTCATACTCGTCATGGTGGCGCATCTCGTCGACAGCCTCCCGCATGCGCCGCTCGATGACCGCCGCATCGTCCTGAGCACGTTCACGCAGACGCCGCTCCAACGCTTTCAGCGAGGGGGGCAACACGAAGATGCTGCATACGCCTTGCAGCCGTCGGCGCACCTGCCGCGCCCCCTGCCAGTCGATGTCGAGCACCACCGCACAGCCGCCTGCGAGCAGCCTGTCCACGGCTTCGCGCGAAGTCCCGTACAGGTGGTCGAAAACTTCCGCATACTCGAGAAATCGCTCGGCGCGAATCATCGCCTCGAACTCTTCACGCTCGACGAAAAAGTAATCGATGCCGTCACGCTCGCCGGGACGCCTGGGCCGGGTCGTGTGCGAAACCGACAACGCCGTGCCCGGAGTCGTTTTGACCAGCCTCTGCGCAAGACTGGTCTTGCCCGCGCCCGACGGACCCGACAGGATGTACACACGCGGCTCAGCCATGCCGGGCGCATCCGGGCAAGTCGAAGGCGGCGGCGCCGGCCACTGTCCTACTCAATGTTCTGCACCTGCTCGCGCATCTGCTCAATCAGCACCTTCAGCTCCACCGAAGCGTTGCGCAGGCGCATGTCAACCGATTTCGAGCCGAGTGTATTGGCCTCCCGGTTGAGCTCCTGCATCAGAAAATCGAGTCGACGACCGACCGGCTCTTTCTGCTGGAGAACGCGCCCCACCTCGTCCACGTGCACGCTCAGTCGATCGAGCTCCTCCTCCACGTCCGTCTTCTGCAGAAAAAGCACGATCTCCTGTTCCAGGCGCTCGGGGTCGAGCTGGTCGCGGACCTCGGCCAGACGCTGCTCGAGCCTTTCTCGATAAACGGCGGCGGCCTCCGGCAGAACGGCGCGAACGCTCTGCACTGTCTGGTGCATGGCGTGCAGACGCTGCTCGACCATCTGCGTCAGGCGCTCGCCCTCGCGCCGCCGGGTGGCCGCGAGCTCGTCCAAGGCCGCAGACAGTGTCTCGGCGGCGACCGCCGCGAGCCCTTCGGCATCGATCTCGGCGCCGGTGAGTACCCCGGGCCAGCGCAGCACGTCGCCCAGGCGCATCGGCGCCGCGCCCGGCAGCAGGCTCGCGGCGCGCGCGGCCAGCTGCGCCAGCCGTTGTGTCGCCGCTTCGTCCAGGTCCACACCTTCGGCGAGGGCCTCTTTCGCCTCGAAGCGCAGCACCGCGTCGATACGTCCCCGGCGCACGCGGGCGGCCATCATTTCCCGAAACTGCGGCTCAAATGTGCGCATCTCCTCAGGAAGTCTTAAACTTAGTTCCAGGTAGCGATGATTGACGGAACGAAGCTCCCAGCTGAGATCGCCCCATTGACTGCGCGCATCCGCTCTTGCGAAGGCGGTCATGCTGTTGATCACTGCACGTTGGCTCCGATGTTGAGTGAAGCAGATACTAAACGATTTCGCGCCCGCGTAGCAGGCACGTGGCCGGCGCCCGCTCTGCGTTGCGCCGTCGAGCGGCGCCGCGCTGCGGCGGGGGGGATTCGATGACCGAGCTGAAGCGTACCCCCCTGTCCCGAGGCTATCTTCTCGATGGCTACCGCATCGAGAACACCATCGGCGGCGGCGGCTTCAGTCTCGTCTATCTCGCCTACCACATCCGCACCAAGGTCAAGGTGGTGATAAAGGAATACTTCCCGGACGAAATCGCCTACCGACTTGCCGGCGGGCGCGTGCAGCCCGTATCGGGAGATGTGGAGACAAAGATTCGGATGGGGATGTCCCGGTTTTTCGGCGAGGCCCACGCCCTGGCGAAGCTCAAGCATCCGAACATTGTCAGCGTCAACAATGTCTTTCGCACCAACAACACCGTGTACATGGTGATGGAATACTGCGAGGGCCGCGATCTGCGCTCGCTGATTAGGCACCACAACGCCAGGCTGGGAGAGAAGTTCCTGCTGACCGTGTTTCCCCAGGTGCTGATGGGGCTGCGGGAGCTGCACCGCAACCGCTTCCTGCATCTGGACATCAAGCCCGCCAACATACTGCTGCGGTCCACCGGACGACCCATGCTGATCGACTTCGGCGCGGTGCAGCAGCTGTGCCCGGGCGAGCGGTTCAACGGCGTGCACACGATGACGCATGGCTTTGCACCGCCGGAGCAGTATCGCAACGGCGAGATCGGTCCGTGGACGGATCTCTACGCGCTCGGTGCCACCATGCATGCCTGCATCACAGGCAAGACGCCACCCTGCGCGGTGGAACGGGAGCAGAAGGAGTCCCTGAAGCCGATATCCAGGACTCACCGACGCAGTTACTCGAGGGAGCTGCTGCACGCGATCGAGTGGGCGATGCAGCTCGATCACCGCCATCGGCCTCCGGACATCGACTCGTTCCTCACGCTCGCCCTGGACGGTGCTCCCGACGCGCTTGTCGACGAATTGATGGCCGACGCTCTGGCGGCGCGCGCCTGATCGCCGCCACTGCGCAGACTGACGACCGGGACACCGATGCCGACGCGATGCCGCATTGCACAACTCACGGACACGGGAGGGCGCCGCTCGAACCGGGATCGCATCGCCGTCGCCGAGCGGGAGGGCGCTGCGGTGCTGGTCCTCGCCGACGGCCTGGGCGGACACGCGGGAGGCGAGCTGGCGGCGCAGGTGCTCGTCGATACGATCACCCATTCCTTCGAGCGGATCAGCGAGCCGCTTATCGCCGATCCGGCCACCTTCATCGTGCTTTCGGTCATACGCGGCCACTGCGCCATCAATCATGTCTGCAAAGGGCGATACCCGCTCGACGACTCACCACGCACGACCGCCGTCGTGTGCCTGGTCCAGGACGGCCACGCCTATTGGGGCCATGTCGGCGACAGCCGTCTATATGTCATCCGCGACGGCCGAGTGCTGACGCGGACGCAGGACCACTCCACCAGCGCGCAGATGCGCTGCAACGGCATCGTCTCCGAGGAGACCTTGCGCTCGTTGGACCGGTACGCACAGCTGACACGATGCGTCGGGGGGCCGAGACGGCCCATCGTGACGCTCGGCGATGCGATGACCCTCGCGCCGGGGGACTCGATACTGCTCTGCTCCGACGGGCTGTGGCGGGCTTTCGAGGACGCGGAGCTCGGCCGCCGGCTTGGCGGCGAGCCCGCAGATCGCGCGCTCGAGGATCTCATCGGCGAGGTGTCACAGCGAGTTGCGGGAGAGTGCGACAACATCAGCGGCATCGTCATGCGCTGGGAGAGCGGGTGCGCGAAGAGTGAGCCGCTGGTCGGTGCGCACCCGATCGATCAGGACAGGCTCTGGCTGGAACTCGACTCCCGTGCCAAGGCGCACCCCGCCGCCGACAAGGCAACGTCCTGCGAGCGTCCGCACACTGAAAGGCACCGTTCGCGGCAGTTGCGCAGCGCCATCGAGGAGATGGAGTCGTTCGTCACGGAGCTGGGCAAGCGGCTGTGATGCCGTGCCCGCGAGACCGGCACGGGAGACCCGCCGTGCATCTCGCCGTCACGAGCCGTGCTTCCTGATTCCCGACCGGGGACCGGCGCGGCGACTTGCCAAGCGCCGTCGAGCCGGTAGTAAACTCGTCTTAGAGCGTACGCAAGAGCTTCAGCATGATACGAGCAGGTAACCGCGCGGCGCACGAGCTGCGACCCATCTCGCTGACCCGGCGCTACACCCGCCACCCCGAGGGCTCCGTGCTGGTCGAGTTCGGTGACACCCGGGTCCTGTGCACCGCCAGCGTGGAAGATCGGGTGCCCGCATTCCTGCGGGGCTCGGGCCGAGGGTGGGTGACGGCCGAGTACGGTATGCTGCCCCGCGCCACCGGGGACCGCTCCCCGCGCGAGGCCACACGCGGTCGCCAGGGGGGCCGCACCCTCGAGATCCAGCGCCTGATCGGCAGGTCGCTGCGCGCCGCGCTGGATCTGTCGATTCTTGGCGAGCGCACCATTACCGTCGACTGCGACGTGATCCAGGCCGACGGAGGCACGCGCACGGCGTCCGTAACCGGGGGTTTCGTCGCCCTCGCCGACGCCCTCGGCCATCTTCGCCGCTCGGGCGCCATCTCGGCGGACCCGATCAGACATTTCATCGCCTCGGTCTCCGTGGGAATCTGCGGCGGCAGGGCCGTGCTCGATCTGAACTACGAAGAGGACAGCACGGCGGAAACGGATATGAACGTAGTCATGAACGAGGACGGCGACTTCGTCGAGATTCAGGGCACGGCCGAGACCGTTCCGTTCACGGCGGCGCAGATGCTCGAGATGGTTGATTACGCCCGCTCCGGCGTTGCGCAACTGATCGAGCACCAACGCAAGGCCCTGGCCGAGTGACCCCTTACGGCGCACCGGAAGAGTACCGCGTGGTCGTTGCTAGCCACAACGAGGGGAAGCTGCGCGAGATCGGCGAGCTGCTCGAAGACGTCGACCTGGACGTCGTTTCGCAGGGTGAATTCGACGTGCCCGAGATCGAAGAGACCGGACTCACCTTCGTCGAGAACGCTATCCTCAAGGCCCGACACTGTGCCCGTTGCACCGGCCTGCCTTGCATTGCGGATGACTCGGGGCTCGAGGTCGATGCGCTGCACGGCGCCCCCGGCGTGCGCTCGGCGCGCTATGCCGGCGACAACGCCAGCGACGCCGACAACATTGCCAGACTTTTGCAACAACTCGCCAACGCACCGGCCGAAGAACGGTCCGCGCGCTTTCACTGCGTCATGGTATACATGCGCCATGCCGAGGACGCCGCCCCGCTCATCTCGCACGCAAGCTGGAGTGGGCGCATTCTATCCAAGCCACGGGGCGACAAAGGCTTCGGGTACGATCCCGTGTTCTTCGTGCCTTCACGACGCTGCTCGGCCGCGGAGCTGGACCCCCATATCAAGAACCGGCTGAGCCACCGCGGCCAGGCGCTGCGCGGCCTGGTGGACAAGCTGCGGGCCGAGGGCACCCTGTGACGGTGCGAGCAATACCCGCCTGTGGAGCGCAGCAAACCCGCAGGCAGGTTGACCAAAAGGAAGCAGAGGCCGCATGAACAGGAAAGTTGTCATGGTGAGGCACGGGCAGAGCACCTGGAACCGGGAAAACCGGTTCACCGGCTGGGTCGACGTCGACCTCTCGGAGCGGGGCGTTCGCGAGGCCCACGAAGCGGGACAGACGCTGCGTCGCGAAAACTACGATTTCGATATTGCCTACACCTCCGTGCTGAAACGTGCGATTCGCACGCTGTGGATCGTTCTCGACGAACTCGACCGCATGTGGATTCCCGTCGATATCGACTGGCGACTCAACGAACGCCACTACGGGTCCCTACAGGGCCTCGATAAACGCGAGACCACCGCGAAGCATGGTGCGGAACAGGTGCTGGCCTGGCGCAGAGGCTATGCCGTGCGTCCGCCTGCACTCGCCGACGACGACCCGATGCACCCGCGGCACGATCCAAAGTACGCACACCTCGCCGACCCACCCGCCGCCGAGTCTCTCGCGGACACGCTCGAACGCGTCGTGCCGTTCTGGAGTGAGGTCATCGAGCCCGCATTGCGGAACGGTCAGAGGCCGCTGATCGCGGCACACGGCAACAGCCTGCGCGCCCTCGTGAAACACCTCGACGACATTCCCGAGGAAGAGATCGTCGGCCTCAACATTCCTACGGGCATACCCCTGGTGTACGAGTTCGATGACAACCTTCGCGCCGTCGACCACTACTACCTGGCCGATGCGGACAAGCTCGACAAAGCGGTGAGCGAGGTACGCGACCAGGCCACGGCTGCGCAGCAGCGACAGAGTTCGACGGAGTAAACCGGCGCTGAAACGCGATCGTATACACGTCGGCAGCGTCGTCGACCTTGGCATCGAGACGGCCTCGCTTCCCGACGGTCGCAGCGTCGAGCTCGAGATCGTCCGGCACCCGGGCGGCGCGGTCGTCGCCGCCGTCGGCGCCGACGGCCACGTCTGCCTGCTGCGACAGTATCGTCATGCCGCGGGGGGGTGGATCTGGGAGCTGCCGGCCGGCAAGATCGACGACGCCGAGCCGCCCCTGCAGACCGCTCAGAGGGAGCTCGCCGAGGAGGCGGGCGTGCGGGCCGAGGTGTGGACGCCGCTCGGCAGCATGCTCTCGACACCGGGCTTCTGCGACGAAGAGCTGCATCTGTTTCTGGCGCAGGCACTCGAGACGGTGGAGCGCGAACCCGAGACCCACGAGGTCATCGAGGTCCACTGGACACCCTTCACCGAGGCGCTGGCCATGGCCGCCGACGGGCGCATACGCGACGCCAAGACCGTGGTCGCACTGTTCCGCGCCCAGTCGCACCTTTGAGCGCCGCCGACCCGGTGCCGTCAATGCTCGCCGGCGCAAGCAGACAGGCCCGTCTCCAGGTCGGGATAGTCGAGCCGCACCGCGAGCTCACGCAGCATCTTGCCATTGTCTATACGGCGCGACTCCGTAAGGTACTCCATCATCGCCCCGCTCAGCGCGCGGCGCGCCTCGGCAAGGGGCACCGTCGGTGGGTGCGGCAGCCCCGCGTAGTCGGCAACCCTGCAGAAATACTCGACCATGGTGCTCGGAGCGCCGTCGCTGACGTTGTACACGCTGCCCGCTTGCCCTCGCTCGGCTGCGGCGACGCACACCTTGGCGAGATCATCGGCATGGATGCGGTTGGTGTACGGACACTGCGACGCCGGCGGCAGCGGCAGGCGCTCGCGCAGGCGCGCGAGCGGCAGACGCCCAGGCCCGTAGATGCCGGCCACGCGCAACACCACCACCGGCACTGCCGCCGCAAGGCCTGCCCGCTGCAACACCGTCTCCGCATCGAGCCGCCGCCGGGCCCGGGCGGTGCGCGGATGGGCGGGCGTGTCCTCGCTCACCCAGGCACCGCCACAATCGCCGTAGACGCCCGTAGTGCTCATGAGCACTACCCGGAGCGGCGGCGCCCGGCCCATGACGGAGTCGGCAAATGCGCGCATGCGCGTGTCGCGCTCCCCCTGGGCGGGCGGCGGTGCAAAATAGTAGACGAGCACGTGAGCCGTCTCGAGACCAAGGAGACTGTCGGGGTGATCCAGATCTCCCGCTATCGGTTCGATCCCGAGAGCCCGCAGCCGCATGACGGCCTCATCGCTGCGGGCCAGTGCCTGAACGCGAACGCCGAGATCGCTCCAGCGGCGGGCAACGCGACGACCGACGTAGCCGCAACCCACGATCAGTATCCGCTCGAAGTTCCTACTCATCACGCAACATCCGGCGGGCAGCAATCCCACTCACTGCATGATACCGCGGACGGCTGCGCGCCTAATCCCGCCGCAGCCGGTCGGAGACGGCGATCGGTGTCGGGTAGCGCAACACGATCAGATAGGAGGAGCCGATGAACGTCAGGATCGTGGCCAGCTGCACCAGCTGCGCCGCGCTCGGCCCCAACAGCCCGGCCTCGACGCCCACGAAGACGATCAGCAGCGAGAACTCGCTCATCTGTCCAAGGCGAAATCCGGTCTCCCAGGCAAAGTCTCTCTTCTCCGACAGACCCACCAGCAGGAAACGGAACACCAGCGGTTTGGCGGCCAGTACCAGAGCCGCGAGCAGCAATGCCGCGACGAAAACCTGCGACACGGCGAGAATGTCGAATCCCGCGCCGAGAGCAAAAAAGAACATGACCAGAAAGAAGTCGCGCAAAGGCTTGAGGTTCTCGGCGACGAAGCGCGATATCGGTTGCGTGGCCATGGCGACGCCCGCGATGAAAGCGCCGATCTCGTACGAAAGACCAATGCTCTGGGCCGCCTGCGCCACCCCCAGGCACCAGCCGAGGGCCAGCAGGAAGACGTACTCCTGTATGCGATCGAAGCGGCCCAGCAAGTACGTCATCAGGTAACGCTGGACCACCAGGGCGACGGCGACGAGCGCCGGCAGCGCGAGCGCCAGCAGAAGTACCTTCTGCGCCCCCGGCGCACCGTGCGCGAGGCCGTGCAGAACCAACAGCGCGAGGATGGCCAGCAGATCCTGCAGCAGCAGCACGCTGATCATCAGCTCGCCCATGTGGCGGTGGTGCAACACCGTCGTCGGCACGAGCTTCAGAGCGACGATAGTGCTGGAGAACACGGTCGCAACCCCCACCAGGGCCGCGTCTGCACCCCTGAGACCGAATGCGATCGCGACGAGGCAGCCGCCGGCTGCGAAGACGAGCGAGCTTGCCAGCGTGACAATCGTCGTTTGGCGGAACAGCGCCAGCAGATTCTGTGGATGCAGATTCAGACCGAGCAGGAACAGCAGGAATATGATGCCGATGTGTGCCATTCCCTCTATCAGCGCCGCATCGCTGATCCAGCGAAGTCCGGAGGGCCCCACAGCCACGCCGAGGACGATATAAGCCACCGGCAACGCCTGACGGGCAAACAAAGCCACCGTCGCCAGCAGCGCCGCACCCGTGAAAATCAGAAAAACCGAAAAGACGACGAATTCGCTCGGCATGGCCCCTCTCGACGGCGACTCAGCATCGCCCGCCGACGGACATGACTCCCTTGCCGAAGGCGGCGCCGCCGGGCGCCGACGGATTAAACGCTAACGCCCGCGGCGGGCGCTCAGGCGGCGAAGTAATCCGGTTCGGCGCCGGACCTCCACTTGATGTTGCACCCCATGCTGGGCTTCTGCTCGGCGCTCACCTGCTCGCCCCGCAACACCCTGTCGGTCGCTTCCCGCAGATCCTCCCCGGTCACCGGAACGTCGTTACGCGGCCGACTGCCGTCGAACTGGCCGCGATAGACGAGGCGGCGATCCGCGTCGAAAAGAAAGAAATCGGGCGTGCAGGCGGCCCGATACGCCCTCGCCACGCTCTGGGTCTCGTCGTAAAGGTAAGGAAAGCCGTAGCCGTAGCGCTCGGCATCTTCGGACATCCTTTGCGGGCTGTCATCGGGGTGTGTGGCAACGTCGTTGGCGCTGATGGCCACCGCCGCCAGACCCTTGGATTGATACTCCCTGATGAATCTGACGAGTTGATCCCGGATGTGGACGACGTAGGGACAGTGATTGCACATGAACACGACGAGCAAAGCTTTGGCGTCGGCAAGGTCGTCGAGACAAACGGACTCGCCGCCGGCGCGGGTGTTCGCGTTGGGCAAGGAAAAATCCGGAGCAGGCGTGCCCAACTCGAGCATCGTGGACAATGTTCCTACCATGTTGGGACCTCTCGATCAGTCAGTTGTACTTTGCTGTGGTCGATTCCGTCATGACTCAGGTGCCGACAGCCGCGTCGCGTCGTGCGAGTCCGCACACGGGGCAATCCGGATCCCGTCGCAGGCGCAGGCAGCGCCACTCCATGGTGCGCGCATCGAGCACCAGCAACCGGCCGATGATGGCATCGCCCAGGTTCAGCAGGACCTTGACGGTCTCCGTGGCCTGGATGCTGCCGATCACCCCCACCACGGAACCGAGAACACCCGTCTGGCTGCAGCGTTCCTCGAGCTCTCCCATATTCGGGTACAGGCAGGCATAACATGGGCTGTGCGCCAGGTCGGAGCGAAACACCGACACCTGGCCCTCCATGCGAATGGCGGCGCCGGAGACGAGCGGCGTGGCGAGACGCACGCAGGCCTCGTTCAGAACGAAGCGGGAAGTGAAATTGTCGGTGGCGTCGACGACGACATCGGCACGCGCGACCTCGTCTGTGAGTTCGGCTGCGTCAAGCTTGCGGTCGATGGCGGTGACGCGGACCTCGGGATTGAGCTCCTCCAGAGTTGTCTTCGCCGAAAATACCTTGAGTTCTCCGACGCGGCGGGTCGTGTGCACGATCTGCCGCTGCAGATTGGACAGGTCGACGCGGTCCGGATCGCTCAGCACCAGGTGACCCACGCCGCTCGAGGCGAGATACATGGCCACCGGCGATCCCAGTCCCCCGAGCCCGACGATGAGCACGCGCGCGGCAAGCAGACGTTCCTGGCCGGCGACGTCGATCCCGGGCAGCTGGATCTGCCGGCTGTAACGCAGAAGCTGTTCGTCTTCCATCGGCGCCTTCGGCGGAGGAGAGGAGACAAAAACCATTATACCCAAAGCGTCTCGACCGCGCGGCTCACCAACGCGCAGGCCGCTCCTCGACGACCCCGAGAACGCGGCGGCCGCTGACCGCGGCGCAAAGCGATCTGGTATATTGCACGGTTCGATCTTCTGCATTCGACTTCAGTGATGAGTGATCTCACCCACTTCGGCGCCGACGGCGCGGCGCGTATGGTCGATGTCGGCGCCAAGGCGGTCACACAGCGAGTTGCGGTGGCCGAGGGAATCATCGCCATGCAGCCGCAGACGCTGGCGCTGATCCGCGAGGGCGGGCACAAGAAAGGCGACGTGCTCGGCATCGCCCGTATCGCGGGCATCATGGCGGCGAAGCGCACCGCCGAGCTGATTCCGCTCTGCCATCCCCTGATGCTGACCCGGGTGGAAATCGAGCTCGAGTTGCGGGAGCAGCCGAGCAGGGTCTACTGTGCTGCCACGGTCGCCACCCGGGAACGCACCGGTGTCGAGATGGAAGCGCTGATGGCCGTGCAGGTGGCTTTGCTGACCGTGTACGACATGTGCAAGGCAGTGGATCGCGGCATGACACTGCAGAGCGTGCGGCTGCTGCGCAAATCCGGGGGCAAATCCGGCATCTGGGAACGCGGCGATGGCGAAGGCGCAACCCGCTAGCTGCATGGACGACTACGACCCGGCATCGCTGCCGGTGACCGAAGCGCTGCGCCGCATCGAGCTGGTGGTGACCCCGCTGCACCATGCCGAGCGCGTCGCGCTGCGCAGCGCACTCGGGCGCGTGCTTGCCGAGGACGTGCGCTCGCCCGTCGACGTGCCCGCTCACACCAATTCCGCCATGGACGGCTATGCGGTCAGTGCCGAGGATCTTCCCGACAGCGGCAGTGTCTCGCTGCGTGTCGTCGGCACCTCCTGGGCGGGGCGCGCCTTCGAAGGACCTCTCGGCCGCGGCGAGTGCGTGCGAATCATGACGGGCGGTGTGATGCCGCGCGGCGCAGACAGCGTCGTCATGCAGGAAGATTGTGAACGCGAGGCCGAGGCGATTCGCCTCGGCGCCGGCCACCGTCGCGGACAACACGTGCGCCGCGCCGGCGAGGATCTCGCCCGCGGCGACGTCGCCGTACCTGCGGGGAAACGTCTCACGCCCGCCGAACTCGGCCTGCTGGCCTCTCTTGGCGTGGGCGAGGTGAGCGCAGTGAGGGCGCCGCGTGTCGCCTTCTTCTCCACAGGGGACGAGCTGCGCTCGATCGGCGAGCCGCTTCTGCCCGGGGAGGTATACGACAGCAACCGCTATACGCTCTACGGCATGCTCAAGCGACTCGGTGCCGACGTCATCGATCTGGGCGTGGTGGGAGACGACTTCGACGCCATCACGAGCACGCTGCGCGACGCGGCGATGATGGCCGACGTCGTCATCACTTCGGCCGGCGCGTCGGTGGGAGACGCCGATTACATAAAAGCCGCGCTCGATGAAATCGGTGAGGTGGACTTCTGGAAGATCGCCATGAAACCCGGCAGACCTTTGTCGTTCGGCAGGATCGGCGATGCGTTGTTCTTCGGCCTGCCGGGCAACCCGGTTTCGGTGATGGTTACGTTCTACCAGTTCGTCACGCCTGCGCTGCGCCGGCTAATGGGTGAGACCCATGCGCCCGTTGCGCGCATCCCGGTGCGCAGTGCCACGGCCCTAAAGAAGCGTCCCGGGCGGCTGGAGTTCCAGCGCGGTATCCTCGGGAGAGATCGCGAGGGACAGCTGACGGTGCGCAGCACGGGCGAGCAGGGTTCCGGCATTCTGAGCTCCATGAGCCGTGCAAACTGCTTCATCGTGCTGGCCGCGGAGTGCGGCGACGTCGACGCCGGCGATTTCGTGGACGTTGAGCTGTTCGAGGGCATCGTCTGAACCCCCGGCCGTGAACACGGCAAGGTTCGGGCCGGTGTGGTGAAAGCCGATATCGAGCGCTGGGAACGTCGCTACCGCAGCAACCCCAAACCCACCTTCGATCCCGACCCGCTGCTGGTCTCTTACGCCGCCCTGCTGCGTCCGGGCGAACGAGTGCTCGATGTCGCGTGCGGTGTGGGTCCCAACGGGCTGTACCTCGCGCGCCGAGGCTGCGAGGTCTACGCGGTAGACGGCAGTCTCGCCGGCGTGCGCTTCGGTATGCGCCGGGCCGAGCGGGACGGTCTCGAGCTGCGGGCTTTCGTCGCGGACCTGGACGCCTGTCCGCTGCCGCCGTGCACTTTCGATGGCATCGTCGTCATCCGGTACCTGAATCGCAATCTCATTGCGCGCATCGGGCAGGCGCTGCGCCCGGGGGGTCTGCTGATCTACCGCACTTTCAACAACAACCTGCTGCAGCACAGACCGACGTTCAACCCGGCATTTCTGCTGGCTCCCGGCGAGCTCGCCCGACTGCTGAGCGACCTCTGCGTGATCACGACCAACGACGGCCCCCATATCGCTGAGTCACTGACCCATTGGGTCGGAACGCGGCCGCGCTGACGCGTCTAGACGGAGCCGTGCTTGGCCTCGTAGGCGGCCCGCTGCGCGGGCGTGGCCTCGGTCTGGTGCTTGGCCTTCCACTCGTCATAAGGCATGCCGTAGACGATCTTGCGGGCGTCGTCGTAGCTCAGCTCGATACCCCGCTCCTCGGCCGCGGCACGATACCACTTGGACAGGCAGTTGCGACAGAAGCTGGCGAGGTTCATGAGGTCGATGTTCTGCACCTCCGTGTGACCTCTGAAGTGATCGACGAGCCGTCGGAATACGGCGGCTTCGATATCGATTCGCGTCTGCTCATTCATGACAGGATCTCCTCAGGTCTGATTTGTGGAGCGCTCACCGAGCGGACCGCAAGCGAAACGAATCGACGGGGAGGGCGCGTACGCCCCGGCCACGAATCAGCCGGCGGTGTTGCGGGCGACCCAGCGTTCGCGGTCCGCCAGCGTTTCCTTCTTCCAGAACGGGGCCCGTGATTTCAACGCTTCCATGACCGCGCGGCAGGCGGAAAACGCGGCGGCACGATGCGCTGACCATACCGCGACCAGCACGATCGGCTCTCCCGGCTCGATGCGGCCCACCCTGTGAATCACCAGGGCGTCGAGCAGGCCGAACTGCTGTGCGGCATCCCGCACGATCTCACCGAGATGCTTCTCCGTCATCCCCGGATAGTGCTCCAGGTGCATGCCGCGCACGTCATCGCCTTCGTTGAAGTCGCGCATAGTGCCCACGAACGCCGCGGTGGCGCCGAAGGCCGCGGACTTCTGCAGCGACTCGGCCTGATAGCGCTCGAGCTCGCGCCAGGGCTCGAATGCTTCGCCGCGGACCTCGACACGCATGCTCAGCCTCCCGTGACCGGCGGGAAGAACGCGATCTCGTCGCCGTCCTCGACGCGGGCGTCGGGTCTCGCGTACTCCTGATTGACGGCAATCAACACCGTCTCCGCCAGCGGTTCTTCGCCGGCGACCGCGGCCCAGGCATCGGTCGCGGTGGTGACCTCGGCTGCGTCGAGACGCTGCTCGTCCACGCCGAGCCGCTCGCGCAGGCTTGCGAACAATTTCACTGTGATTGCCATGGAGTCCGCCGACACTCCCGCGTTAGACCGACGCCCTTAGTGTACCATTATCACGACTTCGGGGTCGCCGCCCGTCCGGGCAGAACGGATTGATCCCGGCGCGGGGCGGGGTTATCGTGCATGCCGGCGTCGCTCGGCGCTCAGGGATCGCAGCGCCGAGCCGAACACTGCCCGGCGCCCATCCGGCAAACGGCATTACCTGAGGAAGAAATCATGACGGCGTCCCCAAAGAACTCCAGCACGCGTGAGTTCGTGCCGGTCAACATCGCGATTCTGACCATATCCGACTCGCGCACCGAGGCGGACGACAAGTCCGGCAAGCTGCTGTGCGCGCGGCTGCAGGCGGCCGGCCACGTGCTCCACGCCAAAGACATCGTGCCCGACGACGTCTACCGCATCCGTGCCGTCATCTCGCAGTGGGTGGCCACGCCGGAGGTACAGGTGATCATCAGCACGGGAGGCACGGGCGTCACCGGGCGCGACGGCACACCTGAGGCCATGGTGCCGCTGCTGGACAAGGAGATCGAAGGATTCGGCGAAATGTTCCGCGCGCTCTCCTACGAGGAAATCGGCACCTCCACGCTGCAGTCGCGGGCGCTGGCGGGCGTGGCCAACGGCACCTATCTGTTCTGTCTGCCGGGCTCATCCGGGGCCTGTGCGACGGCCTGGGACAAACTCATTCAGCACCAGCTCGATTACCGCACGAGGCCCTGCAATCTCGTCGAGCTGATGCCGCGACTGCTCGAGCACCGTGCCCGGGCGCGCCCTGAAAGCTGACCGCCGCGTCGCGACAGCCGCCGGAGCAGCGTCGCGGCACCCCTGTGCACGGCCTTGCGGGACACGGCGCCGTGGCGCTTGCTGCGCGGCGCGGAGACCCTCCCCGCGAAAAGCCGGATCGGCCGCTAGCCGCCGATGTACGACATCTCGATCTTGGGCAGATTAACCGTCGCCGCCGATCGAATCTCTGAGTAGCGGTCGGCGCGCCTGCTCCAGAGCGCGACGATGGCATCGGCGAGGTCGTCGTCGGAGGCGCCGCTGCGCAGCAGTGCCCTCAGGTCGAATCCTTTGGAAGCGAACAGACAGGTATACAGGGACCCCTCGGCCGAGAGCCGGGCGCGCGTGCACGTCGAGCAGAACGGCTGCGTCACGGATGTGATGACACCGATCTCCCCACCGCCGTCTTGGTAGCGCCAGCGCCTGGCGACTTCGCCGTGGTACTGCGGATCGATCGGCTCCAGCGGATGGTGCGCCGAGATGGCGGCGACGATGTCCGTCGCCGGCACGACCTGGTCCATGCACCAGCCGTTCGTGGTGCCGACATCCATGAACTCGATGAAGCGCAGCACGACGCCCGTGTGGCGGAAGCGCCGTGCCATCGCCACCACCTCCTGGTCGTTTACGCCGCGCACCACCACCATGTTGACCTTGACGGGACCCAGACCGACGGCGGTCGCCGTCTCGATGGCCCGCAGCACCCGACTCACTGGAAACTTGACGTCGTTGATGGCAGAAAAAGTCGAGTCGCTCAGGGCATCGAGGCTGACGGTCACCCGCGTGAGGCCCGCCTCTTTGAGTGTGCGGGCGCGCTCCTCGGTCAGCAGCGATCCATTCGTGGTCAAGGTCAGATCGTCCAGACCGGGCAGCCGCGCGAGCACCCGGATGAGCTTCTCGATCTCCCTGCGAACCAAGGGCTCGCCCCCCGTGATGCGCAGCTTGCGCACACCGAGCTCGACGAAAACCCGGGCCACTCGCTCGATCTCCTCGAAGCTCAGAAGATTCCTACGATCGAGGAATGCGTGGTCCGATCCGAACAGCTCCTTGGGCATGCAATAGACGCAGCGAAAGTTGCATCGGTCGGTGACCGAGATGCGCAGGTCCCGCAACGGCCTCGCGCGCGCGTCCAGAATGCCGACGTCATCGGTGGACAAAATGAACTCCCCCAAACCCGTATTCGGGCGTTGTCCTGCCTATTTTATAGGCATCGCCGAGGGCGTGCCAACGGCGCATACCCTGGGGTTATTTCGGCTCGCCTCACGCGTATGACCGAGCCCGTGACATTCGCCGGCGGCGGGGGGCGCGGCGGCGCGCTGCCTGCGGGGCCCAACGGGATCAGACGGCTAGGGCAGCGGTGCGCCGATGACGTCGAAGAACCCGGCAAGGAAACGATACGTCATTCCCCAAACGACTTGATCCGAGGCGTCGCTCACGCGGATACCGGGGTAAGACCGGCCGCGATCCGGTCTGCGGTAATCGGCTACGGCGCGAGCGGGATCGAGCAGCCGGGACACAGGTACCCAGAGCACTTCGTGGACCTCGTCGTTGGGCGTGATCCTGCGCGGCCGCGGGACACCGTAGACGAAGCACGATACCACCAGGCCGGCGGATCGGCCCGAGTGTCGCCCCTCCAGGTCGTCGATGCGACCCAGTCGATGCGACGCCGACAGCGCCAGGCCGAGCTCTTCGGCGGTCTCACGTTCGGCCGCCGCCGCGACGCTTAAGTCCGTCGCCTCCCGCCGACCACCGGGCAACGCCATGTGCCCCGACCATGGGTCGCCCTCACGCCGGGCGCGCTCGATCAGCAGCACCTCGGGTTCCCCGGCCGCCGTAGCCAGCACCAGCGCGACGCTGGCCTCGCCTCGACCCTCGGCGGGCAGCAGGCGGGGACGATAAGCGGCGAGCGCGGCGCGGCATGCATCAAGATCGATCACGCCGTTAGCATATAACACAGCACCCCTCCCGCGCTGCCGCCCGCCGGGCTTGCCCCTCCCGGGGTGTTCCGCCCACCGCAGCAGCCGCCCACCGCCGGCGCGCCGGTCCCGTGCCGAGCCTGCAGATGCGCAGCCCGGCGTCCTGCCGCAAAACGCCGAAGTTGCGACTTCCCTGTCGCGGCGTGCGCACCCGAGGCTCTGAGTTTCAATTATGCGCGAGCGTGACGGGCCCCGCAGTGAGTTCAGCCACAGCAATCGGTAGCTCAGGCGCCGCCGACGACGGCGTCGACCATGCGCCGCAGCCGTTCGACATCACACACCATGAGTGCGCCGTTGCTGCGCTCGATCAAGCCCGCCCGGGTCAGCTCACCCAGTTCCCGCGTCACCGCCTCCCTGTGCGTGCTGACGCGGCTGGCGATGTCGGCATGGGTCGGCAACGGGGCGATGACGGCGCTGTTGCCGCAGAAGCCGGTGTCGGCGGCCAGCCGCAGCAGCTCCGCCTGGATGCGCGTGCTCACCCCCGCCGTGCTGAGCTCGTAGATTCGCTCGCAGAGCAGCCGAACCAGACTCGTCAGACGGCGCATGGTTGCCGCCGCCGCCTTCGGGTGCTGATCCAGAACCTGCCAGAACAACTTGTCGCTGACCGAAGCGATAAGACTTTCGCACAGCGTGACGACGTGAGTCGCCCGCGGCCGGCCGTCGATGGCGGCCAGCTCACCGAAAATCTCACCGCCGCTCAGCTCCTGAAAGGTCACCGCCTTACCGGCACGGGAGTACATCGTTGCGCGCACACGGCCGCCGCAGACGAAGAACACCTCGCTGGACGTCTCGCGGTGGGCGACGATTTGCTGACGGGGCGCATAGAGCCGCCACCGGCACCGCTGCGACAGCTCGAGCAGCTGCGCGTCGGTCAGGGACGCGAGAACCTTAACCCGGCGAAGGGTGTAGGCGCTGCGGCCACGGGAGAGCTCTGCACTGGATAGACGCATGGGTTCCTTCCTCCTTTGTCGTTTCGGAGCGACGGCAGGGCTGTAGCGCCCGGCTGCGCCGGTCTCCGAGCCTTCCATAGCTCACCGGGAGATGACGGCCTCGCACCTCGTCGCAGGCACACCGGGCCACGGTGCGCAGACGACGCGCGCGTCAATCCATCTCCATCCTCCACCCCCGGGTCGGGCGAGACGCCGGCAAGCAGTCCGCCCGCGCGGCCGTCGCTCAAGGCGACGGCACACTCGAAGCGGGACGCCGTGAGCATGGACGAGACCGCCTCTCGCGGGCACCGCCGCTCGATTCCGAGCTTCCCACCCCGACAGGGGTATCCCGCCGAAAGGGAGCGCCAGCGCGCCGTCTTTCGACGAAAGCGCAAGCGAGGCGACTCGCTTGCGGTGCCCCGACAACTCCCACCCGGGTTTTCCCGGGGCACACTCAAAAACATAGCACTGGATCTGAAGAGGTCAAGGAAGGGGACGGCCCGTCGAGGGCGGGCAATCGGCGCCGGGATCGACAGCGGCACGGCACGGGTGCCGGGGATCCCGGGCGAATGACGGCGTTGTTGGGTGGAGGCGGGAGGCTGCGGGGCTCCCTCACGGGGCGCCGCCGCCGGCAAGTGCTGCGACGATTCGGGCGGCCGCGATAACGGCTACCAGTGAAAACCGCCGCCGAGAACGAAGCCGCCCGACTTCGCGAAGTCTTCGGCGCCCGTTTCCTCGTCGATGTAATCGAGGCGGAAGCGGCGATATCCGGCCTGCAGTGAGAAGACTTCGGCCGGTTGAAACGCAAGCCCGGCCTGCAGCTCGCTGCCCTGCAACTCGGAGCGGCCCGCAACGTCCTCGAGCGACGGCAGCCAGGCGCTCTGGCCGTACAGATACATCGAGCCGAGGAGGCGGAAGCGTCCTTCGACGGTCAGGCGCATGCCGCCGCTGCTGTCGCCGCTCTCGAAGTCGATATTCTCCCACCCGAGACCCACGGCGAGGAACTTGCTGTCGGTGGTAGAGAAGACGCGTCGCTTTAGATCAACGCTGACATGATCGCTGCCGTCCGCCGCGTTTTCGGCCGGCTCGACGCGATACAGAGAGCCGGACAGGCCCCAGCGCTCGGCCATCCAGACCTCGGCACGGCTATGCCCACTGCCCCCTGCGTTGAGGTTGGCACTCGGCAGGGAAAGATTGAGGGCCTGGTGCTGCAGCATCAACCCGCTGCCGGCGTGGTTGGCTTCGCCAGCCAATGCCGAGGCCGCTGCTGTCGCCAGCAGCGGCACCGCCAACCATGACACCATCCTTAAAAGCATCGTCCGTTGCATTCTATGCTTTATTTTCGTTGTTTTTCGTGTATGCAATGTAACCTATTCGGGCAAAAACCGCAAAAAAACACAGCGTCGCGGCCATGCCGACCGGACCCCGCCGACCGGCATCCCGCGCTCAGGGAGTGGACGGCCTCACGCCGACCTTTTGGAAGAAACCGTCCAGGCGCTCGAACCAAGCATCCGTCTCCGCGGGCGTGCGAAAGTAGTCGAACGCGCCGACGGCCCGCTGCACCTGCATCCAGTCTATGAGGAAGTCGTGAACCGAGTTCGCCGCCGCCTGCTCGGCCCGGAACGCGTTCTCCTGGGCGTCGAGCAGATCGAGAACGGACAGGGCGCCGCGGGAGTAAGCGTCCTTGACGAGGTCCAGCGTCTCCCGCGCAGCGTCCGCCGCCTGGCGCGAAAGATCGATAGCCGCGAACGAGGCCCCGGCCTCTTCGAGCGAGATACGGATGCGCGTGGACACGCGCTTGACGGTCGCCTCGCGCAACAGCTGCAGTCCTGACAGCTCTTCGGCGGCCTGGCGCTTCACGGACCGCTTGCCGCCGCCTTCGAGGAAATTGAGCGACGCGGCGAGACGCACCTGCCAGCTCGTGTCGTCGAGCACTCCTGCACCGGTGCCGCTGTCGTCCAGCACCTCGTTGACGCTGCCCTCCAGATTCACGTCCGGGGACCAGAACGAGCGCCGGGCCGCGAGAAGGGACCTCTCCTGGGCTGTGATCTGGGCCGTGATCTCGCGCAGCTCCGGCGAATTTTCGAGTCCCTCCGCCACCATGAAGTCCCTGAACACCCCGTACGCTCTCGGGTTGCTCGTGTAGGAGAAGATTTCGGGACGGCTGGTCACGAGCCCGGGATCGTAGAGCGTCGCCTCGGAGGTAGCGAAAGGTTCCTCCAGCGGTCGGTTCAGCACCCGATTGAGGTCGATCTCCGCCTGATGCCGCCGCGCCCGCGCCTGGATCACCGCCTGGCGGGCGCCGGCGATTTCACTCTCCCAGCGGGCCACCTCCGCGCGATTGGCGGTACCCACCTGCTCGCGCACCCGCGCGAGCTCGAGATTCGAGCGCGTGAGCTTCAGGTTCTCCTTCTCGATCTGCTCCAGTGTCTTGGCGCGCAGCACGTTTAGGTAGGCGACACCGGCATCGCGCGCGATATCGAGCTCAACCTGCGCGCGCCGCTCCTCACGCCCACGCTGGAGCTGGTCCTGTATGTCGACGTCGGCGTTGACCTCATCGGAGTAGACGAGCTGTCTGATGCCCACGATGCCCACCAGCGCCTGCTCGGGATTGAACACGTAAGCGTGGTCTTCGTCGATACTCAGGTACTCGGCGCTCACGTTGGCCTGCGGCCGACGCAGCGACCGCGCCTGCTCGACGTTCTCGGCCCCCGCGGCGACGACCCGGTCCTGCACGGCCAGATCCAGATTGGCCGCAAGGGCTTCTTCCATCGCCGTCTTGAGCGACAAGACGCGACCGACATCAGACAACTCCTCGTTCAGCATCACGGCTTCGGTCAGAATTCGCCAGCTCGGCGAAACCCCGATGCGGCGCGCCGTCTCCATGTTCACACTGAGCTGTTCACCCTGGGTGAAACCGACGCGAATTTCGCCGGCATTCTGGCCGAGCAGAATGCGCTGAACGTTCAGGGCCAAACGCCGGATCATTTTGCGGCTGTCGTCGAGCGGCGCCGCGCCGGCCAGAATACCGCGCTCCACTTCCTCGCGCCCTATCATGGAAAAGCTCGGCAGCCCGCGCTCGATGAGACCGCCGACGAGCTTATCGAACTCGTCCGAGCCGAATCGCATCAGGGGCGTGACGTAGACGGCGTCCGTAGCGGTCGGCAGAGCCTTGAGCGCGGCGGCGGCCGAGTCGGTGACGGGGACGAAATCGAATCCGACCCCCACACGTTCGGCGATAGCGGCTGCCTTGGTCCGCGCCTCCGGGATTCCGTCCAGGACGAGCGCATCGATTAGGATGGCGAGCCGTTCGAAGGAAACGATTTCGCGGAATGCGGCGATATCCCTTTGGGCGTTCTTGAACGAGCCGAGATAGCTCAGATTGTCCACTCCACTGGTGCCGTCTTCCCGCACCGGCAGACCCTGCAGGTCCGCATCCACGACGACGGCCGCGATAACCGGCTTGAAGAAGGGGCGCCGCGCGATGATCTCGTTGGACACCACCGGACCGGCGGTGATGACAATGTCCACGTCCGTATCGGACAGGGCGTCGTCCACGATGCGCCGGATCCGTGCGAGGTCCCAGTTGCCCTGCGCCTGCTTTGCCTCGGGAAAGCGCACGTCGAACTCGCCCCGCGTGAGATCGACGATCTCGTTCTGCAGTGCGTGTCGAAGCTGCTCGCCCCGCTGCTCGCGACCGTCCTGCAGGATAGCGATGTTGACGGCGGGCGGCTGAGCGTGATTGGCGAAGGAGATCAGCAGGGCAATCAAACCCGTGCCGAGCATGGCCGGTCGTTTCATAGATTCACTCCAAGGGAGGCGGCGAGTCATGGCGTAGCGTTTCAGCCGGGCCCGTTGCGCTGCGCTCGGGCGTGGCGCATGACACTTGCCGCTGCCCGGGCGGCGTGCTCACGGGCGCCTGTCATCATCCGCGCTCGTCGCTCTTACCGCCGGGCGGAGCTTCGCCTTCGCTTTCCAGGGCGCCCGCTGCGGCCGCTGCCTGCGCAAGCTCCGGCGTGGAAGCCTCGACGATGACGCGGCGCGGCGCGAAGTGAATGCCCTCTTCCTCGAAGCGACGCTGAATGCGCGTGTAGGCCTCGCGGCGCACCATGAACTGCTGGCCCGGGTGTGTCATCACCTTGCAGCGCAGGATCAGGGCCGAGTCATCCATGCGGTTGACACCCTGAGACTTGAGCGGCTCGATGATCATTGGGCCGAGCTCTTCGTCGCTCAGCATATCTTGACCAATCTGCTTGATGATCTTGCGCACGCGATTGATGTCGGTCTCGAACGGCACGCGCAGCTCGAACTTCATGATGGCCCAGTCGCGGCTGTAGTTGGTGAGGTGCTTGATCTCCCCGAAGGGAATGGTGTGCACCGGACCGTTGTGGTGCCTGAGCTGCAGCGAGCGTACCGAGATCTTCTCGACCTTGCCGCGCGTGGCGTCGATCTCGACGTACTCCCCCATGCGAAAAGCATCGTCCAAGAGGAAGAAAAATCCCGAGACGATGTCGCGCACGAGCGTCTGGGCGCCGAAGCCGATGGCAACGCCGATGACACCGGCGCCCGCAATCAGCGGGCCGATGTTGACGCCCACCGAGGACAGCGCGATGAGCACGACGATGACCAGCAGCGACACCATGACGAACTTGCGTATCAGGGGCAGCAGAGTCTGCACGCGGGTTGCGCCGGCACCCCCCGGCTCGTCCATGGCGCCTGCCTCGGCGCTGGACTTTGCCATGCCGACGTGATGCTCGACGGCAACCTTGACGACGCCCCAGACCACGTAGGCGATCAGTGCGGTCACGGCAACATCGAACAGGGCGTCGGCGACACGGCCGCCGAAAAGCCTCTGTCCCGTTGCGAACAGATCGATCCCCCACGCCTTCGCGAACACCAGCACGATGACCAAGCCGAGGAGAATGCGAAGGTAGCCCAGGGCGACGATCTCGTAATCCCCCGGGCGCCGCGGCTCGGCTGGATGCGCGCCCTTCTTGGAGTCATCGGCGGCCGGTTCACCGGGTCCCAGCAACCTCCCCGCCACCCAGCGCAGGCCGGCGTCGGCAAAGGGGATGGAGCCGACGAGCAGCAGACTGATCATGGCCGGTAGGAACGTGTCCCGACCGGTGGCAAGTTGCACCAGATTCACCAGAAGCCAAAGACCGATGACGTAGACCGTCACCAGCACCGGCCAGATGTTGACCAACCCTTCCCACGCGCCCTGCCACGGCGCGTCGCTCTGCCGCCCGGTTCGCATGATGGCGGCGCATCGCTGCCGCGTGAGCCAGACCACGGTGATGAGCGTGGCGGCGACGAGACTGCTCCAGATCACGGCGACAAGCTGCTTGACGTCAGGGTCGACGCCGTAGCCGAGCAGGATGCCACCCACGGCGCGGCCGAGGATGATCACCGCAGCGATCACCATGACACTCTGGTAGACGACCACCGCACTGTGATCGCTCATCGGTAACGGTCGAAATGCCGGTGTACGGGGTGCAAACACCACCCTGAGAACGAGAGAGACCAAGCGCACGGCGACCACGGTCCACAACATCACCGAAACCAGCTCCTCTGCGGCGAGTTTGCGGGACCCGAACAGCAACCACACACCGATGGCACCAAGAATGAACACCGCGAGCGCCGACAGATCCACCAGTGCACGCAGCGCCGCCCAGCGCCAACCCGCGCCCTGGCCTGCGGAGGGCACGGCCGCGCGCGCGCTGAACGCGCGCGTGGCCCGTCGAAAGACCCGCTCCACCAACCAGGCAACGCCGAAGACGATGATGATACCGAGAGCGATGCGGCCGCCGCCGATGGTGCCGCCGGCGGTGAGTTGGCTCCATATCTGCGCCGGGACGGCGGGCAGGTCGCCGGCGACGGCGGTGAGATCGCCAAGCCGCCGCTCCACAACATCGAGATACGCCTCGAAACGCACCGCGATACCCGGCGCCGCCTCCTCGCGGCCGCTCTGCGCCGCTGCCTTGTCGAGCTGAGCGATGAGCAGCGCGCGCACCTCGTCGTCCGACATGCCCGCGATAAGCGCGCGCACCTCCTCCGGCGTCAGCTCCCGCGGCAACTCGACGCCCGGACCACTCGTCGCCGGCGTGGCGTCGCCGGGCAGCGCCGCACCCACGGCCGCCGCAGCGCCACCGAGCAGCAACACCACGAGCCCGAGCACCATGGCAGGTATGGGTCGCCGGGGCGTTGAGGGAGGCAGATTGATCGCGGTCATGTCGGCTCGATCGCCATGGCCTTGGGGCGGCCGTCGAAGCATTCGGAGCTTTGACCGACGCCGGCGGCGCAGGGATCATAGCCCGACGGCGCCGGCGGCGTCACGCCGGCACGGGCCGCGGCCTCGGGCGTGCAGGGCTGCGGACGCGCCTGCGAGCGATGGCGGGTGGGGCCGCGAGTCAACCGTCGTTCTGCGCGGCCGCCGGCGATGACATCGGCGAAGTGATCGCCGCGGCGCTGCGTGTCGCCTAAGCGGCGGGCGTGGCAGCGGGCACACCGATCCACCTGAAAGTGCGCGTCGCGGGCCGCGAAATCGACCCGCAGGTCATCGGCCTCGTAGCTCGCGGAACCCTGCGTCGCGGCCCGGCTTGCGCGCTCCGCTTGTTCGCCGCCGGGGCCATGGCACGCTTCGCAGCCGACACCGATCCCGCTTCACGTGGTGTGGTAGACGGCGGCTGTCGCGCGCTGCGACGACGTCGCCCTGCGCAACTCGCGCGCGCGGGCGACGTCCCGCTTGCAGAACCGCGCCCGGGAGGGCTACCCTCAGATCAACGCACTCGGACCTTCGTCATGGAATCCACCGCGGATGTCGGAAACCGCCTGGTCGTCATGGCCTGCGCCGCAGCGTGCGCACCGGCCCTGGGGCAGTCTCGCCCCTCGATCTCGAGCCGCGCTGTCGGGTGGCGCCCAAGGCAAACGGCAAGCATGCGCTTCACGAATTCCGCATAGACGAGGAAGTCTACGGCTACCGCGTTCAGCCCCGGCGCGGCGCTCCCTGCGACCTGTTCGATACCGACAACAACGGCGTACTCGACCGCATCAACGAGAACGATGCCCCGCCCGCAGTACCGCAGTGGAAGCTGTTACGCTGACGCGGTGCCCGCTGACGCGCGCGGCGGTATGACGCTCGAGCGAGCATTCGCGCCATCAGCAGCGAGCTCGCCGTGAGCATCGGCCTGCTCGACGCGGCGGCGATCATACTCGGCTTCACGGCCATCGCCGCACTGCTCAACCATCACTACCTGCGCCTGCCGCACACGATTGGACTCGTGGTGATTGCCATGGGCGCCTCTCTGGCCGTGGTGGCCGTCGACTTGCTGTTGCCGTGGATACGCATCGGGCACAGCGTCACCACCGCCATGCGGCAACTCGACTTCGCCGATCTTCTGCTCAACGGCATGCTGAGCTTTCTGCTGTTCGCCGGCGGCCTGCACGTGGATCTGAGCGTCATGAAGACGCGGCGCTGGACCATCGCCACGCTAGCGTTGATCGGCACGCTGACGTCGACGTTCCTGATCGGCACCGTGCTGTGGGTGATCTTCGATTATCTGCAGCTTGACATGCCCTACATCTGGTTTCTGGTATTCGCCGCGCTCATCAGTCCGACGGACCCGGTCGCCGTGCTGGGCATCTTCAAGTCGGTCAAGGTGCCGCGGTCGCTGAAGGCCACGCTCGCAGGGGAGTCGCTTTTCAACGACGGTGTCGGCGTGGTCGTGTTCACGGTGCTGCTCGCCATTGCCGTGGGCGGCGAGCATGCGCCCCTCGGGGCGTTCGACATCGCCGAGCTGTTCGTCCTCGAGGCGGGAGGCGGCATTGCACTCGGTTTCGCCGCCGGCTTCGCCGGCTATCTCGCCTTGCGGGGCGTCGACGACGCCACGCTCGAGGTGCTGGTCACGGTGGCGCTGGTGGTGGTGACCTACGCCGTGGCCATCAATCTGCACCTGAGCGGCCCGCTGGCGATGGTGGTCGCGGGGATGTTCATCGGCAACCGGGGTGTGAAGTTCGCCATGAGCGAAACGACACGCGACTACCTGATGAAATTCTGGGAACTCGTCGACGAACTCTTGAACTCGGTGCTGTTTGTGCTGATCGGGCTCGAAGTACTCATCGTGAGCTTCACGCCGACGCTGGTCAAGGAAGCCCTGATTGCCATCCCGGTGGTGCTGATCGCGCGCGCGATCGCCGTGGCCGTGCCACTCAGGCTGTTGCGGCCGCGGCAGCTCTTCCCGCCGGGAGCGGTGCCCGTGCTTGTGTGGGGCGGCCTGCGCGGCGGCATCGCCGTGGCACTCGCGCTCTCGATTCCGGACAACGACTACCGGGTCGGCATCCTGACGATGACCTACTGCGTGGTGGTGTTCTCCATCATCGTCCAGGGACTCACCGTGGAGAAGTTCGTCGCCCGCATGAGCCACATCGCAGACAGCGCCGGGCCGCCCGACGCCGGCAAGGCCTGAGCGGTGCGGGACAGCCGGACCCGGCGCGTGCGATCAGCGCGCGGTCAGTCCCGACCCAAGGCCATACAGAAGCGTTCGATCTCGGCCGCGGTGTTGTAGTGGTGCGGCGATGCACGGACCAACGCCTGCGCAACGCGTCGAGCGCCGGCTGCGGCATGAGCGCGGCGCCGGCGTTGTTGAAGTGCACGACATGAAGACAACCCGGTATCTCGCCGCGGTCGCGCACGACGTCGATAGAGGTCGCTATCGTCATCGAGCTCCTCGGCGGGTTTAGGCGCAAAGCTCGCCACGACTCACAATTACGGCGTATCACATCCAGCGGCTAAGCGCCGCGGGCCTCGACCTTTGTTCACCACGGCCAACTAGTCGAGCGGCCCGGGCTTGAAAATTCGCGCCCACTCGCCGTCGTTCATCATGTATCGCAGGGAAACGCGATATTGCACGATCTCGCCCAGAGCGTTCGAGCGTGCGGCATCGAGCCGGTTGAACACGCTCTGGAATGCTTCGCGCGGGGTATCGTAGCTCTGGTTGAGACGCACGATCTCCGCCTCCCCCCGGCGCACGAGCTCGTTGTGCTCGGCGACCAGACTCTCGATACGCTGCAGCGTCCGGCGCACCGTGGCATAGCGCGTATCACCGGCATAGAGATTCGCCTTCAGCGCCGGCGTCACCCATTCGATGTAGTTACTGACAGAGCGCGCGCCTGCCTGGCCGTAGAGCCGGTAGATCGCCGCGAGACGCGAGATACCGCGCGATTCGATCTCGGCGAACTCGGGCCAGAGCGCCGGCGGCACGAGCCGCTTCATACTCGTGTGGATGTCGAGCACGCCCTGCTCGGCGTCCACGCGTGCCTTCGACGACTCTCTCAGCAATCGGCCGAACTCGCCGGGACCGGCACCGCGCTTGAGCATGAGGCGCGAAACATCGTCGCGATAGCGCTGCGCCTTTTCATCGAAGGTATCCAGCTCCGCGCTGAGCGCCTCGATCATTCGCCACAGCTCGAGCACTGTATCGGTGTCAGCAATGCGCTCGTCCACCAGGGTGGAAAGATCGTCGGCCACGGACTGGGCGCCTGCCGCACCGCTCCCGGTTCCGGCAATCAGCAGCAGGGCCACAGCGAGGCTGGTCACGAACGGGCGCAAGCACGGGCGCGGTGTCTCCATGGCCGCAGTATCACTTAGTACCGAGACAGACTCAACTCGAGTGCGCAGTCCATGTCCGCGGCACGATGGCTGCGACGGCGCAGCCCACTGAACCTCACTGCTGCAACAGCGGCAGATCGAGGAAGAACTTGATCACCCGCGCATTGGCGATGTCGATGAAGAAGGCGCCCAGTACACGCACTTCTCGCGCCTCAAGGGAAAGGTGCGCCTGCGCTGGTTCCCGCGCCTGCGCGTGCAGTTCATGGCGCCGCGGCGACTCGACCTGCCCGCTGAGCTCAAGGGCCGGCGCCGCCGGCAAAAAGCCGGTGAGGCGCTCGACGACCTCATGACGGACATGATCTTTCCGAGCAGCGACTACCGACGCACGCTGTTTCAGTCGCTGCTCGACGCACGCACGACCCACGGCGGCGAACATCTCGCCTTCGAGGACATCGAGCGCCGCCCGCTGACCTACCGCAAGCTCTCGCTGGCGTGCTTTGTCCTCGGCCGCGCGCTGGCGCGCGGCAGCAGGCCCGGCGAGCGTGTCGGCCTGCTGCTGCCGGGATTGACCTACCGCCTCACGGGACGCCAGCGAGATCCCGATGCCGAGGCGGTGATCCTGTTCACTTCCGGCACCGAGGGAGCCCCCAAAGGCGTCGCGCTCACGCACGTCAACCCGCAGGCCAACCGCCTCCAGGTGGCCTCGCGCATCGACTTCGGGCCGACGGACATCGTTTTCAACGCCTTGCCCATGTTTCACTCCTTTGGCCTGACCTGCGGCACAATCCTTCCAGTGCTCTCCGGCATCAAGGTGTTTCTCTACCCCTCGCCGTTGCACTACCGCATCGTGCCGACACTCGCCTCCGACACCGACGCCACGCTCATGTTCGGCACGGATACCTTTCTCGCGGGCTACGCGCGTTTTGCCCATCCTTACGACTTCTACAGCATGCGCTACGTCTTCGCCGGTGCAGAGAAAGTCAAAGAGGAGACGCGCCGAATCTGGAGCGAGCGCTTCGGCTGCCGCCTATTCGAAGGCTACGGGGCGACGCAGACAGCGCCCGTGCTGAGCATGAACTCGCCCATGCAGAATCGCTCCGGCTCGGTCGAGCGTCTCATGCCCGGCATCGAGCACCGCATCGGGGCGCTGACGGGCATCGAGACGCGCGGCAAGCTCCTCGTGCGCGGGCCCAATGTGATGAAGGGCTTCCTGACCGTCGACGAACCGGGCGTTGTCAAACCTCCGGCCCAGGGGTGGTACGACACGGAAGACATCGTCGACATCGACGCCGAGGGCTTCGTCTACATCAAGGGCCGCGCCAAGCGCTTCGCCAAGATCGGCGACGAGATGGTGTCGCTGCCGGCGGTGGAGGAGCTCGCCGAGGCGCTGTGGCCGGGTCATCGCCACGCTGCGGTGACGCTGCCCGATCCCCGCAAGGGCGAACAGCCGGTGCTCATCACCGACTGCGGGGCGGCGACACGCGAAGCGCCGACCGCCTGCGGCAAGTCGCAGGGCGCCGCGGAGATCTCGCTGCCGAAAACGCTGCTGGTCGTGGAAGCGGTGCCTCTGCTGGGCACCGGCAAGACCGATTACCGCGCCGTGCGCACGCTGGCGGAGAAGCGTGCTCAAGCGCAGCGGGCGGCGCGCGGGTGAGATAACCCGGGCGGGCTTGGAACGAGTGCAATTCGTCACCATTGCTAAGGGCCTTGCCGAGTCAGGAGGATGCACATGAGCACACGTAAGCTGAAGACGACCATCGTCGCCGCGGCCACCAGCGATGGCGCCGGCGTGAAGATAAAGCGGGTCGTCGGCGCCGGCGGCATGCAAAGTCTGGACCCGTTTCTCATGCTCGACGAGATTCGCTCCGACAACGCCGACGATTACATCGCCGGGTTTCCAGACCATCCGCACAGGGGCTTCGAGACACTCACCTACCTGCTCCAGGGCCGCATGCGCCACGAGGACCACATGGGCAACAGCGGCGAAATCGCCAGTGGCGGGGCGCAGTGGATGTCCGCCGGCCGCGGCGTCATTCACTCGGAGATGCCGCAGCAGACCGAGGGGCTTCTGCACGGCTTTCAACTCTGGATCAACCTTCCGGCGCGGCTCAAGATGAAGGACCCCGACTACCGCGACATCGACGGCGGCGAGATCCCCGAAGTCACGGCCGACAGCGGCGCGCGCGTGCGCGTCATCGCGGGCTGCTATCGCCACGCAGGCACCACGGTGGCCGGCGCATCACAGGCGGTCAGCGCGCGGGCGGACGTCCTCGATGTCACGCTGCCGCCCGACGCAAGCTTCGACGCCGACATCGTCTCGGCGCGCACCGTCCTCGCGTACGTCTACCGGGGAGAGATCCGGGTTGGCCACGACGTCGTGCGTGAGGGAACCCTCGCCGTACTCGGCGACGGCGATGCGGTGTCGCTACAGGCCGCAGACTCCGCGGCAGGCTGTCTGCTGCTGTCGGGCGAGCCGATCGGGGAGCCGGTGGTTCAGTACGGCCCTTTCGTCATGAACACACGCGAGGAGATCGAGCAGGCCATCGACGATTACCGCAACGGCACGCTCGCCCGTTGAAGCGGGCCTGCGTCGCGCAAGGCTCTCTCACCGGTTTCGCGGGGACGCTCAGGGCTGCGGCACCACCACCCACTTGCCCTCGGCGCTCTTGCAGAAGCGCAGCTCGCTGGTGCCGCTGCGGCCGCCGGCAAACGTCGCGATGCGCGCCAGCCGGCACGCCAGCCCGATGTGCTCGAACGAGCGTATGGGCGTGACGGAGCCGTTGCTGCCGGTGCGCGGGTTCTCCCACCAGGTGTCGGTGCCGTCTTCAGCTCCCTCCAGCGCCTCATCGACCGCCTGCAGAAGCAAATCGATGTCCGCGTCGTTGAGGTGCGACACCGGCGCATCCTGGAGAAAACTCAGGTTGAACCCCACGGCATTGACGTTGGCCAGCATCAGCGCCAGGGCAAGCAATAGTGTTCGGTGGATTCTGATCATGTCTGCTGCTCGATATTGTGTTGTTTTGCCCAGGCCGAGTATTCTCGCAGCACCCGAGCGCGATGTCTTGCAACCCCCGTGCCGCCGAAAACACATGACTTGAGCGACGCCCTGCGCCTCGACCGTTGGCTGTGGGCGGCGCGCTTTTACAAGACGCGACCGCTCGCCTCCGCCGCCGTCAAGGGCGGCAAGATAGACGTCAACGGCACCCGGGCCAAACCGGCCAAGCTGATCAGAGCGGGCGACGAGCTACAGATCCACAAAGATCCCTATCGCTACGTCGTCGTCGTGCGGGGACTCTCGGACACGCGACTCTCCGCACCGCTCGCGCAGGCGCTCTATGAGGAAACCCGCAACAGCGTCGCGAACCGCGAGCTTCTCGGGCAGCAACTGAGGGCCCAGGCGGAGGTATTTCGCGCGCCGAGAACGCGGCCCTCGAAACGCGCGCGGCGCGAGCTCGAGAGGCTGCGCCGAGGAGAGCTCGACTGAGCCGGTCACGCTCCGCCCCGGTGCGTGACCGGCTGATGTTCGAATCGAAAGGGACCTTGAACCGTTTCGACGATCTTCCGCTTTCGCTCTACGTGCACCTGCCCTGGTGCGTGCGCAAATGCCCTTATTGCGATTTCAACTCCCACGCCCTGCACGGCGAGATTCCCGAGGGCGCCTACGTCGACGCCCTGCTGCGTGATCTCGACTTCGAGCTGCAGTCGCTGGCCATGCGCCCGCTTGTTTCCGTTTTTATCGGCGGGGGCACCCCGAGCCTGTTCGGCCATCACGCCATCGCGCGGCTGCTCGACGGAATCGGGCAGCGACTGGGCGGTGTGGCCGATGCCGAGATCACTCTCGAGGCCAACCCGGGTAGCGCCGATGCCGGCCGTTTCCGGAAGTATCGCGACGCCGGCATCAACCGCATTTCACTCGGTGTCCAGAGTTTCGACGACGCCAGCCTGGCACGCCTGGGCCGGGTCCACGACGGCGCCGAAGCGCGGCAAGCGGTCGCAGCGGCGCGACGAGCGGGTTTCGACAACATCAACCTCGACCTGATGTACGGGCTTCCCGGCCAGAGTGTCGCCGACGCCGTCGCCGACGTCGGTATTGCCGTCGACCTCGCGCCCTCTCACCTGTCGGTGTACCAGCTCACCCTCGAGCCGGGCACGCCGTTTCACCGTCGACCGCCGTCGCTGCCGGACCACGACACCCTCTGGGACATGCACACGGCGCTCGAGGCGAAGCTCGCCGCCGGCGGCTATGCCCGCTACGAGGTCTCAGCCTACGCTCGCCCGGGCCGGCGCTGCGCGCACAACGAAAATTACTGGGCCTTTGGGGATTATCTGGGCATCGGCGCCGGCGCCCACGCCAAGCTGAGCGGTCCCGGCGGGGTGCGTCGCACCCGCAAGGTCCGCAGCCCGCGGGCATTCATGCATTCCGCGGGCATGCCGGCGTGCCTTGCCGGCGCACGCACGCTCACCCGCGGCGAGCTCGGCTTCGAGTTCCTGCTCAACGCGCTGCGCCTCACCGAGGGTTTCGCCATCGCCACCTTCCACGAGCGTACCGGGCTCACGCCCGCGGCCATCGAAGCGCCGCTGCAACGGGCGTGCGAGCGCGGCTGGCTCTGTCGTGACGAGCACCGTATCCGCCCGACGGCGACCGGGTATCGCTTCCTCGACGACGTGCTGCAGCTGTTTCTGCCCCCACCGCCTTGAGGGCGCGGTTTTAAGCCCCCACGTTCCTGTTTATGATAGGGTTTCGAGTCCACGCTCCGAGTTGACGCCATGGAAATCGTAGCTGTCATCGCCGCCAGCATGGGGGTGGCCTGGGCGAGCGGGATAAACCTCTACGCGGCGCTGTTCATGCTGGGCTGGATGGGCAGCAGCGGCTCCATCGAGCTGCCGCCGGATCTGCAGGTGCTGCAGCATCCCGGGGTCATGGCGGCCGCCGGCCTGATGTACTGCATCGAGTTCTTCGCCGACAAGATCCCCGGGGTCGACAACGGCTGGGACCTCATTCACAGCTTCATTCGCATCCCCGCCGGCGCGCTGCTTGCGGCCGGCGCCGTCGCCGGTGTCGCTCCCCAAGCGGAGATCATCGGCCTCATCCTCGGCGGCACGCTGGCGGCCGGCGCTCACTTCACGAAGGCGGGCAGTCGCGTGCTCGTCAACACCTCGCCCGAACCCTTCAGCAACTGGGCCGTCAGTGTCGGCGAGGATCTGCTGGTGATCGCGGGTCTTTGGACTGCGCTGCATCATCCGGTGCTGTTCCTTATCCTGCTGGCTGCCTTCATCGCGCTCGTCGTGTGGCTGGTGCCCAAGGTCTGGCGCGGCGTCAGGCAGATGTTCGTGCGCCTGTCACGGTGGCTCGGGGCGAAACCACAGGCACCCGAGGCGCCTCCGCGCCGCCTCGAAAAGCCCGGCGAATCCACCTGACGCGCCGCCCGTGCTCTGGATCAAGTCACTGCACATCGTCTTCCTGGTGACCTGGTTCGCCGGGCTGTTCTATCTGCCGCGGCTGTTCGTCTACCACGCCATGGCCGAGGACGAGATCGGCAGGCAGCGTTTCCGTGTCATGGAGCGCAAGCTCTTCTACGGCATCATGACCCCGGGCGCCGTGCTCACGCTGGTTTTCGGCATCTGGCTCTGGCTCGGGTACGGCTTCACCGGCGCCTGGCTGCACGCGAAGCTGGTGCTGGTGGCCGTGCTGGTTGCCTACCACGTCTGGTGCGGTAAATTCCTGCTCGACTTCAAGCACGAGCGCAGCACCCCGAGCCACGTGTTCTTTCGCTGGTTCAACGAGTTTCCCGTCGTGATCCTGTTCCTCGCTACGGTGCTCGTCGTGGTCAAACCCTTCTGAGAGGGCGCTCACGCCGCTCGCGCCCGCCTCACCGGGCACATGTTCCACGTCGTCCTGTACCAGCCGGAAATTCCGCCGAACACGGGCAACGTCATGCGCCTGTGCGCGAACACGGGCTGTCGGCTGCACCTCATCGAACCGCTTGCCTTCGCACTCGACGACAGTCGACTCAAGCGCGCGGGTCTCGACTACGTCGAGTGGGCCGAGGTGAAGACCTATAGCTGCCTCCAAGACTTCGCCCGGCGCGTTGTCCCCGCACGGCTGTTCACGCTCTCCACCCGCAATACCCGACGCTACGACGACGTACGCTTCACCGCCGGTGACGCGTTCGTGTTCGGGCCTGAGACACGCGGCCTGCCCGCCACGGTCCGTAACAGCGTGCCGGCGCCGCAGCGCCTGAGGCTGCCCATGCATGTCGGCAGCCGCAGCCTCAATCTGTCCAATGCGGTGGCGGCGGTGGTCTACGAGGCGTGGCGGCAGAACGGCTTCTGCGGCGCCGCCCCAGGAGCCCACCGGGACATAGACGCACGCTGAACCTACTCGGACTTGGGGTCGCGCTCAAGCAGCGCGTCGACGGCGCGCTGCGGCGACAGGCCCTCGAACAGCACCCGGAAGACCTGTTCGCTGATGGGCATCTCCACCGCCAGGCTGCGGCTGATGCGGTGCAACTCGCGCGCCGTGTTGACGCCCTCGGCTTCCTGGCCGATCTCGGCCATGACATCGCGCAGCGAACGGCCGCGCCCGAGGCCGATGCCGACGCGGCGGTTGCGCGACTGATCGTCCGTGCAGGTGAGTATCAGGTCGCCGAGCCCGGCCAACCCCATGAACGTGCGCTCCTCCCCGCCGAGCGCCGTGCCCAGGCGCGTGAGCTCCGCCAACCCCCGCGTGATCAGCGCCGCGCGCGCGCTGGCGCCCAGCCGCAGACCATCGCTGATGCCCGCAGCGATGGCCATGACGTTCTTGATGGCACCGCCGAGCTGGACACCGACCAGGTCCGTGCTGAGGTAGACGCGCACGCGCTCGCTGCGCAGCCATGAGGCGACCTCCTCGCCACACGCCGCATCCGTGGCCGCGACCGTGAGTGCCGTGGGCAGCGCAGTGGCTATCTCCCGCGCGAAACCCGGGCCGGACACAACGGCCCGCGCCGACGCGGAGCCGAATACCTCGGCGGCCACGTCGCTCAGCAGCTTGCCGGTGGCCGGCTCGAAGCCTTTGCCGGCGCAGACCACGACGAGCTCTTTCGCGGTGCGCCCGGCCGCCGACCGCGCCGCCGCGAGCTGCGCCGCCGCGGCACGAAAACCATGGCTCGGCACCGCCAGCAGCAAGCGGTCGGTCTCGTCGGCCAGCACACCGGGGTCCGGCTGCGGCGAGAGCAAGTCTGGAAATGCAACACCGGGCAGGTAACGCTCATTGCAGCGCGCTTCGGCCATGACATGCAGCTTGGCGCTGTCGCGCCCCCCCAGCAGCACCCGGTGTCCGTTGCGCGCCAGCAGGATCGCCAGCGCCGTACCCCACGAGCCGGCGCCGAAGACACCGACCGTCGCGCGCACGCCCTCAGCTCCCCGAGCGCCGGTGTGTGGGACGCTCAGTGATGCGTGAGGTCTGCATCGTCCTCGGTTTCGCCGGACGCCTGCGCCTTTGCCGGGCTCCCGGCCTCGCGCTTCTGGTGATAGAGGGCCTCGAAGTTGAACGGCGCCAGCAGCATCGGCGGGAAGCCTCCCTTGGCCGTGAGATCCGAGGCCGCCTCGCGCGCGAAAGGCAGCAGCACGTTGGGGCACGCCACCTCGAGCGCCACCTCCAGCTCGTCTCCGGTCGCACCGCCGATCTCGAAGATGCCGGCCTGCTGAAGCTCGACCAGGAACACCGTCTGCTCAGCGACGCTCGCGGTCATGGTAACGGCCAGGACGACGTCGTAGTGATCGTCGTGACCGGCGACCGGGGCGTGGGATACCGAGAGATCCATGGCCACGCTGGGATTGAACTTCTGCTCGGTGAACACCAGCGGCGCACGCGGCGACTCGAAAGAAGCGTCCTTGAGATAGATCTTCTTGATGTCGAATTTCATGGCATCAGCATCAATGGCTCGGGCTGCCGCAGACGGGCCGCGACCCCCGCCGCGCCGAAGCCCTGTGGCGGCAGAGCACACCGCCCGCGGCGGGATGTCTAGCGCTCCAGCGGCAGGTTCTCCTTCTGCCAGGCCGCCACCCCTCCGCTCAAGGTGAACACGTTCGCATATTCGTTGCGCCGCAGGATGCCCGCGGCGCGAGCCGACCGGTTACCGACGCGGCAGGTGACGACGATGGGTTTGCTCCTGTGCTTCTCGAGCTTCTTCAGGTCGTCCTTGAACTGTCCGAGCGGGATGTTGATGGCGTTGGGAATGTGCCCCTTCTGGAATTCGCTCGACTCCGAGACGTCGACCACCACAGCGGATTCGTGGCTGATCAACCGCGGCAGCTCGACGGCGGACACGGCACGCACGCCGAAGATCCGCTGTCGGATCGGTTCCAGGAACAGCAAGGCGACGATGACCACCAGGGCCACGAAAAGATGCCAGTTCTTCTGGACGAACTCGAGATCGATCGCTTCCATAATCAGTGTGGACGAGCGCGCCCGGGCGCCACGCGCTGGCGGGGAAGAAACGGCGCCCCGGTTCGGAGGCAGGGGAGGTTAGCGTGTAATGGTCAAAACGGCAATACGGCCCCGCGCTTGAGGCCTCGGCAACGTCGGCGGCGGTCCGACAGGCTCAATGATGGGCACGACAGAAGGCCTCGCGCATGCTGCCCATGAACTGCAGAATCTTGGCGTCGCCGATGCGGTAGAAGACCTTGTTGGCGTCCTTGCGGGAAGCCAGTATGCCCTTGTCCCGAAGGATGGACAGATGCTGCGAGATGTTGCTCTGCGACGTGCCCACCATATCCACCAGGTCCTGCACGCTGGCCTCGGTCTCGCCGCCGAGGATGCACAGTATCTTCAGACGCAGCGGGTGGGCCATGGCCTTCAACGCCCGGGAGGCCTGATAAATGTCGGCCTCGGCCAACAGCAGCTGGGCCGAATCCACGTCAACCGTGTCGGAGCGACCTCGCTTTTCGGACACTGCCACGGACGCCTAACCTTCTGGAATTCCGGCATTTCGCTCGTTTATCACTCTACAATTATACACTAATAAATTGATTTATCCCGCCGCAACCTCTCTCACGTCGTGCGCGCGCCGTCTCGGTCCCCCCGCTAAGCGGGCAATCCCGCCGACCGCGGTGGCTCCCTCGGGGTGCTTCGCGATCCGCCCCGCGCTCCTGCGACGGGCCGCCGTAACAGGCGTCATCGCCGTCGTGATTCTCGCCGCCGGCGCCGCGGCGGCTACCGGCGGCGACCCCACCCACAACGCTCAGATCGAGCGGCTGCGCGATGAGCTCGAGAGGCAACGAGAGGAACAGGACAGCCAACGTGTGCAGCTGCAGAGCGTGGAGCGTCGAATAGTTGCGCTAAAGCAGAGCCTGCGTGAGGCGCATGCGCGAGGGCGTGACCTTGCGACGCAACAAGCGCGCCTGCAAGAGCGACGCCTTGCCCTAGAGTCCTCCCTGTCGACGCAACGCGCGACAGTGGCGGCGCTGATACGCGCGGCGCACGCGCTAAGCCGTGACGGCTATCTGCAAATCCTCCTCAGCCAGGGGGATCCGGCCCGCGTGGGCCGAGCGCTCAGTTACTCGCGCTACCTCGCCAACGCCCGGGCCGAGCGGCTGCGGGCGCTCGGCCAGACGGCCACGGAGCTGGCTGCGCTCGACGCCGAGCTCGAGAGCGCACGCACGGAGCTCGAGGCCCTGCAACAACGTCTCGAGGGTGAGAATACCGATCTCGAGCGTGCCCGCGCCGAACGCACGCGGGTGCTCGCGGGTCTTAGGGACCGCATCCGCGACAAGCACCGCGAGCTCGAGCGGCTGCGGGCAGACCAGGATCGCCTCGGGCGCTTCGCCGAGGGGCTGCAGGCCGGCCTGGCGCAGGGCGCTTCCGCACCGCCCCCGGAGCCATCCCCCGAGACCGGTCTCGAGGGCGTCGGGCAAGCGCTGGCGCTGCCGGTCGCCGCCCGCGTGCGTGCTCGCTACGGGCAGCCCAAACTCGGTGAGGAGCTGCGCTGGAACGGTTTGTTGCTCGCCGCCGCCGAGGGAGAGCCGGTGCACGCGGTGTATCGCGGCCGTGTGGTGTACAGCGACTGGTTTCGCGGTTTTGGGTTATTATTGATAGTAGACCACGGAGGCGGCTACATGAGCCTTTACGGGCACAACGGGCTGCTGCTCAAACAGCCGGGAGAGTGGGTCGAAACCGGCGAGCCCATCGCGCAGGTCGGTACGACGGGGGGACTGGGAGAACCGGGTCTGTACTTCGAAATTCGACACCAGGGCGAGCCGCGTGACCCGCTGATCTGGTGCCGGCTCGACTGACACGCGGGCCGAAGCGAACGCCATGGCGAACGGCCGGGCGCCGAATCGCCGGAGTCGAAACTATGATGAGACATTTCCGCTACGCCGCGATCCTCGGCATGGGGATCGTCATTGGTATCGGTGTCGGCCTCGAGCGGGCCGTTTTCGCCGAGCGCCAGGACAACCTGCAGCCGCTGCCGCTCGACGACCTAAGAGTCTTCACGGAGGTTTTCGGCAAGGTCAAGACGGACTATGTCGAGGAGGTGCAGGACACGCAGCTGCTGCGAGACGCCATCGAAGGCATGTTGTCGGGGCTCGATCCCCACTCTGCCTACCTCGATCCGGAGTCCTTCAAGGAGGTACGCATCGGCACCGAGGGCGAGTTCGGGGGTCTCGGCATCGAGGTCACCCTGGAGAACGGCTTCGTCAAGGTCGTCACGCCCATCGACGACACGCCCGCGCACGAGGCAGGCCTCAAGGCCGGCGATCTCATCATCCGTCTCGACGATACACCGGTGAAGGGGCTGACGCTGAACGAGGCCGTCAAACTGATGCGCGGTAAACCGGGCACCAAGATTCGCCTCATGATCGTTCGCGAAGGCGTCAGTAAACCGAAGGAATTCGTTCTCACCCGCGCGGTGATCAAGATCACGAGCGTGAAGCAGCGGCTGCTGGAAGAGGGCTACGGCTACGTGCGCATCACCCAATTCCAGAGCGGCACCGCTGAGTCTGTGCGCGAGGCACTGAGCTCGCTGAAGAAGTCAAGCGGCGGGCCGCTTCTCGGTCTCATCCTGGATCTGCGCAACAACCCGGGCGGAGTGCTCAACGCCGCTGTGAGCGTGAGCGACACGTTCCTACGACAGGGTGATATCGTCTACACGAAAGGTCGGGTGGATGACTCGAAGCTGCGTTTCACCGCGACACCGACGGACTACCTCGACGGCGCCCCCATGGTGGTTCTGGTGAACGGCGGCTCGGCGTCCGCCTCCGAGATCGTCGCCGGTGCTCTTCAGGACCACAAGCGTGCCATCATCATGGGCACGAAGACTTTCGGCAAAGGGTCCGTTCAGACCATCCTGCCCATGGACAACGGCGCCGCTCTCAAGATCACCACTGCGCGCTACTACACTCCCAACGACCGCTCCATCCAGGCTACCGGAATCGAGCCGGACGTCGTCGTCGAGGACATGCAGATCGCGCGCCGCCAGGACTCACAGGACGACTCGCTGCGCGAGTCAGACCTAGCGGGCCACCTCCAGAACGAGAACGGCGATTCGCCGCGTGGGTCGCGGCAGGAAAAATCCTTCGACGAGGATTTCCAGCTGCGGGAAGCGCTCAACCTGCTCAAAGGCGTCAACATCGTCCGCTCACGCACGGGCTGATCCCGCCACGCGGCGACGGCGCCGCGAGCCCGACGCGAGAGCGCCGTGACAGGAGCGGTTCGCCGCTGCTCAGAAATCCGCCAGCTGCTGCGCGGTGGGCTCCGCACAGCAGTACCACGGCTCGGAAAGACCCGGCGCGGGCGTGTCCGCCGGGCCCACCGGCGGCTCAGGCGCACGGCGCCCGAGGGCCGCGAACGCCAGGGCCCAGATCTCGCAGAACGTCTCGCGCTGAGCGCGTCGCACGGCATCGGCGCCGGCCGCACAGGCTTGAACGGCTTGCTGCAGTTGATCGACACGCGCATCAACGTGCACCCACGGGTAGCCCAGTGCGGTGCGCTCGAACTCGCCAAGCCGCTGACGAAAGCCCGGCAGCGACAGCAGACGAGAGCCCTGCGGCACCAGCAGACGAATGCTCAGCTGAACCGGCGCGGTGCTCTCGATCAGGCCGAGCCGCGCAACATTCTCGAGAAGACGGATGTAGCCCGCGAGGGTCGTCCATGGCGTGAACGGCACGAACGTCGGCCGCATGGCAATACCCGCTTGCCGCAACAGCCCTGCGGCGACGGCAAAATCCGCCGCCCTATGGCCCTTGTCGAGATACGCGAGCACGCGGTCGTCTACGGATTCCACCGCCGTCGTCACAAACAGACACCCCGTGGCGGCGAGCTCGGGCAGCAGCGCGGCATGATCGATCAGGTGCTGGATCTTGATGGTGGCGTCGTAGGTCAGCTCGGGAAATTCCTGGTGCAGGGCGCGCAGCACTCTGCGGGCGTGCCCCGGCCCATTGAAAAAGTCCGGATCTCCGAAGGAGATATGCTGCGCGCCCGCGCGCACCTGCTGGCGCACATCGCTCATGACCACGTCGACGGGCACTATGCGCAGGGCTCCCTGGTAGACCGGTACCACCGGGCAGTGTCGGCACAGGTGCTTGCAGCCCCGGCTGGCCTCGGCGAAGCCCACCACCCGCGTGCTCGCGTCGGGCAGCTCGAGATGGGCGTAGCGCTCGAGCCGTGGCAGGCACGATCGGTCCGGCACCCGTAAGGGGATCTTGTCGAGCGTCACCATCGGCGCCTCGCCGACATCGACGGGCTCGCCGCGGCGCAGCCGCTCGGCCAAGGCCAGCAGCCGCGCCTCGATCTCACCGCCCAGAAACGTCTGCGCGCCGACGGCGCGCAGCGCCGTCGTATTGAGGGGCGCGTACAGCCCGTAAACACACACGTGCGCACACGGCGCCATCTCGCGTACGCGCGGCAGCGCCTGCAGCGCAATCCGGGTGGCGGTGTGCATGCCGACGTGCACTGCGACCAATCCGGCACCGGCGAGTCTGTCTGCGTCGAGCTTCTCGCAGGCGAGATCCAGACAGTCGACGGTGAATCCCGCCGCGCGCAGCCAGGCCGCCGGCTGAGCCAGAGCGAACGGCTGGCGTCCGATCTCGTACGGGCTTATGAGAACGACCTTCATGGACGATTCGCGTCTTGTCTCAGACGGCGGGTCCGCGGCAGACCGCAGCGCCGCGGTGCGCGCTGCTCAATCCCAGCGGTGATCCCGGGTCTGAACCATGCCGTCGACGATGCGCACCGGGAACGTGTCGACCGCTTCGTAGGCGGGCGGCTCGAGCACAGCACCCGTGCGTATGCAGAATCGCGCGCCGTGGCGGGGACAGACGATAGCCTCGCCGTCGATCTCCCCGCTCGCGAGCTCACCACCGTCATGGGTGCAGACGTCTTCGATGGCATAGAACTCACCGCCGAGATTGAACACCGCGACCATGACGTCGTCGACGTCGACGACCTTGCACCGACCCGGTGCGATGTCCTGCACGCGCGCGACGTCGACCCAGTCCGTCAAGCCGGCCTCCCCACAGCGCCGGCGGTGTTCACAACAGACCTAACTGCAGGCGCGCCGCCTCCGACATGCGCTCCTGCGTCCACGGCGGATCCCACACGAGCTCCACGGTGACGTCCTTGACGCCGTCGACGCATTTGACCGCACACTCCACCATCCCCGGGAATGTATGTGCCACCGGGCAGCCGGGCGCGGTAAGCGTCATCTCGATGCGCACTATTCCCTGCGCGTCGATGTCCAGCCGGTAGATCAATCCGAGGTCGTAGATATTGACCGGAATCTCGGGGTCGTAGACCCCCCGGAGCGCCTCGATGATCTGTTCCTCGAGCACGCGGGTCTGCAGGCCTTTTTGCGCCGTCGCCTGCTCGACGACGGGCTCCGCCGCCGTCGTGGAGTCGACCGAGGCCTCGCTGACGCCATTCATGAACTGATCGACGAACTCGTCGCTGTAGTCCCTGCCGGAAGTCGTCATGATTCCCGCCTACTCCGTGGTGACCGTGTCACGTTCGCGTCCGAGCGCCGCCTCGGCGGTGTGCCAGGCCAACGTGGCGCACTTCACGCGCGTGGGATACTCGCGCACGCCCCCGAGCACTTCGAGCTTGCCTATGTCCGCCGCGCCGTCGTCCAAGGGGTCACCGGTGACCATGGCGTGGAAGCTGCGGAAGTACTCGTGGGCTTGCTCTTCGGTCTTTCCTTTGAGCGTCTCCGTCATAATGGACGCCGATGCGGTGGATATGGCGCAGCCGTGCCCTTCGAACATGACCTCACGGATGACTCCATCGGCGTCGACGAGCATGTAGAGCTTGAGCTGATCCCCGCAAAGCGGATTATTCCCCTCGGCACTGCGGTTGGCATTTTCCAGACGGCCGAAATTTCGCGGATTCCGGTTGTGGTCGAATATGACCTCCTGGTAGAGATCACGCAACCCGCTCATACGCCGAACAGCTCCTGAACCTTGCCGATGCCTGCTATGAGCGCATCGATCTCCTCACGTGTGTTGTAGATTCCGAGCGAGGCACGCACCGTCGCCGGCACACCGAAGTGCTGCATCACCGGCATCGCGCAGTGGTGTCCCGCGCGCACGGCGATGCCCTCGTGATCGAGCACCGTGCCGGCGTCGTGGGGGTGAACCCCGTCGATCGAAAACGAAACGATGCTCGCTCGCTCCCGGGCGGTACCGATCTGGCGTATGCCGCTGAGTTCGGCCAACCGCCCGGTCGCATACTCGAGCACGTCGTTTTCGTGACGGGCGACCCGCTCGAGTCCCAGGTCACTGAGGTAGTCGATGGCCACGCCGAGCCCCACCGCCCCGGCGATGTTGGGCGTCCCGGCCTCAAATTTGTGCGGGAGATCGTTGTACTCGGTATCCTCGAACGTCACCCGCTTGATCATCTCGCCACCGCCCTGGTAGGGCGGCATCGCCTCGAGCAACGCCTGCTTTCCGTACAACACGCCGATGCCCGTCGGCCCGTAGAGCTTGTGCCCGGAGAACGCGTAGAAGTCACAGTCGAGGGCCTGGACGTCCACCGCCAAATGCGGCACCGCCTGCGCCCCATCGATCAACACGATCGCGCCCGCCGCCCGCGCGAGCGAAATCATCTCGTCCACCGGGTTGATCGTGCCAAGCGAATTGGAGACGTGGGTGACGGCGACAATCTTCGGCCCGCGGGCCACCAGACGGGCATACTCGGCCATCTCGATCTCGCCGTCGTCGTTCATCGGCGCAACGGCCAGGCGCGCGCCTGTCTGCCCGGCGAGCAGCTGCCACGGAACGATGTTGGAGTGATGCTCCATCTCCGTCAACAGGATCTCCTCGCCCGCGGCCAAGCGCGTACGTCCGTAAGACTGCGCGACCAGATTGATCGCCTCGGTCGTCCCGCGCACAAACACGATCTCGCAGGCCGCGCGGGCATTCAGGAACCGTCGCGCTTTCTCGCGCGCCCCCTCGTAGGCGTTCGTGGCGCGCTCGCTCAACTCGTGCACCCCCCGGTGCACATTGGCGTGGTCGTGACGGTAGTAGTGACTTACCGCTTCGATCACCGCCTCCGGCTTCTGTGCGCTGGCAGCGCTGTCGAGGTAGATCAAAGGCTTGTCGTGCACCCGTTGGTGCAAGGCCGGGAAATCGGCGCGCACCTGCTCGACGTCATAGTCCCTGCCGTTTGCGGCCGGGGCGCTCGCCGTGTGCCGCGGCGCACTCACGCGCCACCCCCCGATCTGCCGGGGCTCTCCAGTAGCTGGTCGGAGAGAACCGCCTCGAGCCGCTCGCGCACCGGCACCAGAGCGATGCGCCCGATAACATCATGGGCAAAGGCATAGGTGAGCAGGCTGCGTGCGTCCTTCTCGGCGATGCCGCGCGATTGCAGGTAGAACACCTGATCGGCATCGAGCTGGCCGACGGTGGCGCCGTGGGCGCACTTCACGTCGTCGGCATAGATCTCCAGCTGGGGCTTGGTGTCTATCTCGGCATCCGCCGACAGCAGCAGATTGTTGTTCTGCTGCTGGGCGTCGGAGTGCTGCGCGCCGGCACACACCACGATGCGGCCGTGAAAAACCGCTCGGGCTCGCCCATCGAGGATACCTTTATAGAACTCACGGCTGGTGGCATCGGCGGCGGCGTGCTCGATGTGAGTGTGATTGTCGACATGCTGTCGCCCGTTACCGAGGTAAAGCCCGTTCAGCACGCCCTCGGCTCGCTCGGCCCCAAGCACGAGAAGCACGTCGTTGCGCACCAGCGCTGCGCCGAGAGAGAGGGAGTGTGCGGTCAGCCGACTGCCGGCTTCCTGCCTGGCGAAGAGTCCACCGATGTGAAAGCTGCGCTTGCCTTCCTCCTGCAGCCGGCAGTGCTCGAGTGAGGCTCCCTTTTCCAGCACGATCTCGGTGACCGCGTTGGTGAGGTAGCGGCTGTCGTCCAGAGCCACGTAGCGCTCCACCACTGTCGCCCGGCTGTCGGGGTGGGCGACGAAGAGGCTGCGGGGGTGAATGGACAGCTCCCCGTTACCCGCCGTGGCCACGTACACCACCTCGATCGGCCGCTCGACGCGAACGCCTTGTGAGAGCTTGACATAGGCGCCGTCGGCCAGGAAGGCTGCGTTGAGGGCGGTGAAACCGTGGGGCGCCGACGGCGTCGTACGACCGAGATAGGGCTCAACGGCATCGGGGTCGTGCTCGAGAACCTCGGCCAGGCTACCCACCGTCAAGCCCGGGGTCGGTGGGCCCGGTCTCGACAGCGTCTTGGAGAAATAGCCGTTGACGAAGACTATGCGGTGGCTGTCCAGGCCCGTGATCGAGAATGGCGACATGGCCGCCGCCGCGACGCCGTTGCTGTGCGGCATCGCCGGTGAGAAATCGAGCTTCTCGATGGCGCGCACGCTCGTGTATTTCCAATCCTCGTCGCTGACCTTGGGGAAACCGGTTTCACGAAAGCGCGCCAGACCCTCGGCGCGCAGCCGCTTGAGCCAGCCGATCGAGCCCCCGGCCAAGTCGTTCGCGCTGCGCGCGTGCGCGTTCAGGTAACTCTGCTGGAGCGATGCCTGGGTCATGACCGCCGCCTAGCCCGCGGCCGCGGTTTCCGCGATCCACTGGTAGCCGTGCTCCTCAAGCTCGAGCGCCAGCGTCTTGTCTCCCGAGCGCAGGATGCGGCCCTGCCCAAGCACGTGTACCTGGTCAGGCACGACGTAGTCGAGCAGCCTCTGGTAGTGCGTGACGAGTATCATGGACCGGTCGGGGGCCCGCAGCGCATTGACGCCGTCGGCCACGACCTTCAGAGCGTCGATGTCGAGCCCCGAATCGGTCTCGTCGAGAATCGCGAGCCGCGGCTCCAGCATCGCCATCTGCAGGATCTCGTTGCGCTTCTTCTCCCCCCCGGAGAACCCCTCGTTGACCGAGCGATAGAGAAACTCGTCCTTCATCTGCACCAGACTGAGCTTCTCCTTGACGAGCTTGAGGAAATCGAGTGCGTCGAGTTCGTCGAGGCCGCGGTGTCTGCGCACGGCGTTGACGGCGGCCTTGAGCAGATAGATGTTGCTCACGCCTGGGATCTCGACGGGGTATTGAAACGCCAGGAACACGCCCCGCCGCGCCCGCTCTTCGGTGGCAAGGGAGAGCAGATCGTCGCCGTCGTAGGTGATCGACCCGCGGGTGACCTCGTAGTTGTCGCGCCCCGCCAAAACGTTGGCCAACGTGCTCTTGCCCGAGCCGTTTGGCCCCATGATGGCGTGTACCTCGCCGGCGTTCACCTGCAGATCAAGGCCCGTGAGTATGGGCTTGCCATCCACACTGGCGTGCAGATCAGTGATACTCAACATGATTTTGCTAGTCCCCTGAGAAGGGGAGCCTGCGCGACCACCCTTCGCCGCGCCGCAGCCCCGCTTTGTTCTTCGGCGTCAGCCCACCGCGCCCTCGAGACTGATGCCGAGCAGCTTCTGCGCCTCCACGGCGAACTCCATCGGCAGCTCCTTGAACACCTCCTTGCAGAAGCCGTTGACGATCATCGAGACGGCGTCCTCCTCGGAGAGGCCGCGCTGCCGGCAGTAGAAGAGCTGGTCCTCGCCGATCTTGGACGTCGTCGCCTCGTGCTCCACTCGGGCGGTCGGGTTCTTGACTTCGATATAGGGAAAGGTGTGCGCACCGCAGCGCTCGCCCATCAGCAGCGAATCGCACTGCGAGTAGTTGCGAGCGCCCTGCGCGCTCTTGAGCACCTTCACCAGACCGCGGTAAGCGTTCTGTCCACGACCCGCCGAGATACCCTTGGAGATGATCGTGCTGCGCGTGTTGCGGCCCACGTGGATCATCTTGGTGCCCGTGTCGGCCTGCTGGAAGTTGTTGGTCAGCGCGACGGAGTAGAACTCGCCGACTGAATTGTCGCCCTCGAGCACCACACTGGGATACTTCCAGGTAATTGCCGAACCGGTTTCTACCTGTGTCCAGGATATCTTGGCGTTGTCTCCACGGCACGCACCACGCTTGGTAACAAAGTTGTAGATACCGCCGCGTCCCTCTTCGTCGCCGGGATACCAGTTCTGCACGGTAGAGTATTTGATCTGCGCGTCGCGCATCGCAACGAGCTCGACAACCGCTGCGTGCAGCTGGTTCTCATCACGCATCGGTGCGGTGCAGCCCTCGAGATAGCTGACGTAGCTGCCCTCGTCGGCGACGATCAGCGTGCGCTCGAACTGGCCCGTCTTCGCCGCGTTGATGCGAAAGTACGTCGACAGCTCCATAGGGCAACGTACCCCCTTGGGCACATAAACGAAGGAGCCGTCGCTGAAGACCGCCGAGTTGAGCGCCGCGTAGAAGTTGTCGCCAGCGGGCACGACCGTACCGAGATACTTGCGCACAAGCTCCGGGTGCTCGCGCACCGCCTCGGAGAACGGACAGAAGATGACGCCGGCCTTCGCCAGCGTCTCCTTGAAAGTGGTCGCCACGGAGACGCTGTCGAACACCGCGTCGACCGCCACACCGGCGAGCGCCTTCTGCTCTTCCAGGGGGATGCCGAGCTTCTCGTAGGTTTCGAGCAGCTTCGGATCTACCTCGTCGAGACTTTTCGGACCGTCCTGTTTGCCTTTGGGGGCGGAGTAGTAACTGATGCCCTGATAGTCGATGGGAGCGTAGTGAACGTGTGCCCAGGTGGGCTCGGTCATTTGCAGCCAGTTGCGATAGGCTTTCAGACGCCACTCGAGCAGGAACTCGGGCTCGTTCTTCTTCGCCGACAGGATGCGGATGACATTCTCGTCCAGACCCGGCGGCAGGGTGTCGGCATCGATGTCGGTGACGAAGCCCTCGCGGTATTCGCGCTTGACGAGTTCGTCGATCTGCGTTGCCGTGGTCATTGTGTTCCTCTCCTCGCAATCCCGGGGTCGCGCCGGCGCCTAACGACCCGACGCGCCGCGGCCGTCGCGTTCTCAGCTGATAGCGACGGTGCGCTGGTTCTCGGGCAGACCGGAGCGTGCCTCCTGTCGCGCCGCCACTTCCTGCACGCAGGGCCACGTCATGAGTTCCCCCAGGGTGATGCCGTCGAGAAAGGCGTGCAGCTGCCGGCTCAAATCACTCCACAGTTCGTGGGTGAGACAGCGCTCGCCGTCCTGACAGTTCTTCTTGCCGCCGCAGCGTGTGACGTCGACGTTTTCGTCGACGGCCGTGATTATATCCGCGATTGAGATGCTCGCCGCGTCGCGGGCGAGCCGATAGCCGCCCCCCGGACCACGCAGCCCCCTCACCAGGCCGCTGCGACGCAGCTTGGCGAACAGTTGCTCCAGATAGGAAAGCGAAATCTCCTGATTTTCGGCGATGTCGTTGAGAGTAATTGGCCCTTTGCCTTCGTGCAGGGCAAGATCCATCATGGCGGTGACCGCATACCGGCCCTTGGTCGTCAAACGCATGAACAGGGTGCTCCGAAACGCTGCATGGTGAATTCCCTACGATTTTGATGGGGATTACACTAGCGAAAACCAAGTATTGCAGTCAAGTATTTCGGGTCACTCGCCTCGACGCGACGGCCACACCGCCACCAGGATCGCCGCCCCGGCGGCCGCCAGCATCCACGAAACCAGCGGAGCGTCGAAAAGCATGCGCGGCGCGTAGCCATCGAGCGCCGCCACGGCGGTGGCGCCGAGAACCAAGGCGCTGCCGACGATGCCGAAGAACAGGCGTCTGTTGTGCGCTCTCATCTCGCGGCGCAGACGGCCGATCTCCTCGGAGTGCGTGCGAATCACCAGCTCGTCGTCGCGGATGCGCCGCAGCACCTCGTGAGCGAGCAAGGGCAGCTCGGGCATCAGCGCGCCCCACTTGGGCAGGTCTCTGCGAATGCCCGCGAGAGCCGCTCGCGGGCCGATCTGCTCGCTCATCCATCTTTCCAGGTAAGGCTTCGCGGTCTCCCACAGATTGAGCTCGGGATACAGCCGACGGCCGAGGCCTTCGATGTTGAGCAACGTCTTCTGCAACAGCACCAGCTGCGGCTGCACCGGCATGTTGAAGCGACGCGCCGTCTGAAAGAGACGCATCACCAGGCGCCCGAAGGAAATCTCGCTGATGGGTTTGGCGAAAATCGGCTCGCACACCGTGCGCACGGCGGCCTCGAACTCCTCGACGGGCGTATCCCGGGGCACCCAACCCGCACGCAAATGCGCCTCCGCGACGGCGCGGTAATCGCGATTGAAGAATGCAAGAAAATTCTCGGCCAGATAACGTTTGTCGCTCTCACCGAGCGTTCCCATGATGCCGAAGTCGACGGCACGGTACTGCCCGTCCTCGGAAACGAATATGTTTCCCGGATGCATGTCGGCGTGGAAGAAACCGTCGCGGAACGCCTGCGTGAAGAAAATCTCGACGCCGTTGTGCGCCAGTTGACGCATGTCGATGCCCGCAGCCTTGAGTCGCCCGATATCACGTATAGGAATACCCTCGATGCGCTCCATGACCATCACGTCGCGGCGTGTATGATCCCAGTAAACACGGGGGACGTAGATGAGCTCCGACCCCTCGAAATTGCCGCGCAGCCTGCTGGCATTGGCGGCCTCGCGCATCAGATCGAGCTCGCCATGGATCGTCTTGTCGTACTCCTCCACCACTTCCACGGGCCGCAGGCGCTTGCCCTCCGACCAGTAGTTCTCCGCCAGGCGTGCCAGGGTGTACAACAGCGCGAGATCGCGCTCGATGACCTCTTCGACGCGCGGGCGCAGCACCTTGACGACGACCTCGGTGCCGTCGTGCAGATTTGCCGGGTGGACCTGCGCCACCGAGGCCGACGCGATGGCCTGCAGATCGAACTGGGCGAAGTGAGCTTCAAGCGCGTCGCCGTAGGCGCGCTCGATTATGTTGCGGGCGGTCTCACCGGAGAAGGGCGGTACCTTGTCTTGCAGCTTGGTCAACTCGCCAGCGATATCCTCGGGCAGCAGGTCCGGACGCGTCGAGAGCATCTGTCCGAACTTGACGAAAACCGGTCCAAGCTCCTCCAGGGCCTCCCGCAGGCGCTCAGCACGGGGCTTGGCCACGCGCCTGCGCCAGCGCCACGGCATGAGGTACATCATGAACCGGTAGGGCGCGAACAGATGCAGCGCGACGACGAAGTCGTCGAGTCCGTGCCGAACCAGCACCCGAGTGATGCGCAGCAGGCGGAAGAGCTGCCCCGGCGCCGTCATGGGCCCGCGCGCTCGAGCCGCTCGACACGCTTCTCCAGTCTCTCCACGGCCGCGCGCAGCCCGTCCACGTCGTCCATGAATCGCGCCGCTGCCGTGTGGGATGTCAGCAGGCGGCTTTCCTCCTGCAGAAACTCACCGACATCGCGAGCAATCGTAGCAGGGAGCTCGGCCGTCCAGGCCGACAGGGATCGAGCGAGTCTGCCGATCTTGCGCGCCGGAAGATCGCCCACCCATCGCGACAGCTGCTCCTCCCAGTCGATCTCGAAGCCGGCCAGCAGACGAGCAAACTCCTCGGCCACATCGGCATCGCCCGTGACGGCAATCGACGCGGCGCCGGCACGCATCGACCGAGGATCACGGAGAATGCCGGCAAAGGCGAGCGGCGAGCCGCGCAGGCGCACGTCCACTGCCCCGTCCCACCCGCTCCTGATCCGCAGTCCGTGTCGATCGGGGCAGACGTAGAACGTCTGACCGACACCGAGCAGTTCGACGCCTATAACCTTGCCGCGCAGGGGGGCCGAGCGCGCCAGCGTCTGGGGATCCAGAGCGAGCACGCGGTTGCCCGCGCCTTCGAGCATGTCGGCAAATGCCTGTGCGACATCCACGCTCAGACGCCCTCAAAGCTTGTAGCCGACGTGCAGCGCGACGATGCCACCGCTCAGGTTGTGATAGCGCACACGCTCGAAACCGGCCGCCTCCAGCAACCCCTTGAGCTTCGCCTGGTCAGGGTGTTTTCGAATGGATTCAACCAGATAACGGTAGCTGTTCTCGTCTCCAGCCACCACGCGCCCCATGCGCGGGATGACCGCGAACGAGTAGACATCGTAGAGGCGGGCAAGGGGCAGCAGCACCGGATGCGAGAACTCCAACACGACAATGCGTCCCGCGGGCTTCAGCACGCGGTACATCGATTCGAGCGCGAGCGGGATGTGCGTGACGTTGCGCAGCCCGAAAGCGATGCTCACGCAGTCGAAGTAATCGTCTGGGAATGCGAGTCGTTCGGCGTCGCACTGCGCGTAGACCACGTTCTCGACGATGCCCTTGTCGATCAGTCTGGCGCGACCACGCCCCAGCATCGCCGCGTTTATGTCGGCCAGCACGACCGTTCCACGGTTTCCGACACGCCTTGCGAAGCGTGCCGTCAGGTCGCCGCTGCCGCCGGCGACATCGAGCACGCGCTGCCCGGATCGGACCCCGCTTTGCCACACGGCATAGTGCTTCCACAACCTGTGAACGCCCAACGACATCAGGTCGTTCATGAGATCGTACTTGTCGGCCACGGAGCTGAACACATCGCCGACCAGCCCGGCCTTCTCGTGCGCCCTGACGCGGCGAAAACCGAAATCCGCCGATGCGTCTGCCCCCCGGTGGGATTCGGTCATCGTCGAGGCACTCAGTTGCTCCGTGCGGGCTTGCGCTCGTAACCCGCCTGCTGCAGGCGCTCGAGGTAGGCCTTCCAGTAATCGTCCTGATTTACGCCAAGCTCGTAGAGCGTCTCCCAGGAGTAGATCCCTGTATCGTGGCCGTCGTCGAATTTCAGCACCACCGCATACGCACCGACCGGCTCGATGGCAACGATGTTGACGTTCTCCTTGCCTGTCTGCAGCGTCTCCTGCCCCGGACCGTGGCCCCGGACCTCGGCGGAGGGCGAGAACACGCGCAAGTACTCGCATGGCATGTCGAAGTGCCGACCGTCGTCGAACGCGACCTCTAGATAGCGCGACTTCTGGTGCAACTTGATATCGGTGGGTCTCGGCGTGCGTGCCATCGTTGCCTCGGCGTGAGCGGCAAGAGTGCGGATTATAGCGTCAAGAACCCCGCTCGAATCGTGCCACGGGGCGCAGCGCGGCGGCCGGTTCGGCAGCAGCGACGAAAGTCTGTCATAATTACTGGGAGTTGTAAGCACCCGCAGCAGCCGCCCGGCCGTATCACGGAGCGTACTCGTGCCATGAGCGACACACCCTCGGGAAGCAAATCCCAAACCACGCAGGACGCGTCGGCCCCGGCCAAGACCGAGACTGTCTCCCTGCGAGTGGTCAAGCCCGAGACAGAGTCTACGCCCCGGCACACGAAGGAGGAGGCGACGCCCGTGCCCGCGGAGTCGTCGCTGTCCGATCCAGAGCTGTATCTCAATCGCGAGCTTACGTGGCTCGCCTTCAACCAGCGCGTGCTCCACGAAGCCCAGGATCCACGCACGCCACTTCTCGAGAGGGTCAAGTTTCTCGCCATCGTGAGCGACAACCTGGACGAATTCTTCATGAAGCGCATCGGCGGGCTCAAGCAGCAGATCGGCGCCGGGCTGCAGACGCCGACGGTGGACGGGCGCACGCCCGAGCGGCAGCTGCAAGAGTGCTACGCGGTTATTCGCAAGATCGAGCACGACAAGGACCTGCTGCTGCCGGTCCTGCTGGACGAACTGGCCACGCACGGCGTCGACGTACCGGCCTATACATCACTCACGTCCAGCGAGCAGGCCGCTCTGCGCAGCTACTACGTCGAAAACATCTACCCGTTGGTGACGCCGCAAGCCGTCGACATGGCGCACCCATTCCCCTTCATTTCCAACCTCTCGCTCAACCTTCTGGTAACGCTGTGCTATCCCGACGACCTGGAACTCAGACTGGCGCGGGTCAAGATTCCTTCCGGCACCGGCATTCGGCGTTTTGTTCCCGTGGGACAGGGCAATCGCTTCGTCCACCTCGCCGACCTGATTGCCAACAACCTCGACCTCCTCTTTCCGCGCATGACCATCAAGGCGTGTGAGCGATTCCACGTGACGCGCAACGCCAACACCGATCGGGACCAGGAGGAGGCGGACGACCTGATGGCGACGATTGAATCGGAGGTGCGCGACCGCAAATTCGCTCCCATCGTGCGCGTGGTCGTCGAGGAACAGATGGATCCAGGCCGGCGCGGCATGCTCGCCGCGGAGCTCGGTCTGGCCGAAGACCAGGATGTCTTCGAGACCGCGGGCCTGATGGCGATGGGGGATTTGTGGGAGCTTGCCGGCCTTAACATCCCTGAGCTTCACGACCCGCCGCACTACCCCTTAGACCACGCACGCCTGCAGGATGAGCGCAGCATCTTCCATATCATCCGCGAGAGCGGTTCGCTATTGCTGCAGCACCCCTACGAGTCGTTCACCACGTCCGTAGAGCGCTTTCTGCGTGAGGCCAGCGAAGACCCCAAGGTGCTCGCGATCAAGATGACCCTGTACCGCACTTCCGCGGAGACCAAGGTCATGGACTACCTCATCCAGGCCGCACGTAACGGCAAGCAGGTGGCGGTGGTGGTCGAGCTAAAGGCGAGCTTCGACGAGAGAGCCAACATACGCTGGGCAAGCCGACTCGAGGAAGCCGGGGTGCATGTCACCTACGGCGTCGTCGGACTGAAGACCCATTGTAAGACCATACTCGTGGTGCGACACGATTTCAGCGGGCTTCAGCGTTACGCCCATATCGGCACGGGCAATTACCATGCGGGAACAGCGCGGCAGTACAGCGACATGGGCATCCTCACCTGTGACGAGGATATTGGCGCCGACCTCACGGAGCTCTTCAACTATCTCACTACGGGCTACACGCCGAAACGCAATTACCGCAAGATACTGCCGGCGCCGCGCGAGCTCAAGAAAGCACTGATAAGCAAGATCCGACGCGAAGTCGAAGTGCACAGCGACAAGACTCCCGGCCTCATCCAGTTCAAAATGAACGCCCTGGAGGACGCCGACATCACGCGCGAGCTCTATCTCGCCGCGCAGGCCGGGGTTCACATCGACCTGATCATCCGTGACACGTGCCGCCTGCGGCCGGGTATTCCGGGGCTGTCCGAGAATGTTCGCGTCATCAGCATCGTCGGTCGATTTCTCGAGCACAGCCGCGTTTACTATTTCCGTAACTCCGGCGACGAGGAGTACTACATCGGTTCCGCGGATGCCATGCTGCGCAACCTTGAGCATCGCGTCGAGGTCGTGGCGCCCGTGGAGGCGCCGGCGTTGCGTGAGGAGCTGCGAACGATTCTGGATACTCAACTGCAGGACACCCGCAGCGCCTGGGAGATGCAGTCCGACGGCAGCTACATTCAGAGCACCCCGGCCACTGAGGACGCCATTGGCAGCCAGGAGGCGCTCATGCAGCTCGCCCATCTGCGGCAGAAGTCCGCCAAGCGCCTGCGCCGGCGCAAGACCCAGGGGATGAGTCGGCGTAATATCCGCCGCTGAGGGGGTCTAAGCGGTCTCGTCGCGCAGCCACTGCGCAACGCGAGCGGAGAAATAGCTGAGCACCGCGTCTGCGCCGGCTCGCTTGCAGGCAAGCAGTGATTCGTACACGGCCGCCTTCTCGTCGAGCCAGCCATTACCGACCGCCGCCGAGATCATGGCGTACTCGCCGCTGACCTGATAGACGAGCGTCGGCACGCCGAAGGCGTCCTTTACGCGGCGCACGACATCGAGATAAGGCATGCCCGGCTTAACCATGACCATATCGGCACCCTCCTCGAGGTCCAGGGCCACTTCCCGCAGAGCCTCGTCACTATTGGCCGGATCCATCTGGTAACTGTACTTATCGCCTCCGGCCAGGTTGGCTGCCGAGCCGACGGCGTCACGAAACGGCCCGTAGAAACACGAGGCGTACTTCGCCGAGTAGGCGAGCAGACGCACGTTGACGTGTCCCTCCTCTTCGAGCGCCTCGCGGATGGCGCCGATGCGCCCGTCCATCATGTCCGAGGGCGCGACGACGGAAGCGCCGGCGCGTGCATGTGAAAGCGCCTGACGCACCAGCGCCTCAACAGTGTCGTCGTTGACGACGTAGCCGGATGCATCGAGCAGCCCGTCCTGCCCGTGACTGGTGTAAGGGTCCAGCGCCACATCGGTAATGACGCCGAGCTCGGGACAACGCTCGACCAGCGCCCGCACCGTTCTCTGCACGAGACCGTCCGGATTGTGGGCCTCCTCCGCCTGCAGTGACTTCTTCTCCTGCGGGACGATAGGAAAAATGGCGACGGCCGGAATACCGAGCTGCGCGAGCCGCTCCGCCTCCGCGACGAGAAGGTCTGAGCTCAACCGCTCCACACCCGGCATCGACGGCACCGGTTCACGGTAATCCCTGCCCTCGCACACGAACAACGGCTGCACGAGGTCGTCGGTAGAGAGCCGGTGCTCGCGCATCAGGCGCCGGCTGAACTCATCGCGCCGCATCCGGCGCATGCGTGTGCTGGGATAGCTACCCCCGCCCAGCCGCTGCCGCGCGGGCTTCTCAATGGCCATCTTCGCCCGAGACAGGTTCGAGCTCATGGGTCTTGGTTGACCAGACACCGACTATCTCCCGGCGGTTGATCTTTTGATCGACGTCCCGCGGCGAGCCCTCGCCGCCGCCTTCTTCCTCGTCCCTGTTTTCGCCGTCTTGGCCCGGCGGGCGGTGACGCCGGTGCGCTTCGCGGTCACGGTCCTTTTCTTGGTGACCTTTTTCTTGGTGACCTTTTTCTTGGTGATCTTTTTCTTCACGACCTTGCGCCCAACGGCCCGCTTCTTTGCGCTCGCCCTTGGCGAGACCTTCTTCTTCGTCAAGCGCTTCTTCGTGGTCTTCTTTGCTGCCGCCCGCTTCTTCGCCGGGACCTTTCGCTTTACCGCCTTCTTTGCGACGCGCGCCTTCTTGCGTGTGGCTGCTTTCTTCCTGGTCGCGGCCTTCCTGGGCGTCGCCTTCTTCTTCGTCGCGGCCTTTCTGGCCGCCGCTTTCTTCGCCGCTGCCTTCTTCGCCGCCGCCTTCTTCGCCGCTGCCTTCTTCGCCGCTGCCTTCTTCGCCGCCGCCTTCTTCGCCGCCGCCTTCTTCGCCGCCGCCTTCTTCGCCGCCGCCTTCTTCGCCGCCGCTTTCGCGGCCGCTGCCTTCTTCGCCGCCGCTTTCTCGGCCGCCGCTTTCTCGGCCGCTGCTTTCTTCGCTGCCGCTTTCTCGGCCGCCGCTGCCATTGCCGCGGCCGTCTTCGTGGCCGGCTCCGTTGCCGTCGCCTGCGGCTGCGCCGCGGCCACCGGCTCGCTCTTCGCCGGCGCGGGCGCGGGCGGCTTCGGCGCCGTCGGCCGCCTCACCACTACGGGTCGGGCCGTCACTTTTCTCTTGTGTACCTCACCGCCGGATATGATGGACACAGTCGTCTCGAGCGGGGTCGTCGCCGCGGAGCCCACGCCGAGGATCTTGACCTCCAGGGGACGAATGTCCGCATCGACGATGTTGCCGATGCGCTCGAAAATCTCTTCCCTAGCGCCCGCCGCATTGACGGTGCGCAGCTTCTGCTGGGCCTTGTAGTAAGCGATCAGCGGCGTAGTCTCCCGCTGAAACGTCTCGAGTCGACTGCGCACGGTGTCTTCGTTATCGTCGGCGCGCCGCACGAGCTTCTTCGAGCCGCACTGATCGCACGTGCCCCGTTTTCGCGGCGGGGACAGGGAGCGGTTGAATATGGCGCCGCACGCAGCGCAGTTGAGCCGCCCGCTGAGACGCTTGATTAAAACGCGGTCGTCCACGGACAGATACAACGCGATCTGCACGGGGCGTCCCATCCAACCGAGCCGATTGTCCAGGGACTGTGCCTGAGGGATGTTGCGCGGGAAACCGTCCAGCAGGAAGCCGCGCCGTGCGTCCGGCTCCTGCAGCCTGAGCTCCATCAGCTGCAGAACGATCTCGTCGGCGACCAGCTCACCGGACTCCATCGCCTCCTTGGCTCGCTTGCCGAGATCCGTTTCCCTCTCGACGGCCGTCCGCAGCAGATCACCCATGGAGATATGGGGGACCTTGTACCTGTCTACGAGGAGCTTGGCCTGGGTGCCTTTGCCCGACCCCGGTGGTCCTAGCAGTACGATGCGCATAGTCCCGATTTTCTCAAGCGCCGGCCGGCCGTCACACGGCGGGCGCTACACTACCGTCTGGCCTTTCCGGCGTCAATGCAGGCCCCGGGCCCGCGCCGGAGGCGGGCGGCTTCGCTCCAAACCGTGTTCCGCGACACCGCCGCGTGTCTGTCCCGCGATATCCGGTGAGGCGCGACCCCACGGCGGCCCGTTTCTCAGCTGAGCGGTGGTGTGGGAAAATTCGGAGGCTCCCACAGGAACTCGCGATGGACGAGCCACCGGAGTTCACCGCCAGCAAGCTCGACCGGATCGGCGAACGCCGCGCGCGCATGCCCGCCGTCGGGGCAGACTTCACGACGCTCAGTGTCGACGGCAAGGACCTCGAAGCCGGGCACCGAGCGCGCTGACTGCAAAAGGAGATCACCGTGCCCAGACCGAAGAATGCGCTCTACGCCCAATCCGGTGGCGTAACAGCCGTCATCAATGCCAGCGCCTGCGGTGTCATCGAGACCGCGCGCAAGCACCGCCGCAGCATCGCCAAGGTCTATGCCGGTCGCGACGGCATCATCGGCGCGCTCAGCGAGGACCTCATCGACACGAGCCGGGAGACGGCGCGCGCCATCGCCGCACTCAAACACACGCCGGGGGGAGCATTCGGATCCTGCCGCTACAAGCTCAAGGGACTCGATGACAGCCGGGCACAGTACGAGCGGCTCATCGAAGTCTTCGACGCACATGACATAGGCTATTTTTTCTACAACGGCGGCGGCGACTCCCAAGACACGGCACACAAGGTCTCGCTATTGGGCGAGAAGATGGGTTATCCGATCACGTGCATCGGCATCCCCAAGACCGTCGATAACGATCTGCCGATCACCGACACCTGTCCCGGCTTCGGCTCGGTGGCCAAGTACGTCGCCACCTCGATTCGGGAGGCGGGATTCGACGTCGCCTCCATGGCTCGCACCTCCACCAAGGTGTTCGTCCTCGAGGTCATGGGGCGTCACGCCGGCTGGATTGCCGCCGCCGGAGGGCTCGCCGCGGAGGCGCCGGGCGATGCGCCGCACATGATTCTGTTTCCCGAGATCGTCTTCGACGAAGACCGATTTCTCGCAGGCGTGCAGGCGAGTGTAGGTCGCTACGGCTACTGCGCTGTTGTCGTCTCGGAGGGCGTGAAGAATGCCGCAGGCAAGTTCCTCGCCGAGGCCGGCATCCGCGACGCCTTCGGTCACGCCCAGCTCGGCGGTGTGGCCCCCGTCGTCGCACAACTGGTCAAGGACCGCCTCGGCCTGAAGTACCACTGGGCGGTGGCGGACTACCTGCAGCGCTCCGCTCGCCACATTGCCTCGCGCACCGACGTCGAGCAGGCCTATGCCGTCGGCAAGGCCGCCGTGGAGTTCGCCGTCGCTGGGCGGCGCTCGGTGATGCCCACCATCGTGCGCAAGTCGCAGAAGCCGTACAGATGGTCGATCGGCATGACCGAACTCGCCAAGGTCGCCAACGTCGAGAAGAAGATGCCGCGCGGCTATATCACCCGCAACGGCTTCGGCATCACGCAGCGCTGCCGTGATTACCTGTCACCGCTGATCGTCGGGGAAACACCACCACCGTTCAAGAATGGCCTGCCGCAGTATGTGAGGCTGAAGAACACGCCTGTCGCAAAGAAGCTGCCCAACACGTTCACGGTGTGATCGGGTACCGCGTCGACCCCCGACACGGGTCGTGAGCTCTCGGCCCATGGCCGCGGCGCCGGTGCCCCACGAGGTAGTCGCCCGCGACCCGGCAAAGGCGTTTCCGGCCCCCTAAACGCCGCCCATCCGCCGCGTCCGTCCGGCAGCGCCTGCACCCAATAGAAAGGGCAAGCGGCGCATGCCGCTTGCCCCTCACCCAACTTTCACGTGAACGGGCGTTCGCCCTCAACCGAGCAGCGGCGCAATCACCAGGCTCACGATGGCCATCACGTTGATGAGGATGTTCATCGACGGTCCCGAGGTGTCCTTGAACGGATCGCCCACGGTGTCGCCCACCACTGCCGCCTTGTGCGCGTCGGAGCCCTTGCCCCCCAGATTGCCACGCTCGATATACTTCTTGGCGTTGTCCCAGGCGCCGCCGGCATTGGCCATCGTCAGCGCCAGCAGCACGCAGCCGAGGAGCGCGCCGCCGAGCATGCCGCCGAGCGCCGCGGGACCGAGGATGAAGCCGACAGCCACGGGGGCGGCTACCGCGAGCACACCCGGGGCAATCATGCGGCGCAAAGCGGCCCGCGTCGCGATGTCCACGCAGCGGGCCGTATCGGGCTCCGCCTTGCCTTCCAACAGGCCCGGTATCTCCCTGAACTGGCGACGGATCTCGTGAATCATGTCGAAGGCCGCGTCACCGACGGCGGTCATCGTCAGGCTGCTCACAAGGAAGGGGAAGATACCGCCGAGGAACATACCGGCGAGCACGAGGGGATCGTTTATCCTGAGCTCGAAACCCGTAACGTGGTGGGAGACGGTTTCGATGAACGCCGTGATGATCGCCAGCGCCGCCAGGGCAGCCGCCCCGATGGCAAAGCCCTTGCCGATCGCCGCTGTCGTGTTGCCGAGCTCATCGAGCGAATCGGTAATCTTGCGCGTCTCGGGCCCGAGCCCCGCCATCTCGGCGATGCCGCCCGCGTTATCGGCCACCGGACCGTAGGCGTCGATGGCCATCGTGATACCCACCGTCGCGAGCATACCGACCGCCGCAATGCCGACGCCGTAGAGACCGGCGAGCTGGCTCGCAACCAAGATGATGACGCAGATCATGAGCAGCGGTACCACGACCGACTGCATGCCCACGGCCATGCCGGCGATCATGACCGTCGCCGGGCCCGTCTCGCCGCCCTTCGCGATCTTTTTCACCGGCGCGCCCGCGGTGTAGTACTCCGTCACGAGGCCGATGACGATGCCACCGATGGCGCCGACCAGCACCGATACCCAGACCTTCAGCGACACGCCCACTATCGGGATCACCGCCAGCGCCGCCACGATAAACAACACCGAGGCGCCCATGGTGCCGATGCGCAGCGCAACCTCCGGAGATTTCGCCGAGAACTGGCGCACCAGAGCGATGCCGATCAACGAGCAGATGATGCCGACCGAAGCCAGCCCCAGCGGTAGAAACATCAGATCCTGCTTGGCGCCGTACGCTTCGATGAACGCCGGCGACAGGGTAGCGGCAATGGCAATGGTGGCGATCATCGCCCCACAGTACGACTCGAAGATGTCGGAACCCATCCCGGCGACGTCACCCACGTTGTCACCCACGTTATCGGCGATTACACCGGGATTGCGCGGATCGTCCTCGGGGATGCCGACCTCGATCTTGCCCACCAGATCGGCGCCGACGTCGGCGCTCTTAGTGAAGATTCCGCCGCCCACGCGCGAGAACAGCGCCACCGTCGAGGCGCCCATGCCGAACCCATGGATGACGTGAGCCGACTCGGGATTGCCTCCGAACAGGAGGTAGAGGAAACCGAGGCCCAGAAGACCCATGGCGGCAACGCTCAGACCCATGATGGAACCGCCAAAGAAGGCAACCGTCAGCGCCGCCGGCGCGCCCTCGTCGTGGGCCGCGGTCGTCGTGCGCACGTTTGCCTTGGTCGCCGTGTACATGCCGATGTAGCCGGCACTCGCTGAGCACAGGGCGCCGACGACGAAGGCAAACGCGGTTCTTGCACCGAGATCCGAGAACAGAATCAGGATGGTGACAACGGCCGCGAAGATACCGAGCACCTTGTACTCACGGCGCATGAACACCATGGCGCCATGATGGATCGCGTCGGAGATCTTGGTGACCGCGCCGACACCTTCCGGGTAACGCTTGACCAGCCCGAAGATGTACCAGGCGGATATCAGTCCGAGTATGCCGAGAAGGGTCGGTATGAATCCGGCGGAAGCCATGGCGTTCCCCTGAAACGTGTCTAGGTGGAATGGGTCGTGCACCGAAAAGGCGCGAGAATACTGTCTAACGCCCTGCTCCGCAACCGAGGCAGACGGCCCGGCGAGCCTGCGCGGGGCACGGGCATGGACACCGGCCCGCCGCGGCCACTTTCCCCCCTCACGATGCTCAGGAGCGCCGCCGCGCCCGGGGATGGGCCTTGTCGTAAACCTTGGCGAGCTGCTGGAAGTCCAGATGGGTATAGACCTGGGTGGTAGCGATGTTGGCGTGTCCCAGCAACTCCTGAATGCCGCGCAGATCGCTGCTCGACTCGAGAATGTGGCTCGCAAACGAGTGGCGCAACATGTGAGGATGAACGCGGCACTCGATGCCCTGCAATAGGGCCCAGCGGTCCAGTCGTTGCTGCACGGAGCGTGGCCCCAGCCTGCGTCCGCCGCGACTGACGAACAGGGCATTCTCGTGCTCGCGGGCCAGCGGGCCCCGCACCTCCAGCCATGCGGCCAACGCCTGGCGTGCATAGCGTCCCACCGGTACGACGCGGGTCTTCGCGCCCTTGCCGAGAACTCTCACCGTCTGCTCGGCGAAGTCGACATCGCCGAGGTTGAGCGTCACCAGCTCGTTCAGCCGCAGGCCCGAGGAGTAGAGCAGCTCGATGATGGCCCGGTCGCGCACCGCCAGCGGCTCGTCGCCGCCGCCCTCGACCAGCCGCGCCACCTGCTCCGCCGTCAGCGTCTGCGGCAGCGCCCGGCCTGACTTCGGAGCGGACACACCCGCGAAGGGATTGTGCTTGAGCTCGCCCTCCCGGACGAGGAAGCGAAAAAAGGTCCTCGCCGCGGACAACATTCGCTGAATGCTGCGTCCCGTCAAGCCGCCGTTGTGAAGATCGGCGGCGAACAACCGTGCTTGCGATGCGCCCAGGCGCTTCCACGCTGTAACGCCCCGGCGTTGCGCGAAATCCTGCAGTCGGGCGAGATCACGCCGATAGGCCGCCTGCGTGTGCGGCGACAGGCGCCGCTCCGTGCGCAGGTGGCCGACGAACGAGTCCACCCAGAGATCCGGCGAGCGCGGCGCTGCCGCATCGGCTGTCCGTCTGCGCACGTCCGCCGGCAAGGAAACGCTACCGCGCTGCGGCGCGAAGCCGCTCGACGGTGGTGCCGACCAACTCCCCGAGGCGGTCGAGATACACCGTGCCCATGCTGGGGCGGAAACGCTCGGCTTCGAGCGCCCCCAGCGCCAGCACCCCGCACACGCCTTCGCCGCCGGCGACGACGGGAATCAGCGCGCAGGACCGAATGGTTTCGGCATGCTCGGCAAACAGCAGCGTGAGGACGCTCTTCGGCAGGCGGTCGTCGCAGATGCTGCGCTTGTGGGAGACCCTCTCGAGCACCGACCGGTATGACGCATCGCCCGACCCCGTCTCGGTGGACTCGGCATCCGCCACGGTCTGCTCGACCCCGAGCCTCAGCACGACGTGATCGAGATTGAACTCGGCTTCGACGACGGCGGGTATCTCCCCGGTTTCGGCGGTCGACGACAGGCGCGCGAGCTTCACAGAAGCCCCGTGCAGCCGCTTGCCCAGCGTTTCGTACTGTCTCGCGGCATCCATCAGGTCCTGCATCTTCCGCTCGAGCGCCTCGTTCTTCTCTTGCAGCACGTCCATCCGACGCTCGGCGAGCGAGATCACGCCGCCGCCCTGCGTGTGCTCGCCGCCGAGTTGCCCCAGCACCTCGGGGTGGCGCTCGAAGAACTCCGGCTCGCGCCGCAGATAGTCGACGATCTCCTGCTCGCGCCGCTCGTGTTCCTGTTCCTTCTTAGTCTGTGTCTGTTTCATAGCTCGTCCAAATCCAGGCTCCCTTCGAAGACGTTTTCCGCCGGTCCGGTCATGATCACCGACTCGCCCACACCACCCCACGCGATCTGCAGAACCCCGCCGGGAAGCATCACCCGCACCGAGCCCTCCAGCACGCCGATCCTGTTGCCGACGACGACGGCCGCACACGCGCCGCTGCCGCAGGCGCGGGTCTCGCCGGCACCCCGCTCGTGGACCCTCAGTTTGATGGTGGTGCGATCCAGGATCTGCATGAAGCCCACATTGGTTCGCTCGGGAAACCAGGGGTGCGTTTCGATCTTGGGCCCGAGCTCCGCAACCGGCGCTGCTTCGACATCGTCCACGATGCAGACGGCGTGCGGATTGCCGATGCCGACGACGGACACGGTGACGTTGCGATCGTCGACGCCGAGCTCGTAGGACGGCAGCATGACGTCGCTTGCGAAGGGGATACGCCGCGGCTCGAACGTCGGTATCCCCATGTCGACGGCGACCGTTCCCACGCCGTTCACGTGAAGGCCCAGCTTTCCCGAGGTGGTCTCGACCACGATGTCACGCTTTGCGGTGAGGCCCTCTTCGCGCAGGAAGCGGGCGAGGCAGCGCGCACCGTTGCCGCACTGACCCACCTCGCTGCCGTCGGCATTGAAGATGCGCAAGCGGAAATCCGCCGTCTCGGCGGCTTCGGCTAATAGAATCTGATCGCAGCCGACCCCCAGGCGCCGGTCGGCGATACGGGCCGCCTGGCGCGGACCGATATCGAGCGCCTGACGCACGCCGTCGAGGACCACGAAGTCGTTGCCCAAGGCCTGCATTTTCTTGAATCTCACTCGCATTTCGATCCGCGACGCTCTTGTGTGAGACGCGGGGAAACCCGATGATAACTGTTTGCCCGCCGCCGCCGGCGCTCCTCATCAGACCCTGACATCATGACACCCAGACTCAGGACCATGCTGCGTCGACTCAAGCGGCTGCCACATCCTTGGCGTGCGATTCTGGGGGCGGCTCTCGTCGTCGGGGGGGTTCTGGGATTTCTTCCCGTGCTGGGGTTCTGGATGATCCCGCTCGGTCTGCTGCTGCTCGCGGTGGATTTTCGCTGGGCCAAACGTGCCTATCTCTACTTTATCGTCTGGTGGCGCCGGATGCGTCAGCGATTCCGTCGCTGGAAGGCCGGCACCATGCCCGGTCCGGACTGAGCGGAGCCTGGTCGCGATCAGTTCTGCGCGATCCCCTCGAGCAGACGGCACCAGTCATAGCTCGCATCCCCGACAGCGATGAACCAGGGGTTCAGCAGACTCCGCTTATTATACCCGAGAGGCCGGCCGTGGGCGTCGAATACCGCGCCGCCGGCGTTGTCGACGATGCAATGCGCGGCGGCCACGTCCCACTCCGACGTCGGCCCCAGCCGCGGATAGACGTCAGCGTGGCCCTCGGCGACCAGACACAGCTTCAACGAGCTGCCGAGGCTGCGGAGTTCGCATCGCCCCGCCTCGCGCTCGAGGCGTTCCACGAAACCACGCAGCCGTGGGTTGGCATGCGAGCGGCTCGCCACCACCACCGCCGGCCCGCCCCCGTAGCGCCGCGTGTGAATCGGCACGGCATCTTCATCGCCCTCGGCACGAAACGCCCCGCTGCCTGCGGCCGCAAAGTGAACGGTCGACTTGACCGGCGTAGCCACCACTCCCAGGACCGGCTTCGAGTCGGATATGAGCGCGATGTTCACGGTGAACTCGCCGTTGCGCTTGATGAACTCCTTGGTGCCGTCGAGGGGATCGACCAGCCAGAAGTCAGGCCAGGCGTGGCGATCGGCGTAATCCATCGCCGCCGACTCTTCGGACAGTATCGGTATGTCCGGCGCGATGTCTCTCAACCGGCTGACAATGAGGTCGTGCGACTCGCGGTCGGCGCTCGTGAGCGGGCTGCCGTCGCCTTTGGTGTAGACGTCGAATTCACCCTCGTACACCTCCAGGATGCAGCGCCCGGCTTCCCGCGCCACGGCGACGACCTGCGCGAGCAGCTGGTGCCGTGCCGCGACGTCGGTCATTGCCCGCTCACGACGAGCCCCGCGCCAGCGCTTCGCGCAAGAGGTACACCGCCAGCATGCAGCGTGCGTCGCTGAAGTCGCTTTGCGACAGCAGTGCCGCCGCCTGTTTCACCGGCCAGCGAACGGCCTCGAGCGCCTCGGGCTCGTCGCCCTCGAGGGAATCGGGATACAGACCGGTGGCGAGGATAATGTGGGTGCGGTAATTGGCATAACCGGGCGACAGCGACACGCTCTTCAGCGTCTCCAGTCGCCCGGCGCCGTAGCCGAGCTCCTCGCGCAATTCGCGTTGGGCACAGCTGTGCGGGGACTCGTCCCCTTCGACTTTGCCGCGCGGAAAACCGAGCTCGTAGCGTTCTGTGCCCACTGCATACTCGCGCACGAGCAGCAGCTCATCGTCGCCGAGCACGGGGACGACGAGCACCGCGCCGCGTCCGGCGCCCATCAGCCGCTCGAACTGTGCCTCGACGCCGTTGGAGAACCTGAGGTCCACCGCCTCGATACGAAACAGTCGCGTCGCCGCGACGGTCTGGCTGCGCAGGATCTCGGGTTTCCGTCTCACTGGCGGGCTGGGACGCTGGTGATCTCCGTCGGGGAGCGTAACCGAAATGCCCGTCGGAAACCATCGATGCCGGCATTTCCCTCGATTGGGCCGTGCGCACCGCGCGCCCGTGTTCGGGCCCGCCAATTCCGATAGACTATCCGCCGCACGGCACACCTTTGCGCGGGACTTCAACGTGATCGTAATCGAAGAAGACAGAAACCTCCTCAGAGTTCATGTCTATGGCGAGCTGACGCGCGCCGACTTTCGCGAGTTCGAGGACGCTATCGCCGGCGAACTCAAGCGCTACCCGCAAGTGGATCTGCTGCTCGATCTGCGAAACATGACGGGCTTTACGCTGGACGCGGCGCTCGAGGAGATTCAGTTCAACCGCCAGCACGTCGGTGACTACAAGCGCGTCGCCGTGGTGACCACCGATCAGTGGTTGACATGGGTCAGCTGGCTCGCCGGCGTGTTTGCCCACGCCGAGGTAGAGCGCTTTCCGGAGATGGAGCCGGCGGAGTCCTGGCTCTACGGGGGCGAGGAGGGGTGAGCGACGGCGGCCGCGATCGGTCGCCGTACGGGACGCCGAAGGGATCTTGGCGTGACCCCTCGGAAACGCTGCCCGGCCGATCTCGCAAAGAAGGGCTTCGATCACTATGCCGCTTCGGCACGCGCACTCGAGCATTCCCGGCATCTGTACGAGCACCCTCCGCGGCGCGGCGCATCGACCGTGATGTGACGGGGTGATGACGGTGCACGGGAGCTTCGCAGCGCCTCTGCCGTGTCCGCCTCAGCGCGTGGTGCCCGAGTGGATAGACTACAACGGTCATATGAACGTGGCCTACTACGTGCTGGCGTTCGACAGGTCTGTCGATCACTTCCTCGACTGTCTCGGCGTCGGCCCGGCATACGTCGCCGCGGGAAACGGCTCCTGCTTCGTCCTCGAATGCCACATCTGTTACCTCCAAGAGCTGACCGAGGGGGCTGCGATCGCGACGACTTGTCAGCTTCTCGACTGGGATCACAAGCGCATTCACTATTACCTGGAGATGTTTCGGGATACCGAGAACCGCCCGGCTGCCACCTGCGAGCAGATCACGCTGCACGTGGACCTGGGCACCCGCCGCTCGACACCCATGCCCGTTCCGGCGCAATCGGCCCTGGAGACGATGATGCACTCGCACGGCAAGCTGGCGCGGCCGGCGCGCAGCTCCAGCGTGATCGGCATCCGTCGAGACTGAGCCGTACGCTCGATCCGCCGGCGAGACGAAGAAAAGGCCACCGCACTTCGGGCACCGACATGAAACGATTCCAGGGAACAGACACCTACGTCGCCACGGATGACCTGATGATGGCGGTGAACGCCGCCGTCACCCTGGCCCGGCCCCTGTTGGTCAAAGGCGAACCCGGCACCGGCAAGACTCAGCTCGCCGCCGAGGTTGCCCGCGCTCTGGACAAGCCACTCATCGAGTGGCACATCAAGTCCACGACACGGGCGCAGCAGGGGTTGTATGAATACGATGCCGTCGCCCGGCTGCGGGATTCCCAGCTCGGCGATGAGCGCGTTCACGACATCGGCAACTACATCGTGCGGGGAAAGCTCTGGGAGGCGTTCGCAATGACCGAGCAGCCGGTGCTGCTCATAGACGAGATCGACAAAGCCGATATCGAGTTCCCCAACGACCTGCTGCTCGAGCTCGATCGCATGGAATTCTTCGTTTACGAGACCAAGCAACAGATACAGGCGCTGCACAGGCCCGTGGTGCTGATCACCAGCAACAACGAAAAGGAGTTACCGGACGCGTTCCTCAGGCGATGCTTCTTTCACTACATTCGCTTCCCCGAACGTGACACCATGGAGCGCATCGTCGACGTGCACTTTCCGAATCTGAAGAAGAACCTTCTGCGCGCGGCGCTGGAGACTTTCTTCGATCTTCGCGAAGTGCCGGGGCTCAAGAAGAAACCTTCGACTTCGGAGCTGCTCGATTGGCTCAAGCTCCTCGTCGCCGAGGACATACCCGTGGAGGCCCTGAGCAGCGACGACCCGCGCAAGCTGGTGCCCCCGCTTTACGGAGCGCTGCTCAAGAACGAGCAGGACATGCATCTGTTCGAACGCCTTGTGTTTCTCAACCGGCGCGATGCTCGCTGATTTCTTCTACAAGCTGCGCCAGGCGGCCATTCCGGTTTCCATTACGGAGTACCTGGCTCTGCTCGGCGCACTCGAGCGCGGTCTAGCAGGCTGCCGCATCGACGGCTTCTATTTCCTCGCCAGAACGGCACTGGTCAAGGACGAGCGCTGCTACGACCGCTTCGACCGGGTCTTCGGCAGCCACTTCAAGGGCGTCGAGACACTGTTCGATGAGGGCCTGACCGAACTGCCGCGTGAGTGGCTGCGCAGGCAGGCCGAACTGCTCTTGAGCGACGCCGAGAAGGCGCAGATCGAGGCCCTGGGCGGCTGGGACGAGCTCATGGAGACGTTAAAGCAGCGACTGGCCGAGCAGCGGCGGCGCCACCAGGGCGGCAGTAAGTGGATCGGCACCGCCGGCCGTTCCCCCTTCGGCGCCCACGGTTACAACCCCCGGGGCATCCGCATCGGCCAACCGCTCTCGCGTGAGCGCCGCGCAGTCAAGGTCTGGGATAAGCGTGCTTACGCCAACCTCGATGACACGATAGAACTCGGCACGCGAAACATAAAGCTCGCGCTTCGCCGATTGAGGCGCTTCGCCCGCGAGGGCGCGGCGCGGGAGCTCGATCTCGATGACACGGTACGCTCGACGGCGCGCAATGCGGGTTGGCTGGACCTCAAGATGGTCCCCGAGCGGCACAATGCGGTCAGGGTCCTGCTGTTTCTCGACGTCGGCGGCTCCATGAACGACCACGTTCGCGTCTGCGAGGAGCTATTCTCAGCCGCCCGCAGTGAGTTCAGGCACCTGGTCCACTTCTACTTTCACAATTGTCCTTACGAATCGCTGTGGACGGACAATCTTCGCCGACACAGCGAGCGCACCCCGACGCTCGACGTCATCCACACCTACGGGCGCGAATACAAGCTCGTGTTCGTCGGCGACGCCACCATGAGCCCCTACGAGATTCTGCAGCCCGGGGGCAGCGTCGAGCACATGAACGAGGAGGCCGGAGCGGTGTGGCTGCGACGACTTCTAGACGCCTACCCCCATGCCATCTGGCTGAACCCCCAACCCGAGAGCGCTTGGGAGCGCATACCGTCCCTGCGCATGACCCGCGAGATCCTGGGCGATCGCATGTTTCCCATGACCCTCGAAGGACTCGACCGGGGCATGCGCCGTCTGCGCCACACGACCCACTAGCCACGCCTGCGGCACCCGGCGCAAGGAGCGCCTCACCGTGGCGTCGCGGCGCCATTCAGGACGGCGTTCATGCGCTCTATGACCGCATCCGCCTCGGCATAGCCCCAGGCCACGGCGTACGCCGCTTGCGCGTCGACCTGCACGATCACGCTCGGGAATCCCTGCACGCCGAACCGGTCACGGGTCCAGAAGTCCGCGCGCAACCGCTCTGCCACGGCGTCCGAGCCGAGGTCTGCGGTGAAACGTATGCCATCGAGCCCGATTTCTTCGGCCAGTGCGACGAGCGTCTCGACATCGGAGGGATTGCGGGCCTCGGCGTAGTAGGCGCGCTGGATCGCATCGATCATCTCCGCCACGGCCTGCTCGCTCTGCAGGCCGGCCGCCAGCACCGCGCGGCAGGCCGGGTAGGTGGAGCGCCGAGGCCGGCAGCGGCTCCAGAAGTCGAAGTTGAACTGTGCGCCGGTGCGTTCGGCCACCTGTCGCCACGTCGACTTGAGGTGCTCCTGCATCGCCTGCGGCATAGGGGTGTCCGAGTCCGGAGCGAGACCGCCCATAACGTAACGCACGCTGACGTCGGCCGGCAAAGCCGAGAGGACTCGCTTCCAGTGCGGCCGAAACGCCCAGCACCAGCTGCACATGGGGTCGAGAACGTATGACAGGCTCGCCCGGGCGGCCATCAGCGCGAGACCATCGGCCCTGTCCGCGCGAGCACGCCGCCCGCATCCGGCGCGTCGCGCCCGGAAAGCGTCATGTTCCACGTCGCCTTGCGCAACGCTGCTTTGCTGGGAGTCTCCGCCCGGCGCACTCGTCTCTCTCCGTCGTGAAGCTGTCGTGAAGCGCGAACCCTCTTGACGGCGCTTCGCAGCGGGCCGCCGGCGCCCGCCGCGGGTGCCGAACCCGAATCCACTGCCTGCAGTATACTGCGATGACGACGACGGTCGCGCCGATGTCCGTCACCACCGCAAACCCGCGCAGGCTCGTGGACAAGCAACCATTCAACCGGTCGCTGGTTTTCTCATGCGCCGGGCACGTATTCATACACATGCTGACGGCGTACTTCTTCGTCGTCGTCCTGGCCATCGAAGCCGACTGGGGCATGCCCTATGCCGAGCTCATCGAGCTGTGGACTCTCGGGGCGTTCCTGGTCGGCGCCGCGGCGCTGCCGGCGGGATGGCTGGCCGACCGCTGGGGCGCCGGTGCCATGATGGCCGTCTTCTTTGTCGGCCTGGGCGCCTGCACGGTGTTGGCGGGCTTCGCAGGCACCCCGGGGGCACTGATGCTCGCTCTGGCGGGCATGGGTCTGTTCGCCGCTATCTATCACCCTGTGGGGATACCCTGGCTGATACGCCACTCCGGCCGCCGGCGCGGCAAGATTCTCGCCGTCAACGGTATCTTCGGCAGTCTCGGTGCGGCGCTCGCGGGTGTGGTCGCCGGCGGACTCATCGATCTCGCCGGATGGCGTGTGGCATACGTCGTCCCCGGCGTCCTGTGCGCTGGCACGGGCCTGCTGCTGATGGTCGCTTCGCGTGGTGACGGGTCGGCGGATGCCAACGTCCATGCTCAGCACGAGGCGCAACCGAGCCAGCACGAGATGCTGCGCGTGTTCGGCATTCTGCTGTTCACCATGTTCTGCGGCGGCATCATCTATCACTCGGTACAGACGGCCTTGCCCAAGCTGTTCGAGATCAGGGTGGCGAGCCCCGCGAGCATGGGGGCCCTCGGCGTGGGTTCGCTGGTTGCGGTCGTCTACACGGCCGCCGGAGTGATGCAGCTCATCGGCGGCCATCTTGCCGATCGTTACCCCCTCAGACGCGTGTACGTCGTCGCCTTTCTCGTTCAGGCTCCCTTGCTGTGGATGCTGGGGGCAGCCGCCGGGCTCCCGCTGGTGGTGCTGTCGACCCTGACGGTGATGGCCGGAATCGGTGCTCTGCCGGCCGAGAACATGCTGCTCGCCCGCTACACGCCCGCTCGCCGGCATGGCGTCGTCTTCGGCCTGAAGTTCGTGCTCGCCTTCGGCGCCGCGCCGCTGGCGGTGCAGCTGGTGTCCATGCTGACGCGGCACGCCCACGGCTTCGAGTGGCTGTTCCTGACGCTGTGCGGGCTGTCGAGCGCGATCCTCATCGCCGCGCTGCTGTTGCCCGGCGCGCCCCTGCACGCCACCGCCAACCCGCGACCGGCGCTTGATTGAGCGGCGCCTCGAGTGGAGCGCCCGCATGCTCCGGGTTGTCCCCGGCGCCGCACCGCACCGCTTGCCCGGCGCTGTGCGAGACCGCAAAATGACTGTGCCGCGGGCGTTGCGCACGCCTGCGTGACCATCTGCGAAGAGGCGCGCTCGCCGATATTGAAAAGCGCACCGGGAGTCCCTAAGAAAGCAGGGTGAAAGCGTTAGGGGACAACACACTCCACATGGACAAGAGGGCGAGGTTCAACATCGGGCAGGTGGTTCGCCACCGCTTCTTTCCCTTTCGAGGTGTCATCTTCGACGTGGACCCGGAGTTCAGCAACACGCAGGAATGGTATGAGTCCATCCCCGAGAACATCCGTCCGCGGAAAGACCAGCCTTTCTACCACTTGCTCGCGGAGAACGAGGAGACCACCTATGTCGCCTATGTGTCCGAGCAGAACCTCGTGATCGACGATTCGGGAGACCCGGTAGACCACCCCGAGATCAATGCCATGTTCGAAGAACTCAAGGACGGGGTCTACACGGTGCGCAGCGCCAAGACCCATTGAAGTCGAAATCGTTTCCGCACGAGCCGTTTTGAGCCCGGGGCCGTAATCCCACGCCGCACCGGCGCGGGACAAGTCCTCAACCCTTGATCGGCGTCACCCGCCGCGCCAGCGCGTCGAAATCGAACAGCGCGCGGGCACCGGCGACGCGACTCCACACCAGGGCGGTGAGTACAGAGACCGCGAGGGCGGCGCCGAAACTCGCCAGGAACCGGAAATCGGGGTGCACGGCCAGCCCGGGCAACTCGATCCACGGCTCGAAGTCCGGACCGGGAAAGAACAAAGCCCCGACGGCGAGTCCCGCGAGGATGCTGCCGAACGCGCCGGCCCCGGTGAGGCGCTTGGAATACAGCCCGAAGAAAACCGGAAACACCGCCGCCGAGCAAACCAGGTCGGCGACCAGGAACAGGTACAGCACACTGTGCCCGCGGGAAGCAACGAGCACCGCCGGGAAGGCGGCGGCGACGGTCAGGAAACGGGAGGACCTCAGCAGCGCCGGCGCCGAAGTGCGCGGGCGGAAACGCGCCAGATCCGTGGTCACGATGCTCGCCAGGCCGTTGAGCAGCGTGTCCATGCTGCTCATCACCAGTGCCAGCGCCAGCACCGCCAACGGCATGAGCGCCCATGTCGGCAGCGTCTGCAGCGCGACCAGAAAGAGCGAAACGGATGCCTGGTCGCTGGGAATGTCTCGCGCCACGGCCAGCAGGCCGAACATTCCGGCGAGCATGATGACGGGGATGGTGAGCGCGGCACTCAGACCGAAGGACAGTCGCACCACGGGCTCGCTGCGGCACGCATAAACCCGCTGCCAGTAACCCTGGTGAAACAGATTCGCGGCCAGGATAGCGATGACCAGGGTGATGCCGAACGCGACGCCCGCGCGGTTGTCGAACACCAGCAGCTGGGGGGACTTTTGCGCCAACGGCTCCAGCGCCTTTTGGGGTCCGCCCAGCTCCCCAACGGCGAGCACCGACACCAGTACCAGCATGGGTACGATCAGGATGAACTGGACGTTGTCGGTGAAAATCGAGGCCCGCAGCCCGCCGTAGCTCGTGTAGGTCACCGTGCCGACTGCGACGATGGCCGCCGTCCAGAGCAAAGGGGTGTCCGCCACGAGCTCCAGCACGAGTGATATTGCCGTGAGCTCCGCGCACAGGAACACGAACATGTAGAAGATCATCACGAGCAGCACCAGCACGTACATCAGGGCCCCGAAGCGGTGCCATGTGTACTCCGTGAGGCTGTGCCCGTTGGGCATGATCGCTCGCATACGCGGTCCGATCAGAGCAAACGCCACCAGCGGCGCCGCCTGACCGACGGCATAACCGGTCAGGCCTGCGATACCCGACCAGGTTGCCGCTTCCGCCGGGCTGAACAAGATCCAAGCACCGACGGCGGAGGCGGTCACCGTGGCCACCGATACCGGCACGCCTATGTCGAACCGGCTGACCGTGTAGTCCTCCAGCCGCAGGCGCTGCCGGCGCGTGTACCAAACCCCGAGTGCGGCGAACACGGCCGCCGTCACACAGACGATGCTCAATGCCAGCAACGTGCTCAAGATCGCACAGCCCCGCCTAACCCCTGCTAAGTCATCGACTCCGAATCGACCCGCGCCGCAGCGACTGGCGTATCCGCGCCCTGTCACCGCCCCATCCGAGACGCACGCCGGCGCCCTTGCGCGCCCGCCGCAAAGTCCCTACTCTTAACTTTATCCCAAACAAGCTGCACGGCGGAATTGCGTGATGGATCTCGAGCAGGCCCGCTCGAACATGATCGAGCAGCAGATCAGAACGTGGGACGTCCTCGACCAGCGCATCCTCGAGACGCTCGCCCGCGTCAAACGTGAGGATTTCGTGCCCGTGAACTTTCGCGAGCTCGCCTTCGCCGACATGAACATCCCCCTGGGCGACGGTGAGGTCATGATGCAGCCCAAGGTCGAGGCACGCCTGCTGCAGGCGCTCGACCCCCGGCCCGGCGAGCGGGTGCTCGAGGTCGGTACCGGCAGCGGACACCTCACCGCGCTGCTCGCCAGTCTTGCCGGTGAGGTCTACAGCGTTGAGATCAATCCAACCTTCGCCGAGAGCGCGCGGCACAAGCTCGCCGCCGGCGGGTGGTCCAACGTGACGGTCGAGGTGGGCGACGCCTCGCGGGGCTGGCCGCAGCACGAGCCCTACGACGCCATCGTCCTCACGGGCTCGGTAGCGGCAATCGGCGATGCCTTCCGTCGCAGCCTGGCGCCGGGAGGACGCTTGGTCGCCATCGTCGGCAGGCCGCCGGTGATGGAGGCCGTCCTGCTGCAGCGCATGCACGGCGATGGGTGGTACAGACGCTCGCTGTTCGACACCAGTCTGCCGCCGCTGCGCAATGCCGAGCCCGAGCCGGCATTCGTGTTCTAGCGCACGCATGACCACGATGAAGGCGCCTGTGTCTCGCCCGATCAGGCTCGCCGCAGCGCTCGTCCTGTCGGCCGGCTGCACGGTCGCGCAGGCGGTCGATCTGTGGACGATCTACGAGCTCGCCCGCAAGAGTGACCCGGTCTTCCGCGCCGAGCAGTTTCAGTCCGAGGCCAATCAGCTAAAGGTGCAAGAGGCGCGCTCGGCTCTGCTGCCGAGCATCACCGCGTCGGCCGGTCGCGACCGTATCACCGATGACCTCGAGACCGATCAGGATTTCTTCAGTCAGGGTCGGGTGACGTACAACAGCGACAGCGTCGAGTTCTCCCTCACCCAGAGCGTATTCGATCGCCAGCGCCTCATCGGCTACTCGCAGTCCAAGGACGAGGCAAGGCTGGCCGGGCTCGAGCTCGAGAGCGCGCGACAGGAGCTGCTGCTGCGCGTGGCCAGGGACTATTTTTCGGTGCTTGCCGCGCGTGACAACGTCGATCTGACGCGTAGCAACAGAACCACCATCGCGGAGCAGCTCGAGCTGGCCGAGGAGCGACTCGAGGTCGGACTGGGAACGACGACGGACCTCTACGATGCGCGGGCGCGATTCAAGCTGGCGGAGGCCGAGGAGATCCGCGCACAGGCGCTTCTGGAAGATGCGCGCCAGGCGCTCGCCCAGCTGATCGGCGAGTCCCCCGGCACTCTCGACGCGCTTCGCGCCGGGACGCCTTTGCAGTCTCCCGAGGGCGACATCGAGGCATGGGTCGTGCGCGCGCGAGGCGCCAACGTCGGTGTGCTTATCCAGGAGCAGGCCGCCGAGGTGTCGCGTAAGGAGGTCGACCGGCAGCGTTCGGGCAATTATCCCGTGGTCGATTTCGCCGTTGATCAAACATACAGCCAGAGCGACGGCAGCCTGTCCGGCCCCGGAAGCGATCGTGAGCGCACCGACGTCCTGCTGCAGTTGACGGTGCCTTTCTACCGCGGCGGTCGCGTCTCTGCGCAGGCCAAGCAGGCGGCGCTGCGCTACAGTGCCGTACTGGAGGATCTCGAAAACAGCAGGCGATCGGCCGAGCGAGCCACGCGCGTCGCTTACAACGATGTCGTCACCGACGTGCCGCGCGTGCTTGCGCTCGAGCAGGCGGTGGCCGCCAGCGAGAGCGCACTGGAGGCCAAGCGCGAAGGTTTCGCTGCAGGCCTGGAGACCAATATCGACGTCCTCGACGCGCAGCGGGACCTGCTCGAGGCGCAGCGAAACTACCTGGTGGCGCGCTACGAGTACATCCTGAACACCCTGCGGCTGGAGAGGGCGGTTGGCATTCTCGACGAGGACGACCTGAAGCGCGTGAACTCCTGGCTGCAATGAGGGGGACGTTCTCCTCGGCGGAGCAGGCGGAGGCGGCATTCTACGCCGCCTTCGAAGCCGCCGATCTCGAGGCGATGATGCGTGTCTGGGCGAGCGATCCGGACGTGGTCTGCATACATCCGGGCGGACCGCGGCTGGAGGGCCGCGACGACATCCGCGCCAGCTGGCGTCTGATCTTCGGCAACGCCTCCGGCGTGCGCCTGCGCCCCAACGTCGCGCACAGCTGGCGCAGCGCTTCGTTGGCGACACACCTCGTCACCGAGAACATCTTCGTCGCCGCCGACGATCTCCACGCCTTGGTGCTGGCGACCAACATTTATCGACTCGGCGAGGACGGCTGGCGCATGGTGCTGCACCATGCCTCGGCGGGCGCGTCGCCGACCCCCGGGCCGAGTGCCGGTGTCTTGCACTGAAGCGAGGCAGTCGCGCCGCGCGCGCTCCGCAGCCGATGCGAGCCGCGACCCTCAGCGGGACGCAGCGGCCTGCGAGCCGGCCCGGGCGAGATAGCTCTCCAGCAAGCGCAGATTACGCTGCAGGGCGCCGCGGTTCTCCTCGACCATCCGACGACCGACCTCACCGACCGTGAAACGCAGGTTGGCGTCGCTCAGGTAGCGGCGAACGGCGCCTTCGAGCTCCCCGACGCCGGCCACCTGGGTACCCGCTCCGCGCTGCACGGTGATGCGCGCAATCTCGCTGAAATTGAACACGTGCGGACCGAAGACGACCGGCACGCCGACGGCACACGGCTCGAGCAGGTTGTGACCGCCGACGCGCACCAGGCTGCCGCCGACGAAGGCGACATCGGCCGCGGCGTAGAGTACGGGCAGCTCACCCATGGTGTCGCCGATGTATACGTCGATGTCGGACCCGATCAGCGACGCGGTTTCGCTGCGGCGCGCAACGTTCAGCCCGCGCCGTCGGCAAAGACGCGTCACCGGCGAGAATCGCTCCGGATGACGGGGAACGATTACCAAGAGCAGGTCCGGAAACTCCCGTCGCAGCCGCGCGAAGATATCGAGGAGCATCTCTTCCTCACTCTCATGGGTGCTTCCCGCCACCCAAACACGGCGATCACGACCGAGGTCGCGGCGAACCACGTCGGCCACCTCGCGCAGACTCGCCGGGAGGGTAACCTCGAACTTGATGCTGGCGGTCACTTCCACGGCATCCGGTTTCGCCCCGAGATCGACCATACGATTCGCGTCATCGGGCGTCTGCACGGCAAAACGGTCGACCTTGACGAGGAGTTGCCGGCAGAAACGCCGCACACGCCGGTAGCGACGGTGCGATCTCTCGGACAGACGCACGTTGGAGAAGACGACGGGAATGTCCAGCGCGTGGCATTGGCTGATGATGTTGGGCCAGATCTCGGTCTCCATGATTACCACCAGTGCAGGCCGCGCTTGGGCGAGGAAGCGCCTGACGGATCCGGGGTAATCGTAGGGGGCGTAGCAGTGGTCGACGCTCTCGGCGAAGGTGCGCATTACCTCCTCCGAGCCCGTCGGTGTCGTCGTCGTGACCAGAATGCGGTCTTCGGGAAATCGGCTCAGGATCGACTTGATCAGCGGCGTGGCCGCACGAACTTCCCCGACCGAAACGGCGTGCAACCAGAGCAGGTGGGGCGTCCCTGGCAAGCTGGAGAAACCGAAGCGCTCGGGCCAGCGCGACCAATAGGCCGCGTTGCGCAGCCCGCGCAATGCCAAATGCAGCAATATAGCGGGCAGGCACAGATAAAGCACCGCGCGATAAAGCAACAGCAATGGGTCAGTACCCGTGCAAGCGCCGGGACGGTGCACGCCGCTGCGCTGTGGGAGCGCCGCCGCGAGCGTGCGCGTCACTACCCGCCATCGGCCAGCCAGTCCCTGGGTTGCAGATACGTCTCGTAAAGTTCCGCCTCCGGCGTTCCCGGACACGGGTGCCAGTCGTAACGCCATGCGACCCGCGGCGGCAAGGACATCAGTATGGACTCGGTTCGACCCCCCGACTGCAACCCGAACAAGGTGCCGCGATCGTAGACCAGATTGAACTCCACGTAGCGACCGCGACGGTAGAGCTGAAATTCGCGCTGCGGCTCTGCATACGCCATGTGCCTGCGTCGGCGTACGATCGGCAGGTACGCGGGCAGGAAATGATCGCCCACGCTGCGCGTGAGAGCAAAGCAACGCGCAAACCCGCCCTCTTCAAGATCGTCGAAGAACAGTCCGCCTATGCCGCGCGGCTCGTTGCGATGCTTGATGAAGAAGTAATCATCGCACCATCGCTTGAACGCGGCATAGACATCTGGCCCGTAGGGATCGCACGCGCTCTTTGCGGTCCGATGCCAGTGGATCGCGTCCTCGGCGAAACCGTAGTAAGGCGTCAGATCGAAACCTCCTCCGAACCACCATACGGGACCGTCCGCGCTCTGCGCCTGAAAGAAACGCACGTTCATGTGGGAAGTGGGAACAAACGGATTGCGCGGATGGATCACCACGGAGACGCCCATCGCCTGGAACGGCCGCCCGGCGAGATGGGGGCGCTGCCGGGTCGCAGCCGGCGGCAGCCGCTGGCCGCCAACGTGGGAGAAGTTCACACCCGCCTGCTCGAGCAGCTCGCCTTCGGCGAGCACACGCGTTTGCCCGCCACCGCCGCCCGATCGCTCCCAGCGGTCCTGCTCGAATCGGGCGCCACCGTCCTCCTCCTCGAGCGCCGCGCAGATATCCGCCTGCAGAGCGGTCAGATAGTCCTGGACCGCCGCCGGATCGGGATGGCCTTGTGCTTCGGTTGCCCGGGTCACGTTCGCCTTGCCCGTCGAGTGCTGACCACGACACGGTCATCCAAGGCGGTGGCGCCTCGGCTAAGCGGACCGCACGACGTCGCCGCTGACGGCGTCTCTAATCTGCGTCGGCCTGAGGCCGCCGGCCCGTCCCGGGACGACATAGTCGACCGCGGCGCCGAGCTGCCGCTCGACCTCGCGCGAGCGCATCGCCGGCTCCCGACCGTGACGATTGGCGCTCGTCGATACCAGGGCATGGCCGAACAGCGCGCAAAGACGCGCCGCGGGCCGATACGCCGTGACGCGCACGGCCACACACGGGTGGCTGCCGCGCAGCCAGCGCGAGACGCGCGGCCGTGCCGGCAGCAGCCAGGTATGCGGCCCCGGCCAGGTCGCCTGCGCCATCTCGAGCAGCTCCGGGTGCGAGGGGTCCAGGTAGCGAGCGAGCTGCCGCACGTGCGCCGCGATGAGAATGAGGCCCATATCCGGCGAACGCCGCTTGATGCGCAGGATACGACGCACGGCAGCGTTATCGCGTGGATCACAGCCCAGACCGTAGCACGATTCCGTCGGATAGGCGACGACGCCGCCGCGGGACAGCACCCCGGCCGCCTTCTCGAGATCGGTCAGTCTCACTCTTGGGCGATGGCCCGCAGGCGCTCCTGCAACGCGGCATCCTTGGCGCGCACGCCTTCAGCGCTCTCCTGCCGCTCGCGCTCGACCCGCTGGGCGAGCGCGGCGTCGGCGAGGGCGAGAATCTGGGCCGCCAGATAAGCCGCATTCTTGGCGCCGGCGGAGCCAATGGCGACGGCGGCCACGGGAATGCCACCGGGCATCTGCACTGTCGAGAGCAGAGCGTCCTGACCGCCGAGGGAGCCGGCGTCCATGGGGATGCCGATGACGGGGCGTATCGTCAGTGCCGCCACCGCGCCGGCGAGATGTGCCGCGAGCCCGGCGGCGGCTACGAACACCGCGCAGCCCCGCGCCTCGGCATCCCTGACGTAATCGCGCGTGGCGTCGGGGGTGCGGTGGGCCGAGGTGATCTTCGCCTCCCAGCTCACTCCGAGTCTGGTCAGGGTATCGAGTGTTGCCTGTACGGTCGCCAGATCCGAGTCAGACCCCATCAGAACCGCAACGAATGGTCTAGCCATCAATTCACTCCTGTTGTCAGCACAGCTCAGACCCGGCTCGACGCTCGCCGTCGCTCACGCGCCACCGCACGCGCACCGATGTCGGTGCGGTAGTAGGCATCGGGCCAGGAAATTCTTTCGACGGCCGCGTATGCCCGTCGCTGGGCATCGCAGACGTCCTCTCCGAGAGCCGTGACGCACAGCACCCGGCCGCCGTCCGTCACCACCGCGTCGTTGCGCGCACGGGTTCCGGCGTGAAACACCTTGATGTCGTCGCCGACGACGTTTGCGAGACCCTCGATTACGTCGCCCTTGCGGTACTCGCCGGGGTAACCGCCGGCCGCCATGACGACACCAAGCGCGGCGTGCGGATCCCACGCCGCCTTGCACTCGTGCAGACAGCCGTCCAGCGCGCTGTCGCACAACTCGACCAGATCGGATTGCAGCCGCAACAGCATCGGCTGTGTCTCCGGATCGCCGAGACGGCAGTTGTATTCGAGCACCAGCGGATCGCCCTCAGCCGTGATCATCAGACCCGCGTACAGGAACCCGGTGTAGGGAGAGCCGTCGGCGATGAGGCCCTGCACCGTCGGCTCGATCACCTCGCGCACGATGCGCTCGCTCAGAGCGCCGCTCACGACGGGAGCAGGCGAGTAAGCGCCCATGCCGCCGGTGTTGGGACCCCTGTCGCCGTCGTCGCGAGCCTTATGGTCCTGTGAGCTCGCCAGCACCAGCGCGCTGCGGCCGTCAACCATGCAAGTGAAGCTTGCCTCCTCACCCTGCAGACACCTCTCCACGACCACGCGCGCGCCCGCCGCACCAAAACGCCTGCCGACGAGGCAGTCGTGGGTCGCTGCGAGTGCCTCCTCGACGCTGGCCGCGACCGTGACCCCTTTACCCGCCGCCAGCCCGTCGGCTTTGACGACGATGGGGGCGCCGCTTGCCTCGATGTAGCGACGGGCCGCCGGAAAATCGGTGAATACCTCATACGCCGCCGTGGGGATGCCGTGGCGTGAGAGAAACGCCTTTGCATGGGCCTTCGATGCTTCGAGGCGCGCAGCGGCCTGCGTGGGTCCGAAACAGCGCAGGCCGCGTTGCGCGAACGCATCGACGATTCCCGCCGCCAGGGGGGCCTCGGGACCGACGACGGTGAGGGCAACGCCACAATCGACCGCGAGCTGCAACAGTCCCTGTACGTCATCGGCCGCCAACGCGACATTCTCGACCTTGGGCTCGGCGGCCGTGCCTGCATTGCCGGGCGCCACCCAGACCCGGGTCACGCGCTCGGACTGCGCCGCCTTCCAGGCGATCGCGTGCTCACGCCCGCCTCCTCCGACTACGAGAATATCCATGTGCTGGGCCGGGGCTGCAAGGCCGTGTGCGTCAGTGGCGAAAGTGCCGCATGCCCGTGAACACCATGCTCATGCCGTGTTCGTCGGCGGCCGCGATGACCTCCTCGTCGCGTACCGAGCCCCCGGGCTGAATCACCGCGGACACGCCCACCTCGTGAGCGGCGTCGATGCCGTCGCGGAAGGGAAAGAAGGCGTCGGAGGCCATGACCGCCCCATCCACATGCAGACCTTCGTCGACCGCCTTGATGGCGGCGATCCTGGCCGAGTGCACGCGACTCGTCTGACCGGCACCGATACCGATGGTCTGGCCGTCGCGGGCGTAGACGATCGCATTGGACTTGACGAACTTGACCACCTTCCAGGCAAACATCAGGTCGTCGAGCTCCGCCTCGCTGGGCCTACGAGCCGTCACCACCTTGAGGCCGTCCGCGCCAATCAGCTCGCCATCTCGGTCCTGAATCAGCACACCGCCGGCGACCCGTTTGCAGTCGAGGCCAGCGCCATCGGCGCTGCTCAGTCCTTCCGTATCCAGCACCCTCACATTCGGCTTCTGGGCGAGCACCACGCGCGCGTCGTCGTCGAAGCCGGGCGCGATGATGACCTCGACGAACTGGCGTTCCAGAATTGTCTTCGCGGTATGCGCATCGAGGCAGCGATTGAAGGCGATGATGCCTCCGAACGCGGAGGAGGGGTCAGTGGCATAGGCTCGATCGTATGCCACCGTGACATCATCGCCCACGGCCACCCCGCAGGGATTGGCATGCTTGACGATCACACAGGCCGTTTCTTCGAATGTCGCGACGCATTCCAGAGCCGCGTCGGCGTCGGCAACATTGTTGTATGACAACTCCTTGCCCTGAACCCGGATCGCTGTGACTATCGATGCGCCTTTCGGCTCGGTTTCGGCATACAACGCCGCACGCTGGTGGGGATTCTCGCCGTAACGCATGTCGGTGACTTTGTGCAGCTGCACCGTCAAAGTGTCGGAGAAGGGGCTGGCGTCGCCGGCGCCGGGGGAGGCGGAAAGATAGTTCGCGATGGCCGCTTCGTAGCGCGCCGTGTGTGCAAACGCCTTCGCCGCGAGCCGCGCGCGCGTCGATGCGCTCACTTCGCCGTGTGCCTCGATCTCGTCGAGAAGGGCACCGTAATCCGCCGCGTCGACGACGACGGCGACATCCGCCTGGTTCTTCGCCGCCGCCCGCAGGAGTGTCGGCCCACCGATGTCGATGTTCTCGATGGCGGTTTGCATGTCGCACCCCGGTGTCCTGACGGTGCGCTCGAAGGGGTAGAGATTAACGACGACCAGGTCAATGAGCGGGATGTCGTTGGCGGCGAGATCACGCTCGTCGACGCCGCGGCGGCCCAAGATGCCGCCATGGATGCGCGGGTGCAGCGTCTTCAGCCGGCCGTCCAGCATCTCGGGGAAACCGGTGTATTCGGACACCTCGGTCACGGGAATGCCGTCGGCACCAATGGCACGGGCAGTGCCTCCCGTGGAAAGCAGCTCGACGCCGAGGGCGTGGAGGCGCTTTGCGAGCTCCACGACGCCGGTCTTGTCGGACACGCTGATCAGGGCTCGCCTGACGATTCGCGGGTCCGGATTCGGCCCTGTTGCGCTAAGCGTCACCGCTGTGTGCAGACCCCGGATCGTCGCCGGCCACCGCCTCCGCTGCAGCACACCGGCAGGGATAACCCGACCACGTCCCTGTCGCAGACCGAAGTGGGCCGCGGACTTGCCCGACCCCCCGAGCTAATCGATGCCGTAGAGTCGAAGCTTCTTGCGCAAGGTGTTGCGGTTTATGCCGAGCATGCGTGCCGCCTGCGTCTGGTTGCTGTCGGCCTGCTGCATCACGAGCCGCAGAAGCGGCTTCTCGATTTCGCTCACCACCAGATCGTAAAGGTCGGTCGGTTTCTCCCCGTTCATGTCGGCGAAGTACCGTTTCAGTGACCGCGACACGCATTCTCCCAGCGGACTGGCCTTCAAATCGCTCATGACATTCTTCTGTCCCCTTTGCGGTGTTCGCCGCCGGCCCGTTCGCCCATAGCACACCGCTTACGCCACGTTGGTCGGAATCAGTGCATCGACGTCACCGTCGCTGCCATCGAACCACCGGGTCGGAAAATTCAGAGAAACTTCCGTCAGATCGAATCGATCAGCCCGTCCCTGGCTTTGTCGTTTTGTTCAACACTTTGCCCGCCAGTCATCCTGTCCAACGCGCTGGCCTCCACGGGCAGGGCGATGATAACCCCGAACGCATCTTCGGTGAAAGAGCCAATGGACGAAAGGTCGGCGACAGCGATCGCGCATCGTGCCGAGCCGCGATGCGCGACAAACGCATCGACTTCTTTCTCCCAATCGTCGCTGCAGCGATCAGCCGGGAGGCGCGGCGACGAGTTCGATCTCGTATCCGACGGCCTTCTCGTGTGGATAGGCGAGATCCAGCGACACGACCTCGACAACGTTCGGCGTCAGCATGGTGAGCTCCCGTCGCCCTGGTATCAGGTACTCACGGGGCAGATAGGCGCGGCGCCCGACGATGTTGCCGATCTTGTCGGTGAGGGTCACCTGGACGAGCGGATAGCGCTGCGCAAAGTCCGCTCGATTGACGAAACTCGCGCTTACCCGCAGCGCGCCCGGCATGTCGGGGTGGGGAAGGATGCCCGTCTCGACGAGGTCGATGCGCCCGAGGTCCTGGCGCGGCGGTAACGCGCAGCGGCTCAGATGACAGAATCCGGCGAGCAGTGGGCGCAGCGGCGCTACCACGGCGAGATCGGTCAGATAAAACGTGCGCACTTGCCACCCCAGCCCCGCCACCAGCAGCAAAGCGACCACCGACCACATCAGGCCCGGCCACCGGGTCGCCTTTGCCAGCGGACCCGTGAAATCGAGCCATCTTGCCGCCGCAGGCGTCGCTTCGGTCCGGCTGCGGCGGCGGTGCGAGCGCCGTTGGCGGCCCGGGGTGCGAGCGCCGGCGCCCGGCGCAGGGTGGCGACGGGGGACGGCCCCGTGGCGCCCGGCGCGCCGGCCTCGGTGCGCCGGCGGGACGGGCGGAGTCTCGGGCAACTCTGCCCCGAGCTCGAAGCTCTGCGGCGCGGACGACTCGTCGCCAGGCGGCTTCGGCACCGCATCACGTTGCTGCCGCACCCTGTGCGGGTCGTCCCGCTCGGATCCACCGTCGCCGGCAGGGGACTCGGCTTGCGGCGGCGGCGCCGGGTCCGGTGCGTGCGGTGACGGCTCGAGCAGGTCGCTGAGCGCGGGCGTGAGTGTCGCCTCGCCGGTCCCCGCCGGTGGCGAGGGTCCTAGCTCATCGACGGCATAGGCCTCGTCGGCGGCGACCGCCGCCGGCGTGGGCGCGTCGCCGCCCGCGACCTCCGCGTCCGGCAGGCGGTCGACCAGGTTCCACGAGGCGTTGAAGACCTCGCGGCACCTCCCGCAGCGCACCAAGCCCTGGCGCACCTCGAGATGCTCGCGCCGTACGGCGAAGATGGTTTCACAGTTGGGGCACTGGGTGAACATGCGTCTTTCGCGCCCGCTCGCGGCGATTCGCCGGCGTGCCGGCGCGCGCAGCCGCGAGCACGGTTTCAGGTGCGCAGAGTGTCATCCCGTCGGCCCGGTTTCGTACCCACCAGCAATACCCATTCCTGACGCGCCCTGGTCACGAAAGCAAACTCAGGGGCGAAAGCGCGCGCGACGGCGTCGGCCTGCGGCGCCAGGATTCCCGAGAGCACCAGATCGCCGCCGGGGCGCACCCGCGCACCGAGCGTGGGGGCGAGCCTGATCAGTGTATCCGACAAGATGTTCGCTATCACGAGATCCACGCTGAGCGTCTGCGGCAGCTCGTGGGGATAGCACGTCGTGAAGCGGCTCGAAACGGCGTTGTTCTCGGCATTCGCGGCGCTCGTCGCGAGCGCGCGGGGGTCGATATCGACGCCCCAGGCACGTGCAGCGCCGCACCTGAGCCCCGCGATGGCGAGGATGCCCGAGCCGCAGCCGTAGTCGATGAGCTCACGCCGCGTAAGGTCGAGCTCGCTCAGGTACTGCAGGCACAGGCGTGTGGTTGCGTGGGTGCCGGTGCCGAAGGCCAGGCCGGGGTCGATGTGCACGCCGACGGCCCCGGCGGGGGGCTCGAATCCACTCGGACCCACCCAAATCCGACCGCCGACGGAAACGGGGGCGAAACAGCGCTGCCACTCGCGCTCCCATTGCCTGTCCTCCAGGCGCTCGACGACGATCTCGGCCGGGTCGATACCCCACGCGGACACGATTGCCCGGCGAATGGCCGCCACGTCGACCCCGCTCGCGAACAGCCCCGTCACCCGGATCTGCGCCCACACGGGCACCGCGTGCGGCTCGGACTCGTAGTAGGCACCGCCGGCGGCATCCTCGACGGTGACGGCCATCGCGTCGAGCGATTCGAGCAGGTCGCACACGCTCTCGCGGGCGCCGGCGGGCGCGGGCACTCGGATGTTCAGCCAGGGCACGTGGGCAAGGGTTGGCCGCGTAGGTTCAGTGACCCGGCCTGCTCTCCAGGTAGTGGACGCTGAGCTCACCGTCGGTGAACACGGCGTCGTCGAGAATGTCCTGATGCAGGGGTATGTTGGTTCTGATGCCGTCGACGACCATTTCCTGCAACGCGCGGCGCATCCGCGCGAGCGCCTCCTCGCGATTTTCGCCGTGCGCGATGACCTTGGCGATAAGGGAGTCGTAATAAGGCGGCACCGTGTAGCCGCTGTAGATGTGCGAGTCCACACGTATCCCCGGCCCTCCCGGCTGGTGATACTGGCTGATCTTTCCGGGAGACGGAAGGAATGTCGCCGGGTCTTCGGCGTTGATGCGGCACTCCACCGCATGACCGTCAAACCGAATGTCGTCCTGCACAAAGGACAAACGCTCGCCGGATGCAATCAGGAGCTGCTGCTTGACGATATCGATGCCGGTCACGGCTTCCGTCACGGGGTGCTCGACCTGCACGCGGGTGTTCATCTCGATGAAATAGAACTCCCCATCCTGGTACAGAAACTCGAACGTCCCTGCACCGCGGTAGCCGATGGCTCGACATGCCTGCGCGCAGCGCCTGCCGATCTCCTCCCGTGCCGGCGCTGGAAGCCCGCGGGCCGGTGCCTCTTCGATTACCTTCTGATGCCGTCTCTGCACCGAGCAATCGCGATCCCCCAGGTGCACGACGTTGCCGTGGTTGTCCGCGAGCACCTGGAACTCAATGTGCCGGGGACGTTCCAGGTATTTTTCGAGGTAGACGACGTCGCTGTCGAAGGCCGCCAGCGCCTCCGCCCGCGTCAATGACAGGGCATTGAGCAACGCGACCTCGCTGTGGACGACGCGCATGCCCCTGCCGCCGCCGCCGGCCGTCGCTTTGATCACCACCGGGTAGCCGATTTCGTTCGCCGTGCGCACGACATCCTCCGGATCCCGGCTCAACGCGCCGTCGGAGCCCGGTATGGAGGTCAGACCCGCGGACTTCATGCTTCGGATCGCCGATATCTTGTCTCCCATCAGGCGCATGGTGTCGGGACGCGGCCCGACGAAAATGAAGCCGCTCTGCTCCACACGTTCGGCGAAATCCGCGTTTTCGGCCAGAAATCCGTAGCCGGGGTGAATGCCCGAGGCGTCGGTGACCTCGGCGGCGGCAATGACGGCCGGGATGTTCAGATAGCTGTCCGAGGCCTGCGCCGGTCCGATACACACAGACTCGTCGGCGAGCTTCACATATTTCGTGTCGCGATCCGGCTCGGAGTGCAAAGCGACGGTCTTGATTCCCAGCTCACGGCACGCTCGGAGTATCCGCAACGCGATCTCGCCGCGGTTTGCGATGACGAGCTTCTCGATCATCTGGCCACGGGGGCCGCCGTATCGATAACGAAGAGGAGTTCACCGTACTCCACCGGATCGCCCGTCTGCTTGAAGACAGTTCGCACCGTGCCTGAGCGGTCCGCCTCGATCTGGTTGAAGATCTTCATGGCTTCGATGATGCAGAGCGTGTCGCCCACGGCGACGCCGCCGCCGACCTGAACGAAAGGCTCACTGTCCGGGCTCGGCGAGGCATAGTACGTGCCCACCATGGGCGACGTGATGACGTGCCCGTCCGCAGCCTCCCGGTGTGGCTCGCCGAGCCCCGAAGCGCTGGCAGAGGTTTCCTCGGCCGGGCGCACCGCCACCGTCGGCGGCGTCGGCGCCTGGCTCGACAGCAGGCGCGCCAGGCGGATCGACTCCTCGCCCTCACGGATCTCCAGCTCGGTCAGCTGGGAAGACTCCAACAGCTCCATCAGCTTCTTGATCTTGCGAATGTCCATCGCTGTTTCGCCCGCTAGTCCGCGCCTTCCGCGGCGAGCGCCCGCAGGGCCGCGGTCAGGGCCAGCTCGTAGCCGTCGGCGCCGAGGCCACAGATGAGGCCGCGGGCGACGTCGGAGAAATAGGAATGGCGTCGGAAGGGCTCGCGCGCGTGAATGTTGGACAGATGCACCTCGATGAAGGGAATGCCGACCGCCACCAGTGCGTCGCGCAACGCCACGCTGGTGTGCGTGAAGGCACCGGGATTGATGATGATGAAAGCGGTGTCCTCCGCGGGCGCGGCGTGAACCGCATCGATCAGCTCGTGCTCCGCATTGCTCTGCCGGGCACGCACACGGTGACCGGCGCCGGCGGCCGCCTGCGCGAGCCGGCGATCGATCTCCTCCAGGGTGACGCGACCGTAGTGCCCCGGCTCTCGGGTGCCGAGCAGGTTCAGGTTCGGTCCGTGCAGGACGAGGATATTGGCCACGGTCGGGCTACGGGCAAAGGGCCGCTCGGGTCGATGGCGAGGAGTCTGCCCTAACTCCGCAAAAATGTCCAGTTACCGCCAAGATAGACAATTTTCGCCGCAATTTAGCGTTATTTCGAAGAAGTTTTTTCTTCCAACAGCGACTCGATGAGGCCAGTCAGCTCGCCGGCGGCGTAGGGACCCAGCCGCGTCGAATGCACACGACCGTCGGCATCGAAGAGAACGCTGAACGGCAGCGCCCCCGGGTTGCCGTAGCGGCGCATGAGCTCGAAGCCCTGCTCCGCGGCCACCAAGGAGGGATAGTTGATGCCGAGCTCGGCGCCGAAGGTGCGCACCGCCTCGACCTCGTCGATGGCCACCCCCACTACCTGCAGGCCGCGGGCACCATAGGCCTGCTGGGCCGCCACCAGCAGCGGCACTTCCTCACGGCAGGGGGCGCACCAGGTGGCCCAGAAGTTCACGAGCAGAGTGCGGCCGCCCCACTCGCCGGCGGAGCGGCGAACGCCGTCGACATCGGGCAGCGCGAAGGCGACCGAGGGAAGAACCTCGGCGTCGTCGCCCGCGAAGTCGACCCGCCCGACGCGGTAACCCAGCCAGCCCGCCGCCACGCCGGCGGCGATCACGGCGAAGACCACGAGCCAGCGCGTTGCGGGCACGGGCGGGGGCTGCGTCCGGCCGCGACGCCCCTAGGCGCCGGCTCGCGAGAGAATTTGCAGGAATTCGTCCGGTCCGCGGTAGCCGTAGAGCCTGAGATCGCGCACTTCGCGACCGCTGGCGTCGAAGAACAGCATCGCCGGGGGGCCGAACACGCCGAACCGGCGTTTGATTGCGCGTGCCCCGGCGTCGTTGGGATCCGTCACGTCGACCTGCAGCAGCACGAAACGCCCGCGCATCTCGCGGTTGACCCGCGGATGCTGGAATGTCGCCCGCTCCATGCGCACGCAGTCGATGCACCAGTCGGCATAGTAATCGAGGATCACGGGCTTGCCCGCCGCGCGTGCCTCGCCGAGACGACCCTCGAGCTCGTTCACCGTGGCCACGGCGTGGAACAGCTCGCCGTCCCCGGCCTCTGCCGTGGCGGGAGACGCGCCCGTGCCGACTCCCATCGTGGCGATCTGCGGCACGGGGTTGAAGATGTCGCGATTGCCGAGGAGTCCGCCCACGAGAGCCAGCACGCCCCAAACCAGTATCACCGTGCCCATGCCCTTCCACAGATACCTCCAGCCGTTCGCCCCTTCCGGCAGCGCCTGCGTGGCGCCCAGATAGACCGCCGTGACGATCAGCAGCGCCCCCCACAGTAACAGCACCGGGACCTGCGGAATCGTGCCGAGGAGATAGATCGCCACCGCGAGCAACAGGACCCCGAAGACCTGCTTGACCCGCTCCATCCAGCGACCCGCCTTGGGCAGTAGGAAACCGGCGCCAAAACCGATGGCGACGAGAATGACACCCATGCCGAGCGCCATCGAAAACATGATAGCCCCGCCAAGCACCGGGTCGCCCTTGGCCAGGGCGACGCCCAGCGCCGAGATCAATAACGGCGAGACGCAGGCGCCGACTATCATTGCCGAGACGATGCCGAGAGCGAAGACCACGCCGAGCGACCCGCCCCGCAGGTAATCGGTCTGCCGCTGCAGCCGTGACTGCAAGAAAGACGGCATCTGCACCTCGTAGAGGCCGAACATGGAAAGCGCCATGGCGGCGAACAGCGTGCTCACCACAGCGATGGTCCACGCGCTGAGGAAATAGGCCTGCAGCTGGTCACCCGTCGCCCCGGCGATGACGCCGACGGCGGTATACGTCACCGCGGTGCCGAGCACGTAGACGATGGACAGCAAGCCTCCGCGAAGGCGCGTCATGCGGCCGCGCTGACCGACGATGATGCTGGAGAGAATGGGAATCAGCGGCAGCACGCACGGCGTGAAGGTGAGCAACAGCCCGGTCCCGAACGCCGCCGTCACGTAGCCGAGAAAGGCCCGCTGTGTCAGTCCCGCCTGACGGCCGCCATCGGCACCCTCGTCCGGCTCACCCGCCTGGGCCGTGCTCACGAGCGCCGGCAGCTCGATGTTGAACGCCTTGGTGATCGGGGGATAACAGATGCCGCGCTCGGCACATCCCTGATAGGACACGTCCAGCGCCAGGGAGACCGCCGACGCGCCCAGCCGCTCGAGGGGGATGTCGACCACCGCCTGTTCGTAGTAAACCTCGGTCTTGCCGAAGAACTCGTCCTCCTTCGCGGTGCCCCGGGGCAGACGGTATTCGCCCAGGCGCACCGCCTGCGTGCGCGGCTCGAACGCGAGCTTGTCCCGGTAGAGGTAGTAGCCTTCGGCGATGTCGAAGCGAGCGCTCAGCCCGTTGCCAAGGGCGCGCACGTCGACCCGGAACGCTTCTTCGGGGTCCAGGAACTCGGGCTCCTCGGCGAAACCGCCCAGCAGCTTCTCCAGCTCGGTGACGGCGCTCGCCGCGGCCCCGGGCGCGCCGACGCCGCCCGCCGCCGCGGCGACCAGCGTGAGATCGACCTCCTGGGTGAGCGGCGGGTAGCACACGCCGATGGGCTCGTTGCAGCCCTGTCCCTGCACACGCAGGACGACCTCGCGGGAGTGCTCGGCAAGCCGTTGCAGGGGCAGAGAGACGACCACGGCTTTCTCGTAGATCTCCATCCTGCCGAAGAATTCGTCGTCCTTGGCCTTCGACGGGGGGTAGCGGGGCTCGCCCAGGCGGACGCCGTCCGCCTGCAGCTCGAAACGGAACTTGTCGCGGTACATGTAGTAGCCGTCGGCGATGTCCCATCGCGCCTCGATACGGTCCGGCGTGGCCACCACCGCCGTGAACGCAAACGCTTTCTCCGGCTCGAGCAGCGGGTCTTGCTGGGCGTGCGTCGGCGCACTACCCAGCAACAGCAACAGCCCCAGTGTGAGAGAACGCTTCAAGACGGATTACTCCGGATGCCCTACCCAGTCGAGATACGCCGTCAGCCCGGCTACGATTGGGACCGCCACGATTTCGGGAAGTTCGTACGCGTGCAGCTCGCGAACCCGGGCCTCGAGGGCCGGGTAGCGGTCTGCGCCGGCGCGGATCAGGAGCAGAAACTCCGTCGCCGACTCGGGACGCCCCTGCAGCAGATAGATCGAGCGCACGCTCGGCACGATGGTGACGACCGCCGCCAGACCCTCCGCGACGAGCCGCTCGGCAATATCATTGGCATCGGCCTCGTTGGCACAGGTGGTCAGCACAATCTGGTGCTCAGCCTCGCTCACGGGTTCTTCCTCTGCCGTGCAGATCCGCCGCGGGGGCAGCGCGGCCAGCGCAGGCGCCACGACTCGGGCGCAACCGCCCCGAGGCGACTGCGACGGGCTGCACTCTACCTATTGTTGTATATATAGACGCCCGACGCCATATCCAAAACACGCAACGAACACCCCCTCCGCCCCGTGCTTCCAGGCAACCGACCCCGCTGCGCCCACGATCACCGCCCGCACCCCGTACGCCGCGGGCGCGACGCTCTCGCCGCGGGTTCCGGGGCGTCGCCACGATGACTCTCGGACGCGCGCTGTTCGCGGTCTTCCTGCTGGTGCCGCTGTTGGAGATCTTTCTCCTCATCGAGGTCGGCGGCTGGATCGGGGTCGGCTGGACCGTGTTTCTCGTGGTGTTCACCGCAGTGCTGGGGGCTCACCTGGTGCGTCGGCAGGGACTGTCCACGCTGCGCCGCGTTCAGGCGAGCCTCGAGCGCCGGGAGTTGCCTGCCGCGGAACTGCTGGAGGGACTGTTTCTGCTGGTCGCCGGCGCTCTGCTGCTGACACCGGGATTCTTCACGGATGCGGTCGGGTTCGCCTGTTTGACACCGCCGCTGCGCGCGTGGGTCACGCAAGAGCTGCTGCGACGCGGTGTTCTCGGTGTCGGGCCCCGCGGGCCGGGCGCCGCCGGAGGAAGGACCTTCGACGCCGAGTATCGCCACCTCGACGACTGAGGCGGCCGCGGCAATCGGGGCGTATCCCTTGACATCCGGCTTTTGATCCATATTATTAGCACTCACTTGAGTCGAGTGCTAGCAGAAGCGCTCGCATCAGCTGACAAACTTTTCACTTTAAACCTCTGAAATTTAAGGAGAATCGTCCACATGAAGATTCGTCCACTTCACGACCGCGTCGTCGTTCGCCGCGTCGAAGATGAGCGAAAGAGCCCCGGAGGGATCGTCATCCCGGATACGGCGGCCGAAAAACCGATGCAGGGCGAGGTGCTCGCCGCCGGCAACGGCAAGATCCTGGAAAACGGTGAGATCCGGCCGCTCGACGTCAAGGTCGGCGATCGAGTGCTGTTCGGCAAGTACTCCGGCACCGAAGTCAAGGTGGAAGGCGAAGACGTCCTGGTGATGCGCGAAGACGACATCATGGGCGTCATCGAAGGCTGAAATCACGAAGTTATCTCGATAGAGAGGACAGAACATGGCTGCAAAAGAAGTTCATTTTGGCGAACAGGCCCGCTCACAGAAGATGCGCGGCGTGAACATCCTGGCCGAAGCCGTGAAGGTGACGCTGGGACCGAAAGGGCGCAATGTCGTGCTGGAGAAATCTTTCGGCGCACCGACCGTCACCAAGGACGGCGTGTCCGTGGCCAAAGAGATCGAGCTCAAGGACAAGTTCGAGAACATGGGCGCGCAGATGGTCAAGGAGGTCGCGTCCAAGACCTCCGACGTCGCCGGCGACGGCACCACGACGGCCACGGTTCTGGCGCAGGCGATGCTCAAGGAAGGGCTGAAAGCGGTTGCCGCCGGCATGAATCCGATGGACCTGAAGCGCGGCATCGACAAGGCCGTCTTGGCGGCGGTCGAGGCTTTGAAAGACCTCTCCAAGCCCTGCTCCGACCACAAGGAGATCGCCCAGGTCGGCACCGTGTCGGCGAATGCCGACGAGGCCATCGGCAACATCATTGCCGAATCCATGGAGAAGGTGGGCAAAGAGGGCGTCATCACGGTAGAGGAAGGCTCGGGCTTGGAGAACGAGCTCGATATCGTCGAGGGCATGCAGTTCGACCGCGGCTATCTCTCGCCGTACTTCGTGAACAAGCAGGAAAACATGAGCGTGGACCTCGAGGATCCCTTCATCCTGATCCACGACAAGAAGATTTCCAACATCCGAGACCTCCTGCCGGTTCTCGAGGGCGTGGCGAAGGCGGGCAAGCCCCTCGTTGCGATCGCCGAGGACGTCGACGGTGAGGCCCTGGCGACGCTGGTCGTCAACACCATCCGCGGCATCGTCAAGGTCTGCGCGGTGAAGGCCCCGGGCTTCGGCGACCGCCGCAAGGCCATGCTGCAGGACATTGCCATTCTGACCGGTGGTCAGGTGATCTCCGAGGAAGTGGGAATGAGCCTGGAGAACGCGAGCCTCGACGACCTCGGGCACGCCAAACGCGTTCAGGTGACCAAGGAGAACACCACGATCATTGACGGTGCCGGTCGCAAGGAAGACATCGAGGCGCGCGTAAACCAGATTCGGGCGCAGATCGAGGAGGCGACCTCCGACTACGACAAGGAGAAGATGCAGGAGCGCGTTGCCAAGCTCGCCGGTGGTGTCGCCGTCATCAAGGTCGGTGCCGCCACCGAGGTCGAGATGAAGGAGAAGAAGGCGCGCGTCGAGGATGCGCTGCACGCCACGCGGGCGGCCGTCGAGGAAGGCGTGGTGCCGGGCGGCGGCGTAGCCCTGGTGAGGGCGATCGACGCGGTTGGCAAGGTCAAGGGCGACAACAACGACCAGAGCGTCGGCATCGCCATCGTCAAGCGCGCCCTCGAGGAGCCGCTGCGCCAGATCGTCGTCAATGCGGGCGAGGACGGCTCCGTCGTGCTGAACAAAGTGCGCGAGAACGCCGGCAACTTCGGCTACAACGCGGCCACCGAGCAGTATGGTGACATGATCGAGATGGGTATTCTCGATCCGACCAAGGTGACCCGCACCGCGCTGCAGAACGCGTCCTCGATCGCCGGGCTCATGATCACCACCGAAGCGATGGTGGCCGAGATACCGGAGGAGAAGAAAGAGCCGATGATGCCCCCGGGCGGCGGCATGGACATGATGTAAGCCAAGTCAGACCCAGGCTTCGACTCAAGCCCCGCCTCGCGCGGGGCTTTTTTTTGGCGCCCGGGACGCGCGCCTCCCCGGCTGTGCACTGCGCGCGGCGCACCGCTTAATCAGCGCGGCCCCGCCGTTGTACACTCCTCACCCGGCCCGTATCGGCGCGATTGTCTGCAACGGCTTCCACACCCCCACCCGGATTTAATGAGCTCCCGAACAGCCCCCGCATCTCAAGCCGCATTCCGTGAGGCCATGGATGCGGTGCCGGAGCGCCTGCGCGACCCAGTCGTGCGGCGGTGGGACGCTTTCGCCGCAGCCGCCGCGCGCGCCGGTCTGGAGCCGCGCCTCGACGCCGTTGCGGGCCAGGGCCGCATGGCGGAGTTGCCGCGCGTATGGGCCTGCAGCGACTTCGTAGCTCAGGCGTGCTGCCGTGAGCCACAGATGCTGCTCGATCTGCTCGACAGCGCCGACCTGCACGCTTGCCTGGCGCAGGGCTCGATGACCGAGCGCGTTGCCGCCGCCGTGGATACCCCGGGGGACGAGGTCGAGCTCGGCGCGGCACTGCGTCGCTTTCGCCGGCGGGAGCTGGTGCGAATCGCGTGGCGCGATCTCACCGGGGAAGCCGACCTGTGGGAGCTCATGCGCGACGTTTCCGAGCTTGCCGAGGCCTGTCTCGAGTGCGCGCTTGGCTGGCTCTATCGGTGGAGCGTCGACGCCCGCGGCCAGCCCCTCGGTCGGCACAGCGGAGCACCCGTGCACCTCATCGTGCTCGGCCTGGGAAAGCTCGGCGGCCGGGAGCTTAACTATTCCTCGGACATCGATCTGATGTTCGCCTATGCCGAGGAAGGGGAAACCCAGCCCGGACGCGCCAGCAACCACGAGTTCTTCACGCGCCTGGGACGCCGACTCATCAAGGTCATGGACGACGTCACGGCCGAAGGCATCGTGTTCCGCACCGATATGCGCCTTCGGCCCAACGGCGAGAGCGGCCCGCTCGTTCTCTCGACGGACGCCATGGAGCACTACTACCAGACCCACGGGCGTGACTGGGAGCGTTATGCTCTGATCAAAGCACGCGTGGTCGCCGGCGACCGTCAAGCCGGTGATCAGCTGCTCGACGTGCTGACGCCCTTCGTGTACCGGCGCTATCTCGACTACGGCGCGTTCGAGGCGATTCGCTCGATGACGACCCTGATCGAGCGCGAACTCAGCCGCAAAGGAACCGTCGACAACATCAAGCTCGGGCGTGGCGGTATTCGCGAAATCGAGTTCATCGCGCAGAGCTATCAGCTCATCAGGGGCGGGCGCGAGCCGCGACTCAGGACGCAGCAACTCGCGCAGGCGCTCGACTACCTGGCCGGAGCGGGCGTGATGGACTCGCAGCTCGTCGACGAGCTCAGACGTTGCTATACCTTCCTGCGCAACGTCGAGCACCGGCTACAGATGGTGGCCGACCAACAGACCCACGTTCTTCCCAGCGATGAGGTCGCTCGCCTGCGCCTCGCCTACGGCATGGGTTTCGACGAGTGGACGGAGTTCGAAAGCGAGGTTCGCGACGTCATGACCCGCGTGCACCGGCGTTTCAAGGCGACATTCACCTGGAGCGGGCGCGAGGACCGCGATGGCGAACAGAATCCCGCGTCCGATCTCTGGATGGGGACACTCGACGCCGAGACCGAGGTGAGCGTGCTCGAGGACCTCGGCTACGATGACCCACAGGCGGTTCAACGCCTGCTGCACCAGCTGCGCGGCGGCAGCCTCTACAGAGCTTTCTCGCAGACGGGTCGCGATCGCCTCGATCGGCTCATGCCCATGCTCATCCGCGAGGCCGGCACCAGCGCCGGCAGTCCCGCGAATACCATCACGCGTCTCGTCAAGGTGGTCGAGTCTATCGGCCGCCGCAGCGCGTATCTCTCCGTGCTCATCGAGAACCCACTGGCACTGACACAGCTGGTGGGGTTGTGTTCGGCAAGCGCATGGATCAGCGGCTGGATCGCCGGTCATCCTGTCTTGCTCGATGAGCTTCTCGACCCGATATCCGGCTACGAGCCCCGTGACGCCACCGGACTCGAGTCCGAGCTGGCGCACCGGCTGGACCAGGTTGAGGAACAGGACCTCGAGCTGCAGATGGAGACCCTGCGCGAGTTCCGCCACGGGCACGTGCTGAGGGTCGCGGCGGCGGACATCGCAGGCCAGCTCGACGGCGCACAGATAAGCCGACAGCTGTGCAATCTGGCCCAGGCGATCCTTGCGCGCACCGCCTCGCTCGCCCACGATGGGCTGCGCGGGCGCTACGGCGAGCCGTGTTGCCAGGGCGAGGCGGGGTCGCGGCCCGCCGCACTGGGCATCGTGGCCTATGGCAAGCTGGGCAGCATGGAGCTCGGCTACAACTCGGATCTCGACATCATCTTCGTCTACGAGCCCTGCACGCAGGGCGAGACAGGCGCAACACAAGGCGGCGAGCAGTCGATCAGCAACGAGTTGTACTTCGGCAGGCTCTCGCAGCGCATCATCCACTTGCTGACCACCCGCACCGCGACCGGCTTGCTCTACGAGATCGACATGCGCTTACGGCCCAGCGGACGCTCTGGCACCCTCGTCACGTCCCTCGATGCCTTCCGCGGCTACCAGCTGGATCAGGCGTGGACGTGGGAACATCAGGCCGTCGTGCGTGCCAGGATGGTCGTCGGCACCGATTCGCTGATCGAGCGCTTCGAGCGCGTCAGACGGGAAATACTGTGTCTTTCTCGAGACGAGGCGACCCTGAAAAAGGACATCCGCTCCATGCGCGAGCGCATGATTGAGGCGAACTGCCGCTCCAACGAAACCCACTTCGATCTCAAGCTCGGCCGCGGCGGTATTGTCGATATCGAGTTCCTGGTCCAATATTACGCCTTGCGATGGGCCCATGCGGAGCCCGCGATCACCCGGCCACGGGACAACATCGGGTTGCTGCAGGCGTTGGTTCGTGCCGGGCGGGTCGCAGAGGACCGGGCAGAGGTCCTGACAACTGCCTATAATCGCTTTCTCGCCACAGAACACCAGCTGAAGCTGATGGATCGGCCCAGCCTAGTGGCGGCCGATGAACTCGTCGAGCTACGCGACGCCGTGTCCGCCGTGTGGGCCGAGACCTTCGACTGACCCGTAGTGGCCAGGGGGACTCGACGAGCGGGTGTCGGCGGCCGCGGGTGTTCGTGAGTCAGACTCACAGGATAACGACGCAAGCAGGAGATTCGCGCCATGTCTTTCTCCGACCGAGACGGTGTCATTTGGTCAGATGGCGAGCTGGTTCCATGGCGGGAGGCGACGACCCACGTTCTCACGCACACGCTGCATTACGGCGTAGGCGTGTTCGAGGGAGTGAGAGCCTACAACACCGAGCGGGGCACGGCGATTTTCCGCCTGCGCGACCACACCGACCGGCTCTTTCGCTCGGCACACATTCTGGGCATGAAAATACCGTTTGACCGGGACGTCATCAACGAAGCGCAGCGGACCGTCGTGCGCGAGAACAACCTCGACAGCGCATACATCCGCCCGATCGCATTCTACGGCTCGGAAGGTATGGGACTGCGCGCCGACATGCTGCGCACGCATGTTGCCATAGCCGCATGGGACTGGGGCGCCTACCTGGGCGAGGAGGGCATGACCCGGGGCATTCGTGTTCGCACTTCGTCGTTCACGCGCCTGCACGTCAACATCTCCATGTGCCGGGCGAAAGCCTCCGGCCACTACATCAATTCGATACTGGCACTGCAGGAGGCGCTGGCCTGCGGCTACGACGAGGCACTGTTGCTGGATGCCCAGGGCTACGTCATGGAGGGATCCGGCGAGAACGTCTTCATCGTTCGCGACGGCCGGCTCATGACCCCTGACCTGACCTCGGCGCTCGACGGCATCACGCGGGGGACGGTGATGCAACTGATCCGCGATCTAGGTCTCGGGCTCGAGGAGAAGCGCATCACGCGCGACGAGGTCTACATCGCCGACGAAGCCTTCTTTACCGGCACGGCGGCGGAGGTCACGCCCATCCGCGAGGTGGACGGTCGCCTCATAGGCACGGGGGAGCGTGGTCCCGTTACCGAACGGCTGCAGTCTCTGTTCTTCGACGTGGTGCACGGCCGCCGCGATCAGTATCTCGACTGGCTCACGCCGGTGAAGTGACGAGTTCGTCCCTTCGCGCCCGCACGGAGACCCAGAGATGGTCGAAGCCGACGAAGCCCACTTGACGGGCAATGTCCCCAACGCCGAGCGCCGGCGCGAGGTCACCCGCGCCGACCTGCCCCTGCACTGCCCCATGGAGGGCGCGAGGCTGTGGGATTCCCACCCGAGGGTTTTCCTGCCCATCGAGGCAACCGGAAGAGAGCAGTGCCCCTACTGCGGCACGGTGTTCGTTCTGCGCGATTGACGGGCGGCCGCGGGGAGAGCCGCTGCGACCGCTCTGCGCCGGCCCCCTTCGCCGCCGCCGTGTGCCGGCGGCTCAGCACATGACGCGTGAGCAGTTTCTCATCGTCGCGCCGAACTGGGTCGGTGACATGGTGCTGGCGCAAAGCCTCTTCAAGACGCTGCGGACACGGCATCCCGACGCCGCCATCACGGTGCTGGGACCGCCATGGACGCAAGCCTTGACGGGGCGCATGCCCGAGGTCACAGACAGTATCACCGCAGCGCTTCGACACGGTCGGCTGGAGCCGCTACAGCGCTGGCGTATCGCCCGCCTGCTGCGCCGGCGCCATTTCACGCACGCGATCGTACTGCCCAGCTCGTTGAAGTCGGCGCTCATCCCTTTCTTGGCTGGCGTGCCTCATCGCACCGGCTATCGCGGGGAGCTGCGCTGGGGCCTTCTCAACGACGTGCGCCGACTCGACCCCGAGCGAACACCCATGACGGTGCAGCGCTTCGTCGCCCTCGGTCTGCCCCCGGGTGAGCGCACGCCGCCCGATGAGGTGCCTGCTCCGGCGCTCACGTCCCCCGCCGGCGCGGGCAGACGGACTCTGAGCCGCCTTGGCCTGGAGCAGGCCGATGCTCCGGTGCTCGCCCTGTGTCCCGGCGCGGAGTACGGGCCGGCGAAGCAGTGGCCGCCGGAGCACTTTGCACACGTAGCCCGTAGCGCGCACACACGCGGGTGGACGGTACTGCTGCTGGGCTCGGCCAACGACATCGGCACGAGCGCTGAGATCTGCCGGCGCGCCGGCGACGCCTGCGTGGATCTGACCGGGCGCACGCGCCTGGACGAGGCCATCGACCTGCTCGCCCTGAGCGAAGCGGTGGTCACCAACGACTCCGGCCTGATGCACGTGGCCGCAGCACTCGATCGCAACGTCGTCGCGCTCTTCGGCTCCTCCAGCGCCGCGCGCACCCCCCCGCTCGGGCGGCGCTCGCGCGCCCTCAGCCTGGCGCTGGAATGCAGTCCCTGCTTCGAGCGCCAGTGCCCTCTGGGGCACCTCAAGTGTCTGCGTGACCTCGAGCCGCAACGGGTCGTGGAGATTCTCGACGCCCTATGACGCACAGGGCGCCCGGCGTCTGCGCGCACCTTCGTTTAGTGCTAACCTACGCTGTGTTCCGTCCGCAACGAAATGCGTCTTTTTGCCGGGGTGATGCGGCGAGAGCTTCACTGCCGCCTTTCTCTTCTGCAGATAACTCTGTTTGTTGACGATGAAACCCGAGCGCGAATCCCCCGGCAATACCGTTCTGGTCACCGGCGGTGCGGGCTATATCGGTTCGCACACGACACGTCAGCTGCTCGAATCCGGGTTCAAGGTCGTGGTGCTCGACAACCTCTACTCGGGTTTCGAGTGGGCGATTCCATCCGCAGCCGTTTTTCATCGGGGAGACGCGGGCGACAGCGAACTGCTGGCTGAAATTTTCTCGCACCATGATGTCTGCGCGGTCATCCACTTTGCGGGCCACATCGTCGTGCCCGAATCGGTTGGCGACCCTCTTAAGTACTACCACAATAACGTCGCAGTCTCTCAGCGCCTGGCAAGCGCCTGCCTTCGTGCCGGAGTGCGGCGGTTCATCTTCTCGTCCAGTGCGGCGGTCTACGGCATTCCCGCTTCCAACCCCGTAGCGGAGTCCATGCCCACGGCACCGATCAATCCATACGGGACCACCAAACTGGTGACCGAGTGGATGCTGCGTGATCTGGCGGAGGCAGCGCGTCGCAGTGGCGCCGATGCGGGCGAGCGCTTCCGTTACGTCGCCCTGCGCTATTTCAACGTGGCCGGCGCGCGTGCCGACGGCAGCCTGGGACAGGCCACGCCGCAGGCCACACATCTCATCAAGGTCGCTTGTGAGGCAGCGTGCGGCACACGCGACGGCGTAACCGTCTTCGGCACCGACTACGAGACACCGGACGGCACCTGCATCCGTGACTACATTCATGTCGATGACCTCGCGGCCGCTCACATCCGTGCACTGCAACACCTGCTCGACGGTGGAGAGTCGGAGATCTTCAACTGCGGGTACGGTCATGGCTTCAGCGTGCGCGAGGTGCTCGAGACGCTCAAGCGCGTGAGTGGCGTCGATTTCGCCGTTGCCGAGGGCAATCGGCGTGCGGGGGATCCACCCGCGCTCGTAGCGGACAGCCGACGCATCCAGCGGCAACTGGGCTGGCATCCGCGCCGCGACGACCTGGAGCTCATCTGCCGCTCAGCGTACGACTGGGAGTGCCGTCTGAGCAGTGGTCGCGGCTCCGAGCTTCCCTAAGCGCTCTGCCTGCCGTCGATGAAGCTCGCTTTCTCTTTGTTCAGGTACTTTCCCTTCGGCGGCCTGCAGCGCGACTTCATGCGCATACTGCTCGAGGCTCGGGATCGGGGTCACGATATCGAGGTCTACACCTCTGCCTGGCATGGCGTTCGTCCCGACGGGATTCAGGTGCACGAGCTGCGTTGTCGAGGCTGGACGAATCACCGTCGTAACGCGGCCTTCGCCCGCCGGCTCGGCGCCCACCTTCGGGAAAGCCGTTTCGATGCCGTAGTCGGCTTCGATAAGATGCCGGGGCTCGACATCTACTACGGTGCCGACACCTGTTACGTCGCCCGCGCACACATCACTCACGGCCTGGCGTACCGGCTGACGCCACGCTATCGATGTCTTCACCATCTCGAGCGGGCGGTGTTCGGCATCGGCAGCAAGACGCGTATCCTGTCATTGACCCAGGCTGAGAAGGACATCTATCAACGCTTCTATTTCACCCCGGACGACCGTTTCAGTCTGCTACCGCCTACGCTGGATCCCGCTCGATGCTTGGGGGCAGACCGGGCCCGTACGCGGCCCGAGGTGCGCCGGGAGCTGGCGCTCGAGAACGAGGACCTCTTAGTGCTGTTCGTCGGCTCGAGCTTCAAGACAAAGGGGCTGGATCGAGCGCTCAGAGCGGTGGCCGCACTGCCGCAGCAATTGCTGGCACGCACGCGACTTGTCGTCGTGGGTGAGGACGGCCCCGGCCGCTTCGCGCGCCTCGTGCGCCACCTCAGTATCACGGAGCGCGTCGAGTTTCTCGGCGGCCGCGAGGATGTGCCCCGGTTGCTGCAGGCCGGCGACCTGCTCGTACATCCCGCGCGCAGCGAGAGCGCCGGAGCGGTGCTGCTGGAATCACTGGCCGCCGGTCTGCCGGTGCTCACGACGGACATCTGCGGATACGCTTTCCATGTGGAGCGTGCGCGAGGGGGCGTTGTGCTGCCATCCCCGTTCTCGCAGCGCCTGCTCAACGACCGTCTGGGCTACATGCTGCTGGCATCCGAACGCACCGATTGGTCGCACAACGGCATCGAGTACGCGAAAGACCCGACGCTTTGTTCGATGCCGCCGCGGGCGATGGATATCATCGAGCAGTCAGCCAAAGCGAAAGCGCAGCCTCGCCGACATACGAGCCAGGGCGCAGGCACGCGCTGCCTGTACCTGCACGATGATCTGCGCCGTGCCCTGTGCGGCCACGACAGCTTCGAGCAGCTCATGTCCATTGCGGGTGATGTCTTCCGGGAAACCCCCGCGCGTCGAACGCTGCGCTTCGAGCGCGACGGCCGAGCGTACTTTCTCAAGGCCCACACCGGGGTGGGGTGGGCGGAGATCCTCAAGAATCTCATCTACCTGCGGCTGCCCGTTGTCGGGGCCGCAAACGAGTGGCACGGAATTCATCGTCTGCGGCAGCTCGGCGTCGACACGCCGACCATCACGGCCTACGGCAGCCGCGGTGTCAATCCTGCGCGTCGCAGATCCTTCATCGTCACCGAGGAACTCGCGGCAAGCGTGAGCCTGGAGAAGTTCTGCGGCCGCTGGATGACCGAGCCCCCACAGGGCCCGGAGGAGGTGCGACTCAAACGCTGGCTCATTGCACGGGTAGCAGACATCTCCCGTATCATGCATGCCAACGGCGCGAATCACAGGGACTACTATCTGTGTCATTTCCTGCTCGAGCCCTCTGCCAGCCGCCTATACCTTATGGACATGCATCGCATGCAGCTGCGGCGCACGACGCCCTCGCGCTGGATGGTCAAGGATCTGGCGGGGCTTTACTTTTCGGCAATGGACATCGGCCTGACACAGCGCGATCTGCTGCGATTCGTTTACAGGTATCGGGACAGGCCCTTGCGTGACATTCTGCGCACGGAGTCTCGTTTCTGGAGCACGGTTTCCGAACGAGCACGGGCGCTTTACCGGTCGCAGGAGCGCCGTCAGGCGCGGCGGCGATCCGTTGCCGGGACGCGTGCGGCCCCGAGCGCCTGAAGTAGACGACACCCCGGCCGGCGGGGAGACGACCATGGGCACATCTGCGAGCGAAGCCACGGGCGCAGCCGGGCATGCAGCCGACGCGCCGGGGCCCGGGGGCTCGGACGAGCGCAGCGGTGTCGCGGAGGTCGCCACGCCGAGGAGGCGGCTCATCTACCACCGCTACTACGACTCGTGCGCCCTGCAGCAATTTCTCCAGGACCCCGACGCCTTCATCGATGCCGCGGACGCCACGGTGTTGAAGTCGGATGCCACGTCGACCGTCGCCTGCATCTCCTTCGATGGCCGCAAGTACGTGGCCAAGAGATACAACACCAGAGGGCTGTGGCACGTGTGCAAACGCGCATTTCGACGCACTCGGGCAGAGCATTCCTGGTGCGCCGCCCTGCAGCTGGCCCGCGCCGGCATCGACACGCCGCGGCCGGTGGCGGTGGTGGAGCGGCGGCTCGGCCCGTTGCGGGGCCGCGCCTATTACCTCACCGAGCACGTGGACGGAGAGCTCTGCAGCACTTACCTGCGGCGCCAGTGCCCGCAACGCGACGCCATCGTCGACGTCGTCGCGACGACGTTCGCGCGCCTGCAGCGACACCGTCTGTCTCATGGCGACATGAAAGCAACCAACCTCATCGTCAGCGACGGCAGGCTCTACTTGCTCGATCTCGACGCCGCCCGGGCACACCGCACGGCCGCCGGCCACGCGCGGGCACTCATGCGCGACAAACGTCGTTTTCTCGCCAACTGGGACGACGTAGCGGAGCTGCGGAACGGATTCGAGCGGGCGCTCGGCGCGATGGCGCTGTAAGCGCGGGACGCGGGCGGGCTGCACCGTCACGTGGCCAAGATCGGCAACCTGTCCTTCGCGTCGTTGGCGCAGACCTTGACCGGGGAGTGCCCTATCAGGTCGGCGAGCATGGCCTCGAGATCACCCTCGTGTCTCCTCACCCGGATCGCCAGACACTCTCCGCCCGCGCGGTGCTCGCGCGCCCAGCCGAGAAGACGCTCACAGTCGCTTTCCAGGCGGTAACGGCCCGTGAATCTCGCAGAGCAATAGATGAGCGGCTTGTCGTGGCCGAGGAGCATTGCCGTGGCGGGAGCGTGGGCGCGCAGCCACTGTCCGGCCGCCTTGATGTGGGCCTGGGAGGTGGTCAGGTCGAGACCCTCAACCCCGGCGACGATGATCACCAAGCCGACCGCGGGATAGAAACCAACCTCTTAGCCGAGATGAATGCGGCGGCAATCGTCGCACCCGCGCCGCCGCCGCATTCCCCCACCGGGCGAATGAAGGCAACGACCCGAAGGGCCGTCAGAGCGGTATTGAGCAGATGCGCGCTCGATTCCGCAGCGAGGCCCGTCAGGGCGCTCATCAGGGCGATGAGCGCGGCATAGAAAAGCCACTGGTAGATCAAGAATGCTGCGCGCCGGTCTCCCCCAAGGATCGCGTGTGCCGCCCATAGGTACTCGACGCCGTCGTTGTCCATGTAGACGCCGGCGGCTGATAGCACGAGGCTCACCGCGGCGGCGAGAACCAAGACGCCGGCTTGTTCCCCGGCGAGGCGCTACGGCATTGGGGGGAAGCGATCCACGAAGCTTGCTGCCAGGAGGCGGGAGCGGGCCGAGGGATCATCTGGCGCGTATTGCTGCTCGGAGCTTGGGGGCGAAAGAGCGTCGAGTCGCTGCGGGCCGGCCCCGCCAGCGCACAGGCCCTGCGGGCGTCGACCGCTCGCCAGGCGCCGCGCCGTGTAGGCAAGCGCCGGGGAAGGTGTCTAACGTGCGAGTCGATCTTGGCGGCGACGGCGCCCACGGGCGCCGCCTGTTAGCCGTGCAGCAACGACATGCGGCGGGTGCTGTCCGGCCATCGCACCTTGATGGGCACCGTGGGCTAGAAAAAGTCTTCCACCGCGGCTCGCCGCCAGTCGGCGGACTCGATCTTCCAGTCACCGTCGATCTCTACGAGTCGCACGTCGAAGCGGTGCAGGTCGACCTTCGCTTGCAGCAAGGCGTCGAAGTCGGCGAGCGGCAGTCCAGCCATCGCGACGAGCACCACGGCTCGGGCGCGGTCGGGCTGGAGGAGTTCAAGCGAATGCAGCCGCGTCAACAGATGAACGGACTCGTTGCGCAGCATGTGAAACATCAGGATGCGGCGCACGGCGCGTTTGTCGTTGCCGCGTGCGTCGCCGTAGTGCGCAGCGACAGCGCCTTGCAGGCCATCGACATCCTTTTCCTCCGCCGCCGCCTCCAGCGCTTCGAGCAGCTCGCGGATGCGCTTCTCGGGATCCGTGGCCCCGTCGGGTGCGGAGCATCCGCCGAGGCCGAGCATCGCTGCGATCCCCACGGCGGCCAGCGCCCACAGACCGCCGGCCTTTGCCGAGCGCGGTGGGCGAGTCGCGGCCGGCGTCGCCCCGTCGCTCTCGGCGCGGCCGATGCAGACGGTCGGTGCCCCCACGGCGGCTCGCCCTCCTCAGCCGATCGCCGGGACCTCTTGTCCCCGCCGGCGCGCCTGCGCCCGCCGCTTCGGCGAGGCCTCGGCCTGCCCGCCGCTCGCGCGATCGGCTCCGGCTTCGACGTCGGCGCCGCCCTCCCGCACCCGCGGCTCACTGGGCTCACCGCGTTCGCCGGCACGATCGTCCCGGCGCCGGCGGCGCTGTCCCTGCTCGCCCGGCCGCTCGCTCTGAGGCCGGCCTCTCGTGACCTCGCGGCGCCGCGTCTCGCCGCGCGCCTTCGTCGCTCGCTCTGTGTCCTCAGTGCCGCCCTCGCGCCGGCGTGCCCATCGCCCCCCTCTGCGGGCGGCCGAGGCCGCGGGGGATTTCGGTTCCAGCAGCAACGCTTCGCTGACCTTCTCGACCGGCAGCGGGTGACCGATGTATTCCTCGATATCGGTCAATGAGAAAGCATATTTCTCGCAGGCGAAGCTGATGGCGTCGCCGCTGGCGCCCGCCCGGGCGGTGCGCCCGATGCGGTGAACGTAATCCTCGGCGTCCTGGGGAAGGTCATAATTGATGACGTGACTCACGCTGGGGATGTGCAGACCGCGCGCGGCGACGTCCGTCGCCACCAACACATCTATCTCGCCATCCTTGAACGCCTGCAGCAGTTGCTCGCGCTTGCGCTGGGGCACATCGCCGGAAAGAACCCCGGATCTGAAACCGTTTCCGCGCAACCAGCCGTCGACCTTCTCAGCGACCGACTTCATGTTTGCGAAGATCAATGTCCGACTGGCGCCGGTTTGGTTGAGGATACCGAGCAACAAAGGGATCTTCTCCTCGTTGGCCGGGTAGTAGACACGCTCCTGGATAGCGTCGACGGTGATGCGGTCGGCTTCGACCTTGATCACCCGCGGGTCGTTCATGTGCTCGTAAGCCAGCTCGCTGACGCGATGAGAGAGCGTAGCCGAGAAAAGCATATTCAAGCGCTTTTCCGGCGCGGGCATTCTTCTCAGGAGAAAGCGCACGTCACGTATGAACCCCAGATCGAACATACGATCCGCCTCGTCGAGAATACAAACCTGCACCGCGCCGAGATTGAAGACACCCTGCTTCAGGTAGTCGATCAGTCGACCCGGGGTACCGATGAGAATGTCCACGCCGGATTGCAACTGCGTGCGTTGTTGGTCGTAACCGGTGCCGCCGTAGGCGAGCCCGAGGCGAAAATCGGTGTACTTTCCCAGCAGCACGGCGTCCTGATGGATTTGAATGGCGAGCTCCCGCGTCGGTGCCAGAATGAAGGCTCGCGGCTGATCGCCCCGGCGCTCAGCGGGCGCCGGCCGCCGCAACAGATAGGCGAAAGTGGCGAGTAGAAACGTGGCCGTCTTGCCGGTGCCCGTGCGGGCCTGGCCCTCGACGTCCTCACCAGCCAGAGTCACTGGCAGCGCCTCCGCCTGTACCGGGGTGCATCGATCGAATCCGATTTCACGCAATGCGCGCAGCAGCGGATCAGGCAGGTCTAGTTCTGCAAATCTTTGTTCTGTAAGGTGTTTTTGCTCCATATTCCGGTCTGCCGTCGTACCGCTGTGGCTGCGGTTGCGGTGGGGTTGCATTAGGGGTGGGATTCGTCAACAATGCGATCGCCGCCCCGGATCGAACTCTTCCTAATAGATGGCGTTTCGCGGGGATTTAATCAAGCCGGACCGGCTTGAGAATGCAGTGTAGCCCAGCCGTGCCCTCGCGCGGGTCCAACGCACCAACCGAGCGGCTGCACTGTTCGACCCATTCCGCTTGCAGATAGAGGGTCCGATTTCTCTATGTCAAAGATCGTGCACATCACGGACGAGAGCTTCGAGGAGGAGGTGTTGAAATCGACTCAACCCGTCCTCATCGACTACTGGGCGGAGTGGTGTGGCCCTTGCAAGATGATAGCTCCGGTTCTCGAGGAGATCGCTGCAGACTACGACGGCAGGCTCAAGGTGGTCAAACTGAACATTGACGAGAATCCCGAAACACCGCCGAAATACGGTATTCGTGGCATCCCGACCCTCATGCTGTTCAAGAACGGCAACGTGGAGGCGACCAAAGTCGGCGCCGTGTCCAAGTCGCAATTGACGGCTTTCATCGACGGAAACATGTGACCGCCGGGCGCCGAGCTCAGGGGACCGCGGGGCACGCGGTCTCAGCGCTGGACGAAACCGTTTTCGCCATGCTATCTTTCATCATGAAGTAACGTTTCCGTAACTTCCGATAAAACCCCCAACCCGTAGACCCTTACAGCGAGCTGACCGATGCTCAGGTGCATCCGGTCCGCCTCGCGGTCGCTGAAATCCTATGGCTCTCAGCCTCGCTCAACTCAAAGGAAAGCCTCCCACAGAGCTTGCGGACATGGCGCGCTCGATGAAGATCGACGGCGTCAACCGAATGCGCAAGCAGGACCAGATCTTCGCCATATTGAAGGCCCAGGCCAAGAAGGGCGAAGACATCACCGGTGAGGGGGTCGTCGAGATACTGCAGGACGGCTTCGGCTTCCTGCGCTCGGCGACGAGCTCCTACCTGGCGGGCCCGGACGACATCTACGTCTCGCCGAGCCAGATCCGCCGCTTCAACCTGCGCACCGGCGACACCGTTTCGGGTTTGATCCGGCCGCCGAAGGAGTCCGAACGCTATTTCGCGCTGCTTAAGGTCGAATCGATTAACTTCCAGCCGCCGGAAGAGGCCAAGAGCAAGATTCTGTTCGAGAACCTGACCCCGCTGCATCCCCTGGAGCGAATCCGGCTGGAGCGGGAGAACGGCTCCGCTGAAGATCTCACCGCGCGGGTCATCGACCTCATATCTCCGATCGGCAAGGGACAACGGGGACTGCTGGTGTCTTCGCCGAAGACGGGTAAGACGGTGATGTTGCAGCAGATCGCACATTCGATCACTGCGAGTCATCCCGAGTGCATGCTGATCGTACTGCTCATCGATGAGCGACCCGAGGAAGTCACGGAAATGCAGCGCTCGGTTCGCGGCGAGGTAGTGTCCTCGACGTTCGACGAGCCCGCTTCGCGCCATGTCCAGGTGGCCGAAATGGTGCTCGAGAAGGCAAAGCGTCTGGTGGAGCACAAGAAGGACGTCGTCATCCTGCTGGACTCCATCACGCGTCTCGCCCGCGCCTACAACACGGTGGCACCCGCATCCGGAAAGGTGCTCACCGGTGGCGTGGATGCCAACGCTTTGCAGCGCCCGAAGCGCTTCTTCGGCGCGGCCCGAAACGTCGAAGAGGGTGGCAGCATCACCATCCTGGCAACGGCTTTGATCGATACCGGCTCGAAGATGGACGACGTGATCTACGAAGAGTTCAAGGGAACGGGCAACATGGAGATCCATCTAGATCGCCGGATAGCGGAGAAGCGCGTGTATCCGGCCATCATCATCAGTCGCTCGGGCACACGCCGCGAGGAACTCCTGACGGATCCGAACGAACTGCAGAAGATATGGCTGCTGCGCAAGTTGCTGCATCCGATGGAGGACAGCGCCGCCATCGAGTTTCTGCTGGACAAGCTGCGGGCCACCAAGAACAACGCCGAGTTCTTCAAGTCCATGAACCGATAGGCTTCGCTGTGCGCTTGCAGCACAAACCGGTTTTACGTAACATTGCGGCTCCGGAAAGGTGAGGGTGACACGAACCGCAGAACGCGGCCCCTCCGGTACACGAGCAGAGGAAGAGACGGCATGAAAGCGGGAATCCATCCCGATTACACACCCATGACGGTTACCTGCGTCTGCGGTAACAGCTTCCAGACGCGCTCGACTCTGGGCGAGGACCTGCACGTGGAAGTATGCTCCGCCTGTCACCCGTTCTACACGGGCAAGCAGAAGATCGTCGATACGGCGGGACGGGTCGGGCGATTTCGCGAGAAGTACGGCATCAAGGGCTGACGGCAACGCCACGGCGTCGTCCCCGACCGGCGCGCACCATCGTTCCAAACCAAATGCAGTACGGTCTGGCCCGGCTTCTCGGGCCNNTTGGTGGCGACCGCCGGCGCCGATACCGATTCCCGGCAAGCGCGTGTCGCCCGCGTCGTCGACGGCGATACGGTCATCCTCGAAAGCGGCGCTCATGTGCGTCTGATCGGCGTCAACGCCCCGGAGCGGGGTCGCGACGACCGCCCCGGCGAGCCGCTGGCCGCTACCGCTCGTGACGCGTTGCGGACTCTGGTCGAGCACCGCACCGTGACCGTGGTTGCGGGTCGGGAGCGGCAGGACCGCCACGGCCGTCTGCTGGCTCATCTGCTGCGCGACGACGGCGTCAATGTGCAAGTGGAACTGCTGCGCCAGGGACTGGCCAGCGCGTTGGCCATACCGCCCAATGTGACATTCGTCGACGAGTACTTCGAGGCCGAGCGCGATGCCCGCTCTGTCAACATCGGCATCTGGGCTCATCCGTACTTCCGTGCACGCGAGGCAGCGGCACTGGCGGAAGACGACGTCGGCTACCGTTTCGTCACGGGGCGTGTGCTGCGCGTCGGGCGCGGCCGCCATAATTGGTTCCTCGAGCTGAGCCGTGCCTTCAGCATCGTCATCTCTCACGAGGACTGGAGAAAATACTGGCTCGGCGATGCGGAACGGCTGATCGGCACGCAGTGGACCGTGCGCGGGTGGATCACGCCTTCGCGGCGCGGCCTGCGCATGCGCATCCGCCACCCGGCCATGATGGAGCCGCCGCGCGCACCCCTCGATGCGGCACAGTGAGTACCGAATCGACATGACCCGGGGGCAATCGGCAGACAGCGTGGCCGCCTGTGTGCAATGGGTGCAATCACGCCTCGAGGAGGCGCAGCTCAACTTCGGCCACGGCACCGACAACGCCTTCGACGAAGCCGCCTGGCTGGTGTGCCATACCGCCGGAATCGATCCGGCGACGCTCGACTTGGCGTGGCAACGCCCACTCGGCGCGGCGTGCCGCGACCGCCTGCGTGTGCTCACCGAGGAGCGCATTCGCACCCGTAAACCGACCGCTTACCTCACGCAAAGCGCCTGGTTCGCCGGGCTGAAGTTCTATGTGGACGAGCGGGTCCTCGTGCCGCGCTCCTACTTGGGGGAGTGGCTTCAGGACGGACTCGCGCCCTGGGTCGCGCCGGACTCCGTGCAGCGGGGTCTCGACCTTTGCACGGGCAGCGGCTGCATCGCCGTCGCCACGGCACTCGCGTTTCCAGCGGCGAGCATCGACGCGACCGATCTGTGCGCCGATGCACTCGACGTTGCCCGCATCAATGTCGCGACCTACGAACTGGAGGAACGCATCCGCCTCGTTCACAGCGATCTCTTCGCCGCTGTGGAGGGCAATCGCTACGACCTGATCACGGCGAATCCGCCCTACGTGGGAACCGAGGCCATGGCGTCACTGCCGCCCGAGTATCGTCACGAGCCCGCTGCGGCTCTTGCCGCCGGCGAAGACGGGCTGGACATCATCGTGCGCATCCTCGCTGACGCGCGTCGTTTCCTGACGGATTCGGGCACGCTGGTGCTCGAGGCGGGATCGGCCGCGCCGGCGCTCGAGCGCGCCTTCGGCTCGGTTGCGTTCACCTGGCTCACCTGCGCCGACGGCACCTCTCCGGTGCTGGTGCTGACGGCCGCAGAGCTCGACCAACAGGCCGCCGCGCTCGCACGCTGACCCGCCTGCGGGTCCGGGAATCGAGGGCAGTGTTCAGACCTCGATCATCTCGAAGTCTTCCTTGCCGGCGCCGCAGTCGGGGCACACCCAGGTGTCCGGCACGTCCTCCCACCGCGTCCCGGGTGCAATGCCTTCGTCGGGAAGGCCTTTCTCCTCTTCATAGAGAAAGCCGCATATCACACACATGTAAACTTTGTATTCCATCTGTTGCTTCCTGCGCCGAACACACTCCTGAGTTGCTGGGAAAAAACCCGTATTTTAGCGCCGCATTGGCGATTAAGTCGCCCCAAGATACTACAATACACTCGATGCGGCTCAGGGGCCTATACGTCATCGCAGACACCGCTCAGCTTGGCAACGCTCGGCTGCTCGAGCGCGTCGAGCCGGCGCTGCGGGGCGGCGCCACGGCTGTGCAGTACCGGGACAAGAGCGCCGACACGCGCCGACGTCGTCGCGAAGCTCACACGCTGCGTCGGCTGTGCAGGCGCTACGACGCGCTTTTCATCGTCAACGACGATCCAGGGCTCGCCGCCGAGGTCGGCGCCGACGGCGTGCACATAGGGCGCGCCGACGCCACCGTGCGCGAGGTGCGCTCGGTGATGGGTGCCGAGGCCGTGGTGGGCTGCTCGTGTTACGACGAGCTCGCGCGCGCGATCACAGCCGAGGAAGAGGGCGCCGACTACATCGCTTTCGGCAGCTTCTTCCCCTCGCGCGTGAAACCCGATGCGGTGCGCCCCGAAATCGATCTGCTGCGGCGGGCCAAGGGGCGGCTGTCCGTCCCCGTCGTTGCCATCGGCGGCGTGACGCTCGAAAATGCCCGTGGGCTGGTAGCCGCGGGCGCCGACGCGCTGGCGGTCATCACCGGCGTTTTCGCACAACCCGATGTCGAAGCAGCTGCCAGGGCGCTGCAGTCACTTTATCAACAGGACCACGAGCACCAATGAGCAACTCGAGCGCGCTGTTCGAAAGGGCCAAGACCGTGATTCCGGGCGGCGTCAACTCTCCCGTGCGTGCGTTCAAGTCTGTCGGCGGAGAGCCGCCATTCATCGCTCGCGCCGAAGGTCCCTACGTCTGGGACGAATCCGGTCGACGCTATATCGACTACGTCGGCTCATACGGCCCCACTATCCTCGGCCATGCGGACCCGAGAGTGGTGGAGGCCGTGGTGCAAGCAGCACGCAGGGGCCTCAGCTTCGGAGCACCCACGCGCGCGGAAACGGAGATGGCGGAGCTGTTGTGCGCGCAGGTGCCGGGTCTGGACAAGGTCCGCATGGTCAACTCCGGCACCGAAGCAACCATGAGCGCGATTCGCCTGGCGCGCGGCTACACCGGACGCGACAAGGTCGTGAAGTTCGAGGGATGCTACCACGGTCACGCCGACGGTCTGCTCGTTAAAGCCGGATCGGGAGCGCTCACGCTGGGCGTCCCGACGTCGCCGGGTGTGCCGGAGTCGATGGCCCGGCACACCCTCACCCTGGAGTACAACAACAGCGCCCAGGTGGAAGAGGTTTTCGCACAAGTGGGTGCGGAGATCGCCGCCGTGATCGTTGAGCCGGTGGCGGGAAACATGAGCTGCGTGCCTCCCGTGGACGGCTTTCTCGCGACGCTGCGCGAGGCCTGCTCGAGGCACGGTGCGGTGCTCATCTTCGATGAGGTCATGACGGGGTTTCGCGTTCATCCCCAGGGCGCCCAGGGGCTGTTCGGCATGGAGGCGGATCTCGTCACCCTCGGCAAGGTCATCGGTGGCGGCATGCCCGTCGGGGCCTTTGGCGGGCGCGGCGACATCATGGCTCATCTCGCGCCCGAGGGGGCCGTGTATCAGGCCGGTACGCTGTCGGGCAACCCGGTCACCATGGCGGCCGGCCTCGCCACACTGCGTGCGGTTCTCGAGGACGGGTTCTTCGAATCCCTGACGCAGAAGACATCGGATCTGGTGGCGGGCATCCGCGCCGCCGCGGACGCAGAGAGCGTCGCGCTGACGACGAACCATGTCGGCGGCATGTTCGGGATCTTCTTCAGTGAGACCGAACCCATTACCTGCTTCGCCGAGGTGACCGCTTGCAACGTAGAGCAGTTCAACCGATTCTTCCACGCCGTTCTCGACGAGGGAATCTATCTCGCACCGTCGGCCTTCGAGGCGGGATTTGTCTCCGCCGCGCATTCGTCGGTCGAGATCGGGCAGACGATCGACGCGGCCGCCAGGGCCTTCAAGAGCATACGCGCCTGAGCAAGACGCTCCTCAGCTCGTCTGCCAGGGAAGCCCCGCACGCATGACTTCGCTCAAGCGCGGCCCACTTTGCTCGGCATCGAACCAGTCCTCGATCAACCGGTAGGCGATAGAGACCGGGGGCGGAAGGCGCAGACGCCTAGCCTCGATCTCGGACCGAATGCTCTGGCGCGAGAACCAGCGGGCGTCCTCGAGCTCGGGGTCGTTGAGTCGAACCCGCCGCGTACGCGCCGTCGCCGAGAAGCCGAGCATGATCGAGCCCGGGAAGGGCCAGGGCTGCGAGGAATGATAGTGGACGTCGGCGACCTCGATGCCGGTCTCCTCGAGCACCTCGCGCACGACTGCGTGCTCGAGCGACTCCCCCGGCTCCACGAATCCCGCGATGACGGAGTACTGACTCGGCGCCCAGCTGTGCTGGCGTCCGAGCAGGCAGTGCTCGCCGTTGCACACGGCGACGATCACGGCGGGATCCGTGCGCGGAAAATGCACGCTGGCGCAGGCATCGCTGGTGCAGACACGAACATGGCCGGCGTCACGACTGCGGGTGCCGGCGCCGCACACACCGCAGTACCGATGCCGACGATGCCAGTAGATCATGGCCCTCGCATAGCCGAGCAGCGCCGCGTCGTGTCGCTTGAGCCGGCGACTCACCGATTTCAGGTCGAGGAACTGTCCGCGACGTTCCCGCACCACCCTGTCGTCGTCGCATTCCACGGCAAAACAAGCGGAATCTCCGTCGCAGCCGAGAAAGACGAGCGATGCCTGTCGCTCGATGAGCACGGACACCTCGGTGCATTGCAGCACGACGGGCCGCGGCTCGTCCTCATCTTCGATGAAGCAACACAGATCGAGGAACGGATAGAAGCGCGACGAGCGATGTTGCAGTCGTTGTTCGATCCAGCCGTGCTCCTTGCGCTTGTCGAAGGCCCTGTCGATGGCGCTGGCGGAAAAATAATTCAACAGCGAGCGGTCAAAGTGGTCCATCGCCCCTGTCCATACCACGCGGGCGGGCGCGGCCGTCGCCGGCGTCAGTCGCCTTCAGACTCATGGAGATTGCGCCGCATCTGCTCCGCAACCCGCGCGCCGTCGCCTTCACCACCGCGCTCGAGTGCGGCAATCACGCCGAGTTGATCCGAGCGGCTGCGGTTCTGGCTCAACTTGAACTTGGCGTCGACGCGCTCGATCAAAAGCTCGAAGCCGACGATGGCCGCGAGCATCTTCTCGCGCTGGTTTTGCGGCAGGCGTTCGAGTCGCCACGGGGTGGCAAAACCTTTCTCGTGTCGCCGGGTCAGCTCCTCGACGATACGCTGCGTTGCGCTCGGCTCCTGCAACAGCCGCAGCGTGCCGCGCACGTGAACCGTCATGTAATTCCAGGTGGGCACCCCGCTCGCCCGGTACCAGGAGGGCGAGACGTAGGCGTGCGGGCCGCTGAACACCGCCAGCGCCACGGTACTGCGCGCCAGTTCGACGCCGTGCGGGTTGGCCCGTGCCAGGTGACCCGCGAGCAAATCCCTGTCCCGATCGACGAGAAAGGGTAAATGCGTGATCGCTGCTTCTCCCGCGGCGGAAGCGGAGACCAGCATGCCGAAGCTGTTGGCCTCGATGAACGACAACGCCGCCTCCCGGTCACGCACGCGGAAATGTTCGGGCAGGTAGATGCTCACCTCGATGACCCCTTCACCGTCGCCGATGAACCGTCGCAGGGGGCGCTCAAGCCCTCTCCCGGCGTGCGCCCAGACCATCGTCGCCCCAGATGAAGGCGGCCATGGAGAGCATACCGTATGTGAATTGACGGTGCAGCGCGCGCCCCTTGGCGTCGGCGCCGGCGGCGCCCAGCGGCACGAAGAGCGGGAGCAGATGCTCGGCGGAGGGGTGATTGATGGCGGCCTGCGGTGCGCGTTCCCAATCGAGCAAAGCCGCCGTGTGACCGCCCACGACGGCGTCGTGCAGCCAGCGGTCAAAAGCCGCGGCATACTCCGTCACGGGGCTGTCGACGACTTGCCCGCGAAACGCCCGCAGGTTGTGGGTGGCGCCGCCGCTGCCGAGAATCAACACGCCTTCGTCGCGCAGCGCCGCGAGCGCCTGGCCAACGCGCAGGTGGTGCCGTGCCCCGAGCGCGGACTGCAGCGACAGCTGCACTACCGGGATGTCCGCAGCGGGGTACATGAGCGACAGCGGCGCCCAGGCCCCGTGATCGAGCCCGCGTTCGGCATCGAGCCGGGAGTCAAGGCCCGCGTGCCCGAGCGCTGCGGCGATACGGCGCGCGAGCGCGGGCTCTCCCGGAGCCCGATAGCGCAGACGATAGAGCTCCTCAGGGAAGCCGAAGAAATCGTGGACGGTCTGCGGCCGAGCGGAGGCCGTGACCGTGGGCACGCGCGTGTCGAAGTGCGCGGAAATACAGACGATCGCCCGCGGGCGTGCGAACGTGCGGGCGAGCGAGCGCAGAAACCCGCTCGTCGGGCCGGCTTCGAGCACCATGCTCGGCGCACCGTGGGAGACGAACAGCGTCGGCAGTGCCGTCATCCGATCGCGTGCCTACGTCACGAACAGCGGCCACCCACCCTCGACCCGCGTACATCATGGCTGATGTACGCGGGCATGCGTTTCGCTCACGTGGGTGTGCACAGCTCGAAGTCGCCGTCGGGATCGAACTCGATGCGCGCACGTGCGTCGCATCGGGTCGCATCGACACCCGCCGGCTCGGCAAGCGTACAGCTCTTGAGTCGGCCCTCGGGATACTTCTCCAACACCTCGCCGTCGGCGCAGGTGACACGTATCCCCATCGCGGTTTGAAGCGTGTGATTGCCGTTCAGACGGCAGCTCTTGATGCCGCCGGCCGGGTGAAACTCGATGCCGACATTGCAATTGAGCTCGCCCCTGGCACCGGCACTGTAGGCGCCCAGCAGCACCGCTGCGGCCAAAACCGCTCCAGTCCGACTTGCAAGATTGCGTGATACCGTCATGCCTGTACCCTCCCGCCGGGCGGCACTCGCTCGACGCGACACCCGGCTCGAACGCCCCAGTCAACCCGCTGGCGCTCAGTCAATTTTACCATCACTGCGCGCCGACGATAATGGCCTGCCGCCGCCGAAACCGAATTCGCGCCCTGACCGTGCGGCGAAGCATCCGGCGCCGGCACGGGCAATCGCGCCGTTGCTCACGAACCCCGCAGGTGCGCGCCGACGAACTCGCGCACCGCCTCGAGGCTACTCTCGACTCGAACCTCCTGCGGCAGACCGTCGATCTGCCCCCGGTGATCCAGATAAGCCACCACGGGCCGCCCGTAGCGCAGCGCCAGCGCCACCTCGCTGGCGGTGCCCGCGGACCCCGGCAGGGCTATGATGGCGTCGGCCGTGAGAACGTTGATGTGGTTGCGCGAGAGCGGCTCGGTACCCCGAGTGCCGCTGAGCGGCAGGTGCGTGAAAATCGGTATCTCCACCCACGGATTGGGATACCCCTGCTTGGGACCCACACGGTCGGGGGCGGCGGGGATGACTCCGATGACGAGTCCACGTCGACCATCCACCTCACAGAATGCGCGGCTCACGCTGGCCATGACGCCGCCACCGCCGCCCGTAAGCAGGTGCACACCGGCCCGCGCGAGCCAGGCACCGACCGCCTCGGCACGCGCGGCGTGCGCGTGGCGGCCCGAGCCCATGACGCCGACGATGGGAAGTCGAGTCGCAGACATGTCGTGAAATGCTCCCGTGTCCGGCATAGGCGCCGGCGAGCCTGTGCTTGCAGCCGGCACATACCTGCCGGCGCGCGCGGGATCGGCGCTGATCAAGTCCATTGTACGCCTGTCGCACCGGCCTCGGCGTGCCCGCGGGTTGCCCGTCGTGGCGCGACGCGGCGGCGCGACCCGCATCCTGCGCCTGCGGGCGCACCATGACGCGGGCATCGAGACACTTGGAAACCGGCCGGCGACGGCACTAGAATCGTCGTGCACGGCGCGCGGCGCCGCCTTCAACGTGCAGACCCCGCAGCCGGCGGTTGGCACTCGTTATCTAGCCTACATGACCATTTACGGACTTCATGGCGTCACCCACGGAGCCGCGAAAGTGCTCACGGTCATGTCGCCCGAAGGGGCCAGTCGCGCTCTGTATGCCATCGCGGCCGATAACGACGTCGAGGTCAGCGCCAGCCCGGGTCACCTCACCCGCTATCAGGAGAAACGTCGAGGCGCGCTGGCGAGACTGATAGCCGCAAACGGCATCGCGGTGCTGACGAAATGCGAGTGGGATGCAAAGAAGGCTGAACTCGGCGACGCAATCTGGCAGTGAGAAGACGCCGGCCCCTTCGGGCACCGAGCGGGATCCTTGCTCAGCAGGTCCATTGCGGCGACGAGCCAACACCACTGTGAGGTGTCCATGAACAAGTCATTGCTGATCGACCCGGACAAGTGCACCAGCTGTCTGCAATGCGAGCTGGCGTGCTCATTCGAGCACGACAGAGTCTTCAACCCGGCGATGTCCAGGATCAAGATATTCGAGTTCGAGCACGGCAGGCGCTCCATCCCCTACACGTGCACACAGTGTGACGAGGCCTGGTGTCTGCACGCGTGTCCGACGCGGGCGATCAGCATCAATCCGGCCACAGGCGCGAAGGAGGTTAGCGACGATCTGTGCGTCGGCTGCAAGGTGTGCACCATTGCCTGCCCGTACGGAACCATAAGCTACCGAGTCGACACGGGCAAAGTGATCAAGTGCGACCTGTGCGGCGGTGATCCTCAGTGTGCGGTTGCCTGTCCGACCGGCGCGATCACCTACGGTCTTGCCGCCACGGCACGCACCTCTCAGGCTTCGGCTTGAGCCCCAACCTTCGGAGTCACGTCATGGGATGGCAAGGAAATGTTCTTCGAGTGAACCTGACCCGGGGCACGACCAACGTCGAGCCGCTCAACATGCCGTGGGCACAGAACTACCTCGGCGAGCGCGGTCTCGCCACCAAGTACCTCTGGGAGAGCATGGACCCCGGCGCCGACGCCATGGGGCCGGAGAACGTGCTCATCTTCGCCACCGGCCCGCTGACCGGGACCATGGCCTCGACCAGCGGGCGCTACGCCGTGGTCACCAAGGGCCCGCTCACCGGCGCCATCGCCTGCTCCAACTCCGGCGGCAAGTTCGGCGCGGAGCTCAAGTTTGCCGGTTACGACCTGCTGATCATCGAGGGCAGGTCGCCGCATCCCGTCTACCTGCACATCGCCGACGACGACGTGCGCATTCTGCCGGCGGACGAGATCTGGGGCAGCACCGTGTGGCACACCGAGCCGTGGCTGCAAAACCACCATCGAAGCCCCTTGCTGAAGGTGGCCGCCATCGGCGTCGCCGGCGAGCGCGGTGTGCGCTTCGCCTGCATCGTCAACGACCTGCACCGGGCCGCCGGCCGCTCCGGCGTCGGCGCCGTCATGGGCTCGAAGAACCTCAAGGCCATTGCCGTGCGGGGCACCAAAGGCGTACGGGTGAACGATCCCGAGCGCTTCATGCAGGCCGTCCGGCAGACGAAGGCTGTGCTGTGGGACAACGACGGGCGGCGCGAGCTGACCGAGCTCGGCACCAATGCCATGATCGACATGATGCAGGAGTTCGGCGGCCTGCCGACGCGCAATTTTCAGCAAGTGCAGTTCGAGGGCTACAGTCACATCAACCCGGAGGCGATGAGGACGCCCAAGCCGAACGGTCACGTCAACCTGCTGACCAACAAGGCCTGCTTCGGCTGCACCATCGCCTGCGGGCGCATCGCGCACATCGACCAGGAGCACTTCACCATCGTCAACCGCAAGGAGTACTGGCACGCCTCGGGCGGACTCGAGTACGAGACAGCCTACGCCTTCGGTCCGGTGGTCGGTGTGGACGACATCGATGCTCTGACCTTCGCCGGTTACCTCATGAACGAGCACGGCATGGACCCGATCTCCTTCGGTGTCACGCTGGCCGCCGCCATGGAACTCTACGAGAAGGGTGTGCTCAACACGGCCGACACTGACGGCGTCGAGCTTAAGTTCGGCAACGCCGAGGCGCTCACGGTCATGGCCGAGAAAACGGGCAAGTATGAGGGCTTCGGCCAGGTGCTCGGTCTGGGGGCTAAACGACTTTGCGAGAAATACGGCCATCCCGAACTGTTCATGGGCGTAAAAGGCCAGGAGTTCGCCGGCTACGACTCACGCGCGCTGCAGGGCATGGGCCTGGGCTACGCCACGTCGAACCGCGGCGCCTGCCACCTCAAGCACGATGTATTCGCCGCCGACATGGAGGATCAGACCGGGAGGGGCAAGGCCGAGCCGTGCAAGCAGTCCCAGGACCTGATCTCCATGATCGACTCAACGGGGCTCTGTCTTTTCACGACGGCTGCATGGGGGGTGCAGGAGTTTCAGCAGCAGATCGATGCCGCCTGCCCGGGAGACTGGTCCGTCGAGCGTCTGCTGCAAACGGGCGAGCGCATCTGGAATCTAGAGCGGCAGTTCAATCTCGCCGCCGGCTTCACCGCCGCCGACGACACCCTGCCGCAACGGCTGCTGGAGGACCCCTGTCCCTCGGGCACCGCCAAGGGCAAGGTGAGCGAGCTCGCCAAAATGCTGCCGCAGTACTACGAGCTCAGGGGCTGGAGCGCCGACGGCGTGCCCACGGACGCGACACTGCGACGGCTGGGATTGCGGGGGTGAGGATCAACGTCAAGACGGCGGGCCTGCTCGGCCGTTACCTCCCTGTTCAGGCCAGTGGCAACCGCGTCGAACTGGAGGTGGCCGCGGGCGCGACGCCGCGGGACGTCATCGAGCAGCTGGGCATGCCCGCCGAGGCAACCTATCTCGTCGCCCTCAACGGCGAAATCGTACCGGCGAAGGAGCGCGCGACCCGCGTCCTCGCCGAGCACGACGAGCTCTCCATCATGCCGCCGCTCAGAGGCGGCTGAGGGCGTCTCCCCCGCCTCACCCGGCGCCACCCAGTTCCGCCTCACGCCCCGGTATACACAGGCGTGAGCGTGAGCACCGTCGTTGCCTGCGCGCCGGCGACGCGCACCGGCTCGCTGGCGACCACGCAGCATTCGAGCGCGGGACCGAGGCTCATCTGCCGCTCCCAAAGGGCGCCGTCCGACGCCAGCACCCGCTGCGGAACCCCGCGATAGAAGTCGGCGTAGGGTACGCCGCGGGGCTTGGCGAACCAGGTAGCGAAGCGCGCCTCACCGAACTCCCCGCGCCCGCGGCGCAGACGGTAGACACCGCCGGCGCCGCCCGCAGCGGCAACCGCCGCACGATCGTGGGCGCCCTTGTTCGCGGCCGACACCGCAGCCTCGTTGAGCGCTCCAAGCGCGGCGAAATCATCCACCAGGTACCAGTCCTCGAACAACGGCTCGCGCCCCGCGGCCCAGGGCGCTCCGGCAACGCCGAATACGGCCGAGCCGCAGAAGCCCCGGGGCGCCGCGCCGGCCAGACGGCGGTGAAACCCGATGAGGGCATTCTCGTAGCCGCCTTGATCCGCGTCGCCTTGTGGCCAGTGCCAGAACACGTATGCCAGCATGCTCGGGCTCGCTCGCTGGGCTCGCTCGTCGAGCCCCTCGGCCATGGTAACACTGCCTTGGTATGGCCGCCGACGGCATCGCGGACACGATCCCGGGCGCCCGGGATCGTGTACCATGGAAACCGCAACGCCGCCCGTCGAAGAGGCAACGTGACCGAAATCAGAATGTGCCCTGCGGATGAACTCGACGCCATCGTGGAGGTCATCAACGATGCCGCAAACGCCTACCGCGGAGCGATTCCCGAGCAGTGCTGGAGTCAGCCGTACATGCCGAGCGCGGAGCTCGCCGAAGACGTCGAGCAGGGCGTTGCCTTCGTCGGCGCCTACCACGGGGATTGCTTGCTCGCCGTGATGGGGCTGCAGACGGTGGGCGACGTGGCGCTCATACGCCATGCCTACACGCGCATGGCGCATCAGCACCGGGGTCTGGGCACGAGACTGCTCGAGCGCCTGCGGGGACAGACACAGGACCCGCTGCTGGTGGGCACCTGGCGGGCCGCCGAGTGGGCCGTGCGGTTCTACGAGAGCCGGGGCTTTCGGCTGCTGAACGCACGGCACAGCGACACGCTTCTGCGACGCTACTGGCGCATCTCCGCGCTGCAGCGACGGCACTCGGTGGCGCTTGCCGACTCGCGCTGGTTCGCGCGCGCGCCAGCAGGACGCGCCCGATGAGCGTCGAGACACCGCTGCAGGGGTTTCGCATACGCCCGGCCGCTGTCGAGGACACGGCGCTGGTGCTCGAGTTTATCCGCGAGCTGGCGCACTACGAGCGCCTGTCTCACGAGGTCGTGGCCAGCGAGGCACTACTGCGCGAGACCCTCTTCGGCGAGCGCCGAGTGGCCGAGGTCATGCTCGGCTTCCTCGACGCGGACCCGGTCGGCTTCGCGTTGTTCTTCCAGAGCTTCTCGACTTTTCTGGGCAGACCGGGCATTTTCCTCGAAGACCTTTACGTACGCCCGCAGGTGCGCGGTCGCGGCATCGGCCGCGCCCTGCTGGCGCACGTTGCCCGGGTCGCGCTCGAGCGCGGGGCCGGCCGTCTGGAATGGTCGGTGCTGGACTGGAACAAGCCGGCCCTGCGCTTCTACGAGTCGGTGGGCGCCAAGCCCATGCGGGAGTGGACCGTGCAGCGGGTGACGGGAGCGGCTCTGGAGGCGCTGGCCGACGAGTCCCAGCGACGCCGCGGCTGAGCCGTGCCGACCGCCGTGGGTGCGCTTGCACTGTCCGAAACAATGACCGAATGTCCCGAGTGCCGTCAAATGGGACCTTTAGCCGCTGCTCGCGGACGAACTCGCAACTTGAAGGAGATGCTGTCATGAAGATGCTTCGCACACTCGCGCTGATGCTGGGCTGCGTCGGCGCCGGCGCCGCTTGGGGGCAAACCGCGGTGCCGTCAATGCTCGTAACGGTTTACAAATCGCCGACCTGCGGCTGCTGCGGTAAATGGGTCGAACATCTCAGGGAGAACGGCTTCGAAGTGGAAGCCGTCGATGTCAACGGCATGACAAGCAAAAAGCAGTCTCTGGGCGTGCCCCGGAGCATGCACTCCTGCCATACCGCCCAGGTGGGCGGTTACGTCATCGAAGGCCACGTACCCGCGGCGGACATCAGCCGACTGCTGCAGCAAAGACCGCCGATTGCCGGTCTTGCCGTCCCCGGCATGCCCATCGGCTCACCCGGCATGGAAGGTCCCAACCCGCAGGCGTACGACGTCATTGCCTTCGACGCCCAAGGCGGCGCGGACGTTTTCTCCCGTCAGCGACCCTGATCCCCCGCCTTGCAATGCGGTGTCCGCTCAATCTGAGCTGCGGTCCCGCCAGCGGCTGAGCAAGGGTCCGCGCTCGCCGTAGACCGGGTCCCGGGCCGGGCGTCGCAGCGTCGCGACGTTGTCTCGACGCTTCGCTGCGCGGCAAAGATCCGGCTTGTCGCCTGCGGAATAGGCGCCGACGACGCCGAACGCCGCGCTGCAGGACAGTTGTCTGTGCGCAACGCCGGCGGGAATGATCACCGCGTCGCCCGGCTCGACGGTGAGGACGACGCCGCGGTCACCGCCGAACTGCACGCGCGCGCTGCCCGCGTAGACGCCCAGCACCTCGTGGGCGCTGCTGTGGTAGTGGTGGAAGGGGTAGACCCCGTTGCGCCAGACGCCGGTCCAGCCGTTGCGCGCGAAAAGCTCCTCGAAGCGCAGGGCGGGCTCCTGGCGACACAGCGCCACCGCGCCGCGATAGAGCAGCAGCGGAAAACGGGCATTGTTGGGAAAGACACCGTCGTCGCCGAGCGCGTGCGCAAGCACGCGCGCGCGACTGACCCACGAAGGCAACCGGTCCTTCTCGTTCATTTCGACCCGGCACGATCCCTACTGACGCATACGCGGCCGCTAGCCGCTCGCTCGCCGCCGCGGCGAAGCCGACGGCCGCAATCACGCGCAGGGACCATGGTAGCAGTCTTCGGACACACACGGAGAACTCAAGCTATACTCTGGCGACTCTCAGCGTCCGACGCCGCGCGATCCGGACGCGGGTGGGCCGAGCTCCGGCTCCGGAGCAAGACGGATGCACCGGTATCTACTGCTGCTGCGTTTCACGCTTTTCAACCTGGTCGCCGCGGGGCTGCTCGCCGCGACGCTGCTCGAAGGCTGGTGGGACGGTGCGCTGGCGGGGCACACGCTGTGGCTCTCGCTCGCCATCGTATGCGTGTTCGCTTACGGCCTGGTGCTGTGCACGGCCAAGGTGTGGCGCACCAGCCGCGAGCTGAACGACCTCGCCGACGGCCACGTCAGACCGGGCGCGCGCGCCGCGCGTTACCTCGACAGCCTCGAGAGCGGAGCAGGGGAAAGGCGTTCCATCGCTGCCGATCTGCTGCGCCTGCGCCTGACCAACCACATCGCCATCGTGCGGCACATCGCCAACACCCTCGTGTTCCTGGGCCTGGTCGGCACGGTCATCGGTTTCATGATCGCCCTGTCCGGAGTCGAGCCCGAACGAAGCGCGAGCGTCGACAACGTCGTGCCCATGGTCGCAACACTGATCGAGGGCATGTCGATTGCGTTGTACACGACTCTCATCGGCGCCGTTATGTACATCTGGCTCATGGTGAACCACCGCATGCTCTCTACCGGCACGCTGCATCTGTTCGACGCTATCGTCGAACTCGGAGAGCGCCGTGTGGGAGCATAACGATTTCGACGATGACACCTTCGGTACCGTCTTTCGCGACGTGCTCATGCTGGCGCTGATAGGTTTCGTCGCCATGGTGATCATGCTGCTGCCTCACCTGAGCAAGGACAAGAAGGAGACCGAGGAGCAGCGTTCCCCCGGCAGTGTCGTGGTCGAGATCCACTGGCCCGACGCATTGCCCGTCGACGTGGATCTGTGGGTACAGGCGCCCGGCGACATTCCCGTGGGCTTCTGGAACCAGGGAAGCGAATATTTCAACCTGCTGCGCGACGATCTCGGCGCCGAGGGCGATGCCAGCGGGCAGAACTTCGAGGTGTCGTACGGTCGCGGCATTCAGGCCGGTGAGTACACGGTCAACGTACACATGTACGGACCTCTGCCCGCGGGCGTGAGCGTGCCGGTCAACGTCGTCGTCAGCGTGCGCCGCAAGTACGACACTCTGCGGCAGATCCTGCAGACCAGCGTGGAGCTGAGGCGCCGCAATCAGGAGGAAACCGCATTTCGTTTCCAGCTGACCGGCGACGGGGATCTCGTGCCCGGCAGCGTCTCGACACTGCGTCGACGGCTGGTGACGAGGTCTTCGTGATGGACGCGCTGCTGCTGCTGTTCGCGGCCGCCGTCGGTGTCGCCGGATTGCTGGCCAGCATCGCCATCTGGGCGCCGCGGCGAACCCTGATGCGCGCCGTGTCGGTAGCGCTGGCCGGGCTGTTCATCCCCGTCGTCTACCTCGGGCTGACGGAGGTGCTCAGCAAGCCCAAGCCGATGCAGCACGAGTGGTTCCAGAGCCACGTCGACGAGGCTACGGTGCTTGGTGTAAGCATCGACGAGGGCAGGGCCATCTACCTGTGGTTGCGCCTGGACGAGTCGTTGGAGCCCCGCTACTACGTCCTGCCGTGGCGGCGCGGTCTGGCCGAAAGACTCGAGGATGTGATCGACGAGGCCATGCGAGACGAGGCGAGCGTGCGCCTGCGCAACCCCTTCTCGCGCCGGGGGTTCGACGATCTGGGCGAACTCGGCATCGAGATCGTTCGCCCGCCGACACCGCCGAGCAAGCGCCCACCGCCGCCGGCCGGCTTTTTCAACCCCCGAGAGCGCAGTATCTGATCGAAGCCTCGTGGGCAGCGCCTGTGGTGAAACAAAGCATTCGACGTCCGGAACTGCCGGCGCAGGACAGCATCGACTTTCCCCTTGAAGTCGACATCAATCGCATCGTGCGCTCGGTGGTGGCCGCCTGGCGCGACTCGCCGGTGCTGAGAACGACCGATGCCGCGTCCCTCGAGGCGCTGCTGCCCGAGCGGCTGCCGCGACCGGGAGTGCCCCTCGACGAGGCCCTCGAGGAGCTCCAGCGGGTTGCGGTGACGTTTGCCCGGCGCGATGCCCATCCGGGCTTTCATGGCTATCTCGCGGGGCCGGGCCTGCCGACCGACCCCCTCGGCCACGCCCTGGCGGCGGCACTGAACCAGAACGTCGTCGGCTACCCGAGCGCCCCGGGCGCCGCCACCGTCGAGCGGACACTCGTGCGTTGGCTCAGGGCGCTCGCCGGTTTGCCGCCCACAACCGACGGCGTCTTCCTGAGCGGCGGCTCCATCGGCAATCAGACCGCTCTCGCGGCGGCGCTGTACTCGAGTCTGGGCCCGCAGGCGGCCCAGACGGGGCTCGCCGTGGCGGCGAAGCACAGCAAGCCCGTCATGATAGCCGCCGCCTCGACGCACTTCTCGATCCATCGGGCTGCGCGCCTTCTTGGCGTCGGCAGCGACGGCGTGCACACCATCGCCACCGATGCGGAGCATCGCATGGACGTCGATGCGCTGCGCCAGGCCCTGCACTCGCTGGCGGCGCGGCCAGGACTGCGGCCCGTGTGCGTGGTCGCCAGTGCCGGCACGACCCTGACCGGCGCCATCGACCCGCTCGTCGACATTGCCGCACTCTGCCGCGAGCATGGCATTTGGCTACACGTCGACGCCGCCTACGGGGCGGCGGCATTGCTTGCCGAGGAGCTGCGACCGCGGCTGCGCGGCATTGAGCTCGCCGACTCGCTGGTCATCGATCTGCACAAATGGTTCTATCTCGCCTTCGATGCGAGTGTGCTGCTGCTGCGCGAGCCGGACAGCGCCCGCAACCTCTTCTACTGGCAATCGGACTACGTGCGCTGGGGCAATAAGGGACCGCCCGAAGAGCATATGTTCTTTCATCTGAGCCCGGAGCTCTCGCGGCGCGCCCGCGCCTTGCCGGCGTATCTCGCTCTGCGGCATTACGGCGCGGAACGCCTTGGACGCAACGTGCTCCACAACGTCGAGTGCGCATGCTATCTCGCCGAGCTGGTGGCCGAACACGCGGAGCTCGAGCTGGTCAGCGCCCCGCAGCTCTCCGTGTGCTGCTTTCGCTACGCCCCCCCCGCACTTCGCTGGGACAGCACCAGCATCGACCGTATCAACGCGCAGATCCGCGACCGTCTCGAAGCGGAAGGTGACTTCTATCTCTCGCGCACTCATCTCGACGACCGTCCCGTGCTGCGCGTGTGCATCGTCAGCCATACGACCCGAGCCGAGCACGTCGAAACGTTGCTAGACGCCGTCCTGCGCATCGGGCGCGCCGCCACGTCCCCGACTTAATGGCCGCCGCCGCCGGCGCGCGCCGCGGGGCCGGTGCGAAGGCGGACCCGATGAGCGGCCCCTGTGTCCCGTCCGGCGGATTCCTCCGGCCCCGCGGCCGCCATCGAGCACCGAAGCGCTTGCTACACTTAAACAGTGAGTGAACTCTCACAGTCAAGATGACGCTGCTCAAGAATCTGCTCACCCTCCTCGTCATCGGCGCCGGGGGCTACATCTTTTGGGACGGTTACGTCGCCGCACGGCTCGCGCCCGAGGGGCGGTTGCACGAACGGGTCTTGGTCTACTCGAGAGCCGATTGCCTGCCCTGCACGCGCATGGTCCGCGAACTAAGCGCCGAGCGCGTTCCGGTGACGGAGCGGTTCGTCGATGACGACGAGCACGTGCAGAATGAGGTGCGACGCAAGCTCGACGAAATCGGTTTCCGGCAGCGCGTCTACCAGCTGCCCGTGGTCGACGTTTACGGTAAGGTCTTTCCCGACAATCCGTCCATCCCCAAGGTCAAGGCTCACCTGAAAGAGATGCTGGAGCGCTGACGGCGGGACGGCCAGTGGTGCCGCCGGCGGCCTCTCGAGCGCTTTGCGCCGCCACCGCCGTCCGTCGTTGTCTGCCTCGCGGCGCTTTCTGCTACAGTCTCGCCGATACTCCAACGCCCGCGCGACCCTGCCGGCAAACAGCCCTTGGCATCGCCGCTCGGGAAGGATGGCGCATGGGGCTCGGCCACGTGTCGGGCCCGTCTGCCCGGTCGCCCGAATCGTCACCGATGCATCAGCCCACGAAAGCCCTGCTCCTGCTCCTCATCGGCGCGCTGAATCTCGCGCTGTGGCTGCAGCCGGGTCCCGTAGTGCAGTACGTTGCCCGCGATGAGCCGACGCTGCTGGGCTACTACTCAGTGGAACGCTTCACCGCCAATGTCGCGGTGCTGCTGCTGTCCGCCACAGCGGCCTGGCTGCTGCTGTCTACGGCGCCGTTGCGCCAGCATATGCTCAAGCTCGCGAGCGTGACGCTCGCGGTCGCCGTCTCGCTCGTCGCCGGTGAGTACCTCGTGCGCGCGCTGTCGCCCGCGCCGCAGTATGTCATTCACGCCGACATGCGCCACCGTCAGCCGGACTCACGCGTGCAGGCGGTTTTTCGCGACCGGCCCGAGGCCGTTCGCTCTTATCCGCGGCGCCCCCCCGGCTACGGCGACGTCCCGCTGGTGGTGGTCACCGATGAGCACGGTTTTCGCAATCCGCCACGCCTCGGCAAAGCCGATATCGTCGTCATCGGCGACTCGTTCGTCGAGGGCCCCGAGGTCAACTACGAGCAGCTGTGGACGGTCAGACTTTCCCGTGCGAGCGGTCTTACCGTTTACAACATGGGCACCGCCGGCGAGAACGTCGGCGGCTATGTCGCCAAGATGGAGCGCTTCGCCCTGAAGCTGCGGCCGAAGACGGTGATGCTCATGGTCTACGAGGGCAATGATCTGCGCGGCTTCAGAGCCGCGAAGCGGTCCTTGCTCAAGGATTCCAGACTGCGTGCGCGGCTAAAGCACCTGCTTATCGACAGGCTCGGTCCCGTCAACGCCGACGCGCCTTTCGATCGCGCCGAGATCTTGGACTGGCTGCCGCTCGCGGTGCGGGCCGGCGGCGGCGTCGCACACTACGCCTTCACGCCACGCAATATCGGCGACCTGGCACGCTCGCGGGAGGAATTCGAGAACCACCGCGGCTGGCAGCAGCTGCGTGCCTCGATCGAAACGGTGCACGAGCTGGCACAACGCCACGGCGTGCGCCTGATCCTCGCGTACGCCCCGTCAAAGGTGAACGTCCTGCTGCCGCTGGTGGCCGAGCGACTGCCCGCGGACAAAGTGCTCGCCTTCGCCTTGCTGCACGAGAGCAAATTGCCCGCCTCTAAGCTCGGACTGAAAGACGGCGAAACGTTCCTCGAGCATGTGCGTCGGGATAGGCAGGTGCCCGAGGCGGCCGTGCGCGCTCTGTGTGCGCAACGCGGTATCGAATACGTCAGCCTCACCGAGCCCCTGCGGCGGGCGACCGCGCGGGGCCGGCAGACCTACTACACCTATGATCAGCACTGGAGCCCGATCGGTCACGAGGTCGTGGCCGATACCCTCGCCGCGTACCTGCGCCGCAGCGGCGACGCCGCCGGCTTCAGGGACCCGCAGAGCGCGCCCGTCGGTCACGCCGGGGCACGACCTCGAGCTGCTGCGCCATGAGGCGGTAACCCTCGAGGATCATGTCCACCTCTTCCTCGGAGTGGGCGGCGCTCAAGCTGCAGCGCAGCAAGCTGAGCGATGCCGCGGGGGGGACCACGAGGTTGACGTAGATGCCGTGCTCGAGCAGATAACGCCATGCCGCGAGGGCCGTCTCGCGGTCGTCGAACAAGGTGGCGACGACGGGAGACGGCTCGGGCCCCACTCTCAAGCCCAACGCGCGGACGCCCGCGTAAACGCGCACGGCGTTGCGCCATAGCCGCTCGCGCAGCTCGCGGCGATGGCTCACGGCATCGAGGGCGGCGCGGGTCGAGGCGATGGTGGCGGGCGTGGGCGACGCGGAGAAGACATAGGCGCGAATGGCGTTGCGCACGAGCTCGAGCTCCGCGTGGCGGCTTACGCAGTAGCCGCCGATAGCGCCGAGGCTCTTGGAGAACGTGCCGGTGACAAAGTCGACTTCGGCTTCCAGGCCGGTCTCCTCGGCGAGACCGCGACCGTGCTCGCCGAGCACACCCATAGAGTGCGCTTCGTCCACCAGCAGCCAGGCGCCGTGCTCCCGTGTGGCCGCCACGATCTCCGCGAGGGGGGAGCGATCGCCGAGCATGCTGTAGATTCCTTCCACGACGACGAGAGCTTCCGCCGCCCTCGGCCCGAGCCGGCGCAGGCGCTTCGCCAGATCGTCGGCATCGTTGTGCTTGAAACGGTATGTCTGGGCACCACCGAGCCGGGCCCCGTCATAGATGCTCGCGTGAGAGTCCGCGTCCAGCAGCAGCACGTCGTTGGGTCCGGCGAGTGTCGAGATGATGCCGAGATTGGCCTGATAGCCGGTGGTGAAGACGATGGCGTACGGCACGACAAAAAAATCGGCGATGGCCCGCTCGAGCTCGAGATGCCCGCCGTAGGTGCCGTTGGCCATGCGCGAGCCGGTGGTGCCCGTGCCGAACTCGAGGGTCGCCCTGCGGGAGGCCTCGATGCATGCGCTGTCGAAGGTAAGCCCGAGGTAGTTGTTGGTGCCTGCCAGCACGACCTCGCGCCCGGCTATGATGCCACGTGTGGGCGAGAGCACCTTTTCGATGGGCACGCCCACCGGATTCATTCCCGAGCTGAAGAGACTGTCCCGCAGGCGCGCGAGGCCCTCGAACTTGCTGAAGAGGCTCATGTAGCCAGCTGCTGCTCGATACCGCTTGCCAGATCGGCCAGCGTGCGCACGTTCGCAAGATCGTTCAGCGGGTAAGAGATGTCGTAGCGCTCCTCCACCCGTTCGATGAACTCCATGACTTGCAGGGAAGTGAGCCCCAGTTCCTCGACCAGATCGGTCGATTCCGTGACAGAGGTGCCGTCACCGACATATGCTTGAATCAGCTCTTTGAGAGCCGCGGTAATGTCACCGGAATCCGACATCGCATCCTTTGCCGTGTGCGCCGAATTATGATCACACAAGGCCAGAACAATAACAACAAATTGCGGGTGTGGGCGATCTTGTCCTACCGCGCCGGCGAGAACACGCAGATCCTGGCGCTTGCCGAGACCCTCGAGCAGCGCCTGCGATGGCGTCTCGAGAGAAAACGACTGGTCTACAGGCACAGGGGATTCCTGATCAACCTGCGCCGGGGTGTGGGTCTCGCCGGCATCGACGTCGCCCGCTCGGATCGCCTGCGTGCGCCGTGGCCCGACGTCATCGTCTCAGCGGGGCTTCGCAACGAACCGGTCTGCCGCTGGATCCGTAGTCAGTCGCAGGGGCGCACCAAGCTCGTTTTCCTGGGGCGCACCTGGGCCACAGCCGACGAGTTCGATCTGACCATCACCACCCCGCAATACCGCGTCTCCGACCACCCCCGCGTGCTGCAGAATCGACTGACGCTGCACCGGGTCACGCCCGCGAGGCTTGAGCGCGCGGCGGATCTTTGGCGCCCCCGGCTCGCCCACCTGCCGCCGCCGCGTATCGCCGTGCTGCTCGGCGGCAGCAGCGGACCGTACGTTCTCGGCGAGCGAGCCGCCAAACGTCTCGGCGTGGCCGTCGACACCCTGGCGCGCGCGCTCGGCGGCTCGCTCATGGTCACGGGCAGCTCGCGTACACCCCCGGTCGCACTCGCCACGATGCGCCCGTGCCTCTCGGCGCCCCACGAGCTCTATCGCTGGCGGGCCGAAGACGCGGACAATCCCTATTTCGGCTTCCTGGCCCTGGCGGACCGGATCGTCGTGACCGCGGACAGCATCGCCATGCTGAGCGAGGCGGTGGCCACCGCCAAGCCCGTGTGCCTGTTCGAACCGCAGCAGAGGGGTGCGGCGAGCGACGTCTCGCTGTCCTCGTCGCTGTACAGGCTGATGATGCGTTTCGGACCCAGGCGCCTGACGCGCGACGTGACCCTGGTGCACCGAAATCTGATTGACGCGGGTGTGGCCGCGCGCCTCGGCGAGTGCGAACGCAGCACGCCGCGTGCGCCCGCGAGCTCCCCGGACATGGATGCCGCCGTGGAGCGCGTGCGGGCACTCGCGCGCCGCTAGCGGGGAGCACCGGCGACGGGTTCAATTCGGCGCCGCCGCCGGCGCCCGATCACGCTGGCCATAGCCGAACACCGGCGAGAGGTGGTGGCGGATGTAGGCGTCGATCTCTTCGATCTGGGCATCGTCGAAATAGTCACGGTAGCCACCGACCTTGGCACGCCTCACCTTGAAGGAGTCGGGGTTGTTGCGGTCTCGGGGCAACAGCCTCGACCCCGACATCCGGAACGTCTTGCGGCGCTCCATGGCGCGCATGCTCTCCACCGACGCGAAATCCACAGCCTGCGAGATCTCGGCGCCGTTCCCGGGGGTGCCGATGAAATCCAGAACCCGTCCCAGCATGGCTTCGGGATCGGCCCGCAGATCCTCGTAGCGCAAGATCATCATCTGCCCGATGTGCGGCGACGCCTCGGCCCAGCGGTTTAGAAACTCGCAGATGCAGTGCAGACCCCAGTTCGAATTCATGACGTAGTCAAACAGCTCCACGTCTTCGCCGTCGGCCGGGTACTCGTTCAGGCGCTTCTTGTGAGCTCGCATGCGAAAGCGCCACTGAAAGAACTGCGACACGGCGACGTCCCCGGGATCTCTCACCAGCAGTATCACCCTATGGCCGTAGTAGTCTTGCTTCGAGTGCACATGTCCCGTGAAGTATTTGAGGTAGGTGTCGTGCGTAAAAAAAAGCTTCGGTATGCCGCGGTTCTTTCTGTGCAGGTTGTCGAAGCCGATCAATTGATGCTCACCGAGGCCATGCCGCAGCTGATAAAAGCGCGAGAGCATCACCCGAAGCCACGTGCGGCCGCTCTTGCCGAAGGAGACAACAACACAGTCGCTGAGAGCCAGCTTACGCTGCTCCTCCTCTCCGCGCAGGCGCCGTTCCCAGGCGAGACGCCTGGATGCCGGGGCGAGGAACGGTAAACGCGAGACCAGAAGGCGTACGCTCTTGTTGAGAATTCTGTTCACGCTTGCTCCCGGCGACTGCGCTCACGGTCCATCATGGCCGCGATCCGTTGTGCAACACACTCCGCCTCACTGCGTGCCGGTGCACCGGGGCGTGCGAAAGCGGCGCCGAACGGCACCGCGAGGCCGGCGGCGAACAGAGCGCGATGCAGCCTCTCCAGCTCGCGCGGATAGCCCAGCAAGCCCATGTCCACAAGACCGCTGGCAATGCTCGCGCCGAAAGCCCCCGATGACCACGCAAGCCTCTGCAGGCGCCTCTGCAGTCGCGTCCAACGGGGATTGTGGAAGGGCAGGGGGTAGATGGCCAAGGGCCGGCCGAGGCGCGCGACCTCGACCATCATGGAGACGCTGTCCGCGGTCACGATGAAACGATCCGCCAGGGCCAGCAACCCGTGATAGGGGTTGCGTTGTGCATCGGGCGACCAGCGAAACAGTCGCGCGTTCGCCGGCAGACACTCCTGCAGCGCTTCGACGACGGCGCGCGGCGTCCTGCGGCTGGTAGTAAAATACAACGAACCCCCATCGTATGCCCGCGTGATGGCGGCGAGCAGTTCCCGGGCGCAACGAACGTCGAAACGGTAGGGCTGGGTGGCACCGCCGATCAGCACCGCTGTCAGGGGTCGCGGCAGCGCTGTGAGTTCTTCGCGCCACTGCGCCTCGGCGTCGAGCAGCCGGCGAGGATCCACGTCCATGAGCGGCAGCCGGATACGCACAATATTGGGGCGCTCGGGGATAGCATACTGCTGCGGCACAACGACGAGGTCGAAGCGATCGAGCCAGCGCTTGGGCCGACCCAGCAGCACAACGCGCGTCTCGGACCCCGATTGCTGCCGGACCCAAAGCGCCACCATCGCCGGTCGCCGGCCGATGGTGATGATCAGCTCCGGCCAGGGCGGCTCGAGGCCGGCGGAGGCGCGTCTGTCGAGGTGGCGCAGCGATGCCGCAAACCGCGGCTTACCCGAGCGATAGCGAGGGCGGAACACCAGATGCTTCGTCTCGGCCGGCCAGCCGAGTGCGTCCACCACGCGCTGCACCTGGGCATTGTCGCCGAGCTTGTCGCCGAGCAACAGCCACGTGCGCGGCGCCGGCGCGGCAGGCCCGGCGCTCATCGCTGCGCGGGGCACCTCAGCGGCGGCTCCCCGAGTCCGCGGCGCGGTGGTCTCATCTCAGCGGAATATCCCCTGCCGGTACAGACGCCAGGCAAAAGCGGGCAGAAACAGCCAGGGAAAGCGCCGCACCCGATCCGGCACCTCGATACTCCGACCCGAGTGGCGTTCAAGCTTCCACACGACGTAGTCCAGGCCCCCCGCGAACGTAAACCACCCCTTGATGAGGCGCAACAGCGACAAGCACTTTCCCCACAGGCCGCGGCAGCGCCAGTGGAACCTCGCTGCGTGCCGCGCCCCCGGTGTCGTCGGCCACGGATCGCCGAGCACGGCCAGGGCCGGGGGGGTGAGACGCTCGAACCAACCCTCATCGGCCGCCAGCAGGACATCGGCCCGTCGCACCGACTCCGCCCGCAGCTCGGCGCCGATGGCCAGCATCAAACCGGTGCGCCATATAGCCGCGGCTTCCGGCGGGCGCTCCACCAGCGGCCGCACACTGGCCAGGAAACTGATCACCGCACGAGACACGATATCCACGACCTCGTCGCGGGCGCGATCGTCGCGCACCCACAGCAGGACACTCGGCTGGGCGAGCCGTGCCCAGAAAAACGACTGCAGGGTGTGACGTGATGTCAATCGACGCAGATGGTCGAGGGAGACCACATTGTACTTGCAACGGATGACGCCGCTGTCGTCCTGCACCGTCGTGAAGAAGACGCTGGGCGGCAAAATGCGATTGGCCAACGCCATCAAGCCGCTTCCGTAGGCCTGCCGATAACTCTCCACGACCACATGCAGGTCCACGATGCCTTGGTAGGGATCGGCGCCGCGCAGACACGAGCCGTAGAAGAGGATGGCGACCACGGAATCGGCCAAGCGTGCACGAACGCGATCACACAGCACGCCGAGCGCAACGGGCGATTGCCTTTCAAGCTCGGCGCTGACGCACTCGCTCAGAGAAATCAGCGCATTTACCTTTTCCTTCGACACGGGATGGGGGCAATCTCCGATTGCGTTCCTGCGCTCGTGTGCGCAGCGCCCGGGGCGGGGACTCGATTCATGCGGGCTTTCACTCTAACACGGGCAACGTCTTGACCGCGCCCGCAGGGGTGCTCATCATTTCCCGCGCTGTGACACCTTGCGGCGCGCGAGCAGCCGTACCGCGGGTCCTTGACGAGCGGGGCGCGTGCCTCGTGGCCCCGGGGCGCAGTGGAGACAGGCCATGAGCGTCAGCATACGGGAAGTGAAGGATCGCTCCGACCTCAGGCGCTGGGTCAAGTTTCCGTATTCCCATTACCGCAGTCAAAGCCGCTACGTGCCGCCGCTGCTGAAAGAGGAGCTGTCTTACTTCGATGGCCGGCGTAACCCCGCCTTCGAGGTGTCCCAGGCGAAACTGCTCCTCGCCATCGCGCACGGCCAGACCGTCGGGCGCATCTGCGGCATCATCAATTCCCTCGAGACGCGCAAGCTCGGCCGGGCCAAGGGCCGATTCGGGTGGTTCGAGTGCATCGACGACCCGCATGTGGCCGAGCGCCTCCTCGATGCCGTCCGCGACTGGCTCATCCGCGAAAAATGCACAGAGATGACCGGCCCCCACGGCTTCACCGATCTCGATCCGGAGGGACTGCTGATCGAAGGTTTCGACCGGCCGCCGACCATCAGCGGCTGCTATCACCATCCCTATTATCGCCGCCTGCTCGAGCGCTATGGGCTCGACAAGGATGTGGATTACGTGGAGTATCGCTGCGCCGTTCCAGACCGGCTCCCCCTGCTCGAGCGCATGCGACAGCGCTACTGCGACGACGGCCGCTACAGGGTCGTCTCCTGCCGCAACCGCAAGGCGCTCCGCTGCCACAGCGGTGAACTGTGGGCGCTGCTGCAGGAGGCATTCGAACCGCTCTACGGTGTCGTTCCGCTGACACCCAGACAGGTCGATTACTACACCAGGAAATACTTCGGTTTTCTCGACCCGGACTTCGTCAAGCTGACCTTCTCCACCACTGGGGAGATGGTCGGTTTCCTCATCGCGATCCCGAATCTGAGCCGCAGCTTCCAGAAAGCGGGCGGGCGTCTGTTTCCTTTCGGCTTCTGGCACATAATGCGCGAGTTCCGCAGGCCCCAGACCGTGGACTTCCTGCTCGGCGGTGCCAAGCCCGGTGAGCCGTCGGGCATCATTACCGCCGTGACGTTGGTGGCCATGCTCGATACCCTGCGCAAGCGCGGCGTGCGCTACATCGAGACCAACCACGAGCTCGAGAGCAACACAGCCATCAACCGCATTTGGTCCAAGTTCGACATCGTGTATGCGCGCCGTTCGCGCATCTATCGCATGGCCCTGCCCTGACGCGGCGCCGGCGGCGAGTGCCTTCTCAAGCCTGAACCAGACGCAGGAAGGTGATCGGCTCGGTGGTGCGCACGCGCGCCGTCGCCCCGTCCCGCAGGCTGAAAATCTGGCCATCCAGCGCGAAGCCGCTGGCGAACCCCACATCGAGACCGTCGACATTGACGCTGTTGTAGCCGTTTGGCGGTGACAGCAGTCGATGGCGGCGGCCGCGAACGATGGCCGGCGCCAGGCGCAGCAGCGCCCGCGGCCGCCGGTGTATGGCGGTGACACGGATGGGCCCCGCCGGCGCCCCCCACCAGGGTCGCAAACCCAGCAGCAACCTGTCGAGAGTGGTCGCCAGCAACATCACCGCACCCTCATAAACGGCGGTTCCGCCCTCGAGGCGGTATCGTCCCGCCTCACCCGCCGTCCAGTTGCTCTCTCTGCAGGCCATTGCCGCAACGGCCCGCAGCAGCGAGATCCCCGCCGCCGCCTCGCCGCGAAGTCCGCGTGCGGCAACGCGCTCGCGAAAATGTCGCATACCCCGCAGGATGACTCCGCAGCCGAGAAACAGCCCGTACTCGACGTCGCGGCCGGGGACCTCGACCCGCAGCAGCCGACGGCGCACGCGCTCCCGTGCCTCGGGCGCGCAAGCGCTCTGTGAGCCGAGCGCGTTCAGCGCGCGGTCCACAGAGAGCGGGCCACTGAGATCGTGCGCGGTCATGTTGGTGGTGCCGCCCGGCAAAATGGCCAGATCCGGCAGTGGGACGTCCGAGCGCAGCAGCTGCGTCAACACGCCTTGCGCGGTGCCGTCGCCGCCGCTCACGGCAAGAATATCGAGAGAGCGCGCGGCAAAATAGCGGGTCGCCTCGCGGATCGAGGCCAGATCGCTCACCTCGCGACACTCGAATGGTGTGGCTTGGAGTCGCGCACGCACACGGCCGCGCTGCCTTTGGTTACGCCCGGCCTGAACGTTGACGATGATCCCGATTCGCGTCATGGCGTGCGTATAATACGCACTCGCACTCGCCGCCACACTCCGTCCATCGTGACCGTTTTCACACTGGCGCACCTGTCCGACCCCCATCTCACCGGACTCGACGGCGTTGGCGTGGGTCACCTCGCCAATAAACGCGTGCTGGGCTACCTGTCATGGCAAAGACGCCGGCGCCACGAGCATCGCCGCGAGGTACTGGACGCGCTCACCACCGATATGAAGGCGCACAAACCCGATCACGTAGCCGTCACCGGCGACCTGACACACATCGGCCTTCCACGTGAGTTCCGCGACGCCGCCCAATGGCTCGAGGGACTCGGCGATCCCGCCAGCACGACGGTGATTCCCGGGAACCACGACGCCTACGCGGCGGCCCCGTGGGAGCAGACCTGCGCGCTGTGGCAGGCGTATCTCAGCTCGGACGACGGACCGGCCCGGAGTGCCGACAGCTTCCCCAGCGTTCGTCGTCGCCGCCCGGTTGCGTTGATCGGCGTGAGCACGGCGGTCCCATCGGCGCCTTTTCTGGCGACCGGCCGGGTAGGGCGCGCGCAGCTCGAACGGCTCGAGAGCACGCTCAGGCAGCTTGCGCGCGAGCGGGCGTTCCGCGTCGTTCTCATTCACCACTGCCCTGTGCCGGGTGCCGAGCGCTGGCGTAAACGCCTGACCGACGCCGCCGAGGTCGCGGCAGCCCTCAAGCGCAGCGGCGCCGAGCTGGTCCTGCACGGACACGGCCACCGGCCGCTGTGGCACGAGCTGAGCACCGCGGCGGGCACGCTCCCCGTGGTCTCCGTGCCCTCAGCATCCGCCTCGGGCGAGCGCGAGGACCGGCTCGCCGCCTACAACCTGTATCTCATTCGTGCCTCGCGGGAAGGATGGCATGTGCGGATCCGAAGGCGGCGCTACGACCTTGCCTCGGGCGGCATGGTCGAGATCCCGGGTCGCGAGCTTGCTCTGGCGAGAGACTACGATTGACCGACGGCGCCGCACAGAGACTGCGCCAGCCGCCAGTCCGCCACCGTGTCCACGTCGAGGGCGGCCAGGGGATAGGGCACGATGCACGGCTGCACGTTCACTTCGAATCGGGCCGATAGCCTCTGCATGGCTTGCGCGAGCGTCAGCCGCCCGAGGAGGTAACCGAATACCGACGCCGGGCCGGCGACGCTCATCATCCGCCACGGTCGCTTGCGGTGCATCTCCACGCGCTGCCACACCTCGGCCATGCGGCGGCCCCGCCCGGTGGCGATGACATACAGGTTGGTGCCGCAGTAGACATCCTCCCGGAAGCGAAGCGGCGTGCAGCGCGCCTGCGGAACGGCCCGCAGCACATCGCGGTGGCGCGCCAGCGCCACCAGCACGTCGCAGCGAGCCCGATCCGCGGCGTCGCAGACATGGCGCACAACGGCCGTCTCCAGCAGGGGATGGTCCCCGGTGGTCAGCAGCACGCGCGTGTCCCGGTGCAGCTGTGCCATGGCAACCGCCGCACTCGCTGCCGGGGTCGCCGCACCGTCGCACCAGCGGCAACGCTCGTGGGCGGAGACGACGCGAGCGAGGTGTTCGCGGTCGCCCTCGCCGCCGACGATGACGCAGTCGTCGAGACGCCCGGACCGCTCCAGGGCGGCGATCACCCGTTGGATCATGGCGCGACCGCCGACGTCGGCCAGCACCTTGCGCGGCACGCCGGCCGCCGCAGCGACCGCACTCCGCTCGGGGCGCTCTCCGGCGAGGACGATGGCCGTGTAGCCCGTGCCGCGGCTATCTGGGCACGTGCGTGACGACATCGAGGCGTGCCGGCCGTTGCGCCGTGGGCCCGCCGCGCACCGCTCAGGCGGGGGCCTGCGCAAGCCGCGGGGTCGGCGGCTGCACCCGTGCATGGCCGTCCTGCAAGCGGTAGACGCAGTCTGCGACCGCCGCCAGAGACGACTCGTGCGAGACGGCAAGAATCGTGAGCTCGCCTTTGAGCTCCCGCAACGTCTCGCACACGGCGGCTTCGCTCGCCGGATCCAGCGCACTCGTGGCCTCGTCCAGAATCAGCAGGCGCGGGCGATGGGCCAGGGCGCGCGCAATCAGCACCCGCTGGCGCTGGCCACCGGAGAGGCGGGCGCCGCGCTCGCCCACCGTCGCGCGGATGCCTTGCGGCAGCTGCTGCACGAAATCCCATGCACCCGCTGCCTTGAGCGCACGCACCGCGTCGGCCTCGCTGAGCTCGGGATCCCCCAGAGTGACGTTGTGCAGAACACTGTCGTGCAGCAGCAGGTTCTCCTGCGGGACGTAGCCGATCAGGCGTCGCCATGAACGCAGATCGATGTCGTCGAGGGCCACGCCGTCGGCGCTGACCCGCCCCTGGCTCGCGACCTGCAGTCCGGTGACCAGATCGATCAGGGTGGTCTTGCCCACACCCGACGCACCTACCAGCGTCACGAGCGAGCCGGCGGGGATGCGCAGCGACACGCCCCTCAGCACCGGGCTGTCGCCGTGGCTGAAGTGCACATCCTCCAGCTCCAGAGCCGCGTCGAGCTTGGCCTCGCGGCGCCCGCTGGAGACTTCGGCGGCGCGCTCGGCGGCCTTGATGGTCTCGCGCAATGACCAGTACGCGCTCTCGCAGACTATCATCTTCTGGTAGTGCTTCTGCACCTTGCCCAGCGAGTGCAACACCCGTGTCAGAACTAGAACCAGGACCATCACCGTCGGCAGTGGCATGGAGAAAATCTGCAGAGCGAGGAAAATTCCCGTGGCAATGACGATGGCGAAGATGGGCTCCTGCGACGATGACAGCACCGCTTTGCTGAACACTTCGCGCTGCAGCGCCCGATTGAGCTTGCCGGTTTCGCTCTGCAGCACCCGATCGGCAAGATTCTCGCGGCCCATGGCCTTGAGCGGCTTCACCGATTGCAGCGTATCGGTGAGCCGCGACAACAGCGAGATCAGGAGCTTCGTCTGACGCCGGCCGGCCTTTTTCGCCATTCGCAGCAGCCAGTAGAAGCCCATCGTCACTACCGCGCTGGCCGCGAGGCAGGCCACGGTCGCCTTCCACGACACCATGAAGGCGATCCCGGCGTAGACGAGGGTCTGCACACCCAGCGCCAGCATGGTCATGCCGAACACGTAACCGTCGGCGGCACGAATCGCCTCCGTGGCCATGGCGTTGGACAGCCGACCGACGGGCTGATGGACGAAGTAGGACCAGGTGGAGGCCATCATGGTGCGCAGCAGCTCGAGGCGCAGCCCCGTGGTCAGCCTGGCGGCGATGTAGCCGATGCGCTTGTTGGCAAACAGCAGCAGAAGGTTCTTGAACACGAGGCCGATGACGATGATGACCAGGAGCAGGCCGATAGAGGGCTCGATGCCCGCACGGTTCAACCATTGCGTGAAGAACCGCTCGACACCCGCGGCTTCGGCGGGCGTCGCACCGTCGCCCATCATGAGGTTGAGCAGGGGCAGCAGCGCGGTGACACTGACGCCTTCGACCACACCCGCGGCGAGCAGGGCGATCAACATCACCGTGCTTTCGCCCGGGTAGGCTCTGAGGAACGTCAGCAGGAATCGCATTGCAACGCCATTCTCAGCAACGACCGCCGCATCTGTTGCGCCGAGACGGGGTCGCGGCCCCCTGCCTCGCCCAAGGCTCGGCATGCCAATCGGATCGTCACGCCCGCCGCAGCGCCTCGACGCGGCGGCGGGCGGCGGCGATTCGCGCTCGGCCCAGCATACCATCGACGGCCGTGGCATGTGCCCGCCCGGGCAGCGCCCCAGCGCCCGATCCGCTCCGGCGGGCTGCTCATGCGGCCCTGGCGCGCCAGTCTGCGTCCTTGGCGAAACGGCGCTTGCTGCAAAGCCACTGCTCGGGATGCTGTGTTATCCACTTCTCGAGCAGCGCGAAGAAGGCGTCCGTGAGGGCGTCGGCACGGGCGTCGGGATCCGTCTCGTCGCTCTCGAGCGGAGCATACAGGGTGACACGGAAACGCGCATCGGCGAGGCGCTCGACCCGCGCCGGTACGATCGGGCAGTTCATTCTGACGGCCACACGTGCGGGCGAGCGTGTCGACGGCGTGAGTCGGCCGAAGAACATCACCTCGCGGCCCGAGTCGACGCGTTGATCGGGCAGCATCCCCACCGAGCGGCCGCGCTTGAGCTCGCGCATCAGTTCACGCACCGCGTCCGACTTCGCGACGAACTCGCAGCCGAGCGCCTTGCGGAAGCGCTGAATCATCCGATCGACGAGCGGATTGGACTGCGGCGAGTAAACGGCGGTCAGCGGCACTCCCAGTGTAACAACGACGGCCGCGATCAGCTCCCAGTTGGCGAGGTGACCCCCCAGGACCATGAACGGGCGAGAGTTGCGCACCAGTTCGCGCACTGCTTGGTCGATCTGCGTATGCACGCGACCGTCATCGGTCTCATGCCCTTCCAGGATCCGGGACAGGTGCGGGTATTCCGCGAGCACGGACCCGAGATTGGCCCACACCTCCTTCGACACCTCGTCCAGGCGCCGGGGATCCCAGTCGGGAAAGGCCGTGGCCAGATTCGCGCGTACGTGACGATGCTTGTACAGCCGCGGCCCGAGCGCCCGTACCACGGCTGCGCCTAGGCGCGACGCCCGCGTCACCGGCAGCAGCGCACTCAGCATCCAGAACACGGCGATCAGCGCCGCCTCAAGCAGCCACAGCGGGTACGACAGCCACTCGCTGCGGCGCTTGAGGTAGGGCCGCAAACGCTTTGCCAACACCGATCGCGCCACGCCGTCTACCTCACGCCCTTCCCGCAGGCCCGTTTCCGGCCACTGCACACAGTTGCCATAATACGTCACTCATCCGCAACGCATCGTCGCTCTGAGCGCCATGTCCGGGTCTTCTTCCGCGGCCGATCACCCGTGCGTCAAGCACGTTTGGGTCCTGCTCGGCCACAAGGCCGGCGACAACAACCAGGTGCTTGCCCTCGCCGAAGCGCTGGGGTGGCCGTACGAGGAGAAGCGGCTTCGCTACCGCCGCACCGAATTGCTGAGCAATCTCCTGCTGGGCGCGACCCTGGGCGGCATCCGGCGCGCACACTCGAGCGCGCTTGCCCCGCCCTGGCCCGATCTGCTCATCACCGCTGGACGTCGCAATGAGCCCGTCGCACGCTGGGTCCGAAAACGCTCCGGCGGGCGCACGCGAGTGGTGCACCTGGGCCGACCTTGGGCGCATCCGCGGCGTTTTGATCTTGTCGTCACGACCCCGCAGTACCGCGTACCCCCCGCCGCGAACGTGCTGCTGAACGAGCTGCCCCTGCATCGCGTGGGCGCCGGGCGCCTGGAGGCCGCGCGGCGACTCTGGGAGAGCGCGCTGGAGGGCCTGCCGCGGCCGCGCATCGCCCTGATGGTCGGCGGGAACAGCGGCCCTTACACCCTGGACACGGAGACAGCGCAACGCCTCGCCGCGGCGGCGCAGGCGCTCGCCGACGAGCTCGGGGGCTCGATCGTGAGCAGCACCAGCCGCCGCACGCCCGCCCGCGCGGCGACCGCGCTGCAAACCGCGCTCGAGCGTCCGGGCTTCACCTACCTCTGGTCGCCCCGGCCGCAGAGCAACCCCTATCTCGGCTACCTCGCTCTTGCCGATGCCTTCATCGTCACCGGGGACAGCGTATCGATGCTCGCGGAGGCCTGTGCCACCGGCAAACCGGTGTACATCTTCGATCCCGGTGCGCACCCGGTCGCCCTGCCCGCCGGTCGCGGATCGTCCGCGCGGGCGCCGCGTGCGTGGTGGCGGCGTCGGGAAAGCTACCGCTGGGCGCCGCTCACCCACAGACTGGCCATGTGGCTAGGTCCCGAGCGCCTGAAGCGCGATGTCGGCGCTCTGCACCGCCGCCTGGTGGCCTCGGGCCGTGCCACCTGGCTCGGCCAACCCTTCCCCCGCGCGCCGCGCACGGCACCCGCCGACGAGCTGGAGCGCACCGCGGCGCGTGTGCGCTCTCTGTTCACAGGCTGAGCGCTCACGCCGCCGGCAGCTGCATGGGCGGTTGCGGCAGCGGCGCCAACGGCACGACGGCGTCGAGCACCTCGAAGGCGTCGTGGCGAACATGATGACGCTGCATTTCCTCGCGCAGCAGCGACTCCGAGACCGCGCCCTGTTGCAGACATTCCTTGAGCAAGCCGAAGAAGTAGCGTTCCTGGTTCGGATCCGGATGCCGATGGTAACTGCCGAGAAACGCATACTCGCCGAACAGCCTGCGACGTGCGCGCATCAACCACGCCGCCGGGGGGAAAAGACGAAAGCGCTCAGCCGGTCGCCAGTCCACTCTCAGACCGACCTTCCACGGCTGGGTCCTGCGTTTGGTGTTGTGCAGTAGCTTGGTCTTTGCCGTCAGCCGGTCGAAGTCGTTCCACTCGTTTCCGAACAGGCCGATGGTATCGCGGTCCTCGAGCTTCAGGCAGATCCAGGGCTGGTAATCGCGCTTGAATTCGAACATTTCTCGAAAGCCCTGCTCGGCTTTCCAGTGGCCGAGCTTGGCATTGTCGAGCAGCATGACGCTGCTGGCGAGACATTTGTCGATACGCCCCTTGGGCCCGGAGCGGCGGCGGCACATCATCGCCTTGCCCCCCATGTCGAGCGAGAGCAGCTCCCAGATGTCCCCCACGGCAAATACGTCCGGATCGATCACCACGGCCCGGCCTTCGTAGCCCATCAGCTCGGGCGGAAGAAAACGCAGCGGGGTGAACGATTGCAGATCGTCGTAGAGCCAGACCCGCTTTACGCCGTCGCGCAGATACATACGGCCGTCGAACTCCTTAAGCCAGGGATGTTCTTCGCTGTGGATAATGCGCACGTCGAAGCGATCGTTGTGTCGCGAATTACGCCGCAGCGCGTGCGCAGCCACCTTCGCACCGACGATCTGCTTGTGGTTGGTGTGAATGAAAACACAGTAATTCACGGCACCGCCCCTCTCGTGTGTCACGCCGTCACCGCCGCCGGGATGCGACCTCCCCCGGCGCGCTCGTTGTAGCCGAACTGCTCCGCCAGCGTCGCTTCGATGAGCCGGTCGATGGCCTCGGTCTGATCATCGCTGAAGTAGTCGCGATAACCACCCACCTTCGCTCGGCGCACCTTGTAGGAATCGGGGTTGTCACGCTCACCGGGCCGCATGCGGCTGCCGGCGAGAAAAAAGCGGCCCTTGCGCTCAAGCCCCCTCATGTTCTCAAAGCGCGCGAATTCCACCGCCTCGCGGATCTGCGCTTCCTCGACGGAGAAACCCATGAAATCGACGATCTGCCCGAGCATCTGCTCCGGCTGCGCGCGCATGTCTTCGTAGCGTACGATCAGCAGATCTTTCATCTCGCGGGCGGCTCTGGCCCACAGGTTCATGAACGCGATGATCTTCGGCAGCCCGGCCTGAGCCCCCATGACGAAGTCGAACAACCCCAGGTCCGATCCGGGTGGCGGGTAGTTGTTCAGGCGCTTCTTGTGCGCCTTCATACGAAACTTCCACTGGAAGAACTGCGAAACCGCGACGTCGGCGGGATCACGCACCAGCAGCACGACCCTGCGACCGGAGTAGTCCTGCTTGGAATCACCGTGGCCGGTGTAGTCCTTGAGGTAATTGTCGTGAGTGAACAGTATCCTTGGGATCCACCGATTGCGCCTGTGCATGTTGTCGAAGCCGATGAGAACGTGCTCGGGCAGATTGAACCTGATCTGGAAAAACCGCGACAGCATCACGCGCAGCCACGTGCGCCCGCTCTTGCCGAAAGACACCACTACCACGTCGGCCCGGGCCAGCAGGCCGGACTCCTCGCGTCCGCGCAGATGACGCTCTCGCGCGATGCGCTCGTGCTCGGGCAGCAAAGACACCGCCGCCAGGAGCAGGGCCCGCCTCGCCTTGGTCAACAGCACGCGCACCGCCGGCCCTCCCGCGCGTGCTCTTCCAACGCCCGCGTCCGGCACCTAGACATCGGCGGCGCCCCCGTCGCTTCTGCGAAACACGACCTGGTACCAGTGATCGCGGCGAATCCGTCCCAGGTCGTGCGCGGATTCGCGGCACCATCCGCCCAGCGCGCTGATCCGCTCGACGAACTCATCCAGCGAGCGCCAGTGGGTCGACTCGTACTCGCCCGCCACGAAACCTTCCTCGAAACCGGGCAGCAGGTCCACGACGAATACACCATCGTCGCTCATCAGGCGACGCACCTCGGCGAGGACGGCCTCAAGATCGTAGACATGGTCGAGAGCATTGGTGTAGACGGCATCGACGCTCTTGTCCGGAAAAACGACCCGGTGGAAGTCGCCGTACATGACGTAGGGATTGTGCGCACCGGGGTTGAGATCGATGCCCACCGCGAACAATCCCATCTCGTGCAGCACGCGCACCTCCGTGCCCAAGCGAGCCCCCAGGCACAGAACCGTGTGAACCCCGCTGTTGTCGCGCAACTGCTGGAATATGGCGAGACGGTGTCGGAAGAACTCCAGATCCTCGGGCTCCTTACGCCTGAGGCGCTCGTGAATAGCGTCGAGTTTGGCGCCCTGGTGGCGCACGTAGTCTGCATAGGAGCCGTAGCGTCGCCGGGCGAGACCGTCGTCTCGCGTCCACAGCTCGGAGTCGAACCTGCGTCGTCGCGCGGCCGCCTCCCCCGCCCATTTGCGCTGCTTGCGCTGGGTTCCGATGCCGTAGCGGAGCAGGTTGGTGATCTTCTTCAACACGGCCAATGAGGCTTCCTGGGCCGGCGGCAGCGGCCATCGGGCCCGCACCGGGTGCCCGAGCGGGCCGCGGCGGCCCTCGGGGCGGGCCGGCGGCGCCGCCCGGCGCAGAAACGGGGCTGCAGGCCTTGTGGACCCCGCGCTCAGGACAATTTAAGAATTCCGTAAGCTAACCTAAGGTATTATAATGGCTGTTTAAGCCTTGACGGGGGCAAGAGACGCCGGGATCCCAGACAAAGACGCCCGCAGGCAAGCCGGGGATCTGGGGGCGGCGTAATAATAACGTGACGGCCCGCGGGATCTGCGGGAGCAGTCGACGGTAGACTGGTTAGGGGACGAATGACAACGATGGAGCAGACGTCAGCGGGGTCCGCCCGACCGACGCCCACCCGTATTGAACTTGAGTTCCGGCCGGGGAATTTCACCAGCCTCGCCGAGGCCCTGGATTATGCGGCCGGGGGCACGGCCGGCCTGAATTTCTACGACGGCAAGGGCCGGTTGGAAGCCGTCCGGCCCTACCCGGACCTGCGCCGGGCGGCTACGGAGCACGCGCAGCGCCTGCTTGCCCTCGGGCTTGGGCACGGTACGCGCATCGCGCTGGTTGCCGAGACCACTGCCGAGTTCGTCACCTTGTTCTTCGCGGCGCAGTACGCGCGCATGATTCCGGTGCCGCTGCCGGTTCCCCTCGGTCTCGGCAAGCGTGACCTCTATGTGCGCCAGCTGCGTAATCTGCTCCAGAGCGCCGAGCCAGAGGTGCTTGTCGCCGGGCGCTCGCTCATCGGTCTCGTGAGGCAGGCCGCCAACGGCTTGCGGCTGCGTTTCACCGGCACGCCGGAGAGCTTCGCAGAGCTGCCACGCGCGTCGGGCGTGCTCGAGCCCTCGCAGCCCGACGACATTGCCTACATCCAGTACACCTCGGGCAGCACGCAGATGCCGCGCGGGGTGTTGGTCACGCAGCGTGCCGTGCTGGCGAACCTGCGGGGTATCATCCAGCACGGCGTGCGCGTCCGTGACGGCGACCGCATGGTGTCCTGGCTGCCGTTCTGCCACGACATGGGCCTCATCGGCCTGGTCCTGGGGCCGGTGGCGGCGCAGAGGTCAGTGGACTATCTCGCCACCTCAACCTTTGCCATGCGCCCGCGGCTGTGGCTGGAGCTGATGAGCCGCACGGCCGCCACCATATCCTTCAGCCCACCTTTCGGCTACGAGCTGTGCGCCCGACGCGTAGGTCCCATCGACGTGGACCGCTACGACCTGTCGCGGTGGCGCGTGGCCGGTGTCGGCGCGGAGATGATTCGCGGCGACACCCTGGAGCAGTTCGCCGAGGCACTGGCCCCGGCAGGCTTTCGGGAGCAGGCGTTTCTGCCCTGTTACGGCATGGCCGAGCACTCGCTGGCGATCACTTTCGCCCCCCTCGGCGAGGGTGTGCGTGTCGATCACATTGACCGCAACGCCTATGCGGAGGAGGGCGTCGCGCTGGAGGCGGATCCTGCTCGCTGCGAGGGACCGGTACGCTCGTTCGTCGACTGCGGTGTGCCGCTGCCCGGCCACGAGATCGAAGTGCGCGACGAGTCCGGGAGCGAGCTTCCCGAACGGCAGATCGGTACGGTCTTCGTCCGTGGTCCCAGCCTGATGTCGGGATATTTCAATCGACTCGAGACGTCGCACGCGACACTGTCTACCGAAGGATGGCTCGACACCGGCGACATGGGCTATCGGATCGGCGATCGCCTCGTGATCACAGGCCGCAGCAAGGACATGATCGTCGTTCACGGGCGCAACATCTGGCCTCAAGACCTCGAGTACGTCGCGGAGCAGCAACCCGACGTGCGCACCAACGACGCCCTCGCCTTCAACGTCTCGGCCGACGGATTCACGGATGTCGTCGTCATCATCATCCAGTACCGGGAAAAGGACGAGGGCAAGCGCGCGACGCTCGTCGCCAACGTGCGCAACACCGTGCGCGCGGAGTTCGGCGTAGACTGCCAGGTGGCTCTGGTACCCCCGCACACTCTGCCCCGCACCACCTCCGGCAAGCTGTCGCGCTCGCGCGCGCGGGTGGAATTTCTCGACTCCCAGACCTGGCAGCAGTTCAAGGCCTCGGCAGCCTGAGCGCGGGCGCCATGGCGGCCGCGCCCGTGGCGGTTACCGGCGCCACCGGCTTCATCGGCGGCGCGGTCGTGAACGCGCTGATGCGGCGTGGCGTCGCCGCCAGGACCCTGGTCCGCCGGGGCTCCTCGTGCCGTTTCTCCGGGGTGGAGCAAATCGGCGGCTCGCTCGACGACGACGAAGCACTGACCTCCCTTGTCCGCGAAGCGCGCGCCGTCATTCACTGCGCCGGCGTCGTGCGCGGCACGACCCATGCGGACTTCTGTCGCGTCAACGCCGAGGGCACGCGAAGGCTACTGCACGCGGCCGCGCGCAACGGCTGCGGGCGCTTCGTTTTGATCTCTTCACTGGCGGCGCGTGAGCCGAAGCTCTCGGCCTATGCCGCCAGCAAACGGGCGGCCGAGCAGATACTCGAGCGCTTCGCAGAGCCCGTCGCCTGGAGCATCGTGCGCCCACCCGCGGTCTACGGACCGGGCGACAGGGAGCTGATGCCCCTGTTCCGTCTCATGCGGCGAGGCCTTGCCCTCCAGCTCGGCCCCGATGCGGCTCGCTTCTCCTTGCTTCACGTCGAGGACATGGCGTCGGCGGTGCTCGCCGTGCTCGATGCCGACGCTCCCGGCGCCATTTTCACCGCGCACGACGGACGCGCCGGCGGCTACGATTGGAAGACGGTGATCGCCACCGCCGAGTCCGTTTGGAGACGCCGCGTTCACCGGGTGGCCCTGCCGCGGGGCGTGCTGAGCGTGCCCGCCGGGATTGCCTATCTGGCCGGGCGCCTGTGCGCCTACCGGCCCATGCTCACCCCGGGAAAGCTGCGCGAGTTCCGTCACCCGGACTGGGTCTGCGATAACGCCGGCATCAGTGCCGCCACCGCTTGGACACCTGCCTACGACCTGGCGGACGGTCTTCGCTCGCTGCGCCTCGATACTCACTCCGGTTGACACCACTCCAGGGCGTTTAACGCGCCCCGAGTGCCGAACGCGCTCGGGAGAACACGCGCGTATCAGGCGGCGAACTCCTCCAACCGCGCCACCGCCTCACGATCGTAGCCACGGCTCGCCAGCAACAGTTGCTTGGTGTAGGCGTGCACGGGGGTGTTGCTGCGCAGCTGTCCGACATCGATCGTCTCTACCCAGGCGCCGTGCTGCATCACGGCCAGGCGCTCGCACAGGTGGCTCACCACGGCGAGGTCGTGGCTCACCAGAATATAGGTGAGCCCGCGATCGCGCTGCAGACGAGTGAGCAGGTTGAGCACCTCCGCCTGCACCGACACGTCCAGGGCCGACGTGGGTTCGTCGAGCAATACCACTTCGGGCTCGATGATGAGCGCACGCGCCACGGAGACGCGCTGGCGTTGGCCACCGGACAGCTGGTGCGGGTAGCGGAAGCGAAACGAGGCATCGAGTCCCACCTCCTCAAGCGCTTGCAGCACACGCTCCTTGGTGCGTCCGAGACGGTGCACTCGAGCCGGTTCGCTCAGGATCTGGTCGACACTGTGCCGCGGATGCAGGGAGCCATAGGGGTCCTGGAACACCATCTGCACCCGCCGGCGAAACGCCCGCGAACGCCTTGATCCCAGCGTCTCGCCGGCAATCACCATACGACCGTCGACGGCGGCGACGTGAACGAGCAGTCCTGCCAATGCCCGCAAGACGGTGGTCTTACCCGAACCCGACTCTCCGACCAGACCGAAGCTCTCGCCGCGTGCAATCGCGAACGAGAGGTTCTTGACGGCCTGATAAACTCGTGCGCCGCGGCCGAAGGTGACGCTCAATTCCTGCACCTCGATCACGGCGCCTGCTCCGGCGGCGACTCCCAGGCGGGATCCCGGTCGAGCACCGGCAGCTCGCGGCGCTGCCGATCGATACTGGGCAGACAGGCGAGGAGGCCCTGGGTGTAGGCATGCTGGGCCCGATCGAGGCCGCGGGCGTCGCACGTTTCCATCACTTGGCCTGCGTACATGACGACGACGCGGTCGCAAAAAGACGCCACCAGATTGAGATCATGACTGATGAAAACGAGGCCCATACCCCGCTGGGTGACCATGTCGTCGAGAATGGCAAGCACCTGCAGCTGCACGGTCACATCCAGTGCGGATGTAGGCTCATCGGCGATGATGATGTCGGGCTCCGGTACCATCATCATGGCAATCATGATGCGCTGTCCCATGCCGCCGGAAACCTCGTGCGGATACGTGCGGTAAACCCGCTCCGGGTCGCGAATACGCACCGCTTCGAGCATTTCCAGGCTGCGACGCCTTGCTTCGCGCCGCGAAGCGCTCGTGTGCACCAGGAAGGCCTCGTCGATCTGCTCGCCCACGCTCATGACCGGATTGAGGGAGTACTTGGGATCCTGCATGATCATGGAGATGCGTGCGCCGCGGATCGCGCGCAGCGTGCGCGCATCGGCGTCGAGCAGGTCGATACCGTCGAACTCGAGACGCCGGGCACGAACCCGCCCTCGTGCCCCAGTCAAGCCCAGTATTGCCCGCCCGGTCTGCGACTTGCCCGAACCCGACTCACCGACGATACCGAGCTTCTCCCGACCGAGTGCGAAGCTCACGCCCCTCACGGCGTGCACGACGCCCTTGGGCGTGTCGTATGACACGTGCAGATCGTCCACGGTCAACAGGTGCTGCTCCGATCGCACTGCTCTACTGCGCCCCGTGTTCAAGCCTCCCGGCGCTCATCATAGCCGGCATGCGGAAAAACCGTCGTCGCCTCGCGCCCGCGAGGACGGTCCCCGTAACGCGCTCGACCCCCTCGGCACACGGTCCTCGCACGGCGCTTCGGCACCGATCGATGGCCGTTCCCCGGCGCCGAGCCAGCACCTTCTCAGCTCTCGCTCTTGGGGTCGAGAACATCGCGCAGCCCGTCGCCCAGCAGGTTGAACCCCAGGCTCACGACGAAGATCGCGATGCCCGGCACCGTCGGCACCCACCACTGGTCGAGTAGAAACTGGCGACCGGTGGAAATCATCGCTCCCCACTCCGGCGTCGGCGGCTGCGCACCGAGACCCAGAAAACCAAGACCGGCCGCGGTAAGGATAATACCGGCCATGTCGAGCGTGAGGCGCACTATCACCGAGGAAATGCACAAGGGCATCACGTGGCGATAGAGAATACCGGCGGTGGAGACTCCCTGCACCTGCGCCGCCATGATGAACTCGCTGCTGCGGATTGTTAACGCCTCGGCTCTGGCGATGCGTGCGTAGGGTGACCATGTGGTCAGTGCGATCGCCAGCACGGCGTTCTCGAGTCCCGGCCCGAGTGCGGCAACAAACGCGAGAGCCAGTATCAGCCGCGGAAACGCAAGGAAGATGTCGGTGATGCGCATGAGCACGTTGTCCACAGCGCCGCCCAGATAGCCCGCGACAGTCCCCACCACGAGGCCCACCGGGACCACGATGACCGATACCAGAGCAACGATGTACAGCGTGATGCGTGAACCCCAGACAATGCGGTCGAAGATGTCGCGCCCAAGCTCATCGGTACCGAACCAGTGCTCTGCGTCGGCCGCCTGCAGGCGGTTGTCCAGGTTCGGGTCGAGACCGTTTGAGGCGGTGATCCAGGGCGCCAACGCGGCGGCAAGCACCAGCGCGACGACGATCAGGAGCCCGATCATCGCGATGGGGTTGGCGCGAAAGGAAAGCCACGCGATGTAGAAGCGTTGGCAACGGGCATGCAGCGCCGATGCCGGCACGTCGGTGAGCAGCCAGCCGCTGATTCTCGCTGCGCTCATGTGCGCGCCCTCGGATCGACCAGCTTGTAGAGCAGGTCGGACAGCATGTTGATGCCGACGAAGCAGATGCCGACGACGACGGTGCCGCCGAGCACCGCGTTCATGTCGTTGTTGAACAGCGAGTTGGTGATGTACTGACCGATTCCGGGCCAGGCGAACACGGTCTCCGTGAGCACCGAGCCTTCCAGAAGAGAGGCGTAAGTCAGTCCTATGATCGTGATGAGTTGCACGAGGACGTTGCGAAATGCATGCCGCCAGATGACACGGTGCTCGGACACCCCCTTGACGCGGGCCGTGAGCACGTACTCCTGATTGAGCTGATCCAGCATGAAGCTGCGGGTCATGCGCGCGATGTATGCCAACGTGTAGGTCGCCAGGATGGTGGCCGGCAACACCAGGTGCGAGAGGGCATTTTTGAAGATCTCCCACTCACGGGCCATGGCGGCGTCGACCAGGATCATGCCGGTGACCGGTGCGACGACACCGTCGTAGAACACCTCCAGGCGACCCGGTCCTGCCACCCAGCCAAGCTTGGCATAGAAGATCAACAGACCCACCATGCCCAGCCAGAACACGGGCACGGAGTAGCCGAACAGTCCGACCACGCGCACGACGTGGTCGGGCCAGCGCCCCCGACGCACCGCAGCGAGCACGCCCATGGGTACTCCCAGCAGTACGCCGGCGAGCGTTGCGATGGACGCCAGCTCCAGGGTGGCCGGAAAGAACCGCAGCAGGTCCTGCATGACCGGCTGGGCAGTCATGATGGAGGTGCCGAGGTCACCCTTGAGAACCTGCAGGAGATAGAGCAGGTACTGCTCGTAGACGGGTCGGTCCAGCCCCAGCTGCCGGTAGACCTCGTCGTAGACGTCCTGGGACGCGCGGTCGCCGACGATGGCCAGCACCGGATCGACCGGCATCACCCGGCCGATGACGAACGTGATGGCGGTCAGGCCGACGAAGGTCAGCGCCAGCGTGACACCGATGCCCGCCAGAGCACCAAGCAGGCCGAGCCGCGGGCGGCGCGATGCCGCTAGAGGCTCATGCGCGGTCGCGCCCTCGGCCACGCGGCGTCACCGCCCGGTCGTCACTTGCTGACGTTGCGATAGAAGACGAGATCGAAATTGGAGCCCGAAACGAAGCCCTGGACGTTCTTACGCCGCACAACCTGCTCGTTCTGCTGAAACATAATGGCGAACGGACCCACCTGCTGCAGCTTTTTCTGAAGATCCAGATACAGCGCCTTGCGCTGGGCGAGGTCCAGCTCGTTGCGAGCCTTCACCGCAAGGGCGTTCACGGCGTCATCGGCCCAGGCGTTGCGCCACGCGAGCACACCCGTCAGCTTTGCTTCGGCCGAGTTGTCGGGATTGTGAGCGAACGAGTCGGCATTGGAGTGCGGATCCACATAATCCGGCGACCAGCGCGCGAGGATAATCTCGTGCTTGCGGGCACGGTATTTCGGCCACAGCGTCTTGCCTTCGGTCGTCACGATCTCTGTCTGGATTCCCGCCTTGGCGAAGGTTGCCTGGATCGACTGGGCGAGCTCGGGAAACGGCGAGGCGTTGAGGGTATCGATGCGGATGGGAAAGCCCTCGCCGTGGCCCGCCTCGGCTAGGAGGGCTTTGGCCCTTTCCACATCGAGGCTGTACGGCGTCGCGTCGAGTGCCGCCCACAGCCCACCGGGCCAGAACGCCTGATGCACGACGAACTGGCCCGCCAGAAAAGAGCCGGCCATGCCGTCGTAGTCGATGAGATGGCGCACTGCCTGCATCACCTGCGCCTTGCCGAGGATCGGGTGGGCCTGGTTCGCGGCCAGGTACACGAGCGTTCCCTTCGGGTAGCCGTCGATAGCGAGATCCGCGTTGCCCTCCACACCCTTGATCTGATCGGGAGTCAGGTTGCGCGCCATGTCGATATCGCCTTTCTCCACCAGGAGCCTTTGCGCCGACGGTTCCGGCACGTGGCGCACGATCACGCGTTGAATCCCCGGCGCGCCGTGCCGATAGCCTTCGTAGGCCTCCATGCTCAGCAGCTCGTTGGCTTTCCAGGCGGTGAGCTTGAACGCGCCGGAGCCGGCGCTCTGCGATTTGAGCCAGTCGTAACCCAGATCGCCGTCCTTCTCGTGTTCCAATACGAGCTTCTTGTCCAGCACGGAACCGACGCCGGCGGACAGAGCGTTCAGCACCAGTCCCGGCGAGAACTCCTCCACGACCGTGATGCTGACACGATTCGCATCCACGGCCTTTACCAGGCTGTCGACGTTGTCGGCTTTCCAGCCGAACTGGGTGAGTATAAAAGCAGGTGTCTTGTTGAGCTTGACGACACGCTGCAGCGACCAGGCGACGTCCTCGGCGGTAACCGGGTTGCCCGAGTGAAAGCTCAGACCAGGACGAATCTTGAAGGTGATGGTCTTGCCGTCGTCGCTGATGTCCCAGCTCTCGGCCACTCCGCCGACGAGCTCGCCCAGGTTCTCCGGTTCGAACATCATGATGCGATCGTAGAGGTTCGCGATGATTTCACCCGCCGAGAGCTCGAACACCTCTGCCGGATCCAGAGTGATGATGTCGCTGACGTCCTTCGCCATCACGAATGTGTTGCCCGGTGTGGCGGCCGACAGCGGACCGGACATCAGCGCAAACGACAGGGCGGCGCACAGACCGAGCAGTGACTGCCTCGCTTTGGTTTTCATAGCTGCTCCCCTCCACAGGGTCAAATATGCAAGGTAGCGGGTGTGCCGCGTGTCACCCGGGGCTTGTTGTCTTTTCCGGCCCCGTCTTCATCGACGCGCGCGATGCCCGTGCGAGCCTACGTCAGACACACAAGGGGGTCAAGCCGGGCCGGGCGTCGGGCGAACCCGGGAAGCGGAGCAGTGCGCTGCCGCGGCGCCGCCGGGACCCTCAGGCCGGTGACCCGTCGCCGAGCCTCGCGTGAGCGCGCAGCAGCTCAAGAACCCTGTCGTGCGGCAGGGCCCGGACTTCGACGTCGTCGCGACCGACCATGGAGTCGTTTACGACCATCGAATCGATGATCGCCTCATCGCAGGCCTCGACGGCGGCGGCGAACAGGGCATCGAGGGCATCGTTGGCGAGGAAGTCGGCGCGACGCAGAGCGCCGTCGCCTCCCAGTGCCTGCGCGTTCGCGGTGGAGAAAGCGAGAAAGAGATCGCCCGACCCGTTGTGGCAGATGGCACCCGAGCGGGCGACGCCCAGTGGCAGCCGGCGCGCCACGCGCTTGAGCTGCTGCGGCAGCAACGGCGCATCGGTCGCGGCCACGGCGATGATCGAGCCCGCGGCCTGCGAGCGCAATTCGCCGCCGCGGATGTGGCGCCCGACGGGAACTCCCGCGATCACGAGCTCCGCGCGCAAACCGAAGTTGGCCTGCACGAACACCCCGACGGTGTAGGCGGTGCCTTCGATGCTCAGCCGGCGCGACGCGCTGCCGCTACCGCCCTTGAACTCGTAGCAGATCATGCCGGTGCCGCCGCCGACGCTGCCAAGCTCGACGGGCCCGGTCGCGGCCTGCTCGATGGCACCCACGACGTGCTCCACGCCCACGTGGAAGCCATTGATATCGTTCAGCTCGCCGTCGTAGGTTTCCCCCGCCACCGGCAGCCCCCAGCGCGGCATGCGCTCGGCAAGATGGTCGACCATCCAGCGTATCGTGGCGTCGCGGGCAACACCGCAAGAGTGGGTGTTGGTGAGCGTGATCGGTCCTTCACACTGACCTGATTCCTCCACCCAGTGCATGCCGGTGAGCTCGCCGGCGCCGTTCAGCACATGGCCGCCGGCGAAAACCGGCACGGCGGCGTCGGCGAGGCCCCGCGGCAGAATCGCCGTGACGCCGGTGCGTACGGGTCCCCGGCCGACTACCAGAGGGCCTGCGCCCTCGATCAGCGTCGTGTAACCAACGGCAACACCCTTCACGTCGGTTATCGCGTTGCAGGGGCCCGGCCGCCCGTCGAAGGGTATACCAAGGGAGCGCGCGCGGGGTTTCCCCGAAGGCGTCACCTCGTGCACGGCGCTTGCCTCCCGCAGCCTCTACGGCGTCACAAGGTGCCCGACCCAAGCTCAGCGAAGAGCTCGTGAATTCGACCCAGGCCCCCACGCAGATAATCGTGCGGCAGTCCAAAGCTGACACGCACGTATCGATCCATGCCGAAGTGGTCACCCGGCACGATGAGAACGCTTTTCTGCGTGTACAGGCGCTCGATCAGCTCCGTGGAGTTGATATCCAGGTGATAGCGAATGAACGCAATGGCCGCCGCCTGGGGCGGCATCACGGTGAACATGCCGCCGTGCTGCGCCATCCACTCATCGAGCACCGGGTAACCCCTGCGGATGTAACCGCGGGTGCGCGCAAGCAGTCGTGGGCGCACGTCGGCAGACAGCGCGAGCGTCGCCAGCTCGTTCGCCAGCATGGTCGTGGCGATGGTGGTGTACTCGTGGCGCATCCACATTTCATCGAGCGTCCTACGCGGCCCCACGGCCCATCCCACACGCAGCCCCGGAAGACCGTATGCCTTGCTCAGGCTTCCCACGGCCAGCACCCGGTCATAGAGTCCCCAGAAGGAGGGCGTCTGCTCGTCGCCCAGCCGCTCGGCGCCCGCATAGACCTCGTCGGCCAGTATCCAAGCGCCGACCCTTTCGGCGGCGGCCACCACCGCCTGCATCTCCGCCTCGGTCATGATGCGACCGGTAGGATTGTTGGGATTGCACACGGCGATCAGGCGCGTCTTGGGGGTGACGGCGGCATCGAGCTCGGCCAGATCCGGCGCCCAGGCGTCATCCTCGCGCAGGCGAAACGCACCCACGTCGAGCCCCAGATTCTTCGCGATGCCCCAGATCTGCATGTAGTTGGGCAGCATGACGACGATCTGCTCGCCGGGGGACAGCAAGGTGTGTATCGCCAGATAATTGGCCTCGGCGGCGCCGACCGTGACGAGGACCTCCTGTGCGGTGGCGCCTTCGTAGAGCGCGGCGATGCCATTGCGCAGCGCCATCGTACCGTTGGCTTGAGGATAGTTGAGCTCCGTTGCGAGCAGCGCATCGACACGCTCGGGATCGTCATCGAGGAGCTCGCGCAGGCACAGGGGATGAACGCCGCTCTCGGAAAGGTTGTAGTCGACGACGTTCTCCCATTTCGACATCATGCGCTCCATGAGGAACGGCTGGAAATGCGTCATCTCATCGCCCTCTGTGTTCCCGGCACAAACATGTTGCCACCGCGCCGTAGTCGAAGGTAGCTCTGCAACCGTCGCCGTTGACCTTCATGCGGGCAGCGGTGACGCCAGCACATCGGCGAGCGCATCGGCCACACGCTCGAGCTGCTCGTGGGAGATCACCAGCGGCGGCAGCAGACGAATCACCGTGGGACCCGCCGGCAGGGCCAACACGCCTCGCTCCATCAGCGCGCCCAGGTAAGGCGTCGCTTTTTGCTTGAGCTCGATACCGATCATGAGGCCGAGCTGCCGCAGCTCGCGGACGCTGTCGGGCAGACGTCCGCGCAGGCCGGCCGCGAACCGCTTCCCCTTTTCCGCGGCCTGCTCGGCGAGACGCTGCTCGTGCATGAAGTCGATCGCGGCGAGCGCGGCCGCGCAGGCAAGCGGGTTGCCGCCGAAGGTGGTGCCGTGCTTACCGACGGGCGCCTTGATGCGCTCACTGCACAGCGTTGCTCCGATCGGCACGCCACCGGCCATTGCCTTCGCCACGCACATGATGTCGGGCCTTACGCCGAAGTGCTCGCAGGCGAACATCTTGCCGGTGCGGCAGAAGCCCGTTTGTATCTCGTCGACGATCAGCAGTGCCCCATGCTGCGCGCACAGCAGCTGCAGGCGGTCGAGGAACTCCTGCTCGGCAATGCGAACACCGCCTTCGCCCTGAACGAGCTCGATGATGACCGCGGCGGTGCGCTCGTTGACGAGCGCCTGCAGCTTTTCCAGGTTGTTGAACGGCGCAAAGGAGAAACCAGGAACCAGCGGCTCGAAGGACTCGCGATACTCTTTCTTGAAGGTGGCGCTGAGCGAGCCCAAGGTGCGTCCGTGAAAACCGCGCATGCAGCTCACGAACTCCGTTCTTCCCGTGGTAAAGCGCGCGAACTTCAGCGCCGCCTCCACGCTCTCGGTGCCGGAATTGCACAGAAAAACCCGGGACAGGCCCCCGGGTGCAAGCTGTACCAGTCTCTCGAGCAGGCGTGCGCGAACGTCGTTGTAGTAGACACCCGGACAGGTGACCAGTATCCGCGCCTGCCGGCTGAGCGCCGCGGCGACGGCCTCGTTCGCGTGCCCGACGTTGGCCACGCCGATTCCGGCGGCGCAGTCGATGTACTCGTTGCCCTGGTCGTCCCACAGCGTGGCCCCGCTGCCTCTGACGACGGTGATCTCGCGCTTGGTGTAGACCTCGAAGGCGTGGCTGCGCTCGATCTCGCGGTAGCTCATTGGATACGGGTTCCCTTTCCGGCCAGCGCATCTTGCAAGGGATGTTCGCTGCGACCGTCGGCGATGATTACCTCGACGGCCCCCGTCTCGAAGAGCTTTCTGAGCGCCAGCATCTTACGCTTCATTCTCCCCTCTGCCTCGCCCTCGCGATCTTCGAGCTCTGCGCGTGACATGCTCGGGACCACGGATGCCGGGTCGTTGCGGTCGGCGAGATATCCGGGCGCCTCGATGAGCTGAATGATGCGCGTCGCGTGAAGTGCCTCCTGCAGCACGTTGACGATGTCGTCGTTCTCCGAGTTTATGGCGAATCCGGCTTCGTCGAGTATGGGTATGCTCAGCACCGGCAGGTAGCCGCTGCCGAGGAGCATCCGGATCAGATCGACGTTGACGGCGTGAGGCTTGCCCGAGAGATCTCTGCGGATTAGCGTCTTGCCGCCCTCGCGCACCCTGATACCGCGGTTACGCTGACCCCGAACCAGTCCTCCGTCTATGCCCGAGAGGCCGACGGCGTTGACGCCGTGGCGCTGGCACAGCTCGACCACCCGCTTCGAGCGCAGTCCGGCGTAGGACATCATGATGACGTCGATGGCCGCATCGTCGGAGTAGACGCTGCTGTAGCCGGAAACCGACGTGAGCACCGTCTTCGGCATCCCCAGGCGCTCGGCCAGCGAGTCGCGCAGAGCGTTGGCGCCGACGACGAGGACGAACCGGCCGTCGGCCTCGCTGAGGTCGGCGACGATGCCCTGCAGATTGATGCTCGAGCCCCCGCCGATCTTGACGATGTACATCGACCCGTCGCCGCCGTCAGATGCTAGTGAGGCTCTCGCTGGCGATGCCCGCCTCGCCCAGATGGGCACAGCAGTTCAGCAGGCGCACCCGGCAGGGCGATTGGGCGTCGACGATCGTCAGGGAGGTATTGCGAAAATTCCGTCTGGGCTGCTCGCCCGCGGGCAGCCGCCAGTGATTGAGAGCGAGGGAGTAGCAAACGAGTCCGTGGGTCACGACGGCGAGATCGCCGTCGGTATCCTGCGCCCGACGGCGCACCCGTTCCCAGGCGGACGCTACCCTGGAGTGAAACTGCTCCCAGCTCTCGCCGCCCGGCGGATGAAAATCGTCGCCGTACAGATCGTCGATATCGGCGTGCGGACGCCCCCGCACCGCACCGAAGTTACGCTCCCGCAACAGCATCTCGACGTCGAGCGGCGCAGCGGTCGCGTCGGCCAGGATAGCGGCTGTCATGCGGGCGCGTTCGTAGTCACTTACCAGGATCCGGCTCACGCCCTCACCGGCAAGGCGGCGGGCCAGACGCTTCGCCTGGGTGCGGCCGCGCTCGTTGAGCGGCACTTCCGGCGTCTGGACGACGCGCTTGGCGTTGTACTCGGTTTCCCCGTGGCGGATCACGAGGATCGTCACGTGTCACCTCTGAGGACGCCTGCGGGGGGCGGCATCGTCGGCGCCTTCGATTCGCTGTTCACTGCGAGGCGGAGGTCGGATCGGGGTCCGTCGCCGTCGCCTCGCCGTCGGCCACGGCCCCCGATGGCGGCGATGCGTCACGGTCCTCTTCGAGCGTGAAAATGTGCTCCTCGGTATCGATCTCCCGGCGCTCGACCTTTACGCCTGAGACGGAATCGGGCTCCGGGCGCCAGTTCTGATACGTGATGTTGCCGCGCTCGTCGATGATCTTGAACACCTCCTCGGCGTAAGTGCTCGCCGCGCCCGACACCATCACCGCGAGAGCGGTGGCCATTGGGAGTTTCATGCTCATCGGGCGGCCTCAGGCAACGGTCAGCTCGAGATCGACGTCCCTCCCGGGACGGGCGATAGGGACGGCAAGCGAGTCAATGCGCTCGCTCATCGTGGCGACGCGGCAGGGTCTCATTGTGCACCGCCGCGGTCGTTGACCGCAACGGCGACGCGGCCGCGAAAGCGTTATCGAGCCGTGCTTGCGCTCGGATGGCTAAGCGACATGGGCCGTCGCGACGCGGAAGGCTGCATCCGGTTCTCCGGTCGTGCCGACGACATCATCACCTCTGCCGGCTACCGTATCAGTCCGTTCGAGGTGGAGAGTGCCCTGCTCGAGCATGAAGCGGTCGCCGAGTCCGCCGTCGTGGCAAAGCCGGACGCGTTGCGCGGTGAGATCGTCAAGGCCTTCATCGTTCCCGCGGCGGGCTACCGTCCTTCACACGCCCTCAAGCGGGACATTCAGGATCTCGTCAAGGCGATAACGGCACCTTATGAGTATCCGCACGAGATCGAGCCCCGCGATTCGCTGCCGAAGCCTGTTTCCGGAAAGATTACGACGGATAGAGCTGCGGGCACGGCCCTGAGTCATTGCCGTGCGGACGCCGCCGAGCCTGAGCTGAGCCGTGCCCGCTCAGACCTCCACGGCGCTCAATGCCGTCACGGTGCCGTTGGCGAGGGGGTGCCAGCCCGCCTCGCCGGGATACGGCTCGGAGCAGACGATGTCGACACCGTCCGTGCGCGTGAGCCACATCTGGAAGTAATCGGGATCCTCGCTGAATGTCGTCGCAATGTAGGCATCGTGGGCGTCCGCCATGAGGATGTTCATGGCGCGCACGTAACGCGTGCGCTTCTCGATGATGGGCAACGCCCTGCGCAGGGCCGCCAGACGATCTCCCGCGTCGAAACGCCTGATGTAGTTGAAGATCTTCTCGGCGCCGATACGCCCTCGCTCCTTGATGCGCACACCATGAAGCTCGCCGTTGAATAGGAACACGCTCTCGCCATCGAAGAACGGCATGTTGTTCTCGACGCAGATACCTTCGTCACGGAACGCGCTGCGGGCGTGTGCCAGCAACAGGCACGTCGGCGGGAAGCTTCCCAGCTGATCCTCCCACACCGGTCGAATGTTCCGATAGATATGCCAGGCATTGTCCTGCAGCCAGGCGCAACCCCACCCATGGCCCTGATACTCGGTGCTGTCGCGGGCAATGGCGGCGAAACGCTGCAGATGTGCCTGCGCTTCGATAGTGCGGCTCGCCTTCATGCAGAGCAGTCGGCACATCACGGCCTCGAGCTTTGTGTCAAATCGGGTGCAGACCCGGAAAATCGAGACCGCTCGTCTCCGGGAGTTCGTGCATGAGATTGAAGCACTGCAGCGCCTGGCCCGCCGCCCCTTTCATCAGATTGTCGATGGCGCTCATGACGACCACGCGCTCGGTGTGCGGATCGCGCTCGAAGCCGATGTCGCAATAATTGCTTCCGGACAGTATCTTTGGCTCGGGATAGCGATAGATGCCGGCCCGCTCCTTGACGACGCGCACGAAGGGTTCTTCGGCATAGTGCTCGCGGTAGAGCTTCCACAACTCCTTCTCCGTAACGGCTTCTTGCAGGAAAACGTGACAGGTCGCGAGTATTCCGCGCACCATCTCGATGGAGGTGGCTGAGAAGTGGATGTCGGCGCTACCGAGCTCTTGGACGATCTCGGCCAAATGCCGATGGCCCGTGGGACGATAGGAACGCACGGCACCGCTGCGCTCCGGGTGGTGACTCGCCGGCGACACCGTATTGCCGCCCTCGCTCGAGCCGGCCTTGACCTCGACGATAACCCGCCCCGCCAGCCCCCGTCGGAACAGCGGCGCCAGCGCCAGCACGGTGGCCGTGGCATTGCAACCCGCCGCAGCCACGTAGCGCGCATCGCGAATCTCGTCTCGGTGCAGCTCCGGTATTCCGTAGACGAACTCGCTCAACAGCTCCGGTCTGGGGTGGGTCCGACCGTACCACTTGGTGTAGTCCTGCGCGTCGCGCAAGCGGTAGTCGCTCGACAAGTCGACGAGCCGGTCGGCAACCCCTCGAAATGTCTCGTATCGGGCCACGCCTTCGCCGTGAGGCAAGCACAGAAAAAGTGCTGCGCACGGCTCGAGATCAGCGATGGCGGAAAACCTGAGCGATGTCAGCTTGCGCAGGTTGGGGTGGGCGTTGTGCACGAGCTTGCCGGTGAGACGCTGCGAGGTGACCTGCCGCACCTCGACCCCCGGGTGAGAAAGCAGCAGGCGCAGCAGCTCACCGCCGGTGTAGCCTGAGCCCCCTACAATTGAGACGGCAATGCTCAAGACACCATCCCAACGGCATAGTTTACGATGCGGCTCGCAATGTTGACCCCCGTCGTGTCGATACTGTTCCTGAACTCCATGGTGTAGTTGACCTCGTTCACGAGCAGCTCCGTTGGCGTCTCGAACAGGTCAACCGCCACCACGCCGCCGCCGACGGCCCGCGCCGCACGCAGCGACAGCTCTGCGATCTCGCTGCTCACGGTGCAACCGCTCGCCACGCCACCGCGCGCCGTGTTGGTGATCCAGTGATCGGAGGTGCGATAGATGGCGGCGATACACTCGTCGCCGACAACGAAGCTGCGGATGTCGCGGCCTTTTTTTTCGACGTATTTCTGAATGTAGAAGATCGAGTGATGGTAGCTGCCAAGTATGGTCTTGTGCTCGAGAATCGACTCGGCGGCGTCTCGATCGTTGACCTTCGATAGCAAACGGCCCCACGACCCGACCGCCGGCTTGAGCACGACGGGATAACCCAGTTCCTCGATGGCGATGAGTGCAGACTCCTCGGTGAAGGCGATTCGCAGCTGCGGCTGGGGCACGTCATTCTCGCTGAGGGCAATGGAAGTCAGAATTTTGTCCCCGCAGATGCGTGCCACCCGCGACGTGTTGATACAGGGGATGCCCACGCTCTCCAGCATGCGTAGCGCGTGCATCGCTCTCGAGTGATTGATGCAGCGCTCCAGCACCAGATCGACATGTGGTCTGCTGTGCAGATCGAATACCAGGCGGCGATCGTCGAGCAGGATCAGCTCGACATCTCGCTGTTTGCGGAACTCCTCGATCAGAAGCTTCTCATCCTTGCGGATCAGGGAATGCAGAAGCCCGATCCTCATTCTCCCCAGTCTTCCTCCGTCTCCGGCGCCTCGCCGAGCTTGACCGGATTGACTTCCAGGACTTCGAGCTCGGTGCCGCAGTCTTCGCACTCGAGCAGCTCACCGACGACGGCATCCGATGACATCGAGAGCTGGGTCCCGCAAATCGGGCACTCTGTCATTTCCGAACCTCCCCAAACGAAAGCGATTGATGTGCTGGCAGCCATCGCGCGTCGCGACGGCAGAGATTATCATGCAACAATTCGGGGGCTGCCAGCCCCAAGGCCAGGGATCGCCATGTCCCTTCGTGGCGGAACTTTTCCCGTCGTGGCTCGGTCCATCGCGGGAGAGCCGGGAAAATGAGAGACTAACGCCGCGTGACTGATTCATCGCTCGACGTAATGTCGCGCCAGCGCAGACGCACCCTCATCGCACTGGCGGGGGTTCTCGCCGCCTCCCTCGCGGGCGGTGCCGGCGTGGCGCGCGCGCAGGGCGAGGGCGCGTACGCGCCGGAGCTCAGCATCACATTGCTGCGGTCCGGCTCGCCGGGCGAGGAAGAGACGTTCAGGCTTGCCGAGCTACGCGGCTCAGTCGTGGTGTTGAACTTCTGGGCGGCGCTGTGCCCGCCCTGTCGCACGGAGATGCCCGAGTTGGAGAGCTTCCAACGGGAGTTCGGAGACTCCGTGCGGGTGCTCGGCCTGGACGTGGGCGAGCACACGGGGCTCGGCAGCCGGGCGGACGCCTTGCGGCTCATCGACGAGCTCGGCATCACCTATTCCGTCGGCGCCGCCGACGACCCCGGCGTGCTCACCGCTTTCGGCGTCGTCGCCATGCCGAGCACCGTGTTCATCAACCCCGAGGGAGAGATTTTCGAGAGATGGCACGGGCCACTCAATCGACAGATGCTGGTCACCATTGTGCGAGAGATGACGCCCGAGTAGCCGAGCTCCCGGCCGCCTCTCGCCCAGTCGCCGCGAGCACGGTCGCGCCTTTCTCGGGGCAACGTTCTTCCTGCCCGACTACGACCTCTGGCATCATCGCCTCGCTCAAGCCAAGGAGGATTCCCATGCAAAAACTCGCCGCCGCCCTAGTCGCTGTGCTGTGGGTCGCCGCTGCGGCGGCCGAGGTTCCGCCCGGCTGGCGCCTCGAATGGCAGAAGACGAACTTCGACAAGAGCAGCGTCGACTTTGACGAGATCATCAGCGGCGGTCCACCCAAGGATGGGATTCCACCCATCGACGAACCGCAGTTCGTCGCCCTCGGAGAAGTTAGCGATCTCGCCGACACCGAGCCCGTCATCGGTGTGACGATAGGTGGTCGGATGAAGGCCTATCCACTGCGCGTGCTCATGTGGCACGAAATCGTCAACGACGAGCTGGCCGGTGTGCCCATTGCCGTGACCTTCTGCCCCTTGTGCAACGCCACCATCGTGTTCGATCGGCGCGTGGGCGGGCGCGTTCTCGACTTCGGCACCACCGGCAAACTGCGCAAGAGTGATCTCGTCATGTGGGATCGCCAAACGCAGAGCTGGTGGCAGCAGGCGCTCGGCGAGGCCATCGTCGGGGACTACACCGGCACGCGGCTCGAGCTCATAGCGGCGCGCCTGGAGAGCTGGGCCAATTTCAAGTCCCGTGCCCACGACGACGCGCTGGTGCTGGTGCCCACAGACCGCTCCATGCGCTCCTACGGCCGTAATCCTTATGCGGGCTATGACAGCGGTGCGCCTTTTCTCTACCGGGGCGAGATGCCGCGCGGCATTGCGCCGCTGGCGCGGGTGGTGACACTCGAGGGTCGCCGCGAGGCATGGAGCCTTGAGCTCCTGAGAAAGCTCGGCGAGATCGTCACCGACAGCGGTGTGACGCTGCGCTGGACGGCGGGGCAGAACAGCGCGCTGGATACCTCACGCATCGACCGCGGCAAGGACGTCGGCAACGTCACCGCGACCCGCGACGGCGGGGACGTCGTTTACTTCGTCGACTTTGCCTTCGTTTTTCATGCCTTCGCCCCCGACGCGCCGATTCATCAGTAGATTCACGCGCAGGCGCTCTAATCGGTGCCGAGGCTGCCGCTTACTCCCAGACGCTTGTGCAGCAGCGGGCTCGTCGTCGTGTACTGCAGCCGCTGCTTGACCTCCGGATCCAGGTGCCTCTGGATGGCGAAGGCGGCCAGGGCGGCTTCATGGAACCCGCTCAAGATCAGCTTCTTCTTTCCCGCATAGGTGTTGATGTCGCCGACGGCGTATACCCCCGCCAGGTTCGTCTCGAAGGTCTCGGTGTTGACGTGTATCTGCCGCTTGTCGATGTCGAGCCCCCACTGCGCGATGGGTCCGAGGGTGGGCGACAGACCGTAGAAGACCAGCAGCTCGTCCAGGGCAATGGTCTCGGCGAAGTCGGGGTCGTCGAAAGAGGCGACGGTCACGCCGGTGAGCGCATCGCCGTCGTGCGCAAGCCCTGAAATGCGCCCGACCAGGCAGCGCATACGGCTGGGGTCACGCTCGGCCAGCTCCCGCATGCGCGCCACCGAGGCGGGCGCGGCGCGAAATTCGGCGCGCCGGTGCACCAGCGTCACGCTGGCCGCGGTATCGTGGAGCTCCAACGCCCAGTCCAGTGCGGAGTCACCGCCGCCGAGGATGACGATGCGCTTGCCGGCGAGGCGGCTCTTGTCCGTGACCTTGTAGTGGAGGTTCTTGCCCTCGTAGCGCTCAGCCTCCGCGAGCCGCAGCGGCCGCGGAACGAACGCGCCCAGCCCGGCCGCGATCACGACGGCGCCGGCCTCGAAGCGGCTGCCCTTGTCCGTCGTCAGCCGAAATGCGCCGTCTTCCCGTGCATCGAGCTCCATGACCTCCTCGCCGAGGTGGAAAGTGGCTGCGAACGGTTCGATCTGCTCGGCCAAGCGATCGATGAGCTCCTGCGCGCCCACCACGGGCAGAGCGGGTATGTCGTAGATCGGCTTCTCCGGGTACAACGCTGCGCACTGACCACCGATCTGGCGCAGAGAGTCCACGACATGAGCACGGATGCCCAGAAGTCCGAGCTCGAAGACCTGGAACAGGCCGCACGGCCCGGCGCCGATGATCACTACCTCTGCCTTGATCGTCATGACGAAAAACGCTCTCTCCCCGGTTGCGCTCCTCACGGCTTGCCGCCCGCGGCGACGCTCAGCCCGCCAGACGCACCCTCGTTTGTCCGAGCGTCCCGAAATCGGCAATCACCGCGTCGCCCTCGGTAACGGCGACCGGACGTCCGCAAACACCCGTGGTGATGATCTGACCCGCCGCGAGACCCTCGCCGCGCAGCGGGTGGCTGTTGGCGATCCAGGCGAGCGCAAGACACGGGTCGCCGAGGACGTCGGCACCCGTGCCGCGGGTCACGGTCTCGCCGTTGATGCGCACGCTCGCCGGGTGTTCTCTCAGATCCACTTCGCGCCAGTCCCCGCGCACGGCCTCGCCGAACACAAACAGATTGGCGCAGGCGTCGTCGGCGGCGAGCTGAGCGGCACCGACGGCGGTGAAGTCACTAAAGCGCGAGTCCGGCAGCTCGATGGCCGTGTGCAACGCCGCAACCGCTTCCAGGACCTCCTCGCGCGAGTACGGCGTCTGCCGCGGCGGCAGATCCTGCCCCATGACAAAGGCGAATTCCGCCTCCGCCACGCGCATGCGGTTGCCGCGCAGGGGCAGCGTTGCGCCGTCGCTATGCAGCTTGGACGCGAACAGACGTCCGGCGATGGGTCCTTCGACGTTGATGTGTGCCTGACCGGCGCCGCTGGTCGCGGCGATCTTCCAGCCGACCACACGCTCCCCGACTGCGCCGGCCATGGCCGCCTGTACGGCATAGCCCTCCGCCAGATCGGCCGGGCGCAGCGATTCGGGCAGACTCGCCAGGTGGGTTCCCGCCGCCCAGTGTCCCCAGAGCAGCTCCGCGGAGCGACAAAGTTGATCACGATTCATACGTCTTTCTTTCCCGCTGCGTGCGCCGGCGGCAACTCCGATGGACATGGCGGCGCTCGGGCGCGTGCATCGGCAAACACGGCGCAGAGGCAGCGATCGTACACGAAAACGGCCGTGACGGTCCTCGGCGTTGCCGCGAGCGCCAGCGGCCTCGGGCTGAGACGACGGCGGCTGCGAACGTTGCCTTGCCCGCCTTGCCGCCATCGAGGCGACACCGCCTCCTGACGCGTGCGGCGCCTACCGAGCCGTGTAGCCCGCGTCCACGGTGACCAGCGAGCCCGTCATGTAGCTGGCGTCGTCAGAGGCCAGAAACACCGCCACGCGGGCGATTTCCACCGGATCGGCGAGACGCTTCATGGGAATCGTCGCTTCGGCGAGCCGGCGCAGAGCCTCGGGCGTGGGCGGCGCCGGCCTGCCCGACCTCAGCATCGGGGTGTTCACCTCGCCGGGACACACGGCATTGACGCGGATCCCGTCCTCGGCATGGTCCAGAGCCATCGCCCGCGTGAGCTGGTGTACGGCGCCCTTGCTCGCGCAGTAGGCGAGCACGCCCGCCGCGCCCACGTCGCCCCAGATAGAGCCGAAATTGACGATCGCGCCGCTGCGGCGCTGCTTCATGTGACGCACCGCGGCACGCGACATGAAGAAGACGCCGCCGACGTTGACGGCCAGCATCTGCTGCCACTGGGCGTCCGTGGTGCCGAGGGCGTCGGCGCGCACGATGATGCCCGCAACGTTGAACAGCACGTCGAGCCGGGCGAAGCGTTTCAGCGCGGTGTCGACCGCCCGCTCACAGAAGCTCGAGTCGCTGACGTCGCCCACCGCGGGTGGCGGCGCTCCGATCTCACGCGCGATCTTCTTCGCCCCCGCGGCATCACGATCGACAACGAGAACGTGCGCCCCGCGCGCGGCCAGCTCGCGCGCGCATGCGGCCCCCATGCCGGAGGCCGCGCCGGTGACGAGCGCGACCTTAGACGCGAACGTCACGCAGCGACCATCGAGCGCGCCCTGGGCCGCCGCCCTTCACGCCGAGCGGCGCTCCCACTCCAGCGGCCACGGGTGCGGCCGGCCCGCCCTGCGCCTTCGTCGCCGCCGGGGCCCGCCCACGCGCTCTCTCCGCCATCGCCCGACACTCGAGCCTGGCAACGAGCGCGGCGCCGAGAGCAGCGAACAGCAGACCGTTGACCAGAAACGCGAAACAAGACAGACCGAGCTCGTGACTCACGACGATGCCCACCCAGAACAGGGCGAAGAATGCGCCCACGCCCAGCATCGGATAGATCACTGCGTCGTTGCTGTACACCGTCTGGAATTGCTGCCTGGGTTGCACGCGGGCACGGGGCCACAAATCGGCCGCCGTCGCGGGGCAGTCTACTACTGTGCCCTGTGCCTAGCCACCTCAGCTTGCGAGCTCCGCCGCGCGGACCACCTTGGCATACGGTGTCTGCAGGGCCGCCATGAAACAGGCGTGCACCTGAGCCGCCGGCAAGAGCGTGCCGCGATAGTGAATGTCACGCGTGGCGCAGGCGTCCTCGACGACGGTGCAGGGAAAGCCATAATCGAATGCCGCTCGCACGGTGGCATCGATGCACATGTGGGTCATGGCTCCGCAGATCACCAGCTCGTGGACGCCCGCGTCCGTCACCGTGTGTGCGAGGCTCGTGTCCCGGAAGCCGTTGGGAAAGTGCTTTTCGACCACCGCCTCCGCCTCTTGCGGCGTCACGCTGGCGTGGATCTCGACACCATCGGTATTGGGGCGGAAGAAATCGGCGCCCGGCCGCAGCGAGACGTGGCGCAGGTGAAACACGGGCGATCCCCGTGCGCGGAAGCGCTCGAGAATCGCCGCGGCCTTGTCGGCCGCCGCCTCCATGGCCACGAGCTCCATGCGGCCGCCTGGAAAATAGTCCCTCTGGATGTCCACCAGCAGCAAACCCACGGACATGAGCGATACCTCCTCGTCAAGGAGACTGTCCGAGCCCCCGGCGCGCCCCATTCCCAGCTCGCGGGCGCGGCACGGGCGACCAGCGCGGCCCCTCGCTACCTCGGTTCCGGGGGGCGGTGGCGCGGGCGTCGCTCAGGCCGCCAGAGCGGCCTTTTCGCGGCGCAGGAACTCGCCGGCATAGGATAGCAATTTCAGGGCGCCGATGGCGCCGGCGCACCAGACCCGCAGGATCAGCGGGCGCAGGAGGCCGACCGCGGCGGCCCCCTCGACGACCAGGCCCAGGAGCAGCCCGCTCAGCACAAGCGCCGGCGCGCCAATCGCCAGGCGGCAGTCGCTCAACAGCAGCACGCACCGCAGCGGGTCGCACATCCGGATCGAGGCGGGTCAAGGCGCGCGAGCGCCGGCGCGGCCTCAGTCGAGGGCGTACATGTAGCTCGCCAGCGCCTTGATTTGTTCCGCGGAGAGCCTGAAGGCGATGTCATTCATGATCGCATTCGTCCGCGCCCCGGATTTGTAGTCGAGCAGCTGCCTCTCGAGGTATGCGGGGTGCTGGCCGGAGACACGCGGGTACTGCGGCGGTATACCGACGCCGGTGGGTCCGTGGCAACTCATGCAGGCGGCGACCGACATCGGCCGGTAACCGCCGCGATAGACCTTGGCGCCCTGCTGGGCCAGCGCCAGCTGATCCTCCGCCACCGCGCCGGCCGTCGGGGTCTGAGCCGCGTAGTACGCATCGAGATCGAGCATGTCCTGCTCCGTCAGGGGCGCCGCCAAGCCCGCCATGATCGCGTTCACCCTCGCGCCGGACTTGAAGGCGGCGAGCTGCGCAGCGATATAGCCTGGAACCTGGCCCGCCAGCTTGGGATTATTCGGATCGCTGCTGTTGCCGTCGGCGCCGTGGCAGGCTGCACACGCAGCCGCCTTGGACGCGCCGGCCTCGACGTCACCCGCTGCCTGAGCCGCCATAGTGCCGGCGAGCGCGAGCAGCACTGCGCCGGCGGCCGAGCAAAGATATCTCATGCGATCACTCCCTAAAGCTGACGATGAAATCCGAAGGGAAAGCCGGACGGGCGCAGACAGACCGCCGTCGAACGGCTCGTATATACGATTTCCCCTGTAGGGTCAAATACGCAGCGCCGCAGGACGCAGGCCGCGGGCGATGACGCGCCCGCGGCACAGCCGCGATAATGTGCGGGCCCGCTCTGCTCCGGGGACATTCATGAAAAGCGATACGTTCGACTTTCGCGCCGCTCGCTTCACGGTAGCTGCTCACGACCCCGTCCAGTGGCCGCCGGACACGGGCCGCGAGATCGCCTTCGCCGGCCGCTCCAACGTCGGCAAGTCGAGCGCCATCAACACCGTCACCGGCCGGCGCGGCCTCGCGCGCACGAGCAAGACACCGGGGCGCACGCAACAGATCATTTTCTTCGAGCTCGATGGCGACCGCCGCCTGGTCGACCTGCCCGGATACGGCTACGCGCGCGTGCCCGATGCCGTGCGCAACCACTGGGCGCAAACCGTGGAGCGCTACCTCGCCGAGCGCAGCAGCCTGCAGGGTCTGGTAGTGGCTATGGACAGCCGCCGGCCGCTGATGCCGCTGGACCGGCAGATGCTGAAGTGGAGCGCGGCCCGCGGCCTGCCCGTGCACATTCTCCTCACCAAGGCCGACAAGCTGTCCCGCGCCGAGGCCAGCGCCATCCTGCGGCGCGTCGAGGCACAGCTCGGCGGGGGGTCCGCAACGTCGGTGCAGCTGTTCTCGGCGCGCACGCGCGCCGGCGTGGACCAGGTGCGCGCCGTGGTCTCGACGTGGCTTGAACCCCGGGCGAGCTGACAGGGGGGCGGGAACGGTACGCGCCGCTGCGCCCGGCGCGCGTGCGCGCCACCACAAAAAAAGCCCCGGGAAAAGGGGAGGAACCCCCGGGGCCGTTGACAATGTGTGGTCCCGAAATAAATCGGAACCGCCCGCTCAGGGAGGGGGAGCGGGAAGGACGACACTCCCTGCCGTCCTCGGATCAGTATAGACCACGCCGAGCGAGCTGGGTTCCCTGCTCGGTGGTCAGCGCACCCCGCGCGGGACAACGGTGAAGCCGGGTCGAGCACGCGTCCGAGCAAAGACTCGTTCCGCGTCCCGGGCACCGACTGGGCGCCGCACACAGCCTCTCAGGAGTGTGCTTGCGCCCAGTTCTCGCCGACGCCGGTGTCGACCACCAGATCCACGGATAGCCCGCCGACGCCGCTCATCAGCTCCACGAGCTTTTGCCGCACCTGCGCCACAGCGTCCTTCGCCACCTCGAGCACGAGCTCGTCGTGGACCTGGAGAATCACCCGGGCATCCGCGCCCGACTGCGTGATCCAGCGATCCACTGCCAGCATCGCCATCTTGATCAGGTCCGCGGCCGTTCCCTGCATCGGCGCGTTGATCGCCGTGCGCTCGGCATACTGGCGCCGGCTGAAGTTGCTCGCGTTGATATCGCCGACGTACAGACGCCGACCGAATACGGTCTCCACGAACCCGCGCTCGCGCGCCGACTCCCGCGTGGCGTCCATGAAGGCCTTCACTCCGGGATAACGCCTGAAGTAGAGGTCCACATACTCCTGTGCGCTGCCTCGGTCGATGTGCAGCTGTCGCGCCAGGCCGAAAGCCGACATGCCGTAGATCAGACCGAAGTTGATGGCCTTTGCGTGGCGCCGCTGCTCGTCGCTGACGGCGTCGAGGGCGACGCCGAACACCTCGGCCGCCGTGGCCCGATGAATATCGGCACCTTCTGCGAAAGCACGCATGAGCCCCGTGTCCTCGGACAGGTGCGCCATGATCCTGAGCTCGATCTGCGAGTAGTCGGCGGAGAGCAGTCGGTAGCCCGGCTCCGGCACGAACGCTTCGCGGATGCGCCGGCCCTCGGGCGTGCGCACGGGTATGTTCTGCAGGTTGGGGTCGGAAGAGGCGAGCCTGCCCGTGGCGGCCACCGCCTGATGGTAGGACGTGTGGATGCGGCCCGTGCGGGGATTGACCAGCTCGGGCAGTTTGTCCGTGTAGGTGGACTTGAGCTTTGCCAGCGCGCGATGCTCGAGAATCAGCCGTGGCAGCTCGTACTCCGCCGCGAGCTCCTGCAGCACGTTCTCGGCCGTAGACGGCTGTCCCTTGGGCGTCTTGCGCGTCACTGGGAGCTGCAGGCGATCGAACAAAATCTCCTGGATCTGTTTCGGCGAGGCGATATTGAACGCCACCCCCGCCTCGCGATGCGCGAGCGACTCCACCTCGAGTATGCGCTCCGCCAGCTCCTCGCCCTGCTGGCGCAGCATGTCGGCGTCTACGCGCACACCATTGCGTTCGATGCGCGACAACACCGGCACCAACGGCATCTCGAGGTCCTGAAAGAGCGCGCACAGCGCCGGCTCCGCCTCCAGCCTGGGCCACAGCGTCTGGTGCAGGCGCAGCGTGATGTCGGCGTCCTCGGCGGCATACGGGGCCGCCCGCTCCACGGGGACGCGATTGAAAGGAAGCTGTGCTTTGCCCTTGCCCGCCACCTCTTCGTACTTGATGGTCTTGTAGCCCAGATACTTGATGGCCAGGCTGTCCATGTCGTGACGGACCGCCGTGCTGTCCAGCACGTAGGACTCAAGCATGGTGTCGAAGCGGATGCCCTGAAGATCGATGCCGTGGTTGGCCAGCACCGTGCGGTCGTACTTGAGGTTCTGGCCGAGTTTCGGCTGCGCGGCGTTCTCGAGCAGCGCCTTCAGCGCCGTCAAGACCTGCTCGCGCGAGAGCTGCGACGGCGCACCCTCGTAATCGTGGGCAACCGGCACGTATGCCGCCTCCCCCGGCGCGACGCTGAACGACACACCCACCAGCTCGGCACGCATGGCGTCCAGCGACGTGGTTTCCGTATCGAGCGCAAAAACGGGCGCCTGCTCGAGGCGCGCAATCCATCGCTCAAGCTCGGCCGCGTCGACGATCGTCGTGTAGCGCGAGGACTGCGTTTGGGGCTTTGCGGCGGCCTCAAGGCCGCCGAGCTCCGCCAGCCAGGTGCGGAACTCGAGCTTCGCGTACAAGCTCCTGAGTCTGGACTCGTCAGCGGGGCGCCGCACGAGAGCCTCGGGCTCGAGGCCGACGTCGACATCGAGCTTGATGGTGGCGAGGGTTCGCGAAAGACCCAGCTGATCGAGGCAAGAGCGCAGATTCTCGCCGACCTTGCCGCCGAGCTCGTCCGCGTGCGCGACGATCTCATCGAGCGAGCCGTATTGATTCAGCCACTTGGATGCCGTCTTCGGACCGACTTTAGGCACCCCCGGAATGTTATCGGACGTATCGCCGATGAGAGCAAGCAGATCGACGATGCGCTCTGGCGGCACGCCGAATTTCTCCTCGACGGCAGCGCGATCGTAGACGGCGTTCTGCATAGTGTCGACCAGCGTCACGTGCTCGTCGACGAGTTGAGCCATGTCCTTGTCGCCCGTGGACACCAGGGTGTCGAACCCTTTCTCGGTTGCCTTGACCGCGAGCGTGCCGATGACGTCGTCCGCCTCGACCCCGGCGATCACCAGCAGCGGGATGCCCATGGCCTCGACGACTGCGTGCACCCGGGCCACCTGGCCCTGAAGCTGCTCGGGCATGGGCGGACGATTGGCCTTGTAGTCGGCATACAGTTCGTCGCGGAAGGTCTTGCCCTTGGCGTCGAAAACCACCGCGATGTATGCCGGCGAGAGCTCCGCCAGCAGTCGCCGCAACATGTTGACGATACCGTAGACGGCGCCGGTCGACTCACCGGCGGAGTTGCTGAGGTTGGGCATGGCGTGGAAAGCCCGGTACAGGTAGGACGAGCCGTCCACCAGGACGAGCTGCTTGCTCCTGCTCCCTGCCATCGTTGCCTCGCTCCGGGGCGCCTCCGGGGAGATGCCCGGGTCGCCGTTGCCGGCCGCGCGCGCCCGGGCGCCAGCGCGCGACTGGCAGGCGTTGTAGCGCATCGCCGCACATTTTCCAAGGCCGGCCCCGCCGACCCCCGGGACCCCCGCACGAGGGGCGCAGGCCCACGCCGCGTGCGGGTCCCGGGACGTCGGCGACGCGCACCGTCGTCCCGCGCGGGCGGCCTCGGCCGCGGATCGGGCTGGCCCGCCGGCCCACGATGGGATATTGTCATTACCGGGTACCGACCGCATTGGTACGGTTTGGCGAAACACGGATCTGGGCGGAAAACCATGCGCTGGCCTGTCTTCACAATGCTGCTCGCCCTAGGCGGCCCCGCGGCGGGGCAGGGGCTCGACGCCGTGCCCGAACCGCCGGAGCTGCCCGCGGCGGCGGCGATACGCGATGGGGAACCGATGGCGCCGCCGGCCGACGAAGCGCAGGAACGCGAGACGGCCGTGGAAGTCGCTCGCACGCAGGAAGGTGTCAAGGAGTACAGCATCAAGGGCAGGCGGATCATGCTCGAGATTACACCCCAGGTCGGGCCCTCCTACTACGTTTCGGACCCGATGGGGGACGGCACCATGCAGGAACTCAGCCCCGAAGACCTCGATGGCGAGCGTAACCTGACCAAGTGGCGAATCGGCTCCTGGTGAGCCGCGAGCACGAAATCGGACTGCGCCTGCTGGCGCCCGGCCTCTCGCACACAACACGTCTCACGACGGCCCGCGTGCGCGCGATGGCGACCGTCGCGGCGGCGCTGCTGCTGACGACGGCGGCCCTGGCCGATGTGCGCTTCTACCGCATCAACAAGAAGGGCCAGGAGACGGAGACCGAGTTCGTCTTCAACACCGATGAAACCGGCTGCCACAACCTTCCGCTGGCACGCAACGTTCATCGCGTCGCTCAGGTCCGCTTCGAGTACTGCGAGGTGTTCACCAAGGCAGATTGCGATCAGAGCAGCATCGTCGAGGCCAACTGGGGCGGCAAGCGCAAGCGCAGCAAGGACAAGAAACATCCCACCACGAGGATGAGCCCGGGAGCGATGTGGCTGCTCTCAGAAACCGGTAACGTCAAGATCAAATCCTGGCGCTGCCAGTAGCGCTGCACCGACCCGCGCCGTTGGGTCTCGCTCAGCGGCTGGCGCCCGGGAGCTCTTCCAGGGGAGTAGAGAGGATGCGCGCGTTGTGCCGATGTCGCTCGACGTCCGGATCGGTCGCGGCGGGCACCCGTTCGATCATGCTGACGTAGTGATCCGGCAGACCGTGACTGCGAGCGCCCACCGACACGAAATCCCGGTACCAGGAGTACGGCACGACGTCATCGCCCACGTAGGCCGGGTCGGCAAGATAGACGACGGCGCCCCGGCGGCTCGCTGTGGCGTTGCGCGCGCCGGCGCTGCCGTGCAGGGTGGCTTCGACGTCGTGCACCTCGTAGCCGAAGCCGACACCCTCGTAGCGATCGAGGACCGATTTCTGCGTTTCGCTGATGACGTAGATCACGCCCAACACGCTGTCCGCGTGGTGATCGGTGCGGTGGGCATTGCACTTGGCAGAGCCGTCTGCGCCCCGCTTGTGGAACTCGAGGCGAAAGCCCCTGAGCTCAGCGGTTCCGAGCACGGCGCATCCGCCTATTCTCGCCGCCAACCGGGCGTAGCTCAGGTTGGACCCGTAGGCGAAATAGTCAATGAAGCGTGACATTCTCGGCGCTTGCTATCGATTGCTTGGCGATGACGCGATTGTGGCCCTGCTGTCTGGCTTCCTCCAGGGCCTCGGTGACCCGTGTGAGAAGGTGCTCCATGTCCTCGCCGGCGCTGTGCTCCGTCACACCGACGCTGGTGGTCAGGCGCAGGCGCTTGCGTCGGGTCACGGCCACTTCCACACCGGCCACCGCTTCGCGCACGCGTTCGGCTATGAGCTTCGCTCCCGCGGTATCGGTCTCGGGAAGAAGAAGTAGGAAGCTTGACTCGTCATAACGGCCGATGCGATCGGGCATGCGCACCAGCTCGCCCATGGTATCCGCCACACTCTGCACGGCCGTGTCCGCGGCCTCGCGGCCGAACTCCCGTTCGACATCTTCCAGATGATCGATGCTGAAGCCGGCGACAGCCAGCTTGTGGCCGTAGCGTTCCGCCAGCGCCATCAGTTCCAGCAGCGATATCGTGATACCGCGGCGATTGAGCGTGCGGCTCACGGCATCGATGATCGGCCACTCCCGCAACGTCTCGAGGCGACCGTCCGCCGGCAAACCCTCCTTGGGCGAGGCTCGTTCCAGCAGCAGAAAATAGATCGTGGGCGCCGTCAACACCGCGATGCCGGCGGCCTGCAGAACCAGCGCTGCGACGGAAACCTCATCCGCCGTGAGAAACGCGCCGGCGCCCAGCACCGCCACGGCGGCGAGGAAGACGACTGACCCGACCCACGCCAACATCTTGGCGCGCGTGCGTGTGCGATTGCTCGGCTCAGTGTGCATCAAGATCTCGGTGCCGCTCCACGCGTGCTCACGACGTCGTTCGGCGACGCGGCTTATGAGACCAGCGCCGCCACCGATTTGCAAGCTCCGGCGCGCCCGGACCAGGGCGGCTCCACGGGGCACAGGCCACTACAGACGCTGCAGGTTGGCGTAGGCGAGCACGAGCCACTTGGCGCCGGCGTGCTCGAAGTTGACTTGCACGCGGGCGTACTCGCCCTGACCTTCGAGGTTGAGGATCGTGCCCTCGCCGAATTTCGTGTGGCGCACCCGCGCGCCGAGCTTCACGGCGGCGTCATCCGCCGGCGCCGCGATGTTCGCTGTCGAGCCGCGGGCCACCGCCTGCGGGAACGGTCTGATGAGCGTCGGCGAACGTATCTCCTGAACCAGCTCCGTAGGCAGCTCGCCGAGAAACCGCGAAGGCTCGGTGTAGCGCTCGCGCCCATGCAACCGGCGTGTCTCGGCGTAGGTCAGATACAGAGTGCTCATGGCACGGGTCACGCCGACGTAGCACAGCCGGCGCTCCTCCTCCAGTCGCCCTGATTCTTCCAGCGAGCGTTGGTGGGGGAAAAGTCCCTCCTCCATGCCGCACAGGAAGACCAGCGGGAACTCCAGACCCTTTGCGGCATGCAGGCTCATCAGCTGTACACAGTCCTCCCACGCCTCCGCCTGACCCTCCCCCGACTCCAGAGCGGCATGTGCCAGGAAGGCGGACAGCGCATCGAGACCGTCATCCTCATCGTGGCGGAAGTTGCGCGCCGCATTGACGAGCTCCTCCAGGTTCTCCACCCGCGCCTCGCCCCGCTCTCCCGTCTCCTTGCGGTAGTGCCCGACGAGACCGGTGGAGCGCACCACGGTGTCGACCTTCTCGGACAGGCCGAGGTGATCGGTGGCGCGATCGAGCTCCTCGATCAGGCGCAGGAAAGTCGCCAGCGCGTTGGCCGCCCGGCCCGGCAGCTGCCCCCCTTCGAGAAGGGCCACCGCCGCCGACCACAGGGACTCGCCGCGAGAGCGCGCATGCTCGCGAACACGCTCAAGAGTCTTGTTGCCGACGCCGCGAGTGGGAATATTGACGACACGCTCGAAGGCCGGATCCGAGTCGCGACTCGCCATGATGCGCAGATACGCCAGCGCGTCCTTGATCTCGGCCCTGTCGAAGAATCGCAGACCCCCGTAGACGCGATACGGGATCCCGAGATCGATGAGCACCTCCTCGAACACCCGCGATTGTGCGTTCGAGCGGTAAAGGATAGCCACCGACTGCCGGGGATTGCCCTGCTCGATCCACTCATGGACGCGATCGATGACGAACCTGGCTTCGTCCAGCTCATTGAATGCGGCATAAACGCGAATCGGGTCGCCGCCCTCGCCCGCGGTCCACAATTTCTTGCCCAGCCGGCCTTCGTTGCGGTCGATCACGGCGTTGGCGGCCTTGAGGATCGTCTGCGTCGAGCGATAGTTCTGCTCGAGCCTCACGATGCGCGCTCCGGGAAAATCGCGCTCGAAGTTCAACATGTTCTCCACGCGCGCCCCGCGCCAGCCGTAAATGGACTGATCATCGTCGCCCACCACGGTGACGCTGTTGTCGGCGCCGGCGAAAAGCTTCAGCCACTGATACTGGATGACGTTCGTGTCCTGGAATTCATCGACCAAGATATGACGAAAGCGCTGCTGATACTTCTCGCGCAGAGGCTCATTGTGGCTCATGAGCTCGACGGCGCGCAGAAGCAGCTCGGCGAAGTCCACCAATCCGAACCTTTCGCAAAGCTGCTCGTAGGATTCATAGATCCTGCCGAGCTGCATCGTTTGACTGTCGTGCATGCTCTGCAGATGATGGGGGCGCCTTCCCTCCTCCTTGTGACCGTTGATGAACCATTGAGCCTGCTTGGGCGGCCAGTAGGCTTCATCCAGGTCGAGCTCTTTCAGCACGCGGCGGATCAGACGCAGCTGGTCGTCGCTGTCCAGAATCTCGAACGACTCGCTCAATCCCGCCTCGCGCCAGTGCGAGCGCAGCAGCCTGTGGGACAGACCGTGAAAGGTACCGAACCACATGCCCCGCACCGGAAATCCCAGCAGCGCCTCGATGCGCCCGCGCATCTCGGCGCTCGCCTTGTTGGTGAAGGTGACCGCCATGATAGACAACGGGGACACCCCCAGTGCCTGCACCAGCCAAGCCACCCGGTAGGTGAGCACCCGCGTCTTGCCGCTGCCGGCGCCCGCCAGCACCAGCATCGGGCCGGGCGATGCGCCCACGGCTTCCCCCTGAGCTTCGTTCAGGTTGTCGAATATGTGGGAGACGTCCATGGCACGATGTTATCAGCGCTCGCCTGCGCCGCGGCGGGCGGGCGGGACCCGCGGCCGCCGCAAACCTACTCCACCGTGACGGATTTCGCCAGGTTGCGTGGTTTGTCCACGTCCGTTCCCTTGATGAGAGCGACGTGGTAGGCCAGCAGCTGCAGCGGGATGGTGTAGGTAATGGGCGAAATCATGTCGTCGACGGGGGCGACATTGAGCACCTGCAGGTTGTCGTCGGCCTCGATGCCCGCCGCGGGATCGGCGAAGACGAAAAGCTTGCCGCCGCGCGCCCGCACCTCCTGCAGATTGGACTTGAGCTTCTCCAGGAGCTGGTTGTTGGGCGCCACCGCCACCACCGGCATGCGCGCGTCCACGAGCGCGAGCGGACCGTGCTTGAGCTCGCCGGCGGGGTAGGCCTCGGCGTGTATGTAGGATATCTCCTTCAGCTTCAGAGCCCCTTCGAGCGCAATGGGGTAATGGACACCGCGCCCCAGGAAGAGGGCGTGTTGCTTATCGGCAAAACGCTCGGCCATCTGCTGGATATCCCGGTCCAGCTCCAGGGCCTGCCCGATCTGCGCCGGCAGGCCGCGCAGCTCGGCGACGAGCTTGCCCTCGATCTCGGGCGACATGCCGCGTCGGCGGCCGAGGGCGATGCTGAGCAGCATCAAGGCCACCAACTGGGTGGTGAACGCCTTGGTCGATGCGACGCCTATCTCCGGGCCCGCATGCGTCATGAGCACCAGATCACACTCGCGCACGAGCGAGCTCTCGGCCACGTTGCAGATTGCGAGACTGTGGTCGAATCCAAGGCTCTTCGCCTGCGCCAGCGCGGCCAGGGTGTCCGCCGTCTCCCCCGACTGGGATATGGCCACAACCAGTGCGCCGCTCGGCACCACGTGGGGCCGGTAGCGAAACTCGCTCGCGATTTCGACGTTGCAGGGTACGGCGAAGCTCTCCAGCCAGTGCTTGGCGACGAGACCGGCGTGGTAGCTGGTGCCGCAAGCGATGATCTGAACGCACCTGACCGCGTCGAAGACGGGGCCGCAATCGGGGCCGAACGCGCTCTCGAGGAACCTCGCTCCGCTCAGACGCGATTCCAGGGTATCGGCCACGGCACGTCCCTGCTCGAAGATCTCCTTGTGCATGTAGTGGCGGTACTCACCGAGCTCGATGGCATCGGCTTTCAGGGTGCTGATTCTGAGCGGGCGCTCCACGCTCTGACCGGTACGGTCGTAGACGCGGACCTCGCCCGCGCTGATATCCACCACATCACCGTCGTGCAGGGGAATGAAACGCTGCGTGACCTGCACCAGCGCGGCAACGTCGGAGGCGATGAATGCCTCCCCGTCTCTGACCCCGACGACAAGCGGGCTGCCGCGGCGTGCGCCGACCATACGATTGGGCTCGTCGGTACAGATGACGCCGATGGCGTAGGCTCCCTCGAGATCCGCAACGGCCGCCTGCACCGCATGCAGCAGGTCCAGGCCCTGCTCCAGATAGCCGTATATCTGATGGACGACGACCTCGGTGTCCGTCTCGGACGTGAACTCGTAGCCCTCCGCCAGCTGCCGCTCACGCAGGCTCTCGAAATTCTCGACGATGCCGTTGCACACGACCGCCACCCGCTGCCGGCAAATGTGCGGGTGGGCGTTGCGG